>Ga0302200_10001300_pt1 | contig 23671 bp, 17 predicted proteins | sample II_Bog_N3_1_FD_194585 | JGI IMG/M metagenome (GOLD analysis project Ga0302200, IMG submission 194585) | Peat permafrost microbial communities from Stordalen Mire near Abisko, Sweden - II_Bog_N3_1 | ecosystem: Environmental > Terrestrial > Soil > Wetlands > Peat | place: Sweden: Abisko... | reverse complement strand
CACCGTTTGCCTGGTTTGTCAGCACGATGTCGCCGTTCACTTCGAGCTTTCCATTGGGGTCGCTGGCGCCAGGATTCGTCGTGCCGATGCCGACGTTGCCTTGAAAGTAGTTGGACTCTGAACCAGCCATGTAGACACCGTAGTTCCCTGGTTGGCCATTCTGTGACTGACCACTCGTAAGACCCGCCGTGTAGAACCCATATTGGGTCCCAACTGGTTGTCCTATGTCAATCACCCCGAAGCCTTCACGGGTCCCAATGGTGCCCCCAGTCCCATAGCCGAAATCCGCAAGGAAATCTATCGCGGAAGTTACTGTACTCCCCCCGGAGATCGTCATTCGCGAGTCAACGTTCCATAGGGCTCCTGTCGTCCCACCGGTGTGGTTCACCCAGAAGAATCCGGATCCCGCCTGATCTCCGTAGTCCGTTGCGTTCCCGGTCTTCACATATTCTGAAACCAACGTCTCTCTTTGCGCGGTATAAGAGGTCGCGCTGGCGGTATTGTTTAACGTGAAATAGGCCGCCTGAATAGCCGGAGCCGGCGAAGCCGTGGTCGAGGGAAGCCAGGATGTCGCCTGGACCGTGAGGGGTGTGGCATTCGGGGCTCCTGTGATTGCGACGTTGCCGGTGAACGCAGGGTTCGCCAATGGAGCTGCCCCAGGTATGGCCGAGTTAGGTATCCCGGTCAATCCCGCCCCAGATCCTGAGAAAGACGCCGCCGTGATATTGCCAACCGCCGTGATATAACCCGCCGCAACAATGCTGTTCGTCGAGACATTTCCAACCGTACTGAGAGTGCCACTCAACGAGACATTGCCACCCGGTTGAACATTGAACACCGGGTTCCCACCAACTCCGTTAAAAACATCAAAGATGTCCGCCGTCTGCATCGGCATTGCTGCGATCGATATGTTATGGCCTTGAGAAGCGATACTGGAAAATGAAATGTTCGCCGCTCCAAGTCCCGTGTTGTCTAAAAAGGCCAGGCTAGACCAACTCGACCCTCCACTCAAAGAAAGGTCCTTGAACTGGCCGGGCGCAAATGGTTGCGGGCCCATAGAAAATGTGAATCCATTATCGTCTGCCCCTGAATATCCCGTATAACTGTTGCCAAGCTTCAATACTCCCAGAGGCGCGGTGTGGTCATCCTGATTAAGTTCAATGTCGAGCAGATTCGCGGGCGTTGTTATCCCAATCCCGACGTTGCCATTGCTGGCAACTTGCAAACCGGTGTAAGAGATTGCATAAGCCTGCGATGTAACCGTCTGAGAATTTGAGACAGTAAGTTGAGTAGCACTGCCGTAAGTTGTAATCGTACCGGCACTCACTCCGTTTGCGAATACGAGTTGAGAGCCGACCATCGCTGGGGTGAAATTCGTTCCCGATCCGGTGACCGTGTACCCCGACTGAGAGGCCGTACCCGTGATGTATTGGGTCGGTGTAACCGATAATGGGCCTGAAGGAGAAATAGTCTCGATCCCGACTTTGCCGCTTGCTGGAAATGTGTTCGCTGTTTGCGCAACTGCGGTCGGTGCAATAGCAGCGATGCAAAATGCCAATCCCATAATCTGCTTCCGCATAGTCCCCATTTCTTGTCACTCCTAATTGCGTGTCGGCTTCTTAAAATTGAATATCGCAAACGATTCGTGCTGCTGCTAAACATCAAAGTCCGCTATCCCGATTTCGAAGCTACCGCCCGAAGCCGTGATGGGTGAATTCGTAACCGTCGAGTTTGAAGTAGGGGCCGAGGACAGGCACGAAAGCAGCCGTGGTCGTGCCTGAGGTCGTCACTGGGGTTTCCGCAGCGGCTCCCGCAGCCGTCAAAGCCGAGATCATCCAAGCCAACGCCCCCTTGCTCATCGTCTGCAATCCTTCGACTCGAGTAGTTGGCCCGTTTTCGAATTCCAGACTCGCGTTCAACTGGACCGCTTTCGTTACGCTGCTGGCCGATCATGCGGAACAGCGCACAATTGGGCATCGGCTCCGGCGACGGAGTCTCGTGACCACTCTTACAGGCTCATGACTCAATAACTTGAGGGAATTTGTGCTGCGTAGTATCGCCGAGTATATCCGAAAGTACTGCGCGGTCAAGGGTACTTTTTATTTAAATCTGGCTGTGTTGTGGATAACTTGTGGAACCTTCTAGTTACTCTTAGGTAAACAAAAATAGGTTACTAAGTATTGGGAAGATGTGAGCTGCATCACGTCACGGGGTGTACGGTACTCGCCAATGCGGCCGCCCGCTTCGGCTGCCGGCCGGATGCCGTCGGACGCAGGAGAATGATATGGAGCCAAAGAAGACCTTCGATGATTGTGTTGGCGAAATTGAACGACAGGGACAATCCACACGCGGACCGCGTTCGCGCTCTATGTGCACTTGTGCCGCCGCAGACGATTCGCGGATTTGGCCGGGTCGGACTGTTACGGGGGTAGCTTTCGCGATTCGTGATGCGCCAAGTGAGCAGTTGTCCGTCGGGGCAAATATAGACGTCGAGCTCCTGGTCGCAGCGATACTCGCGTCTGTAGAAGTAGCCGTCGTGGCGGGTCGGCGCTCGGTAGCCAGTCACCGCATGGATGTCACGCTTTATTAGACGGTCTCGGACCCCGCGTCATTTTCCGATGCAGAAGGTAGAAAAGATGAGATTAAGGATGTCGTCGGATGTCGTCTGTCCGGTCAACGAATCCAACGCCCACAGCGCGCGGTAGAGGTCCAGCAGGATCATTTCGTGCGGAATCCCGTTCTGATTTGCCTGCGCCGCGTCCCGCAAACCTTCCAACGTGGAAAGAATCGCACGATGGTGGCGAAGGCTGGTCAGCATCCCCGGCTCCTCGGCCGCGCCACCGGTCGCCAGCGCAAGAATTTTCTCCCGTAGTGCCGGGATTCCCTCGCCGGTCAGCGCCGACGTGCGCACCACCTCAAGATTCGCAGACGCCGATTCATGCTCCACAATGGCTTCCGCCAGGTCGCATTTGTTCAACACCACCACCGCTGGACGCCCCTGCACGGCTTCCAGCAGTCGCCGTTCTTCCTCATTCAGCGGCTCGGTTCCATCCAGCACAACCAGCACCAGGCCCGCATCGGCCAGTGCTTCGCGGCTACGCGCAATCCCCAGTCGCTCCGCCTCTTCGCTTCCCTCGCGCAGACCAGCCGTGTCCACCAGCTCCAGCGGAATTCCGTCCAGCGAAATCCGCTCCGTTACCGTGTCCCGCGTAGTCCCCGGCGTCGCGGTCACAATCGCCCGCTCCCGTTCCACGAGCCGATTGAACAGCGAGCTTTTCCCCGCGTTCGGCCTGCCCACAATCGCCAGTGTAAGTCCGTCATGCACAATGCGCCCACGCCCATACGATGCTTCCAGCGCTTCCAGCCCCGGCATCAGCTCCGCAATCCGGCGCGCAATCTCCGCCGCCGGCGTCACATCCACGTCGTCTTCGGCAAAATCAATCCCTGCCTCCAGCAGAGCAATCAACTCAACGAGCGCCTGCTTGGCAGGAGCCACGCGCCGGCTAAGCGCTCCGCCCAACTGGCTGGCGGCCTGCCGCGCCTGGGTCAGAGTCTGCGCCTCTATCAGGTCGCGCACCGCCTCTGCCTGGGTCAGGTCAAGCCGCCCGGCCAGAAAGGCACGCTGCGTAAACTCGCCCGGCTCGGCCAGCCGCGCACCCAGCTCAAGTGCCCGCCTAATTAACAGTTCCAGCACCACCGGCGATCCATGCGCAGCAATCTCCACCACATCCTCTGCGGTGTAGGAATTTGGCGAAGCGAACCACGTCACCAGTGCCTCGTCGATCCGAGTCCCGTTCAACAATGCCCCTTCGCCGGACGAACCATCCAGCACATCCGCCAGGCGAGCCCGAGCATGTTCCAGTGGCTGACGCAGCCTTACCAACTGTGCGGCGATGGAAGCAGACTCGGGTCCGCTCAGGCGCACGATACCAATCCCACCTCGCCCCGGCGGCGTCGAGATCGCGGCAATCGTGTCCGAGCTTGCGTTCGAATCTGTCATACGCTGTAGCTAGTCTAGAGGCTACCCCACCCGCATCCAGTCGCCCAAGCACCCTAAACACGCCAGCTCTTCCGCTCAGCAGATTAAGCGGACCACTATAATTATGGATACGTACTGGGCTCATAATCTCTGTGCTCACAATCGGACGGACTCCTCCGCCTTCATTTCCAAAGGCCTCATTCACTTGAACAATAACTTCTGTTTCGCGCTGGCCGCATTCATGCAAAAAGGCAGGAAACGGCGGTCCCAGCTTCTTATCCTCTTCGCAGTTCTCCTTTCCACGGTCACGGTGTGGACGCAGCCGAACGCGCAACCCGGCTGGCAGGGAGTGCTCCGCGATTCCGCCGGCGCCCCGATCGTGGATGCAAAGATTCACCTCAGCAGAGACGGCGTCACAGTTGACGCAACCACCGCGACAGACGGCCGTTTCCGCATCGGCGCCCTCCCGGCAGGCCAGTATCACCTGACTCTTGAGACCAACGACCGAAAGATCGAGTTCGCTCAACCGATCGACGTGACCGCAGCCTCGCCTGCCGCATTGCTCACCCTGTCGGGCCGCGGCGAACTCACCGTGGGTGCTCTTAACGGTCAGGCTGCCACAGGCGGCGAAGAACTCTCCAGTGAGGCAGTCAGCGAGCTGCCTCTCAATGGCCGCGACTTCGGTACTCTTCTTTTGCTCGCCGCAGGCACCATGACCGACGCCAACGGAGCCACCAACTTCACTGCGCAATTCGCTATCAACGGCCAGCGCGGCGTAGAAGCCACTTTCGCCATGGATGGCGCCGACATCAGCGATCCCGAGATGGGCGGCTCCACGTTCCCCAACTTCAATGTGGATGCTGTGGAAAGAATCGACTCCAGCTCCGGTTGGATGCCCGCAAATATAGGACGCGGCGCGGCCGGCTTTACCAACATCATTACCCGCTCAGGAGCGAGCGGCTTTCACGGCTCGTTTTTCGAGTTCGTTCGCAACTCCGCCTTTGATGCGCGCAACTACTTTGACCACGCCACGCCCGCATATCCCGGCCGCATTCCCCCGTTTCGCCGCAACGAATTCGGCTTCACCAATGGCGGCCCTATTTTCATTCCACATATCTATGACGGCCGCAACCGAACGTTTTACTTTGTCCAGTCGCAGGCATTTCGCCAGGTGCTGGGAACCACGCAGGTGATGCCCTTGCCCACTGCGCTCGAGCGCACCGGCGTCGATACAATCACTTATCCCGACAATACAACGGATACGCTCACAGTCCCCGTCGATCCCGGTATTGCCGCTGTGTTGGCACGTTATCCGTTGCCTAACTACACCTCTGGTCCGTATCAGGAGCACACCTACGCAACCGCGTCGAAAGTTGCCACAGACGCAGTCCAGATTTCCGCCCGCATCGACCACAAATTCTCGAGCAAAGATCAGTTCATGGCGCGCTTCAACCTCGACAATCTCGCGGGACCCACCACTAATCCGGACCAGACCGCGATCGATCCCGCCTTCGGCATTCAATACGACGACCACCAGCGCAATGTCGTCGGCACCTATACTCGCACGGTCTCGCCGCGCCTTGTGCTTGAATCCTCCATCAGCATCAACCGCTCCACGCCAGGCTTTCCAACCACGGACTACACGGATCCCGCGGTGAAATTCAACGATGGGCTCTTTGAAGCTTTCAATGCGGATGCCGGCTCAGTAATGCAGGCCTACGGCAATCTCTTCCAAGGCCGCCAGAACGTCAGCATAACCACCGGATCGCATGCATGGAAGGCCGGCGCGGAAGTTCGCATCAATCGGGACACCACGTATTTCGGCATCAGCCCCAACGGCGAATACGATTTTGGCGGCGGCACGGCCTATGCTACCGAGTTCATTCCCTCCCAAAGCGGAAGTCACAATATCAATCCTGGCGACCCGTTGCCCGATACGCTTTCCAGTTTTCTTTCAGGAAGCCCGTTTGTCTATACCGTAGCCATTGCGCCTCCGTATTTCTCCAACGGCCCGCACATTGGTCCGGCCGCCATCAGCCGTAACAACGTAAGCGCATATGTGCAGGACACCTGGAAGATGACGCCTCGGCTTACGCTCGACTATGGAATTCGCTGGGAGCTCTACACGCCCATTACGGAGCGCGCCCATCGCACCGGCGGCTTTCTTACGGAGAACGGAGTGCAGGAGTATGTTATCAACCCTCAGCCCGGCTATAAGACGGATTGGAATGCATGGGGGCCACGCCTGCAGGCATCGTGGCAAGTTACGAAGAATCTAACTGCCCACGCCGGCACGGGAGTTACTACCATACAGCCCAATATATGGCAGGATAACTTCCTCACAGGCTCCACGCCCTTTGCGGTTTATCCGCGTCTGCAGTCCGCCGCCAACGCGCCAGTTCACTACGGATTCCAGATCACTCCATCAGAGCTGCCTCCAACCTATACTCCGCAAGGCGTGAATATCTTCGCCAATGGAAACCCAAAGTCGGTTGCTCCCAACACAGTGATGGATGTGAACCGGTATGAGCAGGATGTGGCTGCACTCACTCCCAACGGAGCTGTCAGTGCGCTCAATCTCAGCGGCGTCGACCGCAACTTCGGGAACGGTACGCTTTACACGTGGACCGCAGGTTTGGAGCGCAAACTAGGCAACCTTACGGCAGACGCCGGCTACGTGGGCACAGCGAGCACAAAGCTTCCCCGCACCAGTTTTCCCAACGCATATCCAGGCGCCACTGCCGCCTTTGCTCCGTACACCACGTTCGACAGCGCCGGTCGAGTAACTGGCGGATTCGGCGTGGAGAACGTGATTACCGCGACCGCCCACTCAACGTATCACGCGTTGCAAACTTCGCTCTCGGGAACTACCGGCCATGGCGGTCCTGGCTTGCAGGCAAGTTATACCTGGAGTAAGTCGATCGACGATACCAGCCAGGTTGTCGGCGGTACCGGTGCCACCGGAGCCGTATCGATACCCTTTGCACAGAATCCATTCAATACTCACGCCGAGAAAGGCCCGTCTTCGTTCGATGTAACCAACTCATTCGGACTTAGTGTGGCTCAGGATCTGCATCTCGATAGCATGCACTTACTCAGCCCTATTTCAAAGAAAGCCACGGCCGGGTGGGAGTTACTCTCGATTTCAAGCATCAGCTCGGGATCGCCGTTCACCGTATTCTCCGGCATCCAGCAAACCGGCGCGGGATCGAACGGCGTCGATCGGCCCGACGAGATTGCAGCGCCGCATCTCTCCACAGCGCGTGCAGATCGCCAGGACTACTTTGGCGAAGGCGCAAACAACGGGACCGACTTCTTCTCCATTCCTATTCACGTACCTGGAGGCACCGGTCCCAACCAGGGCCTGTTCGGCACGCTGGGGCGCAACACTTTCCGCGGACCTGCTTACTACGATTACGATTTCGCTTTCATCAAGAGCACGCCATTCGGCCATCGTCACAGCGGAGCTGAGAAGATGGATCTCCAATTCCGATCGGAGTTCTTCAATCTCTTCAACATCGTGAATATGGGCCTGCCCGCGAATATTCTCAGCGGCTCGGGCTTCGGCGAAATCAGCAGGACCGCTGGCACATCGCGTCAAATTCAGTTCTCGCTCAAACTCATCTACTGATCGCTTTTGCCTCTTTCGTCCTCGCCTGATAAAAAGGATGCGGCCTTGCGGAGTGACCACTCGTCACTCCGTATGACGAGGGACTGAATGACACCGCATCGAATCGCATCATCTGCTTGCCTGGCGCTCTCCACCATTGCCATTGCCTTTGTCCTCCAGAGCTCGCCGGCTCAGCAACAGCACGCAACTTCACCGTCTCGGCACACGCTCGACCTCACGGTCACCAAGCCCGAGACAGTTGGCTTCTCATCGGAGCGTCTGGAGCGGCTTCACGCGCTGATGCAACAGTCCGTGGACCAGAAGCAGATTGCCGGCATCGTCACCATCCTCGCGCGCCACGGCAAGGTTGTGGACTACCGCACCTATGGGCAACGCGACATGGCCGCCGGCGCGCCCATGACAAAGGATGTCATCTTTCGCGATTACTCCATGACCAAGCCTGTGACCGGCGTAGCCATGATGATTCTGTATGAGCAGGGCAAGTGGGAGCCGTCTGACCCGATATCGAAATTCATTCCGGAGTTCGCGCACCTGAAGGTCTACGCCGGCGTCGATGCCGATGGAAAGCCGATCCTGGTTGACCCCGTTCACACGCCAACGATGCGCGAACTGATGAGCCATACCGCCGGTTTCACCTATGGATTCTTCGGCAACACGCCGGTCGATAAGATGTACCGCGATGTTCAGCCTCTAAACTCCGCCAACCTGCAGGAGTTCATCGACAAAATGGCCAAACTCCCGCTCCTCTATCAGCCCGGCAAAGGATGGACCTATTCGATGTCCATGGATATCGAGGGCTACATCGTCGAGAAGCTATCCGGCCAGTCGCTGCCCGACTTCATGCGCGACAACATCTTCAAGCCGCTCGGCATGAAGGATGCTGCGTTCTTTGTTCCCGAAGATAAACGTGGCCGCTTCTCCGCCGTCTACACCACCGGCCCCAACGGCGAGCTTCAGCTTGTCGGCGCCGGCCCATCAGGCCGCTCAACCGAATACGCTTCGCAGCCCACGATGCCCTCCGGTGGCGGCGGCATGGTGTCGACCGCGGAGGATTATTATCGCTTTGCGCAAATGATGTTGAATGGCGGTGAACTCGATGGCAAGCGCATTCTTGCTCCGGCGTCGGTGAAGCTGATGACCAGCAACCATGTGCCTGCGGAGCTGCTCACTGGCCAGTTCGGTATCGGCCAGATGGTCATGCGGCCGGGCTTTGGATACGGCTACAACTGCGCCGTAGTCTTCGATCCACCGGAGGCCAATCTGCCCGAAGGCAAGGGAACTTTCTTCTGGGACGGCGCCGCAGGAACATGGTTCTGGGTTGATCCGACGAACGATGTCATTTTCATCGGCATGATTCAGCGCATGCTTGGCCCCGCTAGCCCGAACCTGGAATTCGAAAGCCGCAATGCTGTTTACGGAGCGCTTGTCGATCCCGCGAAGTAAGCACCGGCGCCTTCCTGATGGGCGCGCACGGTCCGAAGGCGCCTGCCCCGGCAGGTCGTCATTTCAGCAAATCCAGCGCCATCGCAGTCATCGCTGTCACACCAGTCGTAATCGCCGGCGCATAAACAGGCGCAAACAGTGCCGAATGCAGCCCTGGCAACGGTACGCCCGACTTCTTGCTCTCTTCCAGCTTCGCGGTATCGGACGCCCCCAGGCGGAACATCACCGCCGGAATCTTTCCTTCGAGAGAAAACAGCCCCACGTCTTCCGACCCCATCACCGGATCGCCGCCATCCACGTGGTCCGCGCCCAGCACGCGAACCGCAACCGCGTGCAGCCGGTCCGCAAGTGCCGCATCGTTGAAAGTGGCGGGCGTGCTTTCGCCCAGGGTCACGGTAGGCATCCGATCCGCCGGAATGCCATACGCCTCCGCAAGTCCATTGGCAGTCCGCCGCACATCGGCAACAATCCGATCGCGCAGCCCGGGCGAGAACGTCCGCAGCGTCAGCCCCAGCGTCACCTCGTCAGGGATGATGTTGTTCTTCGTCCCTCCGTGAATCGTCCCCACAGTCAACACAGCGGGCTGTTGCGGATCGATCTGCCGGCTCACAATAGTTTGCGCCACCAGCACAAACTCCGCCGCCAGCACAATTGGATCTTTCCCCTCTTGCGGAGCGGAACCGTGCCCGCCAATTCCTCGGATCGTCATGTTCATTGTTGTTGCGCTAGCCAGCAGCGGTCCGCCCTTCAAGGCGATGGTGCCTGCCGCATGCGCCGGGTCGTCGTGCTCCGAAAGCACAAAGTCCGGCCTGCCAAACCGCTCGTACAAATGATCGGCCATCATCGCCGCCGCGCCCTGTATCACCTCTTCAGCCGGCTGCCCAATCAGCATCAACGTCCCGTGCCATTCGCTCTTGCGTGCGGCCATCTCCTTCGCCGTCCCCAGCAAAACCGTCATGTGCAGGTCGTGCCCGCATGCGTGCATCACACCAACCGACTGTCCCTGCGCGTTCGTCGTCTGCACATGGCTTGCGTATTCCAGGCCGGTTCTCTCCTCCACCGGCAATGCGTCCATGTCGGTTCGGATCAGCAGCCGTGGGCCCGCCCCGTTTTCCATTACTGCAACCACGCCCTCCGCCTGCGCACCGTCTTCGTATTTGCCGACATGCTCCGTCACCGCATAGCCGAGCTTCCGTAACTCCCCGGCCACAAACGCAGCGGTCTGTACTTCGTGCTTTGAAAGCTCCGGATTTTCATGCAGATGCTTGTAGGTTTTTGTCAGCGCAGGCAATTGCTGCTCGGCCGCGGCCTTCAAGTCCGCAGCCGACGAAGAGTTCTGCGCAGCAAGCGACCAGCTCGCCACTGCCAGTGTAAAAACTGCACCAATTCGAAGCATCATGGGAGGCCTCCGCGCTCAAACTCACAAGGGAATCTACGCGCCAGCCTACCACAGTCCATCCGCACCGCGTCTTGCATGGAACCGCCGGCGAGAATCTTTCGTATTGCTTTCCCATACAAGTTGTTGTACAGTCCACCTATTGGTTGGCAATAGAAGTCAAAGGAGAACGGAATGGGCGATAAAACCGATGTCTGGCAGGGAACTCTCGCGCTCATGGTGTTGCGCACGCTTGAAGCGATGGGCCCGCAACACGGCTACGGACTGGCGCGCCGCATTGAGCAGACCAGCGGCGACCTGCTCCAGTTGAACTACGGCACGCTCTATCCCGCACTACTCAAGCTGGAACAGGAAGGTTACATCAGCTCCTCGTGGGGAACTTCAGAAAACAATCGCAAGGCCAAGTTTTACGAGCTCACCAAGGCCGGCCGGCGCCAGTTAAAGAAGACCGCCGCTGAATGGAACCAGACCACCGCCATCCTTGCCCGCTTTCTTACCCCGGCCGAAGAGGCATAAGGAGCCGCCATGCGCCAGCTCAAAGCATTCGTCGCACGCCTTCGCGGCCTTCTCCATTCCGAGCCTCTCGAGGCCGACTTCGCCGCCGAACTCGAATCGCACGTCGCGATGCACACAGAAGACAACATCCGCGCAGGTTTGCGCCCCGCCGAAGCCCGACGCCAGGCGCTTATCCAACTCGGCGGGGTGGAGAAGACCCGTCAATTGCATCGCGACCGCCGCACATTCCCATGGGTCGAATCGATCATGCAGGATGTTCGCTTCGGCTGTCGCATGCTGCTGCGCAATCGCGCATATACCGCGGTTGCAGTTCTCACGCTGGCCATCGGCATTGGCGTCAGCGCCACTGCATTCACCTGGATTCACGCGGTCCTGCTGCAGCCGCTCGGCGGAGTGGCCGATCCCAACCGTTTGGTAACACTTGAATCGGTAACGCCCAGCGGCGGACTGGTGCCCACATCGTATCCCGATTACGTTGACTTCCGCGATCACCTCAAGCTTCTGGATGGTGTCGCCGTCACCAGGCCCGCGGCCTTCAGCGTCGGCAACCAGGACCACGCCGAGCGCGTGTGGGGCGAACTGGTCTCCGGCAACTTCTTCGCCGTTCTTGGAGTGACGCCAGCACTGGGCCGTGTATTTCTACCCACTGAATACGGCGACGCACCCGGATCATTTCCCGTGGTTGTCATCAGCGATCGCTATTGGCGATCGCATTTCGCAGCCGACCCCAACATCGCCGGAAAAACCATCCGCATCAATCAGCACCAGCTCACCATTGTTGGCGTCGCGCCGCCGGCCTTCCACGGATCAATGCCCGTGACCGCGTTCGATCTTTGGATTCCCTACATGCAGCAGCCGCTGCTGAATGGCGTGAATGTAAGAATGTTGCGCGACCGGCACAACAGGAACATGCTCGGCTTTGCCCGCCTCAAACCCGGCGTCACCTCAAATCAAGCTCTCGACGAACTGCGGGCGCTGGCCGCGCAGATGTCCGTCGCCAATGCCGATGTGAGCGAAGGCATGAGCGCCACGCTGATGCCGCTGTGGAAGTCGCCGCATGGTCCGCAAGGCCTGCTCATCGGCCCGCTGCGCATCCTTAGCGGCGTTTGCATCCTTGTACTGCTCATCGTCTGCGCCAACGTGGCCAACCTGCAACTTGCGCGAGCCACCGTGCGTGAAAAGGAATTCAGCGCGCGACTCGCGCTCGGCGCAGGACGCATGCGGATTGCCCGCCAGGTGCTGACGGAGAGCCTCATGCTCACCTTTGCAGGCGCACTGCTTGGCGTGGCCGCAACGCCATGGATGAGCAGTGCATTGCGCTACCTCATGCCTCCCGGTCCTATGGTGCAACTGGTCGCGATGGACACCCGGCCCAACCTTGCGGTTCTCGGCTTCACGGTGGGACTGTGTGTATTTGCAGCGCTGGCTGCGGGGCTCGCGCCTGCATTGCAGGTGGGCCGCCTCAACCTCGCTAGCCGCATGAATGACGGTGGACGAAGCGGAGCAGCAGGGCGTCGCAATCGGCTCCGGTCCATTCTCGTTGGCTCTGAAGTGGCCCTGGCTCTTGTCGCGCTGGTGGGCGCTGGCCTCTTCACACGCGCGTTTCAAACCACCATGCGCATCGATCCCGGCTTCGATCCAAATCACGTACTGCTGGGCCAGTTCTATCTCAACACCAGCGGCTACAACCTGCAGCAGCGCGAGGACTTCTGCAGGCGGCTTGCGGAGAAGATGCAGGCCGCGCCCGGCGTTACCGATGTCGCGTACTCTGACGGCGTGCCGCTGGGCTTTGAGCCTAGTTGGTGGGAGGAGCTGAAGATTGAAGGCTATGCCCCGCGCCCTAACGAGAACATGAATATCTTCCGCAACGTCATCTCCCCGGGCTATCTGCCCCTCATGCACATTCCCGTGGTCGAGGGCCGCAACTTCACTGAGCAGGACGACGAGTCAGACAAAGCGCCGTTCGTAATGATCGTCAACCAGGCCTTCGTCCGGCACTTCTTTCCCGACCGCGACCCCATAGGGCAAAAGGTGCATGGCTGGGGCGTAGAGTTCCGTATCGTGGGCGTTGCCAAAGACTCGAAATACCATTACCTCAGCGATTCCAACCTGCCGTATTTCTACGTGCCCTTCCGTCAGATTTATCGCACGGATATGGCGCTGGCCTTCTATGTACGCTCGCAAGACAGCCCCGCCGATGTGCTGACCACGCTTCGCACACAGACCCACGACCTCGACCCCAACGTCACTGTGTTTGACGCCGTCCCGTTGAAGGAATTCATCGGCGCATCGCTCTATCCGCAAAAGGTAGCAGCCAGCCTCATGGCGGTACTGGGAAGCATCGCCGTCCTTCTGGCCGCGGTCGGTTTGTATAGCGTGATGGCCTACTGGGTCGCGCAGCGTACGCAAGAGATCGGTGTGCGCATGGCCCTCGGCGCGCAACCCGGTCACGTGCTGCGTATGGTTGTACGCCAGGGACTCTCGCTTGCAGTAGGCGGAATACTCGCAGGCGGCCTCCTCGCGTTCGCATTGTCGCGCCTCGCTGCTTCTGTCTCATTCACCAACTCCGCCATGGGCGCAGGATCAAAGCTCATGGGTGACGGCGGCGGAGAGCCACTCATCTTCGTGGCCGCCGCGGTCTTCCTCTGTGCGCTTGCAGCGATTGCCGCGTGGCTGCCCGCGCGCCGCGCCGCTTCCATTGATCCCATGCAAGCACTGCGCACCGAATAGGAGAAATGCATGCGCAAACTGAGAGCCTTCGCAATGCGACTTCGCGGCCTTTTCCGTTCAGGCAGTTCCGACGCTGACTTCGCCGCCGAACTAGATAACCATGTGGTTATGCACACGGAAGACGGCATCCGCGCCGGACTTACTCCCGCCGAAGCACGCCGCAGGGCGCTTATTCGCCTCGGCGGCGCGGAGCAAACACGGCAATGGCATCGCGAACGTCGCACCCTTCCATGGCTTGAGTCGCTTCTGCGCGATCTTGCGTACAGCCTGCGCACGCTCGCCAAACATCGCGGTGCCACATCAATCGCCATCCTCTCCATCGGTCTCGGCATCGGCGCCAACGCCACCATCTTTTCCATGGTCAGCCGATTTGTCCTGCGGCCTCTCCCGGTGGGTGATTCAACCTCTTTACTTGCCCTTCACACCACGCACGATGGAGAGCAGTGCTGCAACTCATTTTCTCTGCCGCTCTACAACGATCTGCGCGACCAGACAAAGTCCTTCTCCGGAGTTGCGGCATACTACGAACTGATTCCCGCCTCCATCGGCGGCAACGGAGAGCCGGAGCGCGTCTGGGGTCAGGGAGTCACTACCAACTTCTTCAGCGTCCTGCAACTCCCCATGATTCTCGGTCGCGGATTCTCCGATGGCGAGGACCATCTCCCTCTGGTCGTCCTGGGAGCGGATATCTGGCGACGCCGTTTCAACGCAGACAACGCCATCGTAGGCAAGGCTGTCATTCTTTCCGGCCACACTTATACCGTCGTTGGCGTCGCTCCACAGTTCTTCCATGGTGTCGACCAGATTCTTTACACCGAGTTCTGGGTTCCCCTGGGCAACGTGTCCCAACTGGTTCCCAGCCTCCCTGACTCGAGCTCCCGCGAATTCCATATCGTCGAGGTACTGGCGCGGCTAAATGCCGGCGTCTCTCGTACACAAGCCGCGGCAGAACTCGGCTCGCTTGCGAATCGCTTTGCCCTCAGCTATCCCAAAACCGACAAGGGCGGCGGCTTCGTCTTTGAGCAGGCAGGCTCGCTGCCCACCAATGCTCGAGGCACAGTGGGCCTGTTTTTCGGCGCGCTCACCGTTGTCGTGTTGCTGGTTCTAGCCATCGCCGGCGCCAACGTGGCCAATCTTCTGTTTGCGCAGGCAGCTTCGCGTCAACGTGACATGGCTGTCCGCCTTGCATTGGGAGCTACCCGTGCAATGCTACGCCGCCAAATGCTGGTGGAGAGCTTATTGCTCGGCCTTTGCGGTGGCGTTGTGGGCGTGGTTCTGTCCCTGGGCTCGACGCGCGCTCTGTCCACACTTCAATTGCCGGCACCGGTGCCCCTGGATATAAGCATCAGCGTGGATTGGCGCGTTCTTCTTTATTCGGTCGCACTCAGCGCGATCAGCGGCCTTCTGCTGGGAGTCGCTCCGGCATGGGCCGCCTCGCGCCCGTTGCTCGCCAATGCGCTCAAAGGCGAAGACGCGCTGGCTCGTCCCGGGCGCCGAATCAGCTTGCGGAATTTCCTTGTCGTCGCGCAAATCGCAATGTCTGTCGTGCTGCTGTGCGTCACAGGGCTGTTTTTGCGCAGCCTGCAGAGCGCTGCCAGCATCGACATCGGGTTTCGTGCGAACAACATGCTGTTGATGTCCGTTGACCCCCGAGTGCATGGCTATTCCGCGGAGCGGACGGTTGCGTTTCTCAACCAGCTGCAGGATCGTGTGTCTACGTTACCCGGCGTTCAATCGGCGGTGGTGACGGACGTGGCGCCGCTGGATGGAGGGAATCGCAGCGACACCTTCGCCTCGGTGGGTGCGGCAAGTGGTCCGGGAACACAAGCCGATGCGGAAATATTTATGGTTTCCCCCGGCTTTTTTGAAACCATGGGAACTCCTCGCCTCGGAGGCCGAGATTTTGGAGGAGAAACGACCGGCGGCCCGAAAACGGCGATCGTGAACCAGGCATTTGTACAGCAGATCCTTGGCGGCAAAAATCCGATTGGACAATCCGTGGTGGGTGGCGGGGTCACCTATCAAATCATCGGCGTGGCAGGCAATGTAAAGGCACGCACCCTCGGCGAAGATCCTCGGCCGGTGCTGTATCGTTCGCTCCAGCAGAGCGTCGGGAGCGATCCTTCATTGATGGGCTATACGCTCGTGGCGCGCACGGCAGCGAATCCGGCGTCCGTCATTGAGGCAGTGCGTCAGCAGATTCACGCACTCGACCCGAACATGGCCATTTACAACCAGGAGACAATGGAACAGCACGTGCGAACCGCCTTCTTTCTTCCCCGCCTTGCCGCATCGCTCTTCGGCACCTTCGGATTCATCGGCCTCGTGCTTGCCGGCGTTGGTCTCTACGGAGTCATGAGCTACTCGGTCAGCCGCCGTACGCGCGAAATCGGCGTACGCATGGCCATGGGTGCTCAACCCGGTTCTGTGGAGCGTCTCGTACTCCGCCAGGGCCTTGTGCTCACGCTTATCGCCGTCGCGCTAGGCTGGCCGGTTGCTTGGCTGTTGGCGAAAGTTGCGGCAAGCTTTCTCTACGGCATTCAGCCCCACGACGCGCTTACCTTCGCACTGGTACCGCCGTTTCTCATCGCCATCGCCCTTGCGGCCTGCTATGTTCCCGCCCGCCGCGCCGCTTCAGTCGATCCCATGCAGGCGCTGCGCTCGGAATAACGCCGACCCCCTTCCTTTCGCATGCGTAATTCGCTTCTGAAGCCGGATGCTACACTCCGGCTTTGGGGTCTGATGGATGAAGACAAGCGCATTCCTGTTTCGTTACCGCATGGTTATCAACATGTTGATCATCGTGCTCGGCTTTTGGGCGCCATGGATTCAGTACCTGGGGCTAGGCAGCCGCATCCTGCTGCTTGAATGGCTGGCACTTGAAATCAGCCGCACAGGCCTGCTCAGCTTCACCGTTGCCACACCCGTCCTCATCATCTTCGCTGCTCTGGTTGCCGCCATTGGCGCAGTCCTCCGCATCTGGGGCGCAGCGTGGCTCGGTCACGGTGTGGTGTTCGATGCCCAGATGCAAGCCGGCGCACTCACCGCCGATGGGCCTTTCCGCTATGTGCGCAACCCGCTCTACTTGGGGATAGGCTGCATGTTCGCCGCTCTCGCACTCATCATGCCAGCCAGCGGTGCACTCTTTGTACTGATTGCAGCACCGCTATTTCTTTTCTCACTCATTCGCGGAGAAGAAGCCTTCCTCACCGCTGAATTCGGCGATTCCTATCGGGCCTATTTGCTCGCTGTGCCGCGCCTCATTCCGCGCCTCCGCACCACGGTCCCGCCCTCCGGCAACAAGCCCCACTGGTTGCAGGCCGTGCTCTCTGAGATCAACCCCATCGGCGTCCTCATCACCATTGCATTTCTGTCGTGGACTTACGATACGCAACTCATGTTACGCGCCATCGCAATCACATTCGGCATCTCGCTGATAGTTCGCGCATTCATGCCGGGACTCAAGCAAACAACTAACTCGCGGGAGTAACCGCAGCGCGCTTTCCCATTTTCCCCAGATGCGTCCAGCCAAATCCTGCCGGATACTTCAGCCCATATCCAAGCAACCGGTCCACGCCAATGTGATTCACCCAGATCAGCGCATACGGCATCACAGCCGGGCTCTTCAGCAGCAGCGCGCATACCGCAAGCGTAGCCGGCGTAGTGTAGCTGTGGATCGCGTTGTAAATGCGCGCACCCACGCTCGGACTCACCAGGTAACCCAGCATGCTCAGGTCGGGGACAAGCCACAACGCCGCAAACAGCCACCAGCTCGCTCCCGTGTGCGCATAGAGCGCCGCGGCAAATGCGGCCGCCGACAATCCTTCAAGCCGCAGCAGCGTCCGCACAGGCGCACCCACAGCGCCACACGCATCAGGATCGACAACTTTCGTATTCATCGCTGTTGTAGCCATATCTCATCCGATGTTGCCGCCCACCCATAGGCGCGCATATTTCTGCACGCCGCATCATCTCGCACAACAAAGAAGGGAAGAGCCATCGGCTCTTCCCTTCTTCGAAACCAGTCCGGAATGCTTACTTCTTGACAGGTGCGATAACGTCCTTGGCGGCCTTGGCTACGCGGAACTTCACCACCGTCTTGGCCTTGATCTTGATGGCCGCGCCGGTCTGCGGGTTGCGGCCGATGCGCGCCTTGCGCTCAGCCTTTACCAGGCGCCCAATGCCCGGGATCACGAAGACGCCGTTCTTCTTCGTTTCCTTGATGGCGGTCTCCGCCAGCAGATCCAGGAAACCTGCTACTTGCTTGTTGGTCAGTTCCAGCTTCTCGGCCAGTAGCCGGGTCAGGGCGGTCTTTGTCAATCCAGTTGCCATTCTTGTGTTCTCCTTGTGGGCAAGCCCTCGGGGCTGCCGGTGTTGCCTGAGTATCCGTCGGGAAATCCGTGCCGCATGCAGGAAGTTCGGCCAACGGGTTTTCAGCTTGGACTTCCTCAAATCCATTCACTTAAAGTCCACGCGAGCGTCACAGCGTGATGGCCTTCAATGAATGCGGAAAAGTGGAAGCCTTTCTGGAAACGCCGTGAGGCAATATTGCACGTTTCGCCTGTATTCATGCGGGTTCTCGAGACCCCGTCGTTCGTTACAATGCGACTTTGGACCTTGCAAAGTCAACCCCCAAACCCCGATTTCCACAAGTTTTTGGGCATTTTCGCAAGATTTCTCCGAGATTTACCGCTTTTTGCCCGGTTTTGCACCAATTCGCGGGACGGGAGGCGCAATCGGAGTCTCCGCGGCCCGCGCAGTGACTTCAACGAAAAACAACGCTAATCCAGCCCGAAAAGCACCTTCTTCTTCGGCGCAATCGAGGCCGCAATCGGCGTATTCAGCGCGTCCACCAGCGGCGAAAGCAGCTTTAAATGCTTGATCAGCGTCTGGGCGAAGTTGGCCTCCAGCGCCGTCTCCGCAGGCAGCGTGGTGCTCAGCCCCCACTGCTTGCACTTGATCAAATCCATGGCCGGATGCTCAGGTGGAAACCCCTTCGGAGGACGCGTCAGCGCCTCGCCTTCAAACTCCTTGAAGATTTTGCGGACAGCCGGCTTGTTCAGCACCTTCCGAAACTCGACATGATTCTCCAGCAGCCAATGGCGAATCGCAGCCAACTGCTCTTTCTCCGGCATATACGAGCCCGCGGCAATCACCACGCCCTTGGGGCTCACCTGGAAGTAATATCCCGCGCCGGAAGTCTTCTCCATCCCCATGTGACTCCACCACGCCGCGACATGCGTCTTATAGGGTAGCTTGTTATTGCTGAAGCGCGTGTCGCGATAGATGCGAAACAGCGACTTCTCCGCCGGCCGCACGTGGTTCGGTGCGAAGTCCGTCATCGCGTCGGTAATTTTGCGGATGATGGCCAGCATCGGCTCTTTCAGCTCCGCTTCGTAGACAGCCTTGCGCTCATTGAACCATTCGCGATCGTTGTGCTTCTCGAGTCCGCGGAGAAACTTCAGGCCTTCCGGGCGGAGGTGTGCGGGAGCAGTACTTGTTTCCTTCAGCTTAGTTGCCATCGCAATAAGGAGTGTAACGCGACGGACGATGCTGGCGCCCACCTGAGGCTCTCACAATGTATGCAATCCGGCCTATGATCGTTCATTAAGAGGACTTGAATTCCATGCGAACAGTTAACGCGATTCTTTTCCTGACGATGTTCCTCGTATGCAGCACCACGCGATCTACAAGTCAAATTCGTGGTGAGGTCGTCGATACTTCGGGCGCGAAGATATCGAGAACTACAATCCGTGTGCTTGACGAGAAGAGCCGAGACTTGGTCCTGACAGCTCGGACTGGCGCGGACGGACGATTTGATTTGCACGACCTACCTCCGGGACGCTATCTCATTGCGGTTTCATCTGTGGGCTTTTCCCCGGCCTTAATTGAGGCGGACACTGAAAAGACTGGAGCCGACGCATTTCGGACAATAAAGCTGAATATCCTGGACTGCGATGCTCCAGACGTAAACTGCGACACGTTCTCGACGGAACCAATTCCAGCACCGCATCCGGTAGTCTTTCGTAAACAAGTGACATTGGGCCATGCGGAAGGGATCGATCTCGACAAGGGAATTTCGCTTCCGTCGGCCTCACCGGAAGCAAATCTCTCCTTCACCGACAAGGAAGGCGGCATCTTTCTGACGCCTCTCCATGGAGCAGCTCTTCTAAGTTCGTGCAGACCCGAATACGGCCGAAGAAGGTCAAAGACTCAGGTCGCGGAGGTGCGCGTCGATGGGCTGGACCCCAATAGCCAAATCTGTATGAGGTCGATACGTGGTCGTTTTTCGAAGATATTTCTTACCGGAGTGGTTCGATCGGACGACCAGCAGATCACTGCGTACATTGTGACTCTGGATAAATAATAGGATCGATTACAACCTTCACAATCTCGTCAGTTATGTCCATCCACCCGGCTAGCCAAATTCCAAACATGCCCCGCCAGATCCACAATCCGCGCCATTCAGCGCCATCGTCAGCTCGCCAACGCTTCTTCCACAGCCTTGGGACGATGGGCGATTACTGTGAGGTAGGCCCGGGCGGCGCGGTCGGGACGACGGCGTCCTTGCTCCCAATCCTGCAATGCTCGAGCATCGAGTGCATACTTGCGCGCAAACTCAGCCCGGCTCAGCCCGGTTGCCAGGCGGATCTGGCGAATCTTCAGCGCGATGGTGGGCTTGAAGGTCGTGACTCGACTCGGTTTGACCTTCCCCTCCACGATTCCGGCAGCCTCACGCATAGCCTCAATGAATTCTGAAGCAACATTCTTCGTCTTCATCTCTTTTTCCTTTTTGCCTTTGCCCCCGCTTTGATGACCGCTGCAAGGGCCGTTGCTTCCTTCTTCTGTTCAGGCGTAAGGTCGACTTGCTCGTTTTTGCCGAAAAGAAAGATGGCGTAGAGCGGGTTTTGGTCGTCGTAGAAGTAGTAGATGATCCGTACTCCGCCAGATTTCCCCTTACCCCGTGCAGCGAACCTGATCTTTCGCACGCCGCCGGTGCCTGGAATCTCGTCTCCGGCTGCCTAGTAAGTTGCCAGATAGAGCATCATTTCTTCGCGCTCGTGCGCTGTCAGCAGCTTCTCGGCTTTACGCGTGAACAGGCTTGTCTCTGCGATCGTTGGCAAAATACTGCTCACGCCACGATTGTGCGGCATTGCCGCATTTGAGTCAAGCTGATGTCGAGCAAATCATTACCGAATCACCTTCAGCGCCCCGCGGAACAGCCCATCAAAATCCCCTGCCAGCGCAGCATCTTTCGCCACGGCCTGCTCAATCGCCTTCTCCGCCGCGACCCGCTGATACCCAAGGTTCGTCAGTGCCGACAACACATCGTCCACCGCCGCGCCCCGCACGCTGGTCTGCACCGGCGCAACCGCAAAGTCGTCCAGCTTGTCTTTCAGCTCCACCACCAGCCGCTCCGCCAGCTTCTTGCCCACTCCCGGAATCCGAGTCAGTTGCGCGTGATCCTGTCCGCGAATGGCCTGCACCGTTCTCTCCGACGACAGCCCGCTCAGGATCTTGATGGCCAGCTTCGGGCCGACACCGCTGACGGTAATCAGCCGCTCAAACAACCGCTTCTCCACGCGATCGAGAAAGCCGAACAGCGCAATCTGGTCTTCGCTCACCTGCGTGTGAATGTGCAGCGACGTCTCCGCGCCGACCGAAGGCAACGCCGTAAACGTAGGCACGCTGATGGTCACGTCGTACCCCACCCCGGCGGCCTCCACAATGGCTTGGCCCGGCTCCTTGAAAATCAACTTTCCCCGCAAGTGAGCAATCATCGTTCTGAGTCCCGTTTCCGGCCTGACCTAATCCCGGCCCGCACTTGCCTCCATACTACAGAGCGTTGCTCGTCGTGGGCGCGGCCTGTCTATTTACTCTTCAAGCAACAAATCTGGTTACTTGACATAGCCGCATTTCGCGCTATCCTTGCTGCACTTTCCCTTTCTTGCCGATTTGCTTTCCAACTTCCCAGACTGTCCTAAAAAAGTTTGAATCTCGCGCCCACAATCCTCCTCTCCGGATGCACGGCGCCTCATCCGCCGATGGCCTGCGGCTGCGCATTTTCCCGGCAATCATTTTCCCTGCAAAGGTGAAAGCTCACTTCGGAACAACTGCACGGAGGTCGAACAATGTCTGGCTTTCTCAAAGGATTCGCGAACTGGCTGCGCTACCTCTATTTCCTGCGCTTCAGCATCCTGCTCTGGCTCTTCCCGCTGCTGCTCATCTGGGCAAACTCCCCTGCCAGGGCCCGTTCGCTGGTCAGCGGAATCGTCACGCCCTCGCACCTGTTTCAGTATCTGTGCGTCGCCTTTTTTCTGGTTGCGGCAAGCTTCGTTGTGCTCATTCTGGCGCGCATTGTCGTAATCAACGGCAAAGAACGGTTCGGCGACGATGCTCCGCAGCTTCTTCACTGGCTGCTGGCCAACGACCGCAGAGAATATGAGTGGGTTGCTCCGGTTGCGTGCCAGCTCAACACTCTCATCGTCTTTGAATACTTCCTCACCAACGGCCCCCACGAAGGCGTATCCGCTGCTGAAATCGCGCAAGGGCTCGTCTACGGCGTCCTTCTCTCCGTCGTCTTCTGGTTCGCGGTCAACGCCCTCTACTACCTCACCTACCAGCCGGCATCACCCACTCACCCGGTCGCCCGTACACTCGTGTTTCCCCGCAGTTGGCTCTTGCTCAGCAGGCACGGTAAAACGGCTAGCTTTGGGGATGTGCTGGAGCAATCCAGGCAGCCGCTTCCGCTCCACAAGCTCGCCTGGCTGTTCCCCATTCCGGGCTACCGGTGGCCTCCCAATGGAAGCCTCTATGAGGGCCAGTATTTCTCGGTTCTATCGGCCGGCGCCGTGTTCGCGCTTTACCTGGTCCTCTGGCCGCTCACAGCCCCGGTGCTGGTGCCCACTTTGTACGCATGGACAGCGATCGGCCTTTATCTGGTACTTGGATTGGCGGTTATCGTTGACGTTCTGCTGGCCAAAGCGGGCAGGCCTCAGGACAGGGCCAGACTGCGCATCTGGAAAGCACTGCTCGCCGCCGCGGTACTGCTCTTCACCGCGGCCATTCCCTGCCTGTATTACCAGGCCGACGCCGAGCGGTTTCCCGTTCTCGCCCTGATACTCATCCTGGTCATAGGCGTCGTATGGGCGCTGGGCGCAATCGCCTTCTTCGCCGACCGGTTCCGCGTCCCGGTCCTCACCACGCTGATTGTCTTCATGGTCATTCCGCGCATGCTGCATCTGGACAACGGGCAGGAGATGCACTATCTCTCCACTTCATTGCGGGATCAGCAAGCCACGATGCCCACTCCGGCGGACATCCTCAACAGCCGGCTTGACCAGGATGAAACGCAGCCCCTGATCGTCGTCACCTCCACCGGAGGCGGCATTCACGCCGCGGCCTGGACCACCGCGGTTCTCGAGCAGCTGGAGACAGTGTTTTCCAAAGACCCGTCGCTCAAGTCCTTTCACAATCATGTTCTGCTGCTCAGCACTGTCTCCGGCGGCAGCTCTGGCCTCTACGCGTACCTGCGCGAGCTGGACTCGCAGCCCGAGCCCGGTCCCGCCAACTGGGCGCGGATGAAAAGCGCATCCCGATGCTCCAGTCTTGAAGCCGCCGGCTGGGGCCTGGTTTACTATGACCTGCCCAAGGCATTCGTGCCCCTGCTGCCGTATTTCGAATCACCCTCAACGGGTGTCGACGACTTGAACAAGCTGGCTCTCGGCAAGGACCGGACCTGGTCGCTGCGCAAGGCGTTTGCAAGGAACCTCAACGATCCGTACTGCCGGCTTGACCCCAACGATCCCACACTAACCTCGCTGAGCCAGCTATCTCAGGCTGAGCGGGCGAATCTGGGCGCGGAGCAAGGCCTGACGCTCGGCAACCTGGCTCCCCAGCAGCACGATCTTCCGGCCTTCACCATGAACACCACCACGGTGGAGGGCGGCGAACGATTCCTGCTCGCCAACTACGA
>Ga0302200_10001287_pt1 | contig 23785 bp, 17 predicted proteins | sample II_Bog_N3_1_FD_194585 | JGI IMG/M metagenome (GOLD analysis project Ga0302200, IMG submission 194585) | Peat permafrost microbial communities from Stordalen Mire near Abisko, Sweden - II_Bog_N3_1 | ecosystem: Environmental > Terrestrial > Soil > Wetlands > Peat | place: Sweden: Abisko... | reverse complement strand
CTACTTACTACTTACTACATACTACTTACTACTTACTCCTTACTACTTACTCCTTACTCCTTACTCCTTACCTCTTATTTAAATACAGAATGCATCAAAACCACCGTCGATAACTGTCAGTGTTCCGGTTACAAATTTAGAGGCATCGCTGGCTAACCAGTGCAATGTACCCAATAATTCTTCGGGTTCACCAAAACGTCTGAAAGGTGTATGGGCAAGAATTGTTTTTGCCCTGTCAGTATACGATCCATCGGGATTAGTCAGCAAGGTACGGTTTTGTTCCGATATGAAAAAACCAGGAGCCATTGCATTGACACGTAATCCTTCTCCGTATTTTGTTGCCAGTTCAATGGCAAGATACTTTGTGAAATTTGTTACTGCAGCTTTTGCAGCACCATATCCAACAACCCGTGTTAACGGACGAAGAGCCGATTCGGATGAGATATTAATTATATTCCCCTGTTTCTGTTCAGTCATTACTTTTGCAAACACCATGGTTGGGATTACAGTACCAAACAAATTCAGGTCAACCACTGTTCTGAATGCTTCCACATCCAGGTCAAAAATCGATTTATCTGGTCCTATAGTTGCACCGGGCATATTTCCTCCAGCACCATTGATCAAAATGTCAATACGGCCATAGTTGGCCAGAATTTCTGTTGCATTTTGTTCCAGAATTTCTTTATTATTGACATCCGACTGTAAAAACATGGCTTCAAATCCTTTGAACAAGATCTTTTTCACCAGTTTTTGTCCGTTTTCAACATTGCGTGCCAATATCACAACTTTTGCACCCTGAGCAGCCAGGTATTCCGCCATGCAGCTTCCCAACACACCGGTTCCTCCGGTGATAACCACTACTTTATTATTAATATCAAATAAGTCTACCATTATATACAAATTTTACGAATTAAAGCGAATTACACGAATTAAGACGGGATTGATGAATAACTTTTTTCTTTTTAAATTAAATATTCTTTTTAATTTAAAATACTTATTCCGGGAAAAGCATTATTTTGCCTTTCCCGGAATAAAAATTTATGACTATAAATTGAACAACCTTTTTAAATGGCGTTCGTAGATATTTTCTTCCACGCAAGTACCAATAACATCAGCATATTTGACCAACAGGTCGGTATAATTTGTACCCATTTCGGATGCTACTTTGTAAGCCACATGCACTAACTGACGGAAATTCGGATTATAATCAGGATGTCCGGGAATATGACGAAGTGTGTTGGCAAATTTCTCGCTTGACCAGGTATTTACTTCTTCTACCGTTGGTAGTTTAGAATCGTCAATGTCAATAACATCGGCATAAGGTGCACATAATTCATCCTTACGGCCCAATGAATGCGCATAGATGTATTTGGCTGCAACTAATCCTTCCCCACCGGCAACTGCCAGGCCGATCACTTCTTCAAGCCAGGTAGTACCGGCAGTTTTTAAATGAAGGCCTTTGTTATATTTTTTTATCACGTGAGCCATAACAGGATAAATTGAAAATTTGTCACTTCCTGAATGAATGCTTAACTTTAATTCTTCAGGTAGTCCGAATTCTTTTACTGCATAATCAATCACCAGCACATCTTCTTCAAACTCTTTAGCAAATTGATCAACATTGCCTGTATAATCAACCCCTTTGTTAAAACGACCTGTAAATTTGGGAGCAATGGTTTGTGCCGGAACCCCTTTATTTGCAAGCATTTTCAAAATAAACAACAGCTCAATGGGAGTTTGAGGGCTTTCTACTTCATCCATTGATACTTCAGTAATGAAATTTCCTTCTCCTTTTGCAGTTTTTAAAAAATTATAGATCTCAGATGCCTGTTGTGTAGCTGCTAAAAAATTTGAGGCTATTTTTTTAAGCAATTCCACTGTGACAAACAGTGGTTCTTTAAAACCGGGGATAACCAGTTTTCCTACGTACTTTTCACAGGATGCAACAAATGCAGTGATTTCTTCTTCTTTGCTTTCTTTACCAATAAATGATGCAACATCAAGTGTAAAGAAATCAGATGATTCGACAAAAGGTGCCACATTTCCTAAATTGATATGATCGGCATCAACAAAATACTTTCCTTTAAATCCCAGTGTTTTAACAGCTGCATCTGCTTCCTTACGCACATCTCCGGGGAGCGATTGAACATATTGATGTTCACGATTCGATTTATTCCAAACAGGGCTTATGTCAAGGCCTGTCATATTCGCTTTCACAATAGCACGAAGTTGTGCAACTCCCTGATGCGAAAAACGATCCCCTGTTCCAATACTGAATTTTCCTAATTTCATATGATTTGTTTTTTAGTTGTTTGTTATTTATTCCGCGTTCCACGTTCCACGTTCCGTGTTCCTTTGTAAAGATTAATTAGTTATTGATTGATTGATTGATTGATTGATTGATATTTGTAATCTTCTGAAATTTGTTTACACTTTTTCTACTTACAAATGCTTTCCTCATTCATGCTTATAAACTATAAACTATAAACTATAAACTATAAACTATAAACTATAAACTATAAACTATAAACTATAAACTATAAACTATAAACTATAAACTATAAACTATAAACACCTTCCTCCCTCCAGAACTCATTCCTCATTCCTCATTCCTGTCTATTCTGTAAAATTCAAATAGTCTTCAATATTTTCTTTCAATAAAATATCAATTGGCACATAATTTATTTTTTTAATTTCCTGTTTGAAAATTAATTGTTTGCACATATCCATGACAGATAAATAGGCTTGTTTATCAGGTCGTTGCGCAATAAGATAATTAATAACCCCTTGTTGAAGGTATGTCACATTTTGTTCCAGCAAATCATAACCAATAAGACGGATATTCGTATGATTAAGTTCTTGCAAATGCATTGCCAATCTATGTACCTTTGAATTAAACGTAATGGCTGCAGTTATATTCGTGTGAGTTGAAAACACATCCTGTAATAATTCACGATTCAAATTTTCATTCTCATTATTAAACTCTACTGGAATAATTTCAAGCTTATCGTGAAGATGATGATCTTCAATATACGACATAAATCCCTTATACCTGGAGAGTGTCTGGTTTGATAAAGAACCTTTACGTTGTGTTCTACCAACAAGTATTTGAACCCCCGCCGTCAAAGAACCCTGCATCAGTTTTGCTGCAATGTATCCGCTTTCGAATGAATTTTGTCCATAATAAGTTACAAAACCGGCATCCTCGACCAATGAATCGATAAATGAAAATGGGATTCCAAGATTAGTCAATACGTTGGTAAAGGCAAGCGTTTCTTCCCTGAAAACCGGAGCTAAAATCACAGCATCCGGCAGGTCCGAAAGTATTTTTTTGGAAACAGTTTCAAACGACCTAGTATCGTATTGATTAAAAAATAGTTTTTCTATCAGGACGTTATGATGCATAAAATCGACAGCGGCCATATCAAAGCCCTTATCAATCTCTTCCCAGTAATTGCCTGCCTGATGAGCAGGATAAAGGCATACAAACCTGTATGTTTTTTTGGATGCCAATGACCGGGCAAACAGGTTTGGCGAATAATTCATTTCACCCAACACTTTTTTTACTGCTTCCCTACTCTTTGCCGACACATCACCCCTGTCGTGCAATACCCTGTCTACAGTCCCCTCCGACACACCTGCCAGAACAGCGATATCTTTTATTCGTATTTTTTGATTTTTTTCCTGCATATTGTTGAAAAAATATCGTTCCGTGTCCGTACACAGATAGAATTTCGCACAAAATTACAACATATTTTGAATAAACAAAATAAATTTAGCCTTCGTGTGCGAACACGGTAATTGTTTATTCCGGATAAAATAAATGTATATATCTGGTATATTGATATTTAATATACTTATTTCTGTTTAAGCAGCCCTTAATTTGTTGATAAATATTTTTTATAAATGAATAATTCAGCAAAAGCAGAAGGGAGATTGAAAAGTTTGACGTTTGAAAAGTTTGAAAAGTTTGAAGAGTTCTGCGATCTGGAGTCTTTTGTCCTGGATCTTGGTTCCTGGTTCCTGGTTCCTGGTTCCTGGTTCCTGGTTCTTTTTTTTGCAGTCAGTTGTGCTATTTTGGGTCTCGCGATTTCCATATTGCGAATAAAAAACCTCAAAACGTAAGAAGCAAACCTCAAAACGTACATTAGGACTTTTGAGCGTTTCACTTTTCATGAAAAAAATCATAAGGTTCCCTTTAGTCGCACTCCCACTTCTAAGATTCTCGCTTTCTGCAATCAAAACCAAGTGGGAGGGCGACATCCAACCAAATGTCGCCCTCTCACTTCGTGTTCAACCAGTAAATAATTCAAAATCAGAACTGGGAGTGCGACTAATTGACTTGTGCCCGAAACTCCTCAGTCCCTAAACGCGGAACACGTAACATTGAACGCGGAACGCAATTACCCTTTAGTCGCACTCCCACATCTATGATTCAGATTTTCTGCAATCAAAACCAAGTGGGAGGGCGACTTGTACCCGAAACCTTTCAAACTCTTCAAACTCTTCAAACTCTTCAACAACTCTTCAGAATCTTCCCGCACCCTGCATGGTTCACCGGCATAATTGCACCCGCAAGCCCTACATTTCCAAATTCAATGCCCATACTCAGAATTACAGTCACATCATCTGTAAGTAAGGGTGGAATGCTTTCATCGTATTGAACTGATAAAACATGGGGAGGGATAACGTCATTGGTCGAATACCATTCACTGATGGTGGACAGGCAATAACGGTTCAGTTCATCCATTACCGGTTTGTACTTACTGGTAATGCCATCCGGATTATAGATCATATCCGATACCATCCCCAGGCAAACAATCAACCTGAAATAAGGCAGGCGCTGAATGTTTTGGATATCGTTAACCGTATTGATACGCGGAACGGATATGCTTGCCGAGAGAGTCTCCCGGTTCAGTTCTATAGATGGCAATACGCGGAATATGGTATTAAACGGATATTTGAGGTTGAAATTAAACCCATCCAATTCCTGTTTGTAGTCAGAAATACTCAATCTTCTTGAGCCTGTTTTATTCACGGTATCCATTTTCATCACCTTCTTCCCTAACCCGTTCCATTTGGAATAGAGGTTATAATCCGCCAGGTGGTACGTTTGATCGATCGCACCCCTCATCGATTGTGAGAACTGTACACATCCCGACCATTCCACCTGATGTTGGCGAAGTTTTGCAAATTCAGCACCCTTTTTAATCCTGTTTTTGGAGGCTCCGCCCTTGGTGCGCATAATCACTTTGTCACTGCCGGCAACGGTGTAAAACGATACACCCTTTATACTGCCCGTCATTTGAAGAAATCCTTTTACTATAGCCATAATCTTAGTTAGTTAGTTAATTGGTTAAACAGATAGTTAATTGAATTATAATGAATTGATATATTCTCAACTATGAACTACTGATACATACTCCCGACTACTATCTCCAAACTATTTTCTGCTTTTTTACTTTCTTATTTTTACTGTATTATTCTGAAATTTGTTTACACATTTACTACCTACTCAATTACTGTTTTTTTCTACCGACTACTTACTACCGACTACTCACTTTTTTCTTACCTCATACTCCTTGCCTCTTACTTCTTTTCTCACTCCTCATTTCTCATTCCTCATTCCTCATTCCTGTTCCTAAGTATCTCCGTTCTAGCTCCGTAGTTACTCCCAACTGCAAAATTAATTGATATTTTTATACTATACAAATAAAACACGCAAAAAATACATCTTTATAGAGAAGTATTTTAGGTATTTTATATGTATTTTATCTATGTGTTAGATGTATATATACTTAGAAGTTACCTGGGAGTTACCTGGGAGTTACTCTAGAGTTGGATAGTGGGTAAAGTAGAGCTGAATTTGATAAAAACAGAGTGATAATTAGCAAAAACCTATCAAAGTGAGAACTTCACTTTATGTTAGTAAGGGCTTCATCCGGAGTGAAACACTCCCTCCCCTTCTTTCCCTAACAAGGGGGTATCTGGTTTTACGTTTCCAACGTCAATACTTGATTGATTTGTGTTTATGATTCGTTACTAACGAAACACCAAACCCCCTCGTTAGGAAACGAAGGGCAGTTGAGCTCCTTTGTGTTGTGGTTAGTTGGTATTAAATTGTAAATGAATAAATTGTAAATTATTATTCTTTGCTTATGTTTTTTCTTCTTCTAATTGTTTCATGAATCGTTAAAAGTGTAAGAAGGTTGAAAAAATAATTTAAGGAGAAAATGCAGTGTCAATAAAAGATGAAAATTATTGAAAAATACATGCAATTTATTAATTAAAACTTAAAATAGATTGAGTATTTTTGTAGATTATTAAATACTATGGAATTAATACAGATCAAGCCACGGATTGTCTTAAACAAAGGCTTTCTGAAAATCAAGTTTAAATGACTTTAAATAGAATTGTTTAAAATGAAACTGATCAGCCGATAGACTATATTAACGGGTTTGAGTCGGAAGAGTTCCATAAAAAACCTGGTGTCCGATTTTCTGAGGAACATGTATTACGGTACCGCCCATTTTATTAACACCAAGTACCGCAAAGATCTGGTAATTCAAAACGGCGCAAATGCAAATTCGACAGTGGGTGTCATTATTGAAGCCAAAAGCCCTCAGGAGATTGGGATTATGAAAAATGTGTGAACCACTGAAAAATGTCTGAACCACTGATTTAATATGATTATTTTTATTTATATGATTAAGAAAATAAAAAAATAAAAGTGTTTTATAAATCAAGCTAATCAGTGGTCAAAAATCAATTAAATCAGGAATAATCAGTGGTTCACAATTTGAAGGAGAATAGAATATTTAAATATTGAGAATATAAATGCACCTACTCTAATTCAGATTAATTCTCCGTATCACACATCAAATCATTGGATAACATATTCAAGTCAGAATATTTCTGACTTTTTTTAGCAACTAAAATTAGAAATTCAGATTATAGAAAATGAAATAAAAAGAGGAATTATTAATTGAGATAAATACTGTATCAAAGAACTTAAATAAAGGGAAAAATATCAATTCAAGGTTATCGTCAATTTGTTCATGAACGAAAGATAATGGAATTAATGTATTTGCGAATTTAGTTGCAACTCTATGTTCATATTTATAAAAACCCTATCCGGGTCTTTAATATTAATATGATTATTACCAATTAAACATCTAATATTTAGTAACAAATAAAACATAAACAATGGGACTGTCTGGCTGATTATTCAAAAAGAAAGGTATCCCTTGTTTGGAGAAGTTTGATTTTAATAGCGTAGTATCCAGACTTTCTTACTGAAAAGAAAAGAGATTAAATAAAGATTAAAAGTGCATAAAATGACAAAAGTAACAATAGACAAATACACAGGTTGTTTACTTGGAGGTGCCATTGGTGATGCCATGGGAGCTCCCATAGAATTTCTTACCTTACAGCAAATCCGCTCAATCTATGGTCAACACGGAATAACGGATTATGTAGAATTCCCTGATCATACTGGAGAATTCACGGATGACACGCAAATGACTTTATTTACTTCCGAAGCATTGTTGCGGGCCTGTCACCGTTTCATGATTAAAGGAATCGGGGGCGCGTTAACTAATATTGCCCATCAGTCTTATCTTCGTTGGCTTCACACTCAACACACTGGTATTGACGCCGGAAACATGAATATGGCAAAATTGGTTGAAACAGGTTGGTTGGTACAAGAGAAGGGTCTTTATAAACGGCGTTCCCCGGGTAATACCTGTATTATGTCATTGAGCAGTGGTGTGGCCGGAAGTATTGAGCATCCGATAAACAACAGCAAAGGGTGCGGTACCATCATGCGGTCAGCTCCTGTAGGATTGATGTTTTTTGGAGATGCTAAGCAGTCGTTTCAGGTGGCATGCGAGTTATCAGCTATTACACATGGTCATCCCACAGGGTATTTAAGTGCAGGCTTTTTTGCTTCCGTTATTTCTGATTTATCGGTTGGAGTGCAACTTATTGAAGCAATACATCATGCAAAAGAGATACTGAAAAAATGGAAACGATGTGAAGAGACCCTGCATGCCGTAGAGGCTGCACTCGATCTTTTCGATAAGACAAAAGCTAATAAGGCAGACCTTGCCCCGGAAACAGTTGAGAAGCTGGGACAGGGCTGGGTTGCCGAAGAAGCACTGTCAATTGCCCTCTATTCGAGCCTCCTATTTGAAGATGATTTTGAAAACGGGATATTATTTTCGGTAAACCACAGCGGAGATAGTGATAGTACAGGGTCCATCACCGGAAATATCCTTGGATTGATCAATGGAATTAAAACCATTCCTTCTGGATGGATTGATAACCTTCGGGATAATTGGATTGTTAAACAAGTTGGAGAGGATTTACATCTGAGGGTAAAAGGCTCTTCAGATAATCCGGATGATGAATGGTGGAATAAATATCCCGGATTTTAGTTTTTTTGATTTGGTCCAAATATAGGAGATGAAACTTTCAATTATTCAAGTTAACGTAATGTAACCTGATCTGGAAATGAAAGAAGTTTGCAACTTGAAAAATAAACAGTTGAAAACTGAATTGGTTTTTATTACCTGTTACATTTCACTAAACTATTGCCATCAAGCGGTTTGTATTAGATAAATTGGATTGAATGAATAAGGAAACTCTTCAATATCATTTTTCTTTTAAAATATCTTCCATAATATTTAAAATATATTATGCATTCAATCGTCTTCATAATCAGAGAATCGAATTGAATATATTCTCTAACAAAAATAAATTAAAGGGGTTTATTATGAAAGACAAAATTTTTGCCATTACAAATGCGCGAATTTTTGATGGAGAACATGTTATTGACGATCACATTGTAGTGTTTGACGGGAAATTCATTCTGAATGTTGGCGGAGTTGTGCCAAACGGTGCCAATATTATCGATGCCCACGGTGCCACTTTGATGCCCGGTCTTATCGACTCTCATGTACATACTGACATCGACGGCCTGCATGACGCGCTTTTGTTTGGTGTCACTACCGAGCTGGAGATGATGGGGCGATGGTCATTTAAGGAACGCAAAAAAATCGCTGAACGGCATGATGTTGCTGACATTCGCTCTGCCGGTATGGGTATCACTCCTCCGGGAGGTCATCCATCCCAGTATATGAAGTCCAGCAGTAATTTACTTATAAGATTATTTTTTCGTTATCCGTTTGTTTCGTCCCCTGAGGAAGCTGTCAAATTCGTAGATAAGCAGGTTGCCAATGGATCTGACTATATCAAGATATTTATTGAAGATGGAAGCACTATAGGTTATCCGGGGCTCCGGGTAACAAGCAACGAGACCCTTCTGGCAGCCGTGAATGAAGCTCATCGCCTTGGAAAGATGGCCATCGCCCATGTGACGACCTTTGAGGGAGGGCAGAAAGCCATTTTTGCAGGAGTGGACGGGTTGGCTCACTTGTTTTTTGACCGCAAACCTAATCCGGAAATGATTACCGCAATGGCATCCTCAGGATCGTTTATTATCCCCACTCTGGTGACTCTCTCCACTGCCTTTGGCAATAGTGCTGCTGCATTGGCGGGCGATAAACGGGTAAGTTCCAGACTTAGCAGGAAGTGGCTTGACTCTCTCTCCAGAAGCATGAATGTTTACCCTCAGGGAAAAATGAAAGATGCTTACACCAGCGTCATGGCCCTCCATAAGGCGGGTGTAGACATTTTAGCAGGCAGTGATGTATCGGAGCCTATCCCTATTTTAGGCGGACTCGCCCATGGTGCCAGCCTGCACCACGAATTACAGTTGCTGGTCGCTGCCGGACTGAAGCCTATCGAGGCCCTGCGAGCTGCCACCTCTGTTCCGGCACGCAGGTTCGGACTCACCGACCGTGGACGGATTGTCCCCGGAGCACTGGCCGACCTGCTTTTGGTAGACGGTGACCCGATGACAAACATTTCCGACACTTTGTCTATTCTTGGCATTTGGCGCGGAGGTGTCAGACTCCCTCAGACTCCCATGGTACTGTGAAACATTTCCACTGAAATACATTAAACTATAAATATTAAAAGCCATCCTCACCGAGGTGAAGTCATTTGCTTCCACTGATAATCAGGTTTAGAAAGTAAATTCCTGAATTTAAAAACAGTATTTTTTTCAAGTGAGGGCTTCACTTTGAGTGAAACCCTCACTCAATTTAACCTGTTTTTTAATCACACTGAATATTTATAATTGACATTACGAAATTATGTGATACCATTTTTAGGTTATAGCAACGGGTTTCAAGCAAAACATACACAATAAAAAACAATTGTCACAATAAGTGTGGAAAAAGTTTAATGATTTAAGTAAATAAATAAAAAAGAGTTTGTAATTTTGTATAATGATCTGCGAATGACAGGATTTACATGGACCCAGTAGAAAAATTAAATGGAAAATTGAATTGAACACAGAACAGACTTGTTCAAAGTGCAAATAGTTCTATATGATTGATAGACAGTTATATAGATGGCAGCGTATTACTACTCTTAACAAAACGTAAAAAGAGTGTGACAACTATCTGTTATACAAAGAATAATACAAATATATAAAATCCTGATATTGAAAAAAAATTGAGCAATATAGCTGTATTTAATTAAAAAAACCGGAACATGCAATACTTTTTTCGTCCATGGTTGTAGTTTGAAGTTAGTAATCGTTCAAGTAAGATCTAAGCATAGACTTCACGGTGAATAATCCAAGCGGAAAACCTGAACTGTTTATAATCAGGTGAAGTGGAGTATGATAAAATAGAGATTATTAGAGGATTTGATTAAAGTGTTGAATAAATCGAATTGATGAAAAATTATTAGAATCGGCATAGTATAGAAAAATTGATGACTATCACATTATAATGAATTATTGAGATAGTAATTGTATCATAAAAACAGTTAGGTGGAATAAATATGACTCACAAACTGATTGAAACAGAAAAAATTGAGTTCAAATCCATTCTCAACGAAAAGTTAGAGAAAGAGGTTGTGTCGTTTTTGAACTCCAAAACTGGTGGCGATTTATACATTGGAGTTGCCAATAATGGAACAGCCTTAGGTGTTGAAAATATCGACAAAGTTCAACTTGCAATTACTGATAGAATAAAAAATAATATATTTCCTACTTGCCTGGGTCTCTTTGATGTGTACAGTGAGGAGCTGGATACGAAAATGATTATTCATATCGTGGTTTCGAGAGGAACAGAAAAACCCTATTATATAAAATCGTTTGGCATGTCGCCGGCAGGTTGCTTTATGCGCGTGGGCAATGGAATAAAACAAATGGATATTGCACTTATTGACCGCCTGTATGCATCACGAACCCGAAATTCATTGCGCAACATCGTATCGCCTCGCTATGCAAATCATACTTTTGCCCAGTTGAAGATTTATTATGAAGAGCATGGATTTAAATTGAATGAATCAATTATTCAAAATTTAGACCTCTATACTTCGGATGGGAAACTGAATTATGTAGCCTATCTACTTGCTGATGTGAACAGCGTTTCCATTAAAGTTGCGAAGTATGCAGGAGAAAACAAACTCAACTTGATTGAAAACGAAGAATATGGCTTTTGTTCTCTGCTCAAAGCGACTGAAAAAGTACTGGATAAATTTGAAATAGAAAATAAAACCTTTACAAGAATTACAGGTTCAGCCCAACGGTTGGAACGTCGAATGATAAATAAAATAGCACTCAGGGAGGCTTTTGTTAATGCCATAGTTCATAATGACTACACACGTGAAGTTACTCCGGTTGTTGAAATATTTTCCAACAGGTTGGTTATAACTTCGTATGGCGGATTGATAGAAGGACTCTCCGAAGAAGAATTCTATAACGGAAGGTCAATGCCACGAAATCGGGAACTTATGCGAGTTTTTAGGGACCTGGAATTCGTAGAACATTTAGGATCGGGAATGAATCGTATACTTGAAGTATACGATAGAGGAATTTTCAATTTAAGTGATAACTTTTTACAGGTTACATTCCCTTTTGAAGAAGACTACGAAAATGATTCTGATCAGGTTGCAATGCAAGTTACCATGCAAGATACCATGCATGTCACCATGCATGTCACCATGCAAGTCACCATGCAAGTCGCGAAGATGATAAAAGTGATGGATGGTATGATGTCAAGATTAGAAATTATGCAGAAAATGAATTTGTTCAACAGAGATTATTTCAGATTGGAATGTTTGCAACCATCACTAAAAGAATGTATTATTGAAATGACAATTCCGGATAAACCTAAAAGCAGATTCCAAAAATACCGTCTTACAGACAAAGGAATTGAACTTAAAAAGAACCTGATTTCGGATAAAAACTATAAAATTATCAGCGAAAAACCGAATGAAAAATCGGTTTCGGCACCTGATTCAGATTATTCTACCATGCATGTCACCATGCATGTCGAAAGTTTGATTCATGCAACGGAAGAACTGTTTACTGTGCAGGGAATGATGGAAAAGCTCAAACTGAAAAACCGCCCGTTTTTTAAATTAGAATATATAAAACCTGCATTGCAATTCAGGGTTATTGAACCCATTAAGGCTGATGATTCAAATAATAAAATTCAAAAATACCGTTTAACCGAAAAAGGGATGAAAATTAAGAAGTTGTTGAACGATGAGTAATAAATTAAGTGAGATCAAATAAGTCAACAAATCCTGAAATCTTTAAATATTCTCCATTAATAACCCTAAAAATGACTGATTATGGTAACAGACAATGAAGCCCACAACGAAAATCATGATAAGCTACGGGCGGCTAACGAAGAAAAGAAAAATAAACTTATCGAACAGTACGGAGCTTGTTTTTCAGACATGTCTACCAATAATGAATTGCCACCGGAAATAGAGAGTCAATTTCTGGATAATATCCTGGCGTTCGAAACTAATTATGACTCTACTAACCGTATACCATTGTATGACTTTGTGGGAAAACCAACCTACCGCAAGGTTGGTGATTTGTCGGATAAAGAGATTACTGAAGAATTAAACAGGCTAACAGAACTGTTAGATAGCTACCAGGTTGCCCTGGATACCATTTGTGATGTAGCCGAACGGGAATTATACCGGTTTATTACCGAAGAATTATTTCTTAATGAAATAAATGATATGCATATCCAGGGGATGTATACCCGGTTCATTTATGAAGAATTTTATCCCAATCATGAACACGATATTTGTGAGCATTCCAATGATTTTATTCGTTCATACCTTGATAAAGCTAATGACTTCTACACCTATTTATTGACTCCGGAGGCAGAGAAAGCGGATTGGCATCTTCATTTCCGACAGGCGTTCAGCTCTTTTCAACTCAATAGTTTCTCCATTGCCGGATTAAATTTCGATACAGAAAAGGCAAGGGTACTGTTTGAATGTGACTTTGTTGGAAAAATTGAAGGATCTGTTGAGTCACTTCATTTTGTTGGTGTAGGTGAACTTAACCTGCTCGGTCGATGGAATTATTGGTGTATTGATTCAATTAAGCTACCGAAAAACCTGTAAAATGATGGAATGCACTTTCGAATATAGTGTTAAGCTAATTTGAAAATGAATCAATTTGAAAATGAAATAAATCAATGATTATGATGATCTCAATACATCTGATTTTCTTAACATTGTAATAGTTCGTATTGTGAAAAGTATTCACTTAGATCCTCTTTTAGCCCGGAATTGTTATTAGCAATTTTGGATTGTTGAGATATGTAAAAAAACTGAGACAAGGACCGAAAACTTACACTCCAACAAAAGCAGGAATCATAGATTAGAATGAAAAACAACAATGAAAACAGGAAATAATAAAGTACTTTTGATTATTGATATGCAAAAAGGTTCCTTTACACCTGAAACCCCTCGTTTTGACAGGTCTGGAGTTGTAAAACGGATAAATTCTCTGGCAACTGTTTTTAGAAAATCACACTTCCCTGTGATTTTTATACAACATGATGGAACAAAACAAAACGAATTCATACCAAATTCAACTGAGTGGGAATTGCTGGACGATCTGATCGTTGAGTCAACAGATATATTAATAGCTAAATATGCAAATGATGGTTTCTACCTTTCAAATCTTTCGGAAACACTTATAGAGTTGAATGTGCATGAATTGTTTATAACAGGATGTGCCACTGATTTTTGTGTTGAATCGACTATTCAATCTGCTTTAGTGAAGGATTATGACATTACTGTGGTTGCAGATGGACATACTACAGGAGACAGACCACATTTAAAGGCTGAAAATGTAATTGAATATTATAACTGGGTTTGGAAAAACTTAATTCCAACAAATGGGAAGATCACGGTATCTGATTTTTCTGAAATAATAGGAACAATATCAGTTACAAAAAATAATAAATAGCTCCTTTTTACGTCAAAGTTTGTTATTTGCAGTTAGCGGATTGTTCATGTTATGATCTAAGCGAAGCCCTCCTAATGAAAAATGGGGACAAGTGTACTCAAAAAAAAACAGTATAAAACCGGATACTATAAAGAGTTTGTTATCTTTGGATGATAAAAAAATGAATAAGATGTGCAACTGCTTATCTCACTCATAATGTTTGGATTATACATGTTTAATGTTACAAATGGCTAATTTGTGTAAATTAATTATCAACTTCTCCTACTTTAAATCGTTATATAGGGAGTTTAGTTACATATAATACACGCAAAAAAGCAAAAGGAAGATAGATTTCATTTTATTATAAACTTTTAAAATACAGGAAGGAGTCATTCAAAATGATTACAGATAAAGAAACAAACACGATTTATTTTTCGGAAAAGCTAAAAGATCAGTTTCCAGAGATTGCGAAACAAATTTACAGCACAATCGGTTTATTTGGTGCAAAATGTCGATTTTTGTCCGGTACAAAAGACATCTGGGCAAGAGATTATATGCCGGTTCAGATTAATGAACATAAACTTATCCAGTATACATTTTATCCTGACTACCTGTTAGAGTTTGAAAATATAAAATCGGACCCGGAAAGCATTTGCACTGATCTTAACCTGACTACTGTCAGGTCGGATATTATTCTTGATGGTGGTAATGTTGTGAAATCAGACAATTGTGTTATTATGACAGATAAAATTGTGCTTGAAAACAAATACAAATATACTAAAGAGCAATTGTTGCAGAAACTAAAAGATATGTTTGAAGTTGAGAAAATAGTATTAATTCCCTGGGACCGTGGTGAAAGGTACGGACATGCCGATGGTATGGTCCGGTTTATTGACAATGAAACTGTCCTATTACAAGGATATTATAAGACACGTAAGGACCTTTTCGAAGTTGGGTTTATAGAAAACCTGCTGGGTACATTAAAAGAGAATCATCTGAAATATGAATTTTTAAATATAGATTATCCTGAAAAGATAAATGCTAAGTTTGCCTATCTGAATTATTTACAAACAAAAGATTTCATTCTGTTGCCTTCATTGGGTATTGATCAGGATGACGAAGCTTTGGAGCAAGAAATAAAGAAGTATTTTCCCGGTTATATGGATCGAATTCGAAAAATAAAAATGAATTCAATTATAAACAGAGGCGGCGCATTAAACTGTATTTCATGGACGATAAAAGAATAACTGTTGCAAAGGGGAAATTGGTTAAATATATAGAGACAAGAACAAAGAGCAAAGAGCAAAGAACCAAGAACAAAGAACAAAGAACCAAGAACCAAGAACAAAGAACAAAGAGCAAAGAGCCAAGAACAAAGAACAAAGAGCCAAGACAGAATATACAGTAAATTAAAGTCTTGCAAATTATTATGTCAGATTAATTTACTCGTTGTATAATAATCTTACATGTAACAGATGAATGGCTGCTAATGACCTCATACTGTATTTTTTTCATTTTCAATTAGTAAATGCCTGTAATTATGTAATCTCTGATTGTTATCCATTTGGTTCTATATGTTTTATCGGGTAAAAATGAGAATATGGATAGGAAGACACTTTTCAAATAAAATAAAGATCTTAACTTTTATCTATGGGTATCGTTTTCAGAAAAATAGAAAAAAGAGACAACGAATTACTTTCAAGTCTGATTAAAAAAGTATTTGAAGAGTTTGGCATAGACATACCCGGAACTGTGTACACTGACCCAACTACAGATGCATTATATGAATTATTCCGGAAACCGGGATCGGTGTACTGGATAGCAGAAGAAAACAATGAAATTCTGGGAGGATGCGGTATATATCCTACTGAAGGACTCCCGGAAGGATATGCCGAATTGGTGAAATTCTATCTCTCAAAGGGTTCAAGAGGAAAAGGAATCGGAAATACGTTGATGCAAAAAAGCATTGAGAGTGCAAAAGAGATGAATTATACGTATTTATATCTTGAAAGTTTTCCCGATCTGGGAAAAGCAGTTTCGTTGTATGAAAGAAACGGATTCACTCAATTGGAAAAGGCGCAAGGGAATTCAGTACATTTTGCCTGTACAATCTGGATGGAAAGAAAACTGTGATGTCAGCATATTAATCGTGCATCCCTATTTATAAGATGAATTTTAATTAAGGGGAATCAATAAAGTAATCACTCTGTATTTAAATAACAACAAAGCAATTAAAAACGGGAGTTTGAATACCGTTTTTAATTGCTTTGTTGTTGAATCAGATAAGACTAATCTGAAAAGAAGAATTAACTCACTGGTTAACGCTCCTGTTTTTGACGCTGAGGTGCCTGTTGATGTTGCTGAGGAGCCTGTTGATGTTGTTGCGGTGCCTGTTGACGCTGTTGCGGTGCCTGTTGACGCTGCTGAGGTGCCTGTTGACGCTGCTGTTGCTGTTGTCTTTGTTGACTGGCCTGTTGCTGTCTTTGTTGACTAGCCTGTTGCTGTCTTTGTTGACTAGCCTGTTGATTTGCTTGTTGTCTTTGTTGACTTGCTTGCTGTTGTCTCTGTTGACTAGCCTGTTGCCTCTGTTGACTGGCTTGTTGCTGCCTTTGTTGACTAGCCTGCTGTTTCTGTTGGTTAGCTTGTTGATGTCTTTGTTGACTGGCCTGTTGTCTTTGTTGACTGGCTTGTTGCTGTCTTTGTTGCCCAGCCTGCTGTTGTCTTTGTTGGTTGGCCTGTTGCTTTTGTTGACTTGCATGTTGCTGTCTTTGTTGACTAGCTTGTTGTCTTTGTTGACCTGCCTTTTGTTGCCTTTGCTGGCTAACCTGTTGTTTTTGTCTATTAGCCTGTTGTTGTTTATTTGGCTGTTGTTTCCCTTGATGTTGCCTGGCCTGTTGTTGACGTGCTTGTTGCTGTTTGTTTTGTTGTTGACTAACTTGTTTTTGATGGGAAGCCTGTTGTTGTGGTTTCATCCCGTTTTTTCCAGTTCTGTTTACAGCAGTTATTGCAGGATGACCTTTATTCACCGATGCAAATTGACTACGATTTTTACTCGCTGCTTGCTTGTGTGATGACTGAATTGCTGTTGGCCGTGTATGATTTGCCCTCATGGCTACTCTTTGATGTGCTGTAGGCACTGCCCTGGAGCCGCCAGGCCCGTTATAGCTGGGGCGATTTCCTGATCTTGGATTGGTTACGTGGGAGCGGTCAACATATGTATTATGCACAATATTCCTATTAACATTCATAACAGCTGTATTATACCGGAAGTGGTTTCCACTCCAACGGCCGCCATAATAACCTGAACCACCATATCCATATCCATAGTTCACTCCACCATAGTATCCTACTTCACGACCCCAATATCCGTCATGATAACCATAATATCCGCCACTATAGCCCCAGTAACAAGGGGTCCATAAATCGCCATATTCAGGAGGTTCTACCCATTCACCCGGTACCCAATAATATTCACCATCATCATTGCTGTATGCCCAATAGCCAGGCGTCCAAAGATAGCCATCTTCAGGGCAAACCGGTTGATAATATTCAGGCAGGGGTGGCGGGGCATTTCTTACCCTTATCGCAATTCCTACACTGATTTGTGCTTCAGTAGTTGTTGGATATATAAACATTGCCAACATGAAAAGAAAAATTATTGAAATACTTTTAATTGTTTTCATCAGATTATTATTTTAGTTTAAGTATCAATCTAAATCAATTTTTATACGATACAAATGTAAGGACTCATAAAACACTAAATGTTACACAACTTTTGAAAAAAGTTATATCATTCACACGTATTCAAGTCTGAAGTGCAATCTCAAAGTTATTTGAAAACAATGTCAATGTCAACAAAATTCAACTAAATACAGATATATGACATTGATTGTTTTCATGTTTTATTCTGTTATTTTTATAAAACCAGAACTATTATTGAACCCTGGTTATTTACAAAAATCAATTTCAAGCGATTAGATTAACAACAATGAATGCACAATAATCATAGTTTTATAATAATCATGCCATTACAACAACGGATTTTAATGAGATTCTACTTACCTTTGTATTATCATAAAAATTAAATAAAATTCAACTATATGGAAATCAAAGTAATCATTACAGGAGCTACAGGTATGGTGGGTGAGGGAGTGCTGATAGAATGCCTTGATCACCCTGATGTAAAAGAAGTACTTATGGTTAACCGCAAGATATTTCCATTTAAACATCCGAAATTAAAGGAATGTATAGTACCTGATTTCTTAAATCTAGATGGATTTGCAGATAAGTTAACCGGTTACGATGCCTGTTTCTTTTGTGCAGGAATAAGCTCAAGAGGGATGAAAGAACCTGAATACAGCCATATTACTTACGATACAACCATTTATTTTGCGAAAAAGTTATCGGATTTAAATTCCAATATGATTTTTGATTATATTTCCGGAAGCCTTACAGATAGTTCTGAAAAAGGGAGTGTCATGTGGGCACGTGTAAAAGGCAAAACCGAAAATGCTCTGTTAAAATTGCCCTTTAAAAAGGTTTATAATTTCAGGCCCGGATTCATGAAACCAACAGAAGAACAGCATAATATTAAATCATATTATAAAATAATCGGTAGTTTCTATCCGGTATTAAGATTGTTATTCCCCAACCATGTAAGTACATTGCGTGAGGTAGCACTTGCTATGATAAATAGTGTGTTAAAAGGATACTCCAAGCAAATATTGGAAATAAAGGATATTAAGTCATTGGCAAAGTCATAAAGCAGATCGAAATCAAATGTATAGTTGGTTGTATGGATTTGGAGAGTTAAATAATCCTGAAGTTGACGGATCAATCGGAATTTTACCAAATCGAATTTAAATTAAAATTGTTATCTTTGTATTCGTTAAAAATAAATGCAACATGGGAAAATTAAATTTTAAATCAATCCTTATAAAATGGAAAACCAAGAAAATCAATTAAACATTGAACTGTCACCTGAAATCGCTGAAGGCATCTATTCAAACCTGGCCATTATTTCGCATTCAAATTCGGAATTTGTTGTCGATTTTATCCGTATCATGCCAGGCACACCAAAGGCAAATGTAAAATCGCGCATCATTTTAACCCCTGAACATACCAAGCGTTTGTTATTCGCTTTACAGGAAAATATTGCCAAGTTTGAACAACAAAACGGAAAGATTAAAATTACTGATAATGGTTTTATACCACCGGTGCCAATGGGTTTCGGCGGAGGTGAAGCGTAAAGAAGCTGGAAGTTTATAGTTTATAGTTTATAGTTTATAGTTTATAGTTTATAGTTTATAGTTTATAGTTTATAGTTTATAGTTTATAGTTTATAGTTTATAGTTTATAGTTTATAGTTTATAGTAGGTTAGTAGGTTAGTAGGTTAGTAGGTAGTAAGAAGTAAGTAGAATGAAATTAATGAGTCATATTCCATATTAAAATACACTTTATATAAAAAGAAAAGAGATGGCTTCATTTTGAAACTATCTCTTTTTATGATACAAAACTTCGAATTCATAAATTGAATTCAGATTTATTATTCCTCTTTTTCAGCAGAAACTCAAGTGGAATGTTTAAACGTCTGTTCCATGATTTTTCGCTGTGATCGTCACCCGGAAAATACTTTGTCATCCAGTTCTTAGCACTGAATCCTTTGTCTTTCATTACTTCATCTACCTTCTTTTGTAAAGGTGGGTACATTGCATCCAACGTTTTGTCGCCGTAATCAAAATAAATTTTGTGGTTTTTAGGGTTTGGCAAGTGCGTCCTCAGGTAAGTTACAAAAGCTTCAGGTACAGGGTTATTTTCGACAGTGAAAATTCCGGGCCAATGTGTTGAAAGGCATGCTGCTCCTCCGAAGATGTCCGGATATTCGCATATGGCGTAAATAGAAATTAAACCACCCATGCTGCTTCCTGCAATGAAAGTATGAACTTTATCTTTATAAACTGAATATTTCTTATCGATAAACGGTTTCAATTCAGTCACTATAAACTTCAGGTAATTGTCCGAATTGGGTTTAAATGGAATGATAGCTTTACCCGGTTCACTTAGTTTTTCACTTACAAAGTCCTTTTGTGCCTGTGTCAACAATTCGAATGGCTTTTGAGGAAAATAATCGACATGACGCGTTTTCCCACTATTACTAATACCAACTACAATAAAGTCCTGTAATATACCTTCTTTTAATAATTTGCCTGCTACATCATCCACACCCCAACTCTGATGATTCCATGTTGTGCTGGCATCGAACAACATTTGACCATCGTGCATATACAAAACGGCATATTTCTTTCTGGAATTGTAGCCTTCGGGCAACCAGACTTCTACGTCTCTTTCCGAAATGTATTTTGATGGGAAACTTTCAAACAAATCAATTTTACCTGATACCGGTATTTGTGGTTTTACTTTAGGCATTAAAAACTCAGCCGGAAAATTCAGACGGTTACTCCAGGCGACTTCATTATGTTCATCTTTAGCGTAAACTTTTGACATGTAATTTGTGTCTCCAAAGCCTTTACCTTTCGCAATTAAATCAATAAAAGATTGTGTCATTTCATAGTTTTTATCGCTTTCGCCGGTACCGTAATCAAAATATATTTTATGGTCAAAAGGTGAAGGAAGATTTTTTTTCAAATACTCAAAAACAGCTGCAGGAATTTCATAATTTGGTTCAACAAAACTTAACCATGCTGTTGACATACAGGCAACACCTCCGAATACTTTCGGATATTCAGATATTGCATATATGGAAATCAAACCTCCCATGCTCGAACCAATCATAAATGTGTGTTCCTGATCTCCTTTTGTCGAAAAGTTTTTATCGACATAAGGCTTGAGTTCGTTTACTACAAATTTAAGGTAGTTATCACCATTCGCCTGTTTTCCGTTGCAGTACTTTGCAGAGAATTTTTTTCTGTTTATTTCTTCCAGTTGATCAAATATTTTATTCGGAAAATACTCTGAAATTCTTTCTGCACCATTATTCCAAATTCCAACTACAATGCATTCTTCTATTTTTTTGTCTCTTATCAATTGTGAAAAAACTTCATCTACTTTCCATTCTTTTTTATTCCAGGTTAATAAACTATCGAAAAGCATTTGACCATCATGCATGTATACAACGTTATATTTCTTTGATGAGCTGTATCCTTCAGGCAACCAGACATCTACATTCCTTGAATCAATAAACTGAGATTTAAAGTTCTCAATTCGTCTTATACTTCCTGAAGATACTTTTGGCAGAGTTTGTGCAAATGTAAAAGAATATACGAAGATAAAAGCGATTAAACATCCTGATTTCATATCATTAAACTTTTGGTATGTTTATAGTTTGACTGATTCTACTTTACTAAAATAAAAATTACAAATACTTCTAACCACAATAGGATACAAAACAATAAAAAGGATAAATTACTTATTTCGTAATAATACCGTTATTTTAGCTCTAAAATGAGTGTCGATTCTTTAGGCAAAATAATTGATGAAGTCAGGTCATATTTTACACCTGTCATCACATCTGTTCCTGAGGTATTCGTTTTCAAACTTTCGGCAAAACGATCTGTTTTAAGTGTTTGATCTGTTTCATTATTGTTGATAATTACCATGATTGTTTCTTTATCATTGTATCGGAAGAAAACATATGTGTCATTTTCCGGTGCATATTGGGTTAAAAGACCGGTATGAATGACCGGTTTATTTTTGCGCCAGTTAAGCAGTTTCGACAAATAATTGAAATATTCATTTTCCACTGAAGTCCGTCCGTTAGCAGTAAATGCATTAATGGAGTCACCGGGCCAACCACCTGGAAAATCACGTCGTATATCTCCATCCCCTTTGTCTTTATTTCCTGTCATGCCAATTTCCGAACCGTAGTAAATCTGAGGTATCCCACGGGTAGTCATTAGAAATGACATGGCCATTTTAAATTTATTGATATCGCCTTTAACCAGATGATTAAACCGTTGAGTATCGTGGTTTTCGGCAAATATCAGTATGTTATTGATATTGGCAAATAAGTAATCATCGGCGATGGTGTTATAAATACGGTTCATTCCTGTGTTTTCCCATGGGTTGCCATGTTCGTTGAAGCATTTGCTAAGCGAAGTTTGTAGAACAAAGTCCATTACGGTTGGTAATTGTGAATTGTATTTCAATACGTTGGACGCATCCTTCTGCCAGAAGGCTAAATCCGTTGAATTATATAGCCCGGTTTCGCCTACAATGTTGAAATTAGGATATTCGTCTGTAATTGATTTTGCCCAGGTAGCCATAGCATCTCTGTCATTAAACTGATAAGTGTCCATTCTAATACCATTCAGATCTGCATTTTCAATCCACCAAATGGAGTTTTGAATAAAATAAGTCCAGAAATATGGATTTTGTTGGTTCATATCAGGCATGGTTTTATCGAACCATCCTTCATAAAACTTTTTCTTGTCAATGTTCGATGCATGAATATCCTTAATCACATTGAATTTGAAATTGCTCTGCGTATATGTGGGCCATTGATGTATCCAGTCCTCAAAAGGTAAATCGTTCATCCACCAGTTCCAAATGCCACAATGATTGGAAACCATATCCATAATTACCTTCAACCCTTTTTGATGCGAAGCAGCAACAAAACCGATATATTCGTCAATACTGCCGAACCGGGGATCCATTTTATAATAATCGCTGATAGCATAGCCATGATAGCTGGCTCTCTCGTAGTTGTTTTCCTGAACAGGAGTACACCATATAGCTGTGGCACCAAGTTCTTTGATATAATCCAGATGATCTTGTATACCTTTTATATCACCTCCATGACGACCATTTTCATTGGACCGGTTTGCTTTATCGGGTAGCGAAGCTATGTTGTCGTTTGTAGTGTCGCCGTTAGCAAACCTATCAGGCATTAAGAGGTAGATCACATCTGCGCTTGTAAATCCCTGCCTGTTTGAAGAATCCGTTCTCCTGTTTTTCAATTCGTACATGAATGAAAGATCGGTTTTACCGGGTTGTTTAAAAAGGACTTCAAACTTACCTGCTTTTGCCGTATTGGAATTTATATCAAGGGTGACGAATAGGTAATTCGGACTACAGGCTCTGTTTACCTTTACTATCTTTATTCCAGGATATTGAATGGTGACTTGCATGTTACAAATTTCGGTCCCATGCACCAATAACTGCAATTGGGGGTTTTTCATTCCTACCCACCAAAAAGCAGGTTCCACACGTTCAATTTGAGCATTGAGAGTCAATGTCATCAATGTAAGAAAGATAAAAAATGTTTTTTTAAGCATGACTAATCTGTTTTAGTTTTTGAATGTTACCTGGCGTAGGATTGTTTTTCCAAACGGAATTAATTTGATTTTTTCTTTTTGATGCGTTTCGCTGTTCATTACAAGAACCCTGATTTCTCCATCCTTATAGGTAGGTTTTTGATT
>Ga0302200_10001286_pt1 | contig 23795 bp, 18 predicted proteins | sample II_Bog_N3_1_FD_194585 | JGI IMG/M metagenome (GOLD analysis project Ga0302200, IMG submission 194585) | Peat permafrost microbial communities from Stordalen Mire near Abisko, Sweden - II_Bog_N3_1 | ecosystem: Environmental > Terrestrial > Soil > Wetlands > Peat | place: Sweden: Abisko... | reverse complement strand
GGAACGAAGCGCCACGACGTAGATGGTTGTGCCTACCGCTGTTGCCGCGAGGATTCCAGCAAGCAACGGCTTCCAGCCCGGCCTCAAGCCGCGACGATCGACTTGCATGGCGGCGGCTATGGCGATTGGCTCGGTTTCCGGGGTAGCGGCGCCCAGAGAGTCGGCCCCGCGGATCTTGGGTGTCTCGTTTTCCGCCGCCGGGCCGCCGGGCTCCTCGCCGGCTTCGGCAGCATCCAGCCCCTGAGCGCGCCGCGCAGTGAGCCATTCGTCCAGTTCGGCGGTGTAAGCATACACCGCGGTACGGCCTGCGCCTGGCGGGCGATGGGCGGGCAGTCCCCGTTCCGTCTCCCACCGTCTTACGGTTTTCTCACTCCTGCCCAGATAGGCGGCGATCTCCTTCCAGCAATCGAGGCGGCTTCCTCGCGCCGAATCTTCCACCTTGTCCCAGTCTGGTGCAGTCAAAGCCAAACTTGACCTCCATTTGTGGAATTTGCTGGGAGATGACCGTTCATGTCCGGTCACGCTGGTTGATCCAGACCGGAATTTCCCCCATTATTTCACCAGTCGCCGGGCCGGCAAAGCTTTATCTAACCAGAAATTGTCCCGACGATCGACTCACTCAAAATCAATGATTGGCACAAAGTCAAAAATCAAAATCTGATCCAAGAAATCTTCCGCCTAAGGAGTCGGTCCATGAAAAAAGGATTATTGGTTTCCATACTCCCCTCTCTGTCGCTCTGCCTCATCCTCCCGATGGGATCCTACGCCGCTACCGTTGACCTTAATTTCAGTTCGTATTCTCAGGGCGGCAGCACCTATACGCCAGTGGGAACCAGCATCACCGAGGACGGCGTCACCATCGCTGGAAACAGTTTTTACGTCTGGGAAGCCTCGAGCCCGAGCCTGCCCAGTCTGATCGTCGCTGATACATCTCTGTTCGATTACTACGCAAGTGTGAGTGACACTATCACAGCGGTCGGGAATGCGGCGTTCACGATGAATTCCATCGATCTGGCCCCGGCGGTTGTGGGCGGAACCGGGACGTTCACTGTCGAGTTCGCCGGCGCTATATCGGGCGGTGGCGTCGTCAATCAGACGTTTACCGTCAACGACTCGCCCGATGCCCTGCAGACCTTCGACTTCACAGGATTCACGAACGTCGTCAGCGTGTCGTTCTCGCAGGGATCGAACTCGGGAGGAACTCCCTACACGGGCCAGAACACCGCATATCAGTTCGACAATGTCGACCTGACGCTCCCTGGGGGCTCCTCGCCCTCGACCACACCTGAACCCAGCAGTGCGCTTCTGCTTGGGACCGGGCTCACCGGATTGATCGGTTTGGCGTTTCGAAAGAGTGCCGCTGCGCGCCTGTAGGTCTGAATCTCCGAAGGGTACGCCCATATAACCCACCGGAAGATTTCCGCACCCCAATTGGTGTCAATAGCCAAAATCGCCAAGAGAATCATCAGAGGCTGCCGGAGAAGATCCCGCAGCCTTTTGTATTTAAGCCGCGAGCTACCACTCTAAGCGTGCTAGCCCTTTTCAAAAGAATTTCTTACGGGTAACCCATTCTTTGGATGGACCAACAGAACCAGCAACTCCATTATTATGAGCATTTTGCCTCTACGATACGGCGGAGGGTACCACCTACGCATACAGCGCCGCCTCAAACTCCGCCAGCGCCGCATCCGACCACGCGTGGCTGCTCCGGTTCCAGAAGTCGCCCTCGTCGCCCAGAAAGTTCGGGAAGTTCATCCGGCAGTGTCCGCGCCGCGCGCCAAAGTCATACAAACCCTGAGCGAAGCCGTCCAGATACAGCACCGCCTTCAACCCGTCCCGCGACCACTCCACCGACGCGATCCGCTCTGGAATCGGCCGCTTCAACTGCTTATCGCTCGCCGCCAGCGCACCGACGTTGTAGATCAGCATCGCATCCAGAACGCTCTCTTCGAGCTTCTCGTGCGACCGGTCGCACGCATAGAAATACCCCGCAATTCCCTCGTCCTCAAACACCACTGTCCAAGGCACTACGGACGAGTCGGACGACAGAAACGCGAGCCCGGGAGTAAACGTAAGTGACCGCATATCATCCCATTTTAGTGTCGTCATCCTGAACGAAGGGACGGACCCCTGTATTTTGTTGTGCCTACTTCAATCCATGGCTCGTTCGGGCTACCGCGATACACTCAGAAGCGGAGCCGCCGAGGAGAATACTGAACTTGAAAATCGATCGACCCGATGTCGCAGCATGACCGTTCCACGCATCCAGATCGGACGGCCGCAACGTCTCGCCGCACTTTTGCTCCTACTCTTCCTCGCCCAGTGTCTTTGGGTCATCGGCCACCAGGAGCTCTCCACCACCGACTACCGCTTCGCCCAATGCGGTCGTGAAATGTGGGAGCGCCCGTCACCGCTCGCCGGCTACTTCACCACCTGCGGCAACCTCAATGGCGACGGCACCTTCGCCTACCGTGTTGCCGGCTTCCCGCTTACCGCGCAGCGCCTCACCCTGCTCGCAATCGACCACTTCCGCGCACCCGCCAATCGCCTCTACGCCGGTGGCTCGCTGAACGGCTCCACCTGGGAAGCCCGTCACGAGCTCACCAGCGTCATCTACCTCATCCACCTGCCGTTCGTGCTCTTCGCAGTCTGGCTCGGCGGCGGCCTGTGGTGGGTCGCGCGCCGCCTCTTCGGCAACGAGGGCGGCTTCTTCGCACTCGGCCTCTACTGCTTCTGTCCCGCAATCGTTCGCCACGCCGTCACGCCGAACAACGATCTGCTCGCCATGTGGGGACTTTACGGGCTCACCTATACCGCCATCGGCGTCGCCCACGCCATGCAGGGTCCGCGCCGCAAGTGGCGCCCGCGCGTCATGCTCCTCACCCTCGCACTCGGACTCACCGCCGCGGCGCATCTGCTGGCCGCAATCCTCGGCTTCCTCGCCGCGCTCATCTTCATGCTCTACCTCGCCGAGCGCGGGCGCGGCTACGTCATGCAGATCCTCATCTTCTCCGCCATCGGCGCGCTCGTCATCCTCTTCGCGTCCTACGGATTCCACCTGGCCGCCTTCAGCTATGTCTTCACCGGAGGCGCTGCACGGTTCTGGTTCTCGCTCACCCCGGTCCGCACTTTCGCCACCAGCGCGCTCAACTTCCCCATCGTGATCGCTGCCGCCGTGGCTGTGCTGCTCTACATTGCCGTGCGCCGCAGCCGCTACTTCGGCAATACCGCGCCCCTGCTCATCGTCCTCGCGCTCGCCACAATCGTTACCACCCAGACCGTCAGTGTGCCGTGGTTGTGGGCGCTGCCATTCCTCTTCACCTTCCTCGGCGGCGTCTTTGCCGACGCCCTCGAAACCCGCTACCGCAAGCTCTTCCTCCTGCTCTCCGGCGCAGTCCTGGCCGCCCAGGCGATGGAGTGCCTCACTGCGCTCCCGCTGCTCACCCGCTAAAGCTTCAAAACCTGTCGTGCCGGACGGGCGCCCTGCGTGGGCAGCGGTCACTTCGTGACTTGTATTGAACTCCGCGTGATGCTCCCGATGGTCGCACGCCGGATTCCGTGTCGACCAACGGGAGAACAACGCGAAGCACAAATAGGGCGTGCAAACGCCCGCTCCACGCGCAGTGGTTACGTCTGGCAGGACAGCATCCTTCATTTTTGAAACAGATTCTTACTGCCCGACGGACTGCGCTCGCGCAGCCTGCTGCCGGTCCCACGGCTTCATCTGGTACTCTTCCGGCGGCACGCCGCCCGCAAGATAGCGCACGAAGTAGTCCCACCGCCGCCGGGTCACATAGGGATTCGCCGCTTCGTAGTTGTGCTCCGCATTCGGAATCATCAGCAGGTCAAAGTCCTTGTTTGCCTTGATCAGCGCATCCACCACCAGCAGCGTATTGTTCGGGGGAACATTGCCGTCCATCGTCCCATGGATCAGCAGCAGCCGCCCCTTCAAATTCTTCGCGAAGTTCTCATTCGCCTGGCTGTCGTAGTTCGTCGTTCCGTCCGCGTTCCTCTTGTCGAGCCCCAGCCACTTCTCTGCCCAATCGTCTTCGTACACGCGATTGTCGTGATTGCCGCTCTCGCTCACGCCCACCTTGAAGAAGTCCGGAAAATGAAACATCGCCGCCGCTGTCGCCGCGCCGCCCCCCGAATGCCCATAAATCCCCACACGCTCCGCATCGATCCACGGATACCTGGCCGCCAGCTGCTTGATCCCCGCAACCTGATCGGGAATCGTATTGTCCGCCATGTCTCCGTACAACGCGTCGTGAAAGCTCTTCGAGCGGTTCGGCGTTCCCATGCCGTCGATACACACCACCACAAAGCCAAGGTCCGCCAGCGACTGTAGATCACGGCGCGCGGCTGCAAAGCTGCGACTACCGCACGATCCCGTCTGCGGCCCGGGATAGACATAATCGACAATCGGATACCTCTTCGCCGCATCGAACTCCGTCGGCCTGAACAGGAACCCGTAAAGATCAGTGTTACCGTCCCGCGCTTTCACCGTGATCGGCGTCAGCGGTTTCCATCCAACCGCTTGCAGTTTCCCGAGATCCTGCCGCGCCACGTCCATCACCGCGTTGCCATCGTCGTCACGCACCATCGTCGTCTGTGGCGTTGCCGGCGTCGAAGCCACATCGACAAACGCCCCTCCATCCGGCGCAAACGTCACGTCGTGGGTCGCATCCTCCGGCGTCAGCAGCTTCATGCCCGAACCATCGAAGTTCACGCGGTAGAGCGCGACGAAGTACGGATCGCGACCAGCCTCCTTGCCCACTGCCAGGAAGGCAATTACACGCGCCTTCTCATCCACGCGCAGCACCTGCGTCACATTGCCTTCGCCTCGGGTAATCTGGTTTTTCAGCTTTCCCGTACTCGCGTCGTAGAGATACAACTGGCCCCAGTTATCGCGCTCCGAAAACCACAACACCTCGTTTGAAGCGGCCAAATAGCGCCAGTTCTCCGTCTTGTCGTTCCCGCTTTCGAAGTACGTCGCAACCTTCTCGTTCATCACGTCGCGCACCTCGCCAGTCGCGGCATCGGCCACGCGAAGCCACTCCTGCTGGTGGTCCCGTGAAGTCGAGATGAACGCCAGGTGCGTGCTGTCCGCGCTCCACTGCACATCGTCCCAGCCGTGTCCGCCCGCGCAGCTCACGTCGTCGCAAAGGCTCGAACGATGTTGGTCCGGCGCCATCTTCAACCGCACCACCTTACGCTTGTCTACATCCACGATCACGCGCTCAATCATGGTTACGTTCTCGTCTCCCGCCAGCGGATAGGGCCACGACTCAAGCGCCGCATGCCCAACCGTGGTATTCACCAGGTACATCCGCCCTACCTTGCGCTGGTCTTGCTGGAACGTCGCAATCTTCTTCGAGTCCGGCGACCACATCACCATCAGCTTGTCGCTATGCGTCCAGCCCGCGTTGTCCGTGGCATAGCCGAAGTCCGGCACGCCGTCAAAGGTCAACTCCGTCTCGCGCCCGCTTGCCACAGCGCGCACCCACAAGTTGCTCTCGCGGATGAACGCCCCATACTTCCCATCGGGGGAAAGATCATACGTCTCCGGCAAAACATCCCCCACGCTCTTGCATTCGCCTGCCGCGCGCAGATCGCACCGCACTTTCACTTGCCCAATCCGCAGGAGCACTACGCGGTCGCCATCTTCCAGCTTCAGATCGTCAATCAACAAATGCCCGGCATCCAGGGGCGGCGCAAGCGCCAATTTCCCGGACTGGACCGCGGCCTGCAACGCCGCCGCCACCTTGCTCTGGTCAAACGCCGGCGCCTTCGCGCGCTTCGCCGGATCAACCAGCATGTACGTCATGCCGTCCGGTCCCAGATCCCGATACCAGAAGCGCCTACCGTCTAGCCACACTGGGTCCTTCACCGTGTGGTAGACCAGCGGGTTCACGTTGTAGTCCATCCACCTCTCGGCCTGCGCGTAGTCGGCCGCGGTGTACACCTTGCCCACCTGCGCTCCGGCCATCGCACCCCAGCCGAGCAGGACCACTGTCACCGCACGGCTCACGCTTCGCAACATTCCTCGCCTCCAGGCTCCTGGCTTCCGCACGCGACCACCAGCAACCTAAACGCAAGTCTAGCAACACAGTTTCATCGTGCTTCGATTCGTCTTGGAAAGGCTCAGCTTTACGAGATCCAGAAAACTTAGCCGAGATGCCCAGCCTGTCCATGAGCTAAGCATTCAGATTGGTTGCCGAAGCACTGCGGCTCGCTATACTGAAGCGAGGTTGACTGCCGGCCAGCAATATCGCCGTGCAATTCTCGGCGTGGCCAACGGACAGAAGACAGCAGGTCGCCGTGGCTCAGGACAACATCACAATCTCGCCGGGCCCGCGCTTTCAAGTCGCCTTGATCCTGGCGATCATCGCGGATGCGCTGCAACTCATCGTCTTTCCCTTGTTCGTCGAGGGCGCCATGTCGCCGGCTGAGGATCTGCTCGATCTCGGCATTGGCGTCGCGCTGGTTCGCCTGCTCGGCTGGCACTGGGAGTTTCTGCCGTCGTTCCTGGCCAAACTCGTACCCGGAGTTGACCTGGTTCCCTTCTGGACGATGGCGGTGGCAAACGTTTACAAAAAATCCAAACGCCTCGCGTTCACCATCGAGGAAAACCGCGACGAACCTCAATCCTGAGGGCCGCGCTTGCCGGGAACGTCCGTTTCTGAGTTAGTTGACGTTGAGAGGCCCGCTGTATATTGAGAAGGCTGCGATGCAGCTTGATTTCCGAGTTGAATGGGCTTGGGGTGTGCCCCCCTCTGTGAGTCAAAGTGAAATGCCACGAGTGCGACCTGGACAACTCCACCCACAGAAGTCTGTTTGCAAGAGTGCGACGGTGTTCCGGACGAACAATCTCTTGTGTCTATTCGTGTGTTTCGCGTTCGTTTCATTCGATGTTTTCGGTTTTGCGAAGACACTAATCGGCACTCCACTACAGTACACACGAACCGTTTGGAGGGTGTCCGATGGCCTGCCCGAAGACACAGTTCAAGCATTGGCAGAATCGAAAGATGGGCTTCTTTGGATCGGGACAACGGGTGGATTGGCACGCTTTGACGGTGCGCACATCCAGCTTTATGGCCCGGGAATGGCTCAGGCCCTGTCTGTCAACAGCATCTTCTGCCTGACCCTGGGCAAGGACGGAAGCCTGTGGGCTGGAACTGAGGGCGGTGGCCTCTTGCGTCTGAGCGGCAACGGCCTGCGAGTCTATTCCCGAAGCGACGGGCTCACTGAAGCGTTCGTGCGGACTGTCTTCGAAGATGATCACAGCCGCCTCTGGGTGGGGACGGACAATGGACTGTTTGTGCTTGAAGGAGAGCGGCTACGCAGAGTAGATCAGGGCGCGATTACTCCCATGGGCGTACATTCCATCACGGAGGATCACGATCATCGCATCTGGGTAGGAGGCTCGCAATTGATTGCCATCGATCCTGACGGGAAGGCAAAGGTCTTTGCAGTTCCTGGTTCTTATAGCGAGACCGCGGTAAAGAGAATTCTGGAGACCAGTGACGGTACCGTATGGGTAGGCACCGTCGGCGGTCTGCAACGACTGGTTCATGGCCAGTTCCGCACAGTGCCCGGCATCCACGCGACCGTGCGGACTCTGCTGCAGACGAGCGATGGCACGTTGTGGATTGGAACGATTGGGGAGGGCCTTTGGACTTATCGCGACAGCCGGCTAACCCGCGTGACCGGCCCTGGCATTCTGCCCAGCGACACCGTCCTTTCGATCTTCGAGGACGAGCAACGACAGATTTGGATTGGCACCCAGGCCGGCCTGGTCCGCCTCAATCGGACGATGGTGAGCCTAGTTCCGCTTCCCGAGGAGGGCGACCCCGACTTCGAGACAATCTCCGGAGACGATACGGGAGACCTCTGGGTCGCTGCGCACCACCTGTACCTCATACGCGATCGCACAGCGCATCGGGTGATCTATCCCGGCATTGGCACAGTGCCGGTCCGCAATGTGTACCGCGCTCACGACGGCTCCCTGTGGATTGGCACAGATGGCGGCGGCGCCTACAACATACGGGGCGCGGAGATCCGTCACTACACTGCTCCGGCTGAGTTGACCAACAACTTCATCCGCGGGTTCCTGGAGAGTCATGACGGGCACATGTGGATTGCCACCGACGGCGGCGTGAGCCGTATCGGCAAAGACGGAGCCGCAAGATTCACCGTGGAAAACGGTCTGGCATATATGAGTACGCGGAGCCTTCTGGAGGATCGTTCCGGCAATATATGGATTGGGACGGACCGGGGACTCAGTTGCTGGGGGACTGGAAGCTTCCGGCAGAATGATGCGACTCGCAAGCTCGCCGAGGAAAAAGTCTGGTCGATCATGCAGGACCGTAACGGTACAATCTGGTTCGGAACACGCGATCATGGCCTTTTCCGATATCGCGACGGATCCGTTCAGCAATACACCGTGGCCCAGGGCCTGCCATCCAACAGCCTGTACCAGATACTTCAAGACCGGCGCGGCACGTATTGGTTGACCAGCCCAAACCTGATCGCATCCGCCGAGGAGACGGAACTCTCCGGCCCGTATCCATCGGGCGATCGGCCGATCAGCGTCAAAGTGTATAGCATGCCGTTTGGTGGGGACGGCGCGCAGCTCTATGGCGGACGGCAGCCGTCCGGTTTCCTCGCTCCCGACGGCAGCGTTTGGTTCCCGACGACTCGCGGCGCGGCTAACGTCCAGACAACCAAGCAGGCACCTGTAGAACCTCCACACATGGTCCTCGACGACCTGGTCGAGGATGGACGCGGCGTTGTTCCAAGTGACGGATTGAAGGTGCCAGCTTACGTCGCGAGACTGAGCTTTGCCTTTGGGGCCATCTCACTGCGCTCTCAGGAGGGAGTGCGCTTCCGATATAAGTTGGAAAACTTCGATAGTGGTTGGACTATGTCGGCGGCCAACCGCAGCGCGACCTATACGAACCTTCCCGCCGGCCACTATCGATTTCGAGTGGCTGTCTTCGACACGGCCGACCCGGCGATCGTAAACGAGACATCCCTCTCCTTCACCAAAGCGCCGTTTTTCTACCAGACCTGGTGGTTCTACACTCTCGCAAGCTTGCTGGTCGCGTTCATCGCTTGGGCCATCTACCGTCAGCGCGTTCGCCAGATTCAGACTCGCTTTTCCGCCGTGCTCGAAGAGCGGAACCGCCTGGCTCGCGAGATGCACGATACCGTGATTCAGGGCTGCACCGGAACGTCAGCCTTGCTAGAGGCGATGGCGAGTACGGCGACCGAAAAGCGAACTACGGACCCGGAGCTGCTGGAGTATGCGCGTCTCCAAATCCGAAAGACCATCAACGAGGCCCGAGAAGCCGTGTGGAATATGCGTCAGGAGCGAGAGAAAGCTATCGATCTGGTCCAGGCCCTCGGCGGAGCCGTGACGCAGATGAATCGGGAATACGGAAGCACTGTCTCATTCGCCCATAACTTGGACCGATTGGACATCGGAGCTTCCGGAGCCCACGAGATCATCATGACGGTCCGTGAAGCAATCTACAACTCCATCCAGCACAGCGGAACCGATCATGTTCAGCTCGACGTCCAAAGTTCGGAAGACGGCAACCTGACCATCTTGGTTACAGATCACGGCTGCGGCTTCTCCGCTGACAAGACATTTCTGGAGAAGGAAGGCCATTATGGGATAGTTGGTATGCGGGAGCGCATCCAGCGACTCGGCGGCAGGTTCGATCTATCCTCTAAGCTAGGTTCGGGAACCACGGTTCGGTTTGTCCTGAGTCCTTCCAAGGGCCGCATGAGAGCGCAACGGAGTTGAGTCATGGACGCTGGCACGGAAGCAATTCGAGTCCTGATCGTCGATGACCATCCCATCATGCGCGTGGGCATCGCGGCCATCATCAACGCTCAGCCGCGAATGCAGGTTGTCGGCCAGGCGGGAACCGCGGGCGAGGCCGTCCGCATGTTCGAATCCCTGCAGCCTGACCTTACACTGATGGATCTCAGGCTGCCGGACCGCAGTGGAGTGGAAGCGATCCGGACAATCCGCGCGGGCTCGCCCAAGGCGAAGATCATCGTGTTAACGACCTATGAGGGCGACGAAGACATCCACCAAGCGCTCGACGCAGGAGCCCGCGGCTACATCATCAAGGGCATGCAACATGATGCGCTGGTCAAGGCGCTCCAACGCGTGCATGTAGGCCAGCGCTATCTCCCCCAGGTGGTTACCGAGGCATTGTCCTCCCGCATTCCCGGTTCGCATCTGAGCCAGCGCGAGCAGGAGGTTCTTCAGCTCCTGTTCGCAGGAAAGAGCAATCGCGAGATCGCGGAAGAGCTTTCGATCAAGGAAGCAACCGTCAAATCGCACGTTAGCGTCATCCTGATGCGATTGGATGTCAGCGACCGGACGCAGGCGGTGGTCGAAGGACTGAAGCGCGGCCTCGTGCATCTTTAAAAACCTGAAATGCTGTCCTGCCGGACGAACGCCCCGGACGGGTGCCCTGCGCGGACTGCGGTCACTTCGTGACTCACATTGAACTTCGCGTTGGTGCTCCCGATGGTCGCAAACGGACCTCGTGCCGACCATCGGGAGTACTGCGCGAAGCTCCAAGAAGGCGTGCGAACGCCCGCAGCCTGCGCAGGGCGCCCGTCCGGCTGGACTATTCTTGCAGATCTCAAACAGTTTCTAAGACAGAGTTTGCACCAATCCGACTTTTGGCGGATTCGCGATGTTGTCTAGTACGCTATCGTTTCGCCTGTGACGATTAGCCGACTTCTCGCTGCCATTGCATGTGCCACATCCCTTTGCTGTGCGGCGCAGCAGCCGGCAACCGCTCCGTGCCCCCGGCTAGCCCTTGGGGCGGATGTCTCGTTCCTGCCCCAGGCCGAGACAGACGGAACGGGCTTCCGCGACAAAGGTGCGGCGGCCCCCGGCCTTCAGATTCTTCGCAGTCACGGCTATGGTTGGGTCAGGTTGCGTCTGTTCAATGCGCCAACGACCTTACCCAACGATCTGGCCTACACCATTGCCGAGGCGAAACAGGCCAAGGCGCTTGGGTTTGGGTTGCTTCTCGACTTCCACTACTCGGATGACTGGGCCGACCCCAGCCACCAGACGACCCCGCTTGCATGGCAGAAGCTCAAACATCGTCAGTTGACCGATGCTGTCTTCACCTTCACGCGCGACACGATCGCCAGATTCCGGGAAGCAGGTGTACTTCCCGATATGGTGCAGGTCGGGAACGAAGTGACGGCGGGCATGCTGTGGCCGGACGGCAAGTTGCCCGACAACTGGAGCAACTTTACGGACCTGATCTCTGCTGGCATTCGCGGGGTGAATGAGGGAAGTGGATCGGAACGCAAACCGAAGATCATGATCCACATCGACAAGGGCGGCAACATGGAGGCGACGCGCTGGTTCTTCTCCAATTTGGCCGCGGGTCACGTCAACTTCGATGTGATCGGGCAATCCTACTATCCATGGTGGGAGGGTAGCCTCGATGATCTCAGGGCCAATCTCGCGTTCATGGCGCACGAATATCGCAAGCCGATCATCATCGTCGAGACGGCGTACAGTTGGCGACCGGACAATTACATGAAGAAGCGCGGCCCATTTCCTGAGACGCCGGAAGGCCAGCGCGCTTTCCTTGAGACGTTGACACAGGTGGTCGCCGAAACGCCCGATGGATTGGGTCGCGGCATCTTCTGGTGGGAGCCTGCGGTACGCGGGCCGCTCGCCCGCCGCGGTCTCTTTGACGATCGAGGAGACTCTCTACCCGCACTCGATGTCTTCGATGGCTGCATGCGGTAGTTCGACCCTAAGGATAGAAGAGAAATGAAAATGGTCTCCCCGCATCGCGCCCTGTTGTTGGCTACGATAGTCGTGGCATTTACAAGCATCTCGCCCGAAGGCAAGGCGTTTGCACAAAATCTTGTCGTCGTCGACGCAACTGCCGATACAGCGAAGCCAGTGCCAGTAGCCGCGAAGCTCGGGTCCTCACGCAACCCCAATGGGGAAGAGATCGGGGCGAATTCGCAATATCTCACGCTTGACGGAAAGCCCTGGCTGCCGGTGATGGGGGAGTTTCATTTCTCGCGCTATCCCGAGGCCGAGTGGGAACCGGAGATTCTGAAGATGAAAGCCGCCGGCGTCCAGATCATCGCGACCTACGTGATCTGGATCCATCACGAGCAAACCGAAGGCGTCTTCGATTGGAGCGGTCAGCGCGATCTGCGCCGGTTCGTAGAACTTTGCGGGAAGCACGGCATGTATGTCTACCCGCGCATCGGGCCCTGGGCCCACGCGGAGACGCGCAATGGCGGCCTGCCGGACTGGGTCATGAAGAACAGCCCTGTGCGCCAAAACGATCCGGTCTACCTCAAAGAAGCGCAGAGCTTTTATCAGGAGATCGCAAAGCAGCTTCAAGGACAGTTGTGGAAAGACGGCGGTCCGGTGATCGGGATCCAGATTGAAAACGAATACCGCGACAAAGGTGCGGGCAAGGGCGACGAGCATATCCGCACGCTCAAAAGCATGGCAATCGCGGATGGCCTGGATGTGCCGCTCTATACCGTGACCGGCTGGGATGGCGCCGCGATTCCGCTGGATCAGGTGCTACCCGTCTTTGGGGGATATCCCGATGCGCCCTGGGACGGCTCGCCAAACAAGCTGCCGCCCAACGAAGTATATGCGTTCCGCTTCGACAACCGGGCGGCGGGAAGTATGGGTGCCATCGGCGGCAGCGGACAGAACGCCGCCTCCAGCTATCGCGGAACGCCCTTTCTCACGGCCGAAGTCGGCGATGGCATTGAGGACACCTACTTCCGCAGGCCCGTCGTAACCGCGGACGACGTCGCCGCGATCGCTCCCGTGATGCTGGGCAGCGGCGCGAATCTCCTCGGCTACTACATGTTTCATGGCGGCCGCAATCCGGATGGCGGCGCAATCACGCTGCAGGAGTCGCAGCGCACCGGGTACCCCACCGACGTACCAGTGAAGTCCTATGACTTTCAGGCGCCCCTGGGTGAGTACGGTCAGGAGCGCGAGTCACTGCGCAAGCTGAAGCTGATCCACTACTTCCTCAATGACTTCGGATCGATCCTGGCTCCCACGGTCCCGCACTCTCCTGACAACGTTCCGTCAAGCCCGGCCGACGTGAGGACTCCCCGCGTATCGGCCCGCACCTCGGGCGACGCCGGATTCATCTTCCTGAACAACTACGTGCGGGGATTGACGATGCCGTCTCGCCCCGGATTCCAGGTTGAGATGAAACTTCCGTCGGGTACTATGCGAGTTCCAGAGCGGCCGATCAACCTTCCTTCGGGAGCCTACGGCATCTGGCCGATCAACCTGGAGTTGCCCGGAGCAACGTTGCGCTACAGCACCGCGCAATTATTCAAGAGGGTGCAAGCCGGGAAGCAAACGACCTACTTCTTTTTTGCAATTCCAGGCGTGGCCCCTGAGTTCGCTCTGGACTCGCGCGCCAAGGTGATGAGCTACATCGGAGTTAAGATTCAAGCTCGCGACCAGCACGGCCTGCGATTGCAGATGAATTCCGAGACCTCCGCCATCATTCGACTCGCCGGCGAAGTCAGTCTGGTGCTTCTCCCGGAACGTACGGCGGAGAAGGTTTGGCGCACCGACGATCCTTCGCTGCTGCTATCGACGCAATCCGACTTCTTTTCTGATCAGGGTGCCTGGACGCTCGAGTCGGACGGCAAGCCGGAGATCGATTTTGGCATTTTCGGGACCGATGCTCGCCCGTCAAGCAGCAAGACTGCACTTCACCAGCTAGGCTCTGACGGAGTCTTCAGGAACTACAAGGTAACCCTGCCTACCCTGGATCTCCACCCCAAGATCACCCAGGTTCGCGGAGCCGCGCCTCGTCTCCCCTGGAAGTATGGCCCGTCCCTGGACTGGCGTCCAACACCGACCCCAATGGCTCCGGAAGATGCAGATTTTGCAGGGGCGGGAGTTTGGAAAATCACCCTCCCGCCGATTCCGGAGGCAGCCGAAGTGTCCGATGTATTGCTGCAAATCTCCTACCAGGGAGACGTTGCCCGGCTCTATCGCGGGCAGGAGTTGGTGGACGATAGCTTCTGGAACGGAATCCCCTGGACCATCGGCCTGCGTGAGATCGGGCCCGGTTGGCCCACCGCTGACACCAAACTGGAGCTCCGCATCCTGCCACTGCCGCCAAAGTACCCGATGTACCTGGAGAAAGCGGCCGACCTTGACTTCTCAGCCGACGCAGGTGCGAACTCGGTAACCGGGGTTCAGATGGTGCCGCAGTATCGACTCAACCTTCAGGCCCCCTCTTCGCACTGATACTTGGCCATCTAAGTTTTTTTGCACCAATCCTACTTTCGGCGGATTCGCGTCGTCGTAGCCAACGCCTAAAGTGCCCGAGATGAGGAATACGTCCCATCCCGGGGCGGAAACCCCAATCGAGCGTACACGTACTGGAGAAGCCAATGGCGATACACGTAAGCATGAGACTGAAAAGCGTCAGCAAGATGATTTCGATGGCATCAGCTCTGTCTCTTGGGGTGCTGTCGATACTCGCGACAGGTCATGCCTTCGCGCAGGCGGGCTCGGCGACGCTCCGCTCCACGGTTCAGGACTCCTCCGGAGCCATCGTTCCCGGCGCAAAGGCGACTCTCATTCAAGAATCAACCAAGGTTGAGCGCACCGCAATCGCGGACAAGAGCGGAGCTTTCATCTTCGTTGCGATCCCGGCGGCCACCTACGACGTGCTAGTCAATGCGGCCGGCTTCCGCCCAGTGCGCCAGAACGGAATCGCAGTCCACATCAATGACCAGCTGGATCTGCCCAACATCGTCCTCGCCGTCGCCGGCAACGATATCAGCGTCACGGTCACCACGGACGGCTCTGAGATCACGCCAACAACCTCGGGCGAGCAGTCCTACACTCTCTCCAGCCAGCAGATTCAGAATCTGAACATCGAGAGCCGCAGCGCCATCGAGTTGCTCGACCTCATCCCCGGCTCCGCAAATACCGGCAACTTCACAGGAACGTATAACCGCCAGCAAGCCGGATTTGGTCAGAACGCCAGTACCTACACGATCAATGGAAACCGCTTCGATCAGGTCCAGATCGTCTCCGACGGTGCGTCCGTCAGCGACGTCAACACGGCCGGCGCCGCCGCGGTCACGCCGAACGTCGACATGATCTCCGAAGCCAAGGTCGAGACCAGCGCCTTCTCGTCCGTCGAGCCCAATGGTCCAATTGTCTTCGAGACCCAGACCAAGTCCGGCGGCAGCCAATTCCACGGCGAGGCCTACTTCACAGCCCGCAACCACATCTTTGACGCCACCGACGCATACAACAAGGAACTTGGCCTGCCCAAGGCGCAGAGCAGCTTCTACTATCCCGGCCTCAACTTCGGCGGCCCCGTTGCGTTTCCCGGATCGAAATTCAACAAGAACCGCGACAAGCTCTTCTTCTTCGTCGCAACTGAGATCACCCAGCAGCACGTCGATCTCGGGGCGCAGGGAGCCGTCGTGCCCACCGCCCTGATGCGTACCGGCACCTTCACCTATGCGGAGACCAGCGCCCTCGCCGGCTCTACTTACCGGCACTACTATCAAAGCAACGCACCGTGCCAGGGCGGCGTGAACGACTACCAGGTATGCAGTTCGTATGGACAGCTCAACACCGCAAAGATCGATAAAGGCGGCCAGATACTCCTCAACCTGTTGCCGCTGCCCAATACGGACCCCCTCTCCAACGGCAACGGCTACAACCTGGTCACCGACCTGGTCACATCGGACCCGCGCAACCAGGAAAACATCAAGCTCGACTACGCCCTCAACGAGCGCACGCATCTTTCCGGACGCTTCAATCACGAGAACGAAAACGTACCGGCGCCCTACGGTCCCTACAACACGATCAATTTCGCGACCATCCCTTATCCCGCCGCCCAGGAGGGTCGAAACGCCTCAAACTCACTCAACTTCAACCTGGCAAACACCATCACCCAAACCCTGACTAACGAGCTCTCAGTCGCCTATACGCGCTTTAGCTTAGGCATCACTCTCGGAAATCAGGCCGCAGTTTCGCGCACCGCGAAAGGCTACCCCTACGCTAACGTTTATCCCGGGTCAGATATTCTGCCAAACGTCAGCTTCACCAACACCGCCGGAATTTACCTGCCGGGTGGCGAGACCCCGCCCTTTTCCGGCACTCAGAACACCACTACCATCACCGACGGAGTGACCAAACAGTTAGGAAATCATCTTCTTCGCTTCGGCTTTTACGATGTCTTCGCCACCTATAACAACCTCACCACCGGGAACGATAACGGCACGGTCCAGGCCACCGCAGCCACCTATGTCAACGGATCGTACGGGAGCAATCCCCCCTATGCGGGCAATGGAGACGGGAGCACCGGCAACGAGTTCGCCGACCTCCTGGTGGGGATTACCGCCGGATATTCTCAAACCAGCCAGAACGTCATGGCAAACATGGTCAACAAGCGTTTCGACTTTTATGGGCAGGACACCTGGAAGATCGGTGGCCGCTTGACGTTCAACTACGGCGCGCGCCTGGACCACATCGCCTGGTGGTACGACAAGAATGGCCTGATCTCCGTGTTCAACCCGGCTGCCTACGTGGCGAGCGCACCCATCACGGCCTACTCTGGAATGCAGGACCACGCGACCAACCCTGCCATCCCGATCTCGGGCGCTCCAGGACTCCACTTCCAGTTCGCTCCTTCCGCCGGCTTTGCCTACGACCTCGACGGGCGCGGCAACACCGTCCTTCGCGGCGGAGCGGGCACCAACTACTATGTCGATCCGGGAATCAACGCGTACTCCGCGGTTGCGGCTCCGCCCAACCTCAAGGTGTTCAGCTATTACACAGGGTCTACCCCCCTATACCTGTCCGGGGTGTCCGCCATCAATCCAGCGACTAACCCCGGCGTTGTTTATGGCAGCGCCAACCCCAACGACCATGGCCCGGCGGTAACTTACTCCTGGAACCTGGCTGTCTCCCATACCTTCCCCGCGGCGATCCATCTCGAGGCGGCCTACGTCGGCGACACCACCCGTCACCTCAACGGCTATTCCGCGACCAACCTCGTTCCGCTCGGCTCCGAGACCACCAACGCCGACGGCGGACCATACTTCGGCGGCAACTACTATCAGCAACTGCATCGCCCCTATTCCAGCTTCGGCGACATCGACCTCAACGAGCATAACCTGGGATCGAACTACAACTCCCTGCAGATCACCGCATCGCGCTCCAAGGGCTGGTTCAACTCCTGGCTCACGTACACCTTCGGCAAGGCGCTCGGCGACACCTGCGAAGATCCATTCGTCCACCAAAATTGCTACGGCATTGTTCCCTTCGATCGCTCGCAATCCATCAACTACTCCTACTACATCATCCTTCCAAATATCAGCGCGAAGCACCTGGGCAACCACACGATCGTCAACGGCATTCTGGACGGCTGGAACATCTCGGGAATTGAGCAGTACGGCTCCGGCACACCCTTCACGGACATTCCGCAAGGCGGCCCGCTCCACAACGAGTACAGCGGAAACCAATCCATCGGTATCTACGGCTCGTATCCTGTCGCTGCCGGAACCACGAGCTCCGGTGTGAAGTATTCAGCCACAACCGTCAGCATCAGCGGAGACTCGGTCGCAGGCACACCCGATGAGATTGCCGCCCCCTTCATCACCTGCGATCCACGTAAAGGTCTGAAGGCGCACCAGTACTTCAATCCGTCCTGTTTCTCGGCGCCCTACGAGGGGCATAACGGCACGTTCCGGCTTCCGTACATTCACGGCCCCTCGTACTTCAACGATGAACTCGGTCTCTTCAAAGACTTCAAAATTCGCGAATCTAACAAGCTTGAGATCCGCCTCCAGGGCTTCAACTTCCTCAATCGCTCGCAGGACAAGTACCAGCAGTACGACTCGTCACTCTATCTGGGCTTCAACAACATCAATGCGGCACCCACCAACGCCAGCAGTGGCGGCGTCACCACCACGCGAACCGGGCATCGCAGTCTTCAACTTGCGGCGAAGTATTACTTCTAGCCACCGGCAAACCGCAAATCTCCCCGAGAGGGGAGATTTTGTTGGAGCACCGAATGGGATTTGAACCCATGAATACTGGTTTTGCAGACCAGCGCGTTAGCCACTTCGCCATCGGTGCTTCCCCCGCCGCGCACATCAACCCACGCGGCGGTGCAATTCGCCCGGAATGCTACTTCGGCTGCGCGGTCGTCCGCAGATACGGCTTCACCGTCTTGTAGCCCGGGAAGATCTTCGCCGCATCATCGTTGGAAACCGCACCCGTAATAATCACGTCCTCGCCCGGCTTCCAGTTCGCTGGCGTCGCTACCTTGTGCTTCGCCGTCAACTGCATCGAATCCAGCACGCGAATGATCTCGTCGAAGTTGCGTCCGGTGGTCATCGGGTACGCCAGCGTCAGCTTGATCTTCTTGTCCGGGCCAATCACAAAGACCATGCGCACCGTGGCATTGTCCGCCGGCGTGCGTCCTTCGCAACTGTCGCCCGCATCTCCCGGAAGCATGTCATAGAGTTTGGCCACCTTCAACTCCGGATCGCCGATCACCGGGAAGTTCACTGCCGAACCGGTCACCTCTTCAATATCCTTCGCCCACTTGCTGTGGTTCTCCACCGGGTCCACGCTCAGGCCGATCACCTTGGCCCCGCGCGCGGCGAACTGCTTCTCCAGCGCGCCCACCGCACCAAGTTCGGTTGTACACACGGGCGTAAAGTCCTTCGGGTGTGAGAACAGAACTGCCCAATGGTCCCCGATCCATTCGTGGAAGTGAATCGTTCCTTGCGTTGTCTCAGCCGTAAAATCGGGCGCTACATCATTGATGCGGAGTGACATTTCTTTCATCCTCTCTGGTTGTTCATCTGCACAATGGATGGGGAGAACTCTGCCGGCGCACACTAGAAAACCCACCCGGCTCGTTGGCTCTTGGTGGGTTCCGCGTTACTCGAATCGAAAGGTTACTTGCTACGATTCGCTTATGCGCACACCCACGCCCGACTACAGCAACAGCTGCAGGACATGGGGTTCGAATTCAGCGTCATCGTCATGGCTAATCTTTTTGGCCGCGGCCAGACTGGCTGGCTTGGAGCAGTTTGCCCCATTGCGGTCTACTAAAAAACATACGTCCGAGGAGCCTCCATGTCAAATGCCTCATCTACAACTTCCGCACCCGCGCCCACCAACCAGGCCCGCGACTACGCAATAGTGGACGTCTTCGCCGAGCAACCCCTCGCCGGCAACGCGCTCGCTGTATTCGCCGACGCGCGCGGCCTCACCACCGAACAAATGCAATCCATCGCGCGCGAGACCAATCTCTGCGAGACCACCTTCATCCTGCCGCGCACCGCCGACATCGAGCGCGAGCGCGGCGTGCAGGTCCGCATCTTCACCGTGCGTGAAGAACTAGAGTTCGCCGGTCACCCCACGCTCGGCACGGCAAGCTGGCTCTATCTCAACCACCCCATCTTTCGCGGTGCCACCACCATCACGCTCGATCTCCGCGTAGGTCCGATTCCCGTGACTTTCTCAGCGCAGCAGGATAGCTCAGGCGTCTACGGCACCATGTGCCAAAACGATCCCACCTTCGGCGCCATCCACACGCCCACCGCCGTCGCTGCAGCGCTCGGCCTCTCTGTCGAAGACCTCGACCCCGAGCTCCCCATCCAGACTGTATCCACGGGCATGGCGTTCTGCATCGTCCCACTGCGCTCGCTAGAAGTCGCCGCACACCTCGCCATTCCACAGCCGCTCGCGCAAGCTTACCTCGCCGGCAGCGACGCAAAATTCTTCCACTGCATCACCCGCGCCTCCGCAACCTCAGGCGCGGACTGGCACGCGCGTATGCAGTTCTACAACGGAGAGGATCCCGCCACCGGCTCGGCCTCGGGTTGCGCAATCGCGTATCTCGTCCGCCATTCCCTCGCCGCCAGCGGCCAATCCATCGTCCTCGAACAGGGCATCGAGATGCTCCGGCCTAGCCGCATTTACGTCAGCGCAACCCGCATGGGCGACCAGGTTTCCGATGTGTGCGTGGGCGGTCGCACCATTCCTATTGCAACCGGACGTTTTTTCCTGCCGTGATGCACCTGATTTCAACAGACCCGCCATGCGAACGAACCAGCAATGAAGCCCTCTTTGAACATTCGGTGAATCTGCAATGAAAAACTATGCCTCGGTTTCGCCCTGTATTCGCTGTTGCCAAGTCAGGTAACCCTCCGTACTGTTGGGAAGCGCTGAGGAGACACAATCCTCTGCACCAAGCAAACTTCGATCAACCTAAGAACCTCACGCAACAAGAACTTCGAAATATAAAAGGCAACGTTTCAACTTTTCACGCAATTTATTTTGAGAGAAGCCACTGGCTCGCAGACACGGCTTGCCAACGCACCGTTCCTAACTGTAGGCGCAATCTTGCCCGGCGCATCTTTGATCCACCCTTTGGGCCAGTTTTCCAGCCCAGCGCCCAACGGATCAGCCGGCTAGGCCGCCTTCCAGAGACCCGGACCGATGCGTTCCCGGAACTCCGTGTGGCAACCTGCAGCGCCACCGGCTCTCTCTCGCACCCGCGGCCTGTCGTCCGGACATACGCTCCATCGGCGGCCGGGAAAGCTGTTTCCTCACGGAGCAGACAGGGGAGCTTCGCCCTGAAGGCGTGGCTTCGGGCCAAGTTCACCCTGTCCGCCCCACCGAGCAGCTTCCCGAACCCGCCCGAGCCGTCACCGGGCCGGGCCGCGGGCGAGAACATAACGCCGCCCACCGACGCGCTAGCCAACCAGCAAACGCGCCGAACCGGGCCCAATCCGCCAGCCCCACCGTCCGCCCGGTTCTGAAGCCGGTCTACGGTGCCAGCCGGCAGAACCGAGTAGCCATGCGTCCCAAGAAGATCATCCTCTGCGTCGATGACAACGAGCAAGTCCTATCCGTCCGAACCTTCCTCCTCGAAACCCGCGGCTACCGCGTAATCGCCGTCACCAATCCCCAAGACGCAATCGAAGCCATCACCAACTCCCTGCCCGGCTCCATCGATCTCCTGCTCTCGGACCTGCTCATGCCGCAGATGGACGGCAATGAGCTCGTCCGCCGCGCCAAGCAACTTCACCCTACCCTGCCCGCCATGATCATCTCGGGAACCGTTGCCGCCTTCGATCGCGCCGGTCGCGCCGATGTCTTCCTTCCCAAAGGCGCCTGCTCCCCAGCCGAAATGCTCGAACGCATCCGCATCCTCGTCGCCCGCAAACGCGGCCCCCGAAAGATCGTCCTCCCCGCCTCCGAACCATCACTCAACTCCGCAGTCGCCGCCTCGGCATAGACCGCGTCCCACCTTCGAATCCAAAGAGAATGAGACCCGCGAACCTTGCGGGTCTCGCTGCACTTGAAGAGTCCCCTCTCCCCGATTTAGTCGAACCTGGCAAATTAATCCCGTATTCACCCTTGACACATGCCAATTGGTATGCCAACATACCGTTTAGTAGGTATGGAGGCTTGCTGATCGTGAACGCCCCCCCTGTATCCCGGCTGAACCTGCTCAATGCAGCGCTCCATACCATCCGCTCTAAAGGCTACTCCGCCACTACCGTAGACGATATCTGCCAAGAAGCTGGCGTCACCAAGGGCAGCTTCTTCCACCACTTCAAAACCAAGGACGATCTGGCCCTGGCAGCCGTTCAGCATTGGGAGCAGATGACGGGAGACTTCTTCGCATCCGCTCCCTACCACCAGCCGCAGGATCCCGTCGACCGCCTCCTGGGCTACCTCGACTTCCGCGCCGCCATCCTCACCGGCGATCTGCCCGACTACACCTGCCTCCTCGGCACCCTCGTGCAGGAGACTTACGCAACCCACCCCCATCTCCGCGCCGCCTGCAATCACGCCTTCGCCTCGCACATCGAAGCCCTCACCCGCGATGTTCAGGCTGCCAAAGACCTCTATGCCCCTGAAGCCCCCTGGTCTGTCGAAAGCGTAGGCACCTTCATCCAGGCCGTCCTGCAGGGCTCCTTCATCTTCGCCAAGGCCAAGCAAAACCCTGCGGTCATCCGTGACAACATCGACCACCTGCGTCGCTATCTGCGCGACTTGTTTCAGCAACCCTTTCCAGTAATTCCGAAGGAGGAAGAGGTACATGACAACCAGCAAAGCTACTTCACGGACTGAGGGCCGCGACCTCATCCTCAATCGCATCATCAACGCACCGCGCGAGAGAGTCTTTCAGGCATGGACAGATCCCTCACTGCTGATGCAATGGTTCACGCCTGCGCCCTGGACAACCTCCTCTGCTGAGACGGACGTCCGCCCCGGTGGTTCCACATTGATCGTTATGCGCAGTCCCGACGGCACAGAGTTTCCCAATCGCGGAGTCTACCTCGAAGTCGTCCCGAACGAGCGGGTCGTATTCACCAACGCATACACCTCCGCGTGGGAGCCCGCGGAGAAGCCATTCATGACCGTAATCCTCACCTTCGAAGACCTCGGCGAGGCCCAAACAAACTACACTGCCCTGGTCCGCCATTGGACAATTGCCGACCGTGAGGCACACGAAAAGATGGGCTTCCACCAAGGATGGCCGATCTGCACTGAGCAGTTAGCCGCCCTCGTCGAATAACACGCCCTTCAATCAAGAGCCAACTCTCGGCGCGAATACCGATCAACGCCAACCTACAAGCCGGCCGTCAGGAGGATTTCATGAGCGCTCTCGAAAATGATTCCCGCATTACCCCGTTTCTCTGGTTCGACAAGAACGCCGAGGAGGCCGTCGACTTCTATCTCTCCATCTTCAAGAACTCACACCGCCTCTCCGAGCTGCGCAACAACAGCATCGACGACCCGCGCATGGTGCCCAAAGGCGGAATCCTGACTCTCTCCTTCGAGCTCGATGGACAGAAGTTCACCGCGCTCAACGGTGGCCCCGACCATCCCTTCACCGACGCGATCTCCTTCTTCGTCCGCTGCGATACGCAGGATGAAGTGGATTATTACTGGTCGAAGCTCACCGCCGGCGGAACCGAGGTCGCGTGCGGCTGGCTCAAGGACAAGTACGGCCTGTCGTGGCAAATCGTGCCAACGCGGATCATGGAGCTGATCAAGCATCCCAAAGCGATGCAGGCCATGATGCAGATGAAGAAGCTCGACATCGCCACACTCGAACGCGCCGCCCAGTCATAACCAATGCCCCTCAATCCGATGCGGGAGGTGGGAAGTCCTTCGTTATCCTGATTCGACTTTTCAGCGAACTCATCGGCTAGAATCGTCAGACCGCCAATGAGTTCCCAGCCAACTGCAACTCCGCTGCCCGAGCCGCTCTCTATGGCTGCCGTTCTCCGCATCTCAGTTATGCGGAGGCTTTGGACTGCACAGATCGTGTCCACTTTTGGCGACTTCCTCGCGCTGTTCGCCGTCATCAATTTCCTTACTTTCCATCTGAACGCCCAGCCCCAGCAGGTTACCGGCCTGCAGATCGCCTATCTACTTCCCATCGCCGTGCTCGGCGTCCTCGCTGGAGTATTTGTCGATCGCTGGCCGCTCAAGCCGACCCTGGTCACCTCGGACCTGGTCCGCGCAGCGCTCTGTCTGCTGCTTCTCTTCGCGGGTAGCGTCACGAACTTCTACCTGGTGCTGGGATCCATCAGCATAGTGTCCAGCTTCTTCGGCCCGGCCCAGGGGGTCGCCATCCGCTCGGCGGTTCCGATTCACGGCCTGCGCTCGGCGAATTCTCTCATGCAGCAGGTGATGTTCGGTATGCGCA
>Ga0302200_10001283_pt1 | contig 23812 bp, 18 predicted proteins | sample II_Bog_N3_1_FD_194585 | JGI IMG/M metagenome (GOLD analysis project Ga0302200, IMG submission 194585) | Peat permafrost microbial communities from Stordalen Mire near Abisko, Sweden - II_Bog_N3_1 | ecosystem: Environmental > Terrestrial > Soil > Wetlands > Peat | place: Sweden: Abisko... | reverse complement strand
CCAGCCGGCCGCGGTGGCCTGGAGCCTGGCGCTGGTGGCGCCCGGCGTGTGGTTGCGCGGCTATGCCGCCGGCTACGTAAAGAAGAACCGCGAACTGACCCAGACCGGCCCTTACGCGCATACCCGCAACCCGCTTTATCTGGGTTCCATGCTGATTGCCGGCGGTTTTGCCCTGGCCCTGCTCAGCTGGCCGGTGGCGCTGGTGCTGGCTGCCGGGTTTGCGGTGATCTATATCCCGGTGATCGCCTCGGAGGAGCGCTTTCTGCGCGCCACCTTCCCCGGCTTCGACGACTATTGCCGCCGCGTGCCCCGGCTGATTCCCCGGCTTACCCCGGCCGGCCGCACCCGTGACGCTGTGGCGCCAATGGGGGCTCAGGCGGTTACCACGGTCGCGGCAGGGAGCTTTTCCTTCAGCCTCTATTTGAAGCACCGCGAGTACAATGCTGCTATAGGGGCTACCCTCCTTTACCTCAGCCTGCTCTTCCTGCAACCGGCTCTCGCTGCCTTCATTCCCGGGATGCGCTGAGCGGTTGCCGCGCCAAAACCGTCAATTTACCAAGGAGCCATGCACAACGGTGAAGACGCACATGCACGTTGCACTCATTCTTTGCGCCCTTGCCCTGGCCGGCGTGGCTTACGGCCAACAGGCAGCTCAGCTGGCGCCGCCACGAGCGGGCTTCAGCTTCCCTCAGAAGCAGACCCTCATCTACTCGGTGGACTGGCGCGTTTTTCCCGCCGGTACCGCCATCCTGCACTTTGAGGCCACAGGGGATCGGGAGCGGATCACCGCCAACGCCGACACCGTCGGCGCCCTCAACCTGCTGTTCCACGTGGGCGACCGCTTCCAGTCCACCTTCGACCGCACCAAGGGCTGCACCTACGAGTTCGACAAGCAGACCGTGGAGGGCCGCCGCCAGGTCAACTCCACGATGCGGCTGGACTACGGCCAGTCCAAATCGATCCTGGATTCCAAGAACATGATCACCGGGCAGACCAAGCATCTGGAACTGCCCATCTCCGGCTGCCTCACCGACCTGCTGACGGGGGTCTTCTACGCCGCCTCGCAGCCCATGGAAGTGGGACACACCTTTGTGATTCCGGTGGCGGATGCCCTGAAGACCGTGCCGGTGACCATGAAGGTGGAAGGCCGCGAAGAGATCAAGACCACGCTGGGAACCTTCAAGACCCTGCGCGTGCAGCCCACCGCCGACGCCGGCGTGGTGAAGAATCGCGGCAACATCTGGATCTGGTACACCGACGACGAGCGCCACCTGCCGGTGCAGATGCGCGCCCGCCTCTTCTGGGGCACCATCACCTTCCGCCTTACCGGCAACGAGAACAAGTAGCCGCCGCACCAGCCGCAGACGCCGGAGCCTTTTTCGTTTGTTCTCCCCATGAACGTGGGTGCCCCAGGTCCCGTTTTTGGGACCTGGGAAAGCAAAGAACTCGACAACTTCGGGTGCCCCACCCTCGCCGCGCTTTTGTTCTTGCGGTTAGGGTGGGCGAGCATAAACTCCCGTGCCCCATCCATTCGCCTTTTGGGGCGAATGGGTGGGAAAGCACAAACCCCGATCAGCCCATCCTCCCAGCTCCTCCCCGGTGTAAACTTTTCCTTCGCGCACTAGTTGTTGCTTCCTGCGCGCGGTCAGGACCCATACCCATGCAAACACTCTTGCTTTCTGCTGCTTTGATTGCCGCCATTGCGCCCATCGCCACCTGCCTTGCCCAAACGGCTCCGCCCAAGCGCCCCATGACCTTTGAGGACATGCAAAAGATGAAGCGGCTGGGCGAAACCGCCGTCTCGCCCGACGGCAAGTGGCTGGCCTACTCCGTCACCACCGTCGATCTCGACCAGAACAAGAAAGTCGCGGAGCTGTTCATCCAGCCCATCGCGGGCGGAGAGCCCAAGCCGCTCGCCGTGTCCAAGCCCGGCGACAGCGGCGTGCAGTTCTCCTCCGACAGCAAGCGGATCCTCTTCCTCAGCAGCCGCGAAGCCGGTCAGCAGGTCTGGCTGGCGGACTTCGACACGGCCACAGGCGTTGCGAGCAACCCGAAGAAGCTGACCACCATCTCCACCGATGCCGACAACGCCCGCTGGTCGCCCGACGGGCACTCCATCGTCTTCACCTCCTCGGTCTATCCCGACTGCCCGGCCATCACGCCGACTGACGCAGCAGGAAACACCTGCAACGCCGACCGCGACAAGGCCGCAGCCGACAGCAAGGTCAAGGCGCAGATCTTCACCCATCTGCTCTATCGCCACTGGGACCACTTCACCGGCGCCAAGCGCAGCCATCTGTTCCTGGCCTCTGTAGAGACCGGCGCAATCCGCGACCTCACCCCCAACGACCCGCACGACGTTCCGCCCTTCTCGCTGGGCGGCGATGGCGGCTTTGCCATCTCTCCCGACTCCAAAGAACTGGCCTTCACCGAGAACCTGGACGAAGAGCCGGCCATCAGCGTCAGCGCCAGCATCTTCACCCTCGACCTGACCAACCCAGCGGCGAAGCCAGTCAAGGTTTCCACCTCCAAGGGCGGCAACTTCAGCCCCGCCTACTCGCCCGACGGCAAATATCTGGCCTGGCGTTCGGAAGAGCGTCCCGGCTACGAAGCCGACAAGTTCCGGCTGTTCCTCTACGACCGCGCGGCCAAGACAGCCAAAGATTTGCTGCCGAAGTTCGACCGCTGGGTGGATGAGTTCGCTTGGGCGCAGGATTCGCGGTCTCTCTTTTTTGCCGCAGCTGAGAGTGGGGCGGTTCCAATTTTCACAGTGGCAATGGACGGAAAGCTGACCCAGTTGACTGACCCCAAGGAAGGGGGAGAATTCAGCAGTTTGCAGCCTCTTGCCGGAGGAAAGAATCTGCTTGCGGCCATGGTCACAGTACGCACTCCCAGCGAGATTGTGCGGCTCGATCTTAAGAAAGTTCTGGTCTACGAAGACCCCGCTCTTGCTGTGGTTCCTGATCATAAGGGGAATCCAGTCAAGCTGGAGCCTACCGCGAATGACCGCCATGCCGGCTATGTGGAAAGAACGTCGGTCACCCACCTCAACGACGCCCTCCTCGCCCAACTCGGCCTGCCAGCGATGGAATCCTTCTGGTTCACCGCCGCCGACAAGACCAGGCTTCAAGGCTTCCTCATCCGCCCGCCGGCCTTTGACCCGGCCAAAAAATACCCGGTCAAGTTCCTCATCCACGGCGGGCCGCAGGGCGCCTGGGGCGACTCGTGGAGCTACCGCTGGAACCCCGAACTCTTTGCCGCCAACGGCTACGTCGTCGTCATGATCAACATGCGCGGCTCGACCGGTTACGGCCAGGCCATCGTCGATGGCGTGAACGGCGACTGGGGCGGCAAACCCTTCACCGACCTGATGCAGGGCCTCGACTACGCCGAGCAGCACTACCCGTTCATTGACAAGAACCGCGAGTGCGCCCTGGGCGCCAGCTACGGCGGCTACATGGCCAACTGGGTAGAGGGCCACACCGACCGCTTCAAGTGCATCGTCTCGCACGACGGCATGTTCAACGCCGAGTCCGCCTTTGGCACCACGGAAGAGGACTGGTTCAACATCTGGGAGTTCTCGGGGTCTCCCTGGAACTACTACGGCAAGCCGGATTCTGAGAACCCCTTCCGCAAGTGGTCGCCGTCGCTCTCGGCCAAGAACTTCAAGACGCCCATGCTCGTCGTCCACGGCCAGCTCGACTACCGCCTGGACGTGAGCGAGGGCTTCCAGCTCTTTGACACGCTGCAGTTGCTGAAGGTGCCGTCGAAGATGCTCTACTTCCCCGACGAAGGCCACTGGGTGCTGAAGCCGCAGAACGCGCAGCTGTGGTGGAAGACGGTGACCGACTGGGTGGATGAGTGGACGAAGTAAAAACCGGTGGTCAGTGATCGGTTGTCAGTTTTCCTCGATGGCTGACAACTGAGAACTGACAACTGTTTAGCCCCACACCGGCTTTGCCCACCCACAGTGGATGAAACAGGGTGCCCCATCCATCGCGCTCTTTGCGATGGGTGGGAAGGCATACACTCTGCAAGTGTTGTTTTTTTTGTTGAACTTCTTGTTTCTTATCAGAACCTGCCGTAACTGACCACTGACAACTGAGATCTGACAACTGTTATGCCTTTCCCACGCAAATCCCGCAAGCCCCGTCCTTTCCTCGATGCAGCGGGGCTCTTTGACTACGCCGTGAAGGCGCTGGGGCGGCAGATGCGCTCGGAGGCCGAGCTGCGGCGGCTGATGCACACCCGCGTGGAGCCGGAGGCGGCGGGCGCGGCCAAAATCGAGGCTGTGGTTCTGCGCCTCAAGGAGTACGGCTACCTGAATGACGCCTCCTTTGCCGAGACCTATGCCCGCCTGCGCCAGCAAAACCAGAAGCTGGGCCAGCGGCGTGTGCGCCAGGACTTGCAGCAGAAAGGCGTGGGCGCGGAACTGATAGCCACCACCCTCGACGCCCGCTACGGCCAGACCAACGAAGAGACCCTGGCCCGCGAGCATCTGGAGCGCAAGCGCCTGCGCAAGCCGGAGAACGAGAAAGAGACCGCCCGCATCATGCGGCGGCTGGTCACGGCTGGCTTCTCTACCGGGGTGATCTACAAGATTCTCCGCCAGTGGGACGTGCCCGACGAAGCCCTGGCCGCCCTGGACAATCTGGAAGAAGACGCGCACGAAGAGTAAAAACTTGCAGGAATCGTCTTCCCGGCAGGCGAATTGTGCGAGTTGAGGCCCATCCCCTTCATGCTCTGGCCTGTATTGGATACACTGGTAACGCCATGCGAATGCGCTCTGGGAACGAGATACGCGAAACATTTCTGCGCTTTTTTGAGTCGAAGGGGCACCGCCGCGTGCACTCCTCTTCACTGGTGCCTGCCAACGACCCGACCCTGCTGTTTACCAACGCGGGGATGAACCAGTTCAAGGACGTGTTCCTGGGGGCGGAGAAGCGCGACTACAAGCGCGCCACCACGTCGCAAAAGTGCGTCCGCGCCGGCGGCAAGCACAACGACCTTGAAAACGTTGGCTTTACGCGCCGCCACCACACCTTCTTTGAGATGCTGGGCAACTTCAGCTTCGGCGACTACTTCAAGCGCGACGCCATTGCCTTTGCCTGGGAGCTGGTGACCAGTCTGGAGTGGCTGGGCATACCCAAGGACCGCCTCTACGTGACCATCTTCGAGGGCGCGGACGGCGTGCCTCGCGACACCGAGGCCGAGAATTTCTGGATCGAAGCCGGCGTGCCCAAGGCTCGCATCAAGGAGTACGGCCTCAAGGACAACTTCTGGCAGATGGGCGAGACCGGCCCCTGCGGCCCCTGCTCGGAGATTTTTTACGACATGGGCCTGGAAGCCGCCGAGACCCCCGGCGTCGACAAGCCCTTTGGCGAGGACGAAGCCCGCTACGTGGAGATTTGGAACCTGGTCTTCATGCAGTTCGACCGCTCGGCCGTCGTCGACCCGGCCACCAAGGCCACCAGCTACAAACTCGCGCCGTTGCCCAAGCCCTCCATCGATACCGGTGCGGGGCTGGAACGCCTAGCCGCCGTGCTGCAAGGCAAAGTCTCGAACTTCGAAACCGACCTGTTCACCCCGCTCATCGCCCGCGCCGCGGAGTTGACCGGAGCAGCAAACGACGTCAGCATCGCCAGCCTGCGCATCATCTCCGACCACGCCCGCGCCGCCACCTTCCTCATCAACGACGGCGTTCTGCCCTCGAACGAAGGCCGCGGCTACGTCCTCCGCAAAATCCTGCGCCGCGGCATTCGCCATGGCCGCTTGCTGGGCCAGGAGCAGCCGTTCCTCTTTGAGATGGTCTATGCCGTCCGCGATTTAATGCAAGGCGCATACCCCGAACTGACCGACTCTGCTGCCCGCGTGGCCAAAGTGGTCGAAGCCGAGGAAAAGCAGTTCGACCGCGTGCTCAAGATCGGGGCAGGTGAACTAGACAAGAAGATCCAGGGAGCAAAAGACAGACGCAAAGAAGCAGAAGAAATTCTGCTTGGCTACGAATCGGGAAATCTTGATGGTTTTCTAAGCGAAGGTGGAAGTTTTAGTTTTTTTGATGCCTCTATCAGCCGAGAATCGTTAATGGATGCTGCTAAGGCAGAAGCTAACGGCCCCGCAAGATTACTTGGCAGCGATGCTTTTTATCTCTACGAGACCTTCGGCCTGCCGTTGGACTTCATGGTCGATGCCGCCCACGATGCCGGCGTCAAGTTCGATGTGGACGGTTTCGAAGCCGCCCGCGCCGAAGAGCAATCCCGCGCCCGCGCCAGTTGGAAGGGTGGCAGCCAAAAGTCCGCCAGCCCCGCCTATCGCGAACTGCCCAAGACCAACTTCCTGGGCTACAAACAGCTCACCGCCCCCAGCGCTGAAGTCCTCGCCATCGTCAAAGACGGCATCGGCGTTCCTGCTGCCTCTGCGGGCGACCTGGTCGACGTGGTTCTCGATCAGACCAGCTTCTATGGCGATTCCGGCGGCCAATCGGGCGACACCGGCTGGTTCACCACCACCGACGGCAACGCGACCGTCGCCGAAATTCAGGGTTGCATCCTTCCCGTCCAGGGAGTTCGCGCCCACAAGGCCCTGCTCAAGCAGGATCTTGCCGTGGGCGACACCGTCCGCACCGTGGTCGACGAGCCGCGCCGCAACGCCATCCGCCGCAACCACACCAGCACTCACCTGCTGCACGCGGCGCTGCGCCAGGTGCTGGGCACGCATGTGAAGCAGGCCGGTTCCTCGGTTGAACCCACGCGGCTGCGCTTCGACTTCTCCCACTTTGCCCAGGTGGCCGACGAGGAACTGGAAGAGGTGGAGAGCATCGTCAACCGCGAGGTGCTGGCCAACGCCAAGGTCGATACGCTCGAAGATGTGCCCATCGATGTGGCCGTCAACGAGTACCACGCCATGGCCCTGTTCGGCGAAAAGTACGGCGACAAGGTGAGGGTGGTCAAGCTCTCCGACGGCTTTTCTACGGAATTATGTGGCGGCACGCACACCGCGGCCACCGGCGAAATCGGCCTGATCAAGATCATTAACGAAGGCTCGGTCTCCTCCGGTGTGCGCCGCCTGGAGGCGATTAGCGGCTTCGGCTCCCTCGACGTTTTCCGGCGGGACTATGCTGTGGCCCAGATCGCCTCGCAGCTCGCCCCCGCGCCCGAAGGCGCCAGTCCCTCGGAGGCGTTTCGCGCCAAGCTGGCCGCGCAGGAAGACGAACTCAAGCGCTTGCGCCGCGAGCTGGAAGAAGCACGGATGAAGACCGCGGCCGGCGCTCTGGACGAGGCGCTCGCCAAGGCCGTCGACGTGAAGGGGATTCGGCTGGTGACGCTGCGCGCCGACTCGCTGGAGCGCGGCCAGTTGCGCACGCTCGTCGACAACCTGAAGCAGAAGCTGGGCGAGGGAGTCGTGGTGCTGGCTTCCGCGCAACCGGAGGGCAAGGTCGCCCTCATTGCCGGAGTCACGCCGGGCCTGACCAAGCGCATCCAGGCGGGCAAGCTGGTGGGCGCCGTGGCCAAGCTGGTGGGCGGCTCAGGCGGTGGGAAACCCGAGATCGCCGAAGCGGGCGGCAAGGATCAGGCGCAGATTGATGCAGCGCTCCAGGCCGCACCGGCGCTTGCTGCCGAGTTGCTGGGATAAAGCAGGTTGCAGAAGAAACGCCGGGTGCGAGGGATTGCCGGCGTTTTCTCGCCGCCCGTTCAGGCAGAGAGTGCCGTGCTTTCGATCAGCGTGACCCCAGCCGCCGCGAAGGCGGCTTCGATCCTGGCCACTGAATCCTCCAGATCGATGGCGCGGCAGGCGTCGCGCAGGATGACCGTCGCGAATCCCTGGCGGCGTGCATCGAGGGCCGAGTAGCCAACGCAGAAGTCGTAGGCCAGCCCCGCCAAAAATACGCGGGTCAACTTCCGTTCGCGCAAGTAGCCGGCCAGGCCGGTGGGCGTCGCGCGGTCGTTCTCAAAGAAAGCTGAATAGGAATCGATCTGCGGCCGGAAGCCTTTGCGCAGGATCAGCTCGGCCTGCGGCAGGTTGAGGGCAGGATGAAACTCCGCGCCCTTGCTGCCTTGAACGCAGTGGTTGGGCCAAAGGGTCTGCATTCCGTAGCTCAGTTCGATCTGCTCGAAGGTCTGCTTGCCTGGATGAGCGCTGGCGAACGAAGTGTGCCCGGCCGGGTGCCAGTCCTGCGTCAAGACAATGTGTTCAAAGCTGGGCGCGGCCCGATGGATGACCTCGATCACGGCGTCGCCATCGGCCACGGCCAGCGCGCCGCCGGGGCAGAAATCGTTCTGCACATCAACAACGACGAGTACGTCTCGCGGGCCGATCTGCATCGGTTCCTTTCCGGCGCCTGCCTCTCGATCGACACAGGAAGACGGGCCAAATCGGATTCCAGCTTCTCACGCCGGGGCGCGCCAGCGCCAACGCCGAGGGGCCAGGCGGGCATGGCAGGGTGCGAGGCGCTTCCGCCCGGCATGATAAACTTCGCATATGTCAGGAGTTTTTGCTTCCCGAACTCTCAGATGCAGCGCGCTGGCCTTTGGCCTGTGCATCCTGGCGTTCGCTTTTGCGATGGAAGCAAAGCTGGCCTGGTACAGTCCGGCGAGTGGTCAGGGTTGCGACATTCGGGCCGCCAAGGCCTGCCCGGCCGACACCACCGGAGTTGTTTCTCGCGGCAGTTCCGCACCGATGCCGGTGCATCCCGAGCTTGCATTTGTCCTCCTGGCCACCTTCATTGCCGCCTGCCTGGCCAGGCCCGAGGCTCTGCTTAGACGCAACCTCGCATACAACTTTCTACCTGTTGCCTCCCCGCACTGTTGTTCCCCCAATCTGTTCTTTCGTCCTCCGCCAGTTCGCTAACTTTTCAGGGATCTTGTCTTGAGTTGCACCTGCGTTTCTGCGCAGGTGAGCTTGCCCGTACCTGACCCAAATTTCAGCGAGGATGTCCGCCATGCCTGTGCCTTTCCCGGTTAAGTGGCTGCCGTTTGCGTTTCTGCTCCCATTGGGAGCAGTGAGCATCGGTTGCCATCAGTCCCAATCTTCCTCTCCAATCACTCTTCCCACTGCGCCGGTGGCGTTGGTTGGGCGCGCGCCCCTTTCCAATCGGCTGGAAGTGGCAGGCGAGCTTTTGCCTTATCAGGAAGTGGAAATCCACGCCAAGGTCGCTGGATATATCAAGAAAATCTATGTCGATATCGGCGATCGCGTTCATGCCGGGCAACTGCTGGCGGTGCTGGAGGTCCCGGAGATGACTGCGCAGGTGGAAGGAGCCCAGGCCGGAGTGGAGCGCAGCCAGGACGAAATCCTGCGTGCTCGCAGTTCGGTTGCGCGGGCCGAGGCGGATCACGCCGCTCTGCATGCCGCCGCGCAAAGGTTGAAGCAGGCTTCCGACGCCCGGCCGGGACTGATCGCCGTGCAGGAACTGGAGGACGCGCAGGCCAAAGACGCAGCAGCGGAAGCGCAGGTGGAAGCGGCGAAGTCGGAACTGTCTGCCACGCAGCAGGCGCTTGGCGCCGCGCAGGCCGATCACCGGCATTTTGCGTCGCTGGCCGACTATTCGCACATCACGGCTCCCTTTGATGGAGTGGTGACCTGGCGTTACGCCGACACCGGCGCGCTGCTGCAGGCGGGCACCTCGAACGCGGGATCGATGCCGGTGGTGAAGCTGGCGCAGGTCAACATTCTCCGTCTTCGCCTGCCGGTTCCTGAGGCGCTGGCGGGCTCTGTGCACATCGGCGATGTAGCAACCATCCACGTTCAGGCCGACGGAGAAGTTCTGACCGGCAAAGTCGTGCGCACCACCGGCGAACTGGATCTGGCGACGCGCTCGCTGCAAGTGGAGATCGACCTGCCCAACGCCAGCGGCAAGCTGACCCCCGGTATGTATGCCGATGTGACACTCAATGTGCAGCGCAGCGGCAACGGGTTGACGGTTCCGGTGGAAGCCGTGGATCGCACGGAAACCACTCCGTTTGCGCTGGTCGTCAATGCGCGGGGACGGGTGGAAAAGCGGCAGTTGAAGCTGGGAATGGAGACGGCCAACCGCATCGAGGTGCTCAACGGCCTCAATGAAGGTGAGCGAGTGATCAGCGCCAATCTGTCCTCCTATCAGCCGGGCGAAGCGGTTACGGCCAAGCAGGTGGAGTTGCCGGGCCAGAGTGGCGCCCAGAAAGGGGAGGAGTAGCAATGTCGAAATTTGCACTCCGTTACCCCTATTTCATCATCATGCTGTGCATGATTGTGGCGGTGGTGGGTTCAGTCACCGTGGCCCGCATGCCTGTGGATCTGTTTCCCGAGATCAAGATTCCCGTGGTCGTGGTGGCTACGTTCTACAACGGTATGCCGCCGGAGCAGATCGAAGCCAACATCACCAACCCCTTCGAGCGCTTCTTCACCCTAGGCAGCGGCATCGATCACATCGAGTCGCGGTCGCTGACCGGCGTCAGCCTGATCAAGGTCTATTTCCAGCCTGGCACCGATGCCGACGCCGCGGTTACCACCATCTCCAACCTGGCCATGGCGCAGCTTCGACGATTGCCGCCGGGCACGCTGCCGCCGGTGGTTCTCAAGTTCGATGCGTCCAGTCTGCCGGTTTGCCTCATCACGCTCAAGGGCGAGGGGCTGAACGAGACCCAGTTGCACGACCTGGGGCAGTTCAATGTCCGCAACCAGATTGCGGGCGTGCCGGGAGCCTCGGTGCCCCAGCCTTTTGGCGGCAAGTACCGGCAGATTCAGGTCTATGTGGACCCGGTGAAGCTGGAGGCCAACCGGTTGAGCCCCATGGACGTGGTGCGCTCTGTAAATCGAGCCAATGCCATTCTCCCGGCGGGCGATGTGCAAATCGGCCCGCGGGACTTCAACATCTACACCAACTCGCAGTTCCCCACCATGTCCTCGATCGACAGGCTTCCGCTCAAGTCGATCGCCAATGGACAACTGCTGATCTCCGATATCGGTGAAGCCAAAGATGCCGCCGCGATTCAAACCAACATCGTGCGCGTTGACGGCCAGCACTCGGTTTATCTGGCGATTCTGAAACAGGGCGGCGGAAGCAACACCATCGCCGTGGTCAACGGAGTGCGGGAGCGGCTGAAGGATCTGCTCGATATTCCCAAGACGCTGGTCGCCAAGGTCGTCTTCGACCAGTCGGTCTTTGTCAAGACAGCCATTGCCAACCTGGGCAGCGAGGGCGGCATCGGCCTGGTGCTGACCGGTCTGATGATTCTCATCTTTCTGGGCAGCGGGCGTGCCACCATCGGCGTCATGTTGTCGATTCCGCTTTCCGTCCTGGCCGCGTTCCTGGTTCTGAACCTGATGGGGCAGACAATCAACTCGATGGTGCTGGGAGGTCTGGCGCTGGCCTTCTCCCGTCTCATCGATAACTCGGTGGTGGTTCTGGAGAATATTTACCGCCATCTGGAAATGGGCGAGCCCCCCGAAGAGGCCGCGGAAAAGGGTGGGCGCGAAGTGGCCCTGCCGGTACTGGCCGCTACCTTTACCACCGCCATCGTCTTCTTCCCGGTGGTCTTTCTCTACGGCGTCAGCCAGTTTCTATTCACCGCGCTGGCGCTCTCCGTGGTTCTGTCCCTGTTCGCTTCCTATGCGGTTGCATTCACCGTGGTTCCGCTGTTCTGCGCGCGCTTCATCCACAATGCGCACAACCTGGCAGCCCACCACACCGGCGGCAACTGGTTCGAGCGATTCGTGCGATGGTTCAACCGGCGCTACGACAAGGGCCTGATGCACTACGACATCGCAGTGCGCAAGAGCCTGCGGCGGCCGGTAGCTACCGCCGCCGGTATCCTTGGCCTCTTTCTGCTCAGCCTGGGACTGTTTCCGCTGATGGGGCGCGCCTTCTTTCCGCGCACGGACCCTGGGCAGTTTGTCATCAACGTGAAGGCGCCAACCGGAACGCGGCTCGATGTGACCGACCAGTACATTGCCAGGGCCGAGGACGATATTCGCTCCGTCATCCCCAAAGACGACCTGGGCATGATCGTCTCGAACATCGGCATTACGCCCGATTTCTCTGCCATCTACACCAGCAACTCCGGCCAGCACACGGCGTTTGTGCAGGTGAGCCTCAAGAAGGGCCACAAGAAGAGCAGCTTCGCCTATATGAATCTGGTGCGCGCCAGGCTCGCCAGCGATCTGCCTGAGCTTTCCACCTACTTCCAGACCGGCGGCCTGGTGGATGCAGTGGTCAACCTCGGCCTGCCTGCCCCCATTGACATCCAGGTAAGCGGCAACAACATGCACGCGGCCTATGCCACGGCCGCAGACCTGGCGGGTAAGATCCGCAAGCTCAAGGGCGTCAGCGATGTTCTGATTCCGCAGGATCTGGATTACCCCGGCCTGCAACTCGACGTGAATCGAGAGATGGCGAGCCGGCTGGGGCTTGATTCAAGCGAGATTGTGGACAACGTGATTACCTCGCTGACCTCCAACGGCATGATTGCGCCGAGCTACTATGTGGACCCGAAGAGCGGAAACAACTACCTGCTCACGGTCCAGTTCCCCGAGTCCAAGGTGAAGTCGCTCACCGACCTCAAAGAGATTCCGGTGCACTCGCACGACGGCGCTGAAGTGACCAACCTGGGCGCAGTCACGACGATCCAGCCCATCGAGACGCCCACCGAGGTGGACCACTACCAACTGCAGAGGGTGATCGATGTGTACGTGTCTCCTTCAGGTGAAGACCTGGGCGGACTGGCCACGCGAGTTGACCGCGTGATTGCCGGCACCAAGGTTCCGGAGGACCTGCGGGTCACCATGCGCGGGTCGGTGGAAGGAATGCGCAAGTCGTTTACCAGTTTCGGCATTGGCCTGATCCTCTCGGTGATCCTGGTCTATCTGATTCTGATGGCTCAGTTTGCATCGTTCACCGATCCGTTCATCATCCTGTTGGCCATTCCGCCGGGCATCATGGGCGTGATCCTTTTCCTGCTGGTGACGAACACCACGCTGAACGTGATGTCGCTGATGGGCGTGGTGATGATGACCGGCATCGTGGTCTCCAATTCAATCCTGATCGTCGAGTTCACACGGGCATTGCGCAAGGAAGGCATGCCCATTGAAGAGGCCGTGGCAACGGCCTGCAGGGTTCGGTTGCGCCCGGTGCTGATGACATCGCTGGCCACCATTCTGGGCATGGTGCCCATGGCGCTAGCACTGGAAGAGGGCAGCGAACTCTACGCTCCGCTGGCGCGCGCCGTGATCGGCGGACTCACCGCATCGGTGATTCTGACGGTCTTCATTGTGCCGGCCGCGTATCTGCTCGTGCATCGCAACCGGGCGGCGTTCTCGAAAGGAGAGAGAGCATGAAGAAGATCACTCGTGCAGGAACATTGGTGATGGCGCTGGCCATGGCCGGCGGGGCAATTCATGCTCAGCAGGCGGCGCCCGCAGCGCCAATGCTTACGCTGGCTGACGCGGAGCATCTGGCCATCGAACACAATCCGCAAATCAGCGTGGCGCGCCTGCTGCAACTGGCGCAGGCGCAGGTAACGCGCGAGACCCGTTCAACAGAGCTTCCCACGGCCACGGCCAACCTGACCGCGGTGGATGCGCACAAGGGAAGCCTGCTGACGGCGGGCTACTTGAGCAACTCCTCGGCGTACAACCGCGCCGCCGGCGGCGTGACCGTCAGCCAGCTCATCACCGATTTTGGCCGCACGCACGACCTCATCCGCAGCGCCCAGTCGCAGGCCGAAGCGCAGGCGGATATTCAGCGTGCGACCCAGGCGGATATTGTGCTGGCCGTGGATCAGGCCTATTACCAGGCGCTCACCAGTCAGGCGGTGCTCAAGGTTGCTGAGCAAACGGTAGCGGCCCGCCAGGCGACAGCGGACCAGATCGGCGCTCTCACCGCTGCCAAACTCAAGTCGACTCTGGACCAGAGTTTTGCCAATGTGGAACTCTCGCAGGCCCGCTTGTTGCTGCTGGATGCGCAGGATGCGGCGCAGGACACCATGGCCAGGCTGAACGCCCTGCTTGGCACTGAAGAAGACAAGCAATACATGCTGGCCGATCCGCCGTCCAGCGACCCTCAGCCGCCGCCAGACAGCGCCGACCCCCTGCTGCAGATGGCCTTTACTGCCCGGCCCGATCTTGCCGCACTTAATCAGAGCTATAGCGCCGCCAAACAGTTCAGCGCAGCCGAACATGCGCTCGGCCGGCCCACGGTCTCCGCGCTGGGATCCGTGGGCGGCACCCCGGTGAGAGCGGACCAGATTGCCTCGTCCTGGTACGGCGCGGTCGGCGCCAACGTGAGCATTCCCATCTTCAACGGCTTTCTGTTTTCCGCGCGCGCCCGCGAGGCGGACTATCGGGCCAACGCGGCGCAGGAAGAGGTGAGGAATCTGCGCGAGCTGATTGCCCGCGACGTGCGCACCTCCGTGCTTTCAGCTCAGGCCGCTTTTCAGCGTATCGATGTGACCAGGCAGTTGCGCGATCAATCGAACCTCGCATTGGACCTTGCGCAGACCCGTTACAAGCTGGGGCTGAGCGGCATTGTCGAACTGAGCCAGGCACAACTGGCGCAGACTCAAGGCGAAATTGCCTATGCCAACGCGCGCTATGCCTACCAGACCGCATTGGCTGAACTGCGATTCCAGACCGGCCAATAGTCTGCATAACGCCTGTGACCAAAGTCATTGTCTGCCCATGGCCGCCGCGCTAGTCTTCAATCTGCAAGGAAGAAGAGGCCATGGGCACCCAGGCAACAGAGAAGAAGACCTTCATTCGCCGGCTTATGCCGGACCGTTCGCAGCGGATCAGGCAGGCGGTGCAGTGGCTCTTTGTGGCACTGAACGCCTGGCTGGGCATCCAGTTCTTTCTCTGGGTGCGCTACTTCGAGCGCGGCGGCACGGGTCTCTATGTAGCTCGTCCCGCCGGGGCCGAGGGCTGGCTTCCCATCGCGGGCCTCATGAACTTCAAATACTTCATGGCCACCGGCAGTGTGCCTTCCATCCATCCGGCGGCCATGTTTCTCTTCGTGGCCTTCCTGCTCATGAGTCTCTTTCTGAAGAAGGCTTTCTGCTCCTGGCTCTGCCCGGTAGGCACACTCTCAGAGCAACTGTGGAAGCTGGGGCGACGAATCCTGGGGCGCAGTTTGCGTTTGCCGCGGTGGGCCGATATTCCCCTGCGCGGTCTGAAATATCTGCTGCTCGGCTTCTTTGTCTTCATCATCGGCTCCATGTCGGCCGAGGCGTTGCAGGATTTCATGCACACCTCCTACGGCATGATCGCCGACGTCAAGATGCTGAACTTCTTCCGCAACATGGGAATCACGGCGGTCGTGGTCATCGCGATGCTGGTGCTGCTCTCCATGGTGGTGCAGAACTTCTGGTGCAGGTACCTGTGCCCTTATGGCGCGCTGATGGGGCTGGCATCTCTGCTGAGCCCGGTCAAGATTCGCCGCGACCAGGACGCCTGCATCAACTGTGGCAAGTGCGCAAAGGCCTGCCCCGCCGGCCTGGCAGTGGACCGGCTGGTGCAGATCCGATCGGTGGAGTGCACGGGGTGCATGGCCTGTGTCGCTGTCTGTTCCACGCAGGACGCATTGCAGTTCTCGCTGCCGCCCAGGCGGTTTGTTGCGCCCACAGAACGTTGGCGCCGCCGCGCCCTCAGCCCGCTGGCCGTTGCCGGCATTCTGGCGTGCCTCTTCTTCGGGGTTGTCTTCTACGCAAAAGCCACGGGCCACTGGCAGACGAATCTGCCCCGCGCTGTCTATCTGGATCTGGTGCCGCATGCCAACGAGGCTGCCCATCCCGGAATTTAAAGGCCGGGCCGCGCAATAACCTGACTCGCGTCCTGGTAGAATTCCCGAGTGAGCGCCGAACGCGTCAATCTCGCCGCCGTCCTGGAAAAGACCGCACTGCTGTCGAGCCTTTCGCCGGCTGAGCTGCAACTGCTGGCCGCGCACACCTTCCGCAAACGGTTCAACGCGGGCGAGTTGGTGTTTTCCGAGGGCGATCCCTGCACCGGGCTGCACTTCATTTCGCGCGGCAAGGTCCGCATTTTCAAATCTTCGCCAAGCGGCCGGGAACAGGTGCTGGCGGTGAACGTTCCCGGCGAGTCCATCGCGGAACTGCCGGTCTTCGACGGAGGCGCCTATCCCGCCTCCGCGCTGGCCATTGAAGACACGGAGATTGCCTTCATCTCTCAGCGCGACTTTCATGCCTTTTGTCTGGAGCATCCCGAGGTCTCTCTCAAGGTGCTTTCCGTGGTGGGCGCGCGCTTGCGCCGTCTGGTGGGCATCATCGAGGAGTTATCGTTTACCACCATTCGCCAGCGGCTTGTGGCCACGCTGCTGCGGCTCGCGGAGTGCGAGGGCGTAAGGACAGAGAACGGCATCGAACTCCATCTGCCGTCCAGCCACCAGGAACTCGCCAATCAATTGGGAACCGTGCGCGAGTTGATCTCGCGCAACTTGATGCGCTTGCAGGCTGAAGGCCTGCTGGACGTGGATGCACGGCAGATTGTGGTGAAGGACATGAAGGGGCTGAAAGCACTGCTGGAGATCGCGCCTTAGAGCGCTTTCGATGCGAGTGCGAACCATAATTTGGGTGCCCCATCCTTGAATCGTTCTTTGATTCAAGGGTGGGAGAGCATGAATTCAAATCTCCACTTTAAACACTTCAACAGAAAACGATCGAGTCCGTCAGGACGGCCGTGGAGCTGGCGCCGCGAGACCCACCCAAGCCGCAAAAACAAGAACGCGGCGAGGGTGGGGCACCCGGCCTTGCCATTGAGGTGCGTGTTTTTCCCAGGTCCCAAAATCGGGACCTGGGGCACCCAGGACAGGCACAAATAGAGGCGATCAAATACTTACATCAATTCAGATGCCGAATACGCCACGGCCAACTGCCGCTGCTCGCCGAGCCCGTCAATGCCCAGGGTCATGACGTTGCCGGCGCGGAGATAGACCGGCGGCTTCTGTCCAAGCCCCACTCCGGGAGGGGTTCCGGTGGAGATGATGTCGCCGGGCTGCAGGCTCATATAGCGGCTCAGGTAGCTGACAAGCTGTGCCACGCCAAAGACCATGGTGCTGGTGGTTCCGTTCTGATACCTGTGTCCATCGACCTCAAGCCATAGATTCAAATTCTGTGGATTGGGCACTTCGTCCGCGGTCACCAGCCAGGGGCCGATGGGGCCGAACGTGTCCGCGCTCTTGCCTTTGACCCACTGCCCGGTACCCTCCAGTTGGAATGCGCGTTCGGAGATGTCGTTGACCACGCAATATCCCGCCACATGCGAGAGGGCATCCGCTTCGCTCACATACTTCGCTTCTTTGCCGATGACAACGCCGAGTTCGACCTCCCAGTCGGTCTTTTGGGAATTGCGCGGAATCACGACATTGTCGTTCGGGCCGCAGATGGCCGAGGTGGCTTTCATAAAGACCACCGGTTCGACTGGAACCGCCATGCCCGACTCCGCTGCATGGTCAGAATAGTTGAGGCCGATGCAGACGAATTTGCCTACTTGACCCACACAGGGGCCAAGCCGCGGCGAGCCTGAAACCAGCGGCAAAGTTGCCGGAGCAAGCCGGCGCAGTTTGTCCAGCGACTCGGGGAGCAGCGTGGCTCCTGCGATGTCGGCAACCACGCCGGACAGGTCGCGCAGCAAGCCCTGAGCATCAATCATTCCCGGCCGTTCCGCACCGGGGCTTCCATAACGAAGAAGTTTCATTTGTCCCTTCCTTCGAATGCATCAACGTCTGTATCAGTAAGTCGCCCGGCCGCCGCTCAGATCGAACACGGAGCCCGTCGTAAAGGAGTTCTCTTCCGAGACAAGCCACGCCACCATGGCGCTGACTTCGTCCACTTCCAGGAAGCGCCCGCGCGGAATTCTCGACAGCATGAAGTCGATATGTTCCTGCGTCATCTGTTCGAAGATGCGCGTGCGTGCGGCCGCGGGGGTAATGCAGTTGACCGCGATGTTGCGGTTGGCGGTTTCTTTGCCCAGAGACTTGGTGAGAGCGATGACGCCGGCCTTCGATGCGCTATAGGCAGAGGCATTGGCGTTTCCCTCTTTTCCAGCAATGGAGGCGACATTCACGATGCGCCCGTAGCCCTGGCGCAGCATATGCGGCACGATGGCATGGCAGCACAGAAAGACGCCGATCAGGTTGATGTCGATCACCTGCTTCCATGCGTCGATGGGGTACTCCCACGTGGTGTGGTTCGGCCCGGCGATCCCCGCATTGGCCACCAGGATGTCGATCTTGCCATGAATCCTGAGGGTCGCATCCGTGGCGGCGGCCACACTCGGAGCATCGGAGACATCCACGGTTTCGGCTGAGGCAGCCGCGCCTTCTCCGAGTTGCTCCACGGCCAGCGAGAGTAATTTTCGATCGCGGTCCCACATGGAAACGGATGCGCCGGAAGCCAGAAGGCGCCGGGCGATGGAGAAGCCGATGCCCTGGGCGCCTCCGGTGACAACCGCGTGGCGATGATGAAGGTCAATTTGGTTCATGTGCCCTCCGCGAGCCGACGAAAAAGAGTATACACACTTCAAACATCATATGTATACTTATTCGCGTGACCGGAAAGATCAAATGGAAAGCAGGGCCATCTTCCTCCCTGCCGCGGCTAGGCCTTCATCATGAGGTTGCGGGGCGGATCGGCTCGCTTATTGCCCAGGGCAGCATCGAGCCGGGCTCCGTGCTGCCCAACGAGGCTGCTCTGGGAACGGAATTCGGCGTGAGCCGAACCGCGCTGCGCGAAGCCATTAAAGTGCTTGCCTCGAAAGGACTGGTTGAAGTCCGGCGCAAGACCGGAACCAGGGTCCGGCCTCATGCCGAGTGGAACATGCTCGACCCTGAAGTTCTGAGCTGGCTGTTTTCCGGAACGGGGATTCCGGCAGGCATGCCCGACTTGCTGGAGGTTAGAAAAGTTGTGGAGCCGGCGGCGGCTCGTATGGCGGCGTTGCGCGCAACCGCGGAGGACCTGGCAGAAATTCGCGAAGCGTACCTGCAAATGGAGCAGGCAACGGGCGACCTGCCTTCTTCCGTCGAGTCGGATCTGCGCCTTCACCTGGCGGTGCTGGAGGCCGCGCACAACGCTTTCATGAGGCCCTTCGGAGCGCTCATCCAGGCTGCTCTGCGCGCCAGTTTTCGCCTCACCAACAGTAACAGCGTGCTCTACCGGAAATCGCTCACGCTCCATCGCGCGGTGGTGGATGCCATCGAAGCGGGGAACGGCGACGAGGCGGAAGCCGCGATGCTGGTCATCCTGGGCCAGACCTCGAAAGACATTGCCACCCAGACGAAGGCGGCAATGAGAGGCAAGGCAATCGTCAGTTCGAACCAGCGATCGCAGAATGGGAGTAAATAGAGATGCAGGACGAGAAGAGGAAGCTTCGCTCCTCGGAGTGGTTTGGCCGGGACGGCAAGGATGGCTTCATTTACCGGGGCTGGATGCGCAATCAGGGTTTTCCCAGTCATGTCTTCGACGGGCGGCCGGTGATCGGCATCTGCAATACGTGGTCGGAACTGACCCCGTGCAATGCGCATCTGCGCACGATCGCGGAACACGTGAAGCGCGGAGTGTGGGAGGCTGGCGGATTGCCGCTGGAGTTTCCGGTCATGTCCATGGGCGAGAACAGCCTGCGCCCCACGGCCATGCTGTTTCGCAACCTGGTCAGCATGGATGTGGAGGAGAGCATTCGCGGCAACCCAATCGATGGCGTGGTGCTGTTGTGCGGTTGCGACAAGACGACGGTATCGCTGGTGATGGGAGCGGCCAGTTGCGATCTTCCGGCGATCGTTGTTTCGGGCGGCCCCATGCTCAACGGAAAATATCGCGGCAAGGATATCGGCTCTGGAACGGATGTATGGCGCTTCAGCGAAGAGTTGAAAGCCGGGAGGATGACTCAACTGGAGTTCAGCGAGGCTGAGTCCTGCATGTCCCGCTCGGCCGGCTCCTGCATGTCCATGGGCACCGCATCGACCATGGCCAATATGGTTGAAGCCCTCGGCCTGGCGCTGCCGCAGAACGCGGCCATCCCCGCGGTGGACGCGCGCCGCGGAGTGCTGGCGCATATGTCCGGCCGGCGCATTGTCGAGATGGTGCGGGAGGAGCTCTGTCTTTCGAAGATCCTGACGCGAGAGGCATTCGAGAATGCCATCCGCGTGAATGGAGCAATCGGCGGATCGACCAATGCCGTGATTCATCTGCTGGCGATTGCCGGGCGCATTGGCGTACCGCTGGCGCTGGACGATTGGGACCGCCTTGGCCGCAACGTCCCCACCGTGGTCGATCTCATGCCCTCGGGCCGCTTTCTCATGGAGGACTACTACTACGCAGGCGGGCTGCCGGCGGTGATCAGAGCTCTGGACAGTCACGGACTGCTCCATGCGAATGCATTGACCGTTACCGGCGAATCGATCGGGGAGAACTGCAAGGACGCTTCGAATTGGAATGAAGAAGTGATTCGGCCATTCGACAGGCCTCTGGTGGCGCACGGCGGCATGGCAGTGCTGCGCGGCAACCTGGCGCCCGATGGAGCCGTGCTCAAGCCCTCCGCGGCGTCTGCTCATTTAATGCGCCATCGCGGCCGGGCGGTCGTCTTTCATACCATCGAGCACTACAAGGAACGAATTCTGAACCCCGATCTCGATGTCGATGAGAACTCGGTATTGGTTCTGCAGAACTGCGGGCCAAAGGGATATCCGGGCATGGCGGAAGTCGGCAACATGGGTTTGCCGCCCAAGCTTCTGGCCCGCGGCATCAAGGACATGGTCCGCATTTCCGACGCCCGGATGAGCGGCACTGCTTACGGGACAGTGGTTTTGCACGTGTGCCCCGAGGCGGCGGCGGGCGGCCCGCTGGCGCTTGTGGAGGACGGCGACTTCATCGAACTCGATGTGGAGGCGCGGCGGCTGCATCTGGATGTCTGCGAAGAAGAACTGGCCCGGCGGCGGACGCAGTGGAAGCCGCAGCCTGCGCAGATCACCGGAGGCTATCAACAGTTGTATGTGCAGCATGTGATGCAGGCATCGGAGGGCGCCGATCTCGATTTTCTGGTTGGCTGCCGGGGAACCGCGGTACCACGGGATTCGCATTAGGGAGACTCTGAAAAAAGGAAGCTACGTAATGGAAGCAGAGCGAGTATTTGCGACCTACCCAAGTCTTGGTGGACGCGCCATCGTAGTCACCGGTGGCGCAAGCGGCATCGGCGAGGCAATTGTGGAAGCCTTTGCGATGCAGAATGCCCGAGTGGCCTTCCTGGACATTCAGGATGAAGCGGCGGGGCAACTCGTCGAGAGGCTTGCAATCGCGGGCGCGACCGTACCGGCTTATTACCACTGCGACCTCAGCGATATTGGCGCAGCGCAAGAAACCGTGGAGGCCGTTGTGAAGAGTTTCGGCACTGTCGATGTCCTTGTGAACAATGCGGGCAACGATACTCGCCATAAGGTTGCCGAGGTCACGCCGGCGTTTTGGGACAAGGCCATTGCTGTCAATCTGAAGCACCAGTTCTTCATGTCGCAGGCGGTGATTCCCGCGATGCAAAAGGCTCAGCGCGGTTCGATTATCAACATGAGTTCCATTGGCTGGGTCATTCCGTCCACCAGCCAGATTGTGTACGTTACTTCGAAGGCTGCGATTGTGGGGATGACGCGCGCGCTCTCCCACGAAGTGGGTGGCGACAATATCCGGGTCAATGCCGTCATGCCGGGAGCCATTCTCACCGAGCGGCAGCAGCGGCTGTGGCTCACTGAAGCGTATACGGCCGAGGTTCTGGCGAATCAGGCGTTGAAGAGAATGATCATGCCGGAAGAGGTGGCGCGCCTGGTCCTGTTTCTGGCCGCGGATGACAGTTCGGCGATCACCAATCAGAGCTACGTCATTGACGCGGGATGGGTTTAGGACTTGACCGCGAGCGTCTCGCGTCCCAGAATCTGGACCGGGCGCTCAACTTTGTACCGATACAAACGTCAAACAGGCAGTTGCATTCGTTGGGGCTCGAACTTCCAGACCGGATTGAGCGCGAATTGCATGGGTACTATACCCTTCGAGCGATCGCCCCGTGAAAATGCATCTCGTGCCTGTGCGCCATATCGAGGTGGCGACCATGGGGACTCACTGCGTCACTTGAAGCGAGGAGCAAATGCAGAATGCCTGCGAACAATCAAAAGCGAAGAGATAAGAAGGGTGTCGTTTCATCGAGTTGCGATGAGACACCGGCACGCGCCGCCGTTGAACTGAAGCTGGTGAGCCACACGGCAAAGGATGTCGCGCGGCTTGCCGGAGTTTCCACAGCCACCGTGTCGCGTGTGACGAATGGCACCGGCGCAGTGTCCGCCGAGACAAGAACGAGAGTCTTGAGTGCAATCGCCAAACTGCAATATCGCCCCAACAGCCACGCGGCCGAATTGGGACGCGGAAAAGGGACCTCACCGAGAAAGCGCGGCGTTCGGTTGATCGCGATGGCCGGAGGAAAAGCAAGGCGCATTGGCGATCCAGGAGCTGCTGTGCAAGCAGGGCGCCGGGAAGCGGGGCAGTTGCGTTTGTTGGAGAAAGAATACACGCGCATGATGCGCGCGATCACGAAGCTGAGCGAGAATCTGGAAAAGCTGAGAAGTGCCATGTAATACGGTCCAGAGAGGACTGGGTAACAGCGATGACGGAGAGGCTAGCCAATAAATCCGCGTTGATCACAGGGGCCGGGCAGGGGATTGGCCGCGCCACCGCGCTGCGCTTTGCTGCCGAAGGTGCGCAGGTGAGGGCAACCGACATCAATGAAAAAGCGCTCATTGCGCTGGCCTCGGAGCATCCCAGCATCAAGCCGCGCTTGCTCGACGTGTGCAGTGACGATGCCGTGTTGGCGCTGGCAGAGCAAGCCGGACCAATCGACATTCTGTTCAACTGCGCCGGCTATGTGCACCAGGGCGATATTCTCTCCTGCAGTTTGGAAGACTGGGCATTCTCGTTCGACCTCAATGTGACCTCGATGTACCGCACCTGTCGTGCATTCCTGCCTTCCATGGTGGCGAGAGGGCGAGGGAACATTATCAACATGTCCTCGATCGTCTCCAGTCTCAAGGGAGCGCCGAACCGCTTTGTGTACGGCACAACGAAGGCTGCGGTGATTGGACTGACCAAATCGATTGCCGCCGATTTCGTCGACAAGGGAATTCGCTGCAACGCAATTTGCCCAGGGACGATCGAAACTCCATCGCTGACCGAACGGATCATGGCGCAGGGAGACGTTGTGAAGGCCCGGGAGGCGTTTGTTGCGCGCCAGCCCATGGGGCGGCTGGGCACGCCCGCCGAGATCGCGGAGTTGGCCGTCTATCTAGCGTCGGATGAATCTTCCTTCACAACCGGTCAGGCGCACGTCATCGATGGCGGCTGGAGCATATAGAATTCCAGATTCAAAGCTGAGCACCTTCATGCTCATTGCATTGGGTACGCTCACCCTGAAAGCAGCTTTCGGCAATTCGGCCGTTCCCGCCGACAGTCCCTTCGTTTGCCCCGGTGGACTGTTCGACGGCTCCGTGCACCTTTGGGTCAACGACGAAAGCTACGGTGAGACGAATCCGCAATGCGGCGCCGCCGGTGACGTTGCCGGCGGGACGGGCGGTGTGTTTGACTTCACCGCAACGCAACTGGCTGCCCAGACAACCACCATCAGCCAGGTGCTGGCTTACTCCAAGATCACCCGCCGGCCGGGCTTCGGCGGCATTTTTGTGGAGAACGATCAGTAAAGAGGAACATTCGTATCGCTCCGGGCAAAGCCATCCTTTTCCTGGCGGCTTGAAGGTGATTGACTGGAGGCATGAACCAGTCAGTGATTTCTTCTCCTATCGTTCGGC
>Ga0302200_10001282_pt1 | contig 23851 bp, 14 predicted proteins | sample II_Bog_N3_1_FD_194585 | JGI IMG/M metagenome (GOLD analysis project Ga0302200, IMG submission 194585) | Peat permafrost microbial communities from Stordalen Mire near Abisko, Sweden - II_Bog_N3_1 | ecosystem: Environmental > Terrestrial > Soil > Wetlands > Peat | place: Sweden: Abisko... | reverse complement strand
GCCAGCCACCGGGCATGGGTTATACTCGCTGGCTCCGAAATGAAGGATGCCCGCGTTGACGAGATTCGAAAGCTCCTGCCTCAAGCCATGCTGCCCGACTGGGTGCATCTGGGGGGGCGGATGGTTCGGCTTTTGCGCGACCGGCTCCATCCGCAGCAGCACGACGCGGTCTTGAACCGGCTGCTCGCCCAAGCGCGCGCTTCGGTCGCGCTGCGGGAGGAACGGCGGCTCAACGTTCCGAAATTAAATTATCCGCCGGACCTGCCCATCACCGCGCGCAAGGATGATATTGTCGCCGCCATCCGCGAGCATCAGGTGGTCATCATCGCGGGCGAAACGGGTTCGGGCAAGACCACGCAGATTCCCAAGATGTGCCTGGAAGCCGGGCAGGGGATCGAGGCGAAAATTGGCTGCACGCAGCCACGGCGCGTGGCGGCGGTGTCCATCTCGCGGCGCATCGCGGAAGAACTGGCGGTGACGTGGGGCCGCGAGGTCGGCTGCACGATTCGTTTTGACGACCGCAGCAGCGCGCAGACTTACATCAAGCTGATGACGGATGGCATCCTGCTGGCCGAGACGCAAGGCGATCCGCTGCTGTCGGAATACAACTGCATCATCATTGACGAGGCGCATGAGCGCAGCTTGAACATTGATTTTCTGCTGGGCTACTTGAAGACGCTGCTCGCCAAGCGGAATGATCTCAAGCTCATCATCACTTCGGCCACGATTGACACGACGACTTTTTCCAAGGCCTTCAACGATGCGCCGATCATCGAAGTTTCCTGTCGGCTTTATCCGGTGGAAGTGATTTATGCGCCGTTCGACGCGGACTCGGAGGAACGCGGCGACATCACCTATGTGGACGCTGCCGTGCGCGCGGCGGAAACCGCGCTTTGCGAACCGGGCAACGGCGACATCCTGATTTTCATGCCCGGCGAACGCGACATCCGCGAGACGTGCGATTTGCTGGACGGCCGCTTCGGACGCGAGGCGGAAATCATTCCGCTCTTCGGCTTGTTGAGCGCGGCGGATCAGCAACGCGTCTTCGCGCCGTGCGCGCACCGGAAGATTGTAGTCGCCACGAACATCGCGGAAACGTCGCTGACCATTCCCGGCATCCGCTACGTCATTGATTCCGGGCTGGCGCGCATGAGCCGCTACAATCCGCGCACGCGCACCAAGCGGTTGCCGGTCGAGGCCATTTCGCAGAGTAGCGCCAACCAGCGCAAAGGCCGCAGCGGCCGGGTGCAGGACGGCGTGTGCATCCGGCTGTATAGCGAAGAAGATTTCGCGGAGCGCCCGCAATACACCCAACCGGAAATCCAGCGCGCGAATCTGGCTGAAGTCATTTTGCGGATGAAGGCGTATCGGCTCGGCGATATCGAGACGTTTCCGTTCGTGAATCCGCCGCCGCCGGCGGCAATTCAAGGCGGCTATTTGCTGTTGCAGGAACTCGGCGCGCTGGATGAAAAGCGCGAACTCACGCAGCTTGGCCACGATCTCTCGCGCCTGCCGATTGACCCGACGCTGGGGCGGATGCTGCTGCAATCGCAGCACGAACACGCCACGCGCGAACTGCTCATCATCGCCGCCGGCTTGAGCATTCAAGACCCGCGCGAACGTCCGCTCGACCGCAAGGAGGCCGCCGCCGCCGCGCACAAACGCTTCACCGATCCGGCGTCGGATTTTCTTTCGCTGCTAAAAATCTGGGACGCCGTCCACGACCAGTGGGAGCGGCTGCGCTCGCAAGGCCAGCGGCGGAAATTCTGCAAGGCAAACTTTCTCTCCTACCTGCGCATGCGCGAGTGGCAGGATTTGCACGCGCAACTGCACGTGGCGCTCGAGGATTTGAGCCGCTTCAAATTGAACGAGAGCAACGCGGATTATGCGGCCATCCACCGCTCGATTCTCACCGGCCTGCTCGGCCACGTCGCGCTGCGCAAGGAGCGCAACCAGTATCAGGGCACCGGCAACCGAATGCTCGCGCTGTTCCCCGGCTCGGCGCTTTACGACCGCAACGAGCGTCAGCCGAAACCCGCTGCGCGTAATGCGAACCAGTCTTCTCAAAAGCCCGCGTCCACGCAGCAACCGCCGTGGGTTGTGGCCGGCGAAATCGTCGAGACGTCGCAGCTTTTTGCGCGCACGGTGGCGGGCATTGACCCGCTGTGGATCGTCCAGCTCGCGCCGCATCTGTGCAAAACCACATACCAGAATCCGCACTGGAGCGTCGCGGCGGGCAATGTGCTGGTCGAGGAACGCACCACGCTCTACGGCCTGGAAGTGCGCAAGGTGAAAGTCTCGCACGGCAACATCAATCCGCCGGAGGCCACGGATATTTTCATCCGCGCCGCGCTCGTTGAAGATGACTTGCTGCCGACCCGCCGCAAAGTCACAGACGATGAAGGTGACGAGGACGACACGCGCATTTTGCGTTCTACCAACCAGCCGCCGCCTTTACCGCCGCAGTATGCGTTCCTCGAACATAACCGCCAGGTGCGCCAGAAAATCGAGACGTGGCAGACGCGGGTGCGCCGTCATGACCTCGGCAATCTGGATGAAAAACTATTTGAGTTTTACGCGCAGCGAATTCAGAACGTCTCGTCGGTGCACGACCTGAACCGGCTCATCCGCGACGCCGGCGGGCCGGATTTTCTCTGCGCAACGGAAGCGGACCTGACCGGCGGCGCGGCTTTGGATTTCGACAGCGACGCGTTTCCCGATGCCGTGCCGCTGGGCGGCCAGCCGGTGGCGGTGGCTTACGCCTATTCGCCCGGCGAAGAACATGATGGTGCCACCGTGAATCTCGGCTTTGGTCTGGCGCAAACCGTTTCGCAGTCGTGCGTGGAATGGTCGGTGCCCGGACTGCGCGAGGGACTGGTGAACGAACTGTTGCGCGCGCTGCCCAAGGGCATCCGCCGCGAACTGCAGCCGTTCCCGCCCAAGGTTGCGGAAATCGTCAGCGAACTCCAGGCCACCGGCGAATCGTTGCAGGCGGATCTCGCGCGGTTCATCCGCCAGCGCTACGGCGTGGCCATCCCGCTGGACGCGTGGCCCACCGGCGCGATTCCCGCGCACCTGCGGCCGCGCATCGAAGTCCTTGGCAACGACCAGAAAACCCTCGGCACCAGCCGCGACCTCGGCGTGCTCCGGCAAAAGCTGGAACAGGTGCAGGCCAAGCCCGCGCCGGACGACTCCGCCTGGTCGCGCGTCGCGCAGCAATGGGAACGCACCGGCATCACCACTTGGAATTTCGGCCCCTTGCCCGCGCGCATCACCGTCAGCGAAACCGGCCCGGTGCCCACCTATGCGTGGCCCGGCTTGTTGGCCGAAAAAGTGGCAGTGAGCCTGCGCCTGTTCCGCACGGAAGCGTTGGCGCGGCAGGCGACGCTGGGCGGCATTCAAAAACTCGTGGAGCTGGCGTTGGCCAAGGATTTCGCGTGGCTGCACCGGGATTTGCGGGAGCTGAACCGCTTTGACGCGCTGGCGGCCAACTTCTGTCCGGTGGCGGAATTGCAAGAGACGGCCTTTGAAAACCTGAAGCGCCACGTGCTGCCGACGGAAGTTTTTCCGGTATTGAACGAGGATAACTTTCAAGCCGCCGTGCAACAAACCCGCCTGGCGATTCCCGGTCTTGCCATGAAACTGGTGGATCAGGTCGGCGTCATCCTTCGGGCGCGGCATGAACTTCTGTTGCGCGGCGGGCCGACGCCTTTGCCGACGACGAAGACCAAGACCCTTGCCGATTTGAGCCATTTAAACCTCGTCCCGCGCGCGGCCGCCAAGCCGGCGGACATTTGGGCGGAGGAACTGGACACCCTGCTTCCGCGCACTTTTCTGGCCGAGATACCCTTTGCGCGGCTCGAGCACGTTCCGCGCTATCTCAAGGCGCTCGCCACGCGCCGGGAACGGGCGAAGTTGAATCCGGTGAAAGACCAGGAGCGCGCCCAGCTCATCGCGCCCTACCTCGCCAAGCTGAAAGCTCTCCGTGACCAGACGACGAAATCCGCCGACGTGCGGCAGTTGGTGGAAGAATTTCGCTGGATGGTGGAGGAATACAAAGTCTCGCTGTTCGCGCAGGAACTGGGCACCGCCGTGCCGGTCTCGCCCCAGCGGCTGGATCAACTGCTGCAAACCTCCGGCTTGGTGGCACGCTAGATGCGATTCATAATTTTCATCGGCACCGGGTATGGGCATACTGTCGCCAATGTCTGTTGAACTGACCGAAGCATTGCTCGCCGAGGCCGCCGGCTGGGACGTGATGAAACGCGCCCGCGCCTATCTGGCGCAGGGTCAGGTCGCCAGCTCGTATTGGGCGCCGCCGTTGTTGCGGGGCGTGGTGCAAGGCGATGGGATGACCTTTCGTGGCTCGCTGGTGATCCACAACTCCGTGGACATCGAAAACCTCTGCAACTGTCGCGAGGCGCGTGAATGGGGCAAAATCTGCGCCCACGGCGTCGCGGTCGGGCTGCATTGGTTGAAGGCGCAGAAGCCGGAAGCGATTCAGTCGCCCGCGCGGCCGGCTACTGCTCTGCCAGCCAGAAAAAACCCGACGCTGTTGCGCGCGGCGGACGGTGAACCGGCTGAATTATTCATCATTCTGCCGCCAAACTTTGATCAGGCGCTGACTCGCGGCAAGGTGATGCTGGTGCTGGAGGCGAAATGGGGTGGCGGACGTTGTCCGCTCAATGCACTGCCGAAAGGACGCACCTTCGCCTTTTCACCACCAGACGACGCCATCATCGAACAGCTTGAAATCTTGACGAATGGCGAGACGCCCGCACTGCTGCAACTGGAGACGAAAGATTTCGCCGTGCTCATCCCGCTGCTGGTGGATCACGAAAACATCACGCTGGGAAAAGCCAGCGCGGTCACAGTCACAAAGAAGCTGCTGAAGCTACCACTCCGCGCCACGCTGGAGGCGAACGGGGAAATTGTTTTGGCGCTGAAAGACAAACCGGCGGCGCTGGCGACGGCAGGCGACTGGGTCTGGCAAAATAATTCATTGCAGCCGCTGGGCCTGCCGGCGGAGCTGAAAGAGATTTTCCGCGCGCCCGTGCGTGTGACGCGCGCACAGGTTCCGCAGTTCCTGAGCCGGCGCTGGCCGCAGTTGGCGGCGGCGGGCGGACTGGAGGCGAATTTCAAGCTGGAAGATTTCTCGCTCGCGCCGCAGGCCCCGCGCTTTCTGCTGGCGCTCAAGGGCGGGCTCACGCAGTTGAGCGCCCTGCTGCAATGCGCCTACGGCGCGCGCATCATGACCGTCGGCGTGACGGCAGCCGATGAAAATATCTGGCTGCCGGACCCGGAAGTGCCGACGCGCTATTCGACGCGCGACTTCGCGGCCGAGGGCGCGGCGCTGGGCCGGTTGCAACGCAGCGGCTTTGCCAGTCCCGATACCAACGGGAGATTGCAACTGGCCGGACAGAATACCGTCTTAAATTTTCTCGCGCGGGAATTTCCAAAACTCCAGCGCGAATGGAATGTGACGTTGGACGAGCAGTTGGAAAACCGCACGCTGAAAAACCTTGAGCGCGTGGAGCCGCAGTTTCAAATCACGTCGTCCGGCGTGCAATGGTTTGATCTCGGCGTCGTGTTCGCAACCAACGCCGGCGAGACTTTTTCAGCGGCGGACATCCAGCGGCTGATTTTGTCCGGGAAGAACCACACGCGGTTGAAGAACGGCAAGCTGGCGGTGATTGACACCGGCGCGGTGGAGGAGTTGCAGGAAGTCCTGCTCGACTGCGCGCCGCAACAAAATGCGGCGGGCTACCGCATCAATAGCCAGCAGGCGGGTTTTCTCGAAGCCACGCTGCGGCAGCACGCCGATTGGAAAGTCCAGGCTCCCGCCGCCTGGCGCGAGCGGGCGGCGAAGCAAAGCGGTGAGGCGAAACTGGAATGTCCGCCGCTCGGCAACCTGGAGCCGGTGCTGCGGCCTTACCAAAAACAAGGCGTGGCGTGGCTGCACTTTTTGCGCGCCAACGGCTTTGGCGGCATACTCGCGGACGAAATGGGGCTGGGAAAGACGCTGCAAACATTGGCGTTTTTTAGGACATTGCGAACTGCCAACACCAATCCTCCATCCTCCATCCTCCATCCTCATCTGATCGTTTGTCCGACGAGCCTCGTATTCAACTGGCTGGCCGAGGTGAAGAAGTTTACACCGGAATTGAAAATCCTTGCGCTGCACGGGCCGGACCGGCACGCGCGCTTCGACGAAATCGCCGCCAGCGATATTGTGGTCACGAGCTACGCGCTGATCCGCCGCGACGCGGAGAAATATCGCGGGCTGGAATTCGACACCGTGGTGCTCGACGAGGCGCAGCACATCAAGAACCGCCAGACGCAAAACGCGCAGGCGGTGAAGGCGGTGCGCGCGAAGCACCGGTTGGTGCTGACGGGCACTCCGCTGGAAAATTCCGTTTTGGATTTGTGGTCCATCTTCGACTTTCTCATGCCAGGCTATCTTGGCACAGCGAAAGATTTCCGCGAGCGTTACGAACTGCCCATCGCCAAGGAGAAAAATGCGGAGGCGCAAGCGCGGCTGGCCCGGCGGCTGCGGCCGTTCATGCTGCGCCGTTTGAAGCGTGATGTCGCCGCGGATTTGCCAGCGAAGCTGGAACAGGTTTCGTTCTGCGAATTGACGCCGGACCAGCGGGGCGTTTATCAGCAGGTCATCGAGGCCAGCCGCAAGGAAGTATTGGAGGCCGTCGGCGCGCAGGGCATCGCCAAGAGCCGGATGGTGGTGCTGACCGCGCTGCTGCGGCTGCGGCAGGTGTGCTGCGATTTGCGCCTGTTGAAACTGGACAACGTGAAGCCGGCGACTGCGTCCGGCAAGCTGGACTTGTTCGGCGAACTGCTTGAGGAAGTCATTGACGGCGGCCATCGCGTGCTGGTGTTCAGCCAGTTTGTCGGGATGCTCGCATTGTTGAAGGAGCGGCTGGCGGCGGAGAAAATTGATTTTTGCTATCTCGACGGTTCCACAACGGATCGCGGCGCGGTGGTGGAGGAATTTCAAACCAATGCGGCGATTCCCGTGTTCCTCATCAGCCTGAAAGCCGGCGGCGTGGGCCTGAACCTGACGGGCGCGGATACGGTGATTCATTTTGATCCCTGGTGGAATCCGGCGGTGGAAGATCAGGCGACGGATCGCGCCCACCGGATCGGGCAGACCAAGGTCGTGACCAGCTACAAACTCATCACCCGTGACACGGTGGAGGAAAAAATCCTGCTTCTGCAAAACCGCAAGCGGGAGATCATTCAGGCCACCATCAGCGGCGAGGAGGAATTTGCCGCATCGCTTAACTGGGAAGAAATCCAGGAACTTCTGGCCTGAACCATGATAGCTGACCGCGTGGCCCGGTCTCCAACGGGAGACAAATGGTGCCAATAAAATGAGCGGATACGTTTTTTAAATCTGCGCCCACTCTCGTCGCTCAACCGCGACGGATTTCCGAACCTTGGAACCGGATTTCAACCCGAAACACTTTCTTGGTTCGGCAAGTTACATTGCCGGTCGTAAGCTCAATGTGATCCGGGATTTCAATCCGGTGGATGTCCACGCCGGCGTGATAACCGCGTTCCGAAAACACATCAATCAACATGGCCAGCGCGAGCGGGTCATCCAACAGCTTGTCTTCCGTGTTAATATGCGCCGTGCCGGAAATGGCATGGCGCAGGACAATCGGCAGAATCTTCTCCTCGATGAACGCGACGACGCCGGCGAACAGCGCGCTGTGCTCCAGTTCGTAGCTGTCGAGCCGCTTCACCAGTTCCTGCCGGGCGTGGATGATGATCTGGCTGGCCACGGGCACGCCCCGGAGCCGGTCCACCGTGCGCGAGTCGAGTTCCAGCGTGCTCTGGTATTCCAGTTCGTGCAGGATGTTTTCCTCCACTTCCGCGACCGGGCCCTGGGCGTTAATGAAGTGATAATGGAAAATCTCCTTCAACGATTGCAGGGCTTCCCACGTTTGTTCCTTGAAAACGCGGTAGCGCCGGCGGGCCAGCGATTCATCGTGGTCGGTCGGCCGGTCTTCCGGCAGCGGGCTGTCGGCGGTGCGCGAGGCCAGTTCCATGAGCGCCTTGGTTTCGCGCCCGCGCTTGAGCTGGCGGGCGACGGATTCCTTCTCGTCCACGAAGAGCACCATGATGTGGATGGTCGGCTGGCGAAAATGAATGCTCAACGGCGTGTTGTAAAATTCGCGGCGCAGCGCGTGCATCTTGTCCACCAGCAGCTTCAGGCATTCGACCTGGACATGGGTGCGCGGGAAACCGTCCAGAATGACGCCGTCATGATATTCCGCGCGCAGCAATTCCCGCAGCACCAGCCCGATCACGTCCCGGTCGCCGACCATGCTGCCGGCATCCTTCAGCTTCTGGGCTTCCGGCGACTTGAGCAGTGAGCTGATCACGATGGGCTGGCAGGTCAGGCCCCGCACCTTGGCGATGAAGGCGGTGTTGGTGCCCTTGCCGGCACCCGGTGCGCCGCCCAGCAGAATGATTTCCTTGGGAAAACGCATCTGCTCGTGGCCGAACTCCGCCTCCAACTCCCGCCAGATGGAGCCGAAAATAAGCTGGGCGTCCTTGATTTCGAGATCGCTGCGCTTGAGGGCGGCTGGCGCAATCGCCGCCGGCGACTGTTCAATGGATGAAGTCATAGGCATTCAAAGTCAACCGGTGGAGGATACGAGACGGATTGTGCCGACGCACGCGGTTTCGACAAAAAGCCGGACGATGACGGCGCCGATCAGGCGCTCGCCGACCAGATCAATGCCTTTGCCGAAAATTTCATCGCTGCTGCGTGGGTTCAGGTTGCAACGCCGTTGGTGTATCTAAGCGCCTCATTTGAACCCCATTTCGCCAGCAACAAGGCGGTTTTGGTTGTCCGCCGGGCAGGAATGCGCCACAGTGGCAAATCATGACAAACACGATTCGTTGGCCGGACGGGGAATGGACGCTGCCGGCGGCGCTGGCCTTGAACTCTGGCGTGCCGCCGGCCGAGGTTCGGAAGCAACTTTCCGCCGCCCGCGCGGCCAAGACCATCGTCCAAACCCAGAAAGGCGACGGCAAAATCCCGGGCAAGTTTTCGGTGGTGAAATAAATGGATTGGTTCCGTCGCAACTCGCGAAGCCGGAATAAGCCAACCCGCTGCCGCCCGGTTTGCTCCGTTGCCGCCGGTTCAATCCTGTGACTTGAAGCTGTATTCGCCGGAAGCAATGTCAAAAATGGCGCGGCCATTTTCCTCGCGCAGAAATTTTACGCCGTCGCTTTGCGCCGCCGGTCGGCCGCTTTCCGTCACGCTGTCCGCCGATTGGGCCGGCACAAAAACTGTGGCCGTGGTGTTTGCCGGAATCGTCACGTTTAAAAAGAATTGATGGCCGTCGCGTTTCCAGTCGCTGGCAATTTTCCCACGGATGGAATTGTGACTGGCCTTCACCCAAGTCACGTCGCCGACGGGCTGCGGGTTGATGACAATTTTTTTGAAGCCCGCGGTGTCCGGCGCATTTTGGATGCCGGCGAGGTCGTGGTAAAACCATTCCTGAATCTGGCCGAGCATAAAATGATTTTGCGACGAGTCACGTCCGGCGTCCCATGCCTCGGTCAGGCTGGTCGCACCTTTTTTAAGCTGCATCCCGTAACCCGGCTTGTCCGACTGGTTGTTGATGTCGAAAATCACGTCGCTGCGCCCGCCCTCGGCCAGCGCGCGGAGCAGATAGCGGTAGCCGACGTCGCCGGCGGTCAGCGCGTTGCCGCGCCGGCGCACGTCGGCGACAATCGCCTCCAAAACGGCGGCGCGGTTCGCCGGCTCGCAAAGGCCCATGACGAGCGGGATGGAATTGGCCGTCTGTGAATCCGTCGCGTAGAAGTGATTGGTCGCGTTGTAAAATCTATGGTTGAACGCCGTGCGGATGTTTTCCGCGAGTTTAGAAAATTGTTTTGCGTCGCCGTCCTGGCCGAGCAGCGCGGCGGCATGCGCCATGATTTCCGCGGCCTGATAATAAAACGCCGTCGCCGTCAGCGCGATGGGCGTGAGCTGCGCGACGCCGGGATGCTTCGGGCCAAGGTCATACCAGTCGCCGAGGCCGTAGTTGACGATGCCATCGGTCGCGCGACTGCCGAGGTAGGCGAGATAGTTGGTCATCGCGGCGTAGTGGAGGCGGAACAGATTCAGATCGCCGTCAAACTCGTATTGCTGCCAAGGCACGAGAATGAACGCGCTGCTCCATTCCGGCGAATCGCCAAAAATGCCGCGTTGTTCGCTGGACTGGCCTTGGTCCCTGAAAACCGTGTATTCCGGGGCGGTGGTTGGCACGAGGCCGCTGGCGAGTTGTGAATCGGCGATGTCGTTCAACATTTTGGTGAACAACTGGGCGAGGTCGAATTCGTAGCGCAACGCCGGGCCGTTCAAGTGGTCCTCCTCCAGCCAGCCGCGCTTCTCGCGCTGCGGGCAGTCGGTCATCACACTCATCATGTTGCTGCGCTGCGCCCAGCGGACGAGGTTGCGGATGCGGTTGAACAGCGGGCTGGAACATTCAAACTCGCCGACGGGTTCGGACGAAGATTGGACGACGACGCCTGCAATGGATTTCACGGCGGGCAAATTGGTTTCACCCTTCGCTGGAAAAGATTTTACTTCAAAATAACGGCAGCCGATGTAGAAAAATTTTGGCGACCATGTCTCCGTGCCGTCCGTCGCCTTGGTGTAGTCGCACCAGATGGCGCTCCGGGGTTTCTCGCCCAGCGAACCGCCATTCACCATGCCGTCGCCGAGCTCGGACGGAATGATGCGCACGCGGCTGCCCGCCGGGCCGGTGACGGAAATTCTCGGGACGTGCGCGGCGTTCTGGCCGAGGTCGAAAATCACGTCGCCGCTCGTGAGCGTGCGCGACCCAACGGGCTGGTGAATCTCAAACTCCCGGATCGGCGGGGCGGCGCAGGCCAGCCCGCGCAGTTCGCCGCCCGGCCCGTTGACGACGATGGCCGGCTGCCATTTTGAAGCGTCAAAATTGATTTCGTCCCAGCCGGGCTGCGCGAGCCGCGCGTCGAAATCTTCGCCGCTGTAAATGGACGAGGAAGTGATCGGGCCGGGCGCGACGCGCCACGTTTCGTCCGTGCCGGCAAATTCCACCGTGCCATCGGTGTATTCCAGACGGATTTGCGCGATGGCTTGCTGCGGGCCAAACGAGTAGGGTCGCCAGGCGGGCGGCCGGAACCGCGTCGCCAGTATGTGATACATGCCGTCGCCGAGTTCGATGCCGACGGCGTTGTTGCCGCGTTTCAAATCCGTCGTGATGTCGCGCGTGTCGTAAAGGCAGGTCCGGTCGTATTTCGTCCAGCCGGGCGAAAGCATATCGTCGCCAACTTTTTTGCCGTTAAGCGTCAATTCATATTGGCCGAGACCGCAGATGTTCACGAGCGCGCGCCGGAGTCCGGGCTTCACCGTGAATTCGTGGCGCAGGAGCAGCGACGGAAGATTTGTGTCCCGCGCGCCGATCCATTGCGCGTGCCAGTCGTGGGCATGCAAAACGCCCGTCGTCCACGCCGCCGGCTGACTCCAGACGGAGGCCTTTCCGTTTTCATCCCACACCCGGACCTTCCAGAAAACTTGCTGGAACGAATCCGGTTTTTTGCCGGTGTAGGGAACTTGAATAGTCTCATCGGAATCCACCTTGCCGCTGTCCCATAAGTCGCAGCTCGCGGCGGATAAATTTTGCGCGGAAGTGGCGGCCATGATTTGGTAGCCGGTCTGGCGCGCGCCGCGCTGGTTGCCTGCCAATTTCCAAAACAGGCGCGTGCCGGCAGAGTCCACGCCGAGCGGATTCACGGCGTAATCGCAGCGCAAATCCACCGGCGTCAATTTCGCGTTGGCTGAAACGGCCAGCAGCAGGGCGGAGGTCAGGGCGAGGAATTTTTTCATGGGGATTAATGTCAAAGTCGTGTGGCTGGCAGCGCATTGGCAGCTGCGTCGCTTTCCGGACTGTCTTGGCTTATGCGGCATCAAGTTAAGTCAATGACCTCGGTTTGTGAAGCAATTCTGGCAAAGCAACAAGGCGTTGGGCGTGTTGTCAATGATGCAAAGCCTGAAAAGCCACGGACTAAATTGTTTTTTCGTTCAAAAGGATTGGCTGTCAAAAACGCTTTGATTTTATTGGTGCATCCGGAGGGACTTGAACCCCCAACATTTTGATCCGAAGTCAAACGCTCTATCCAATTGAGCTACGGATGCACAACCGTGGTGGCTTCTTAGTTGCCGCTCAATCGCGGGGTAAAGATGGGTGGCGGCGCGGGTGGTTTTTCTCACGGCTGATAGAGAAAATACATCAGGCCGGCCTGAAGCTTGGGTGCCTCAACGCCGAGATCCAACTTGATGTCGTGCGCCTTGCCGCTCTGGCCAAACATGGAGAGAAAATTCGAGAGGTCATAGCGCTCGCGGTATTCAACGAGGTTGGCCGAGTCGAGGTGCGTGATTTCCAGCGCGCGATCCACGGTGTCGTCAAAGTCGCCCAACTCGTCCACGAGGCCGAGGTCGAGCGCCTGCGAGCCTGACAACACGCGGCCGTCGGCATAATTCAGCCAGTCGTCCGCGAGCGCTGCGCCGTCCTTTTTGTTCAGGGCGTGGGCGGCGCTGCGGCCCTCGGCGACGACGTTGGTGAATTTTCCGTAGGTCTCGTCAATCAAGCCCTGCACCATCGCGCGTTCCTCCGGCGGAATTTCGGACGGCTCGCGTTCGCCGCTCAACATGTCCTTGAACTTGCCGCTCTTGAAGGTCATGGGGGCGACGCCGACCTTGTCCATCAGGCCGCGATAGTTCCAGCCGTGCATGATGACGCCGATGCTGCCGGTGATGGTCAGTTCGTTCGCGACAATCCAGCGGCAGCCGGACGAAATATAATAGCCGCCGGACGCCGCGAGGCTGCCCATCGAGCAGATGACCGGCTTGCCCTTGCGGCCGGGCTTGCCGTGGTCGTCGGGTTCGTCCGTTTCAAAATCACGGATGGCCTTGTAAATGTCATCGGACGCCAGCACCTCACCGCCGGGGGAATCCACTTTGAGGATGACGGCCTTCACCCGCTTGTCATCGCTGGCGCGGTCGAGTTGGGCCTGGATCACGTCCACCAGATTGTTGCCGGACTCGTCATCCACATGGCCGGAAATGATTCCGTCCACGGTGATGACGGCGATTTTATTCTGCGAATCATTGTCCTCCAAAAGACATTCTTCCAGCTTCGGCCCAACCTCGCGCGCGCCAACTGTTTTTAGGCTGTGGTTGAAGCCGAACGAATGCGCCACGAACTGCGCCATGATGATCAGCCCGGCGAAACCGAGCAGCACGGCGAGAATGATGGCTGTGACCATCCAGCCCCGGTTTTTGCGCGGCTTGCCCGTCGGCGTGATGACTGGCGGCTGCCACAGCGGTGGCGGGGTCGAATCGGAAGGCAAAGGCGTGGCATCCATAATGGGCGCAAGCTAACGCAAAACGGGCAGGGCGGCAAGACGGTTTGGCGGGTGGTGCCATTGGGCGTGTAAGTTTGGCAATCTTCGGCATTGAAACCGCGCGGCGATGGAATAAACGCTCCAATGGTTCGGGGCGTAGCGTAGTCCGGCTAGCGCGCTTGCTTTGGCGCAAAAGATGGCGTTTTGGCTGGTTGCAGCTATGTTTTGCAAACGCTGATTCAGTTAATAACCATGATGGTTATATTCGTTTCTGTTTTTGCTGCATTTGGTCATTACTGGCTGCAAAAGTGCATATAGAGCATTTCATAATGAAATTGGGACAAAGGCTTTCATGACCATGAGCTTAACAGCCAATGTCAACGTGAATTGCTACAGTTCAGAGCGAGATGAACTCGTGCATGATTTCCCGGCCGACCACCTGCAGGATGGCCACGCTGCGTTCCGCGCCGAGTTTGGGCTTGCCCGCATAGCCGGGATTGAAGAAGAGCACGCCGTCCAGCACCTGCGCAAATGGCCGGTGCGTGTGCCCAAAGATGACGGCGTCCGGCTTTTGCTTGGCAAGTTGGTGCGCGACGGTCTCGGCTAGCGCCCACGGGTTGACAATGTGGTGGATGAGAAATTTCTTCTGCGCGAGCGTGACGATTTCCGTGAGCTTGAACGGCAGGCCGGCATCCACGTTGCCCTGCACGACGGTGACGGGCGCGATGAACTTCAATTCCAGTTCAATCATCGCGTCGCCGATGTCGCCCGCGTGGAGGATGTGATCCACGCCGGCAAAAATCTTCTCCACGCGCGGGTCGAGAAACCCGTGCGTGTCGGAAAGGACACCAATCTTGAAGGGCGCGCGGCGGGTGACGGGCATCACATGACCGGGGGCGGCCGTCGGATACGATTTGAGATCGCTAATCACTTGTTATTGCTCGTCACAGGTCACTCAACACTCAAAACTTTTTATGCTTTCGCTTCCTCCGGTTCGGCTTCGGTTTCGTCCTTGGTTTCGGGGGCGCGCGCGCCGGCGGTCTTGTCGGCGGGGGATTCGGCGGTGAGCTTGGCGGCGGCGGCGAACAGCGCGGTGAAGAGGCCGCCGCTCAGGAGGGTGTTGCGGAACATTTCCCAGGTGGTCGGATGCCAGTCCGGTCGGCCGAGGGTCAGCGCCTGGATCCAGCCGGCGATGGTCTTGGCGTAGGCGCTGTCCTGCAGCCACGAGAGGGTATTGGTGACGAGGTAAAAGACCACGGCACCGGCCAGCCCGCCGAGGACGAGCCGGAAGAAGGAGGCTTTGCGACCGACCAGTTTGCCCAGCCCGATGAGCAGCGCATAGACCGCGTAGTTCAACACGAGATATAAGGCGAACGGCGGTTCGTGATAATAAAAGACGTTCAGCGCCACATCGGTCAACAGCATGACGCCGAGCGGCAATAGCCACGCCAGCGCGCCCGGGAAATAAACGCCGGCGCAAAAGGCGAAGGCATACGCCACGCTGAAGTTGGGCGGCAGCAGGCCCGGAATCCGCGACAACGCGAACGTCACCACGAACACCGCCGGCAGGAGTAGTTTGCCTTTCATCGCGGAGATTTTAACGCAACGCGGACGCCGTTTCAAATTCGGAAATGAAATTTCACCGTTCCCGGTGGTCGGAATCGGGGTCGGGGCTATTTGGTGCCGGCGGGTGCATCGCCCTCATACTGGATGTCGTCCAGATAGAAAGTAAGCGGGGCGCCTTGGCCGCCCAGCGTCCAGGAGAAACCGGACTTGATGCATTGCAGGTCCACGTCGCTGAGGTCAATGGTGTATTGCTTCCAGTCGGTGGTCAGCCGGACATCACCGGTGTCCTTTTTGCCGGAGTCGTGAAACTGTTTCTCGATGCCGATGATGCCCATGCCGAACTTAACCTTCTCACCGCCTTTGGCGCCGCGTGCCCAGAAAGTGAGCCGGTTGGCGGCGCTGATGTCGTAGCCGCCGGGCTTAAGTCCCCAGTCGTTTGGCGGGCTCTGCCAGATCACGCCGGCCCAGCCTTTGTCTTGGTTAAAATCCACCTTCAGGCAGGTCTTGCCGCTGTGCGGATTATTGGTGCATTCCGCATCCATGCTGACGGCCTTGGTGTCGCCCATCCAGCCGGTCGCGATGTAGGGCGCGTTCTGCATCCCGTCGGCATAGACCACAAAGGGAACTTCAACAGCGGGCGCGCGGAAAGCGACCTTGGAGCCTTTGACTTTCACGGGCAGGCTGCCCACGGCGGCACCGCCGGTGGTGTTGTGGACGTAGCAATAAATCCGGTAAACGCCGCCTGCCTTGGGGATCTTGATGGTCACCTCGTTTTCGCCGTTCTTCTCGATGGCCTCGGGATAGGAGGCGGTCGCGGCGGCACCAGTGCCTTGCACGCCGTAATTGCCTTGTTCGCGGAAAAGCTGCCAGTCAATTTTGGCGTCGTTGGCGTCGGCGAGTTCGACCACGGCCTTGACGGTGTCGCCGGCGTTCACCTGGTCGGGCGTGGTGAGGGACAATTTGGTCATGGCGGGGCAGGGATGGGCGGGAGCCTTGCCGCTCCAGAGTTCCTGCATGGTGTCCACGGCGGCCAACCGGCTGCCGTCGGGCAGAAACATCCCATACCAAGTGGAGGTGGCCTCAATCTTGAATCCCCAGGTGAAGGCATAGGAGCCTAGGCAAAGTCCCGGCGCGCCGAGGACGGACTTTTCGTAAGAGTTTCGGTAAGCCTGTGCCTTGGCCGTGCTGGTCTGTTCGATTGGCGCGCCAAAGGCATTCGCGTGAATTTCCCAGGTGCCCGCCGGGCCGAATTCCGTGATGACAATCGGCTTGGTGCCGCCCGCCGCGCGATAGCGTTCGGCCACTGACGGCCCGCCGCCGTAGGAGTTGATGCCCACCACGTCGAGCGACGGGCAATACTTGTGGATGTTCGCCACCTTGTCCCCGCCGATTTCGGCGACGACCGACATCGTCGGATGATTCGGATCCACCTCGTGCACCATTTTGGCGAGGTCTTCAACGTGGTTCCATACAGCGGGCACGTCGTTGCCGTTTTCCATTTCGTTGCCCAACGCCCACATCAGCAGCGCCGGATGGTTTTTGTAGCGTTCCACCGCCCGCCGCGCGTCCGCGAGCTGTTTCTTGAGGGCGTCGGCGTTGTCGTAGTCAAAGCCATTGTCCTTGTGCCCCAACCAGATTCCCAGCGTGACGGTTACGCCGAGCTTCTGGGCCTTGTCGAGCAGCTCCTGCGTGTTGTTGCCGACACCCCAGGTGCGGATTGAATTGCCGCCGCAGTCAACCAGCACCTGCATCGGCCCGTCGCCGCCGCCGCCCTTGATGAAATAAGGTTTGCCATCGCGAAAAAGCTGCCAGCCGTCCGCCGTTTTTTTAAGCTCGGTCTTGACCGCGCCGTCGTCGGCCATCGCCCGCCCGTCCAAACATAAAATCGCCACCGTCAGGCAGAAAGCGCCCAACCGGCCGAGTCGCATCGGCCATCGGGAATTAGTCATGGGCAAAATATTGTTTGTGATGGTCGCGACAAGGCGACAGCGGGACGGCTGGTTATTTTCAGTCATGATAATGGACGACATATTGCTTAAGCGGATTACGGTGTCAATAAATATGTAGTATAAAAGATTACACCTGTCACCACAGTCGTCGGGCGGGAGAAGGCACACCAGCCATCCGATTCAAAAACACAGCACGGTCAACTTCTTTGGGCCGTGCGCGCCCAAAACCAAAATGCGCTCAATGTCGCCCGTGCGGCTGGGGCCGGTGATGAACGAAATCATGCTCGGATAATCTGGCGCGTATTTTTGCTGCAACATCGCAAACGCGGCGGGCAAATCGGCGACGAGTTGTTCGCGCCGCGCGATGACGATGTGATGCGGCGGCAGCACGGACAACGCGCGTCCACCCGCGCTGCGATTGGTCACAACGACGCCACCAGTCTGCGCGATGAGCGCGTCGCATTCGGAAATGCCCGCGTCGCACTTTTCCATTTCTTGAACGTCGTAGCCTTTGTCCGTCAGCAAAATTGGCAGGCCAAGTGACTTGCTCGCGAAGTTGCTCAACTCGCCGTCGTGGCTCGCGATGCGCGACCATTTTTCGTCAGCGGCAATGTTTTTTAGCGCTGTTTGCAATTCTTCGCGGCTGGAAAACAATTGAAAATTCGCCTTCAGGTCAGCGGCGTTTTTGGCGAACAAATCAAATTGTTCCGCCGCGCTTGCGCCGACGGACGGCAGCCATTCGCGCGCGTGACTCGCGGGCGAACTCGCGTGCGCGTGCGCGGTGACTTCGCCATGCGAGCCGGGCAGGGGAGCGGAAATTTTCAACGCCTCGCGGATGCGGCCAAGAATTTTTTCGCGTTCGCTCAAAGTTGTTTCGGTATTTTTCATTGCCGATTTTTCCACCAATCTTTGAAAGATTCCAACGGCTGCGGCGGCAGGTCGCGCGTTTTTGTCCATGCTTTCGCCGGATCTAATGCCGTGCCTTTGACCAATGATTGCAACGGTTGCGTGAGCCAGCCGATTTTTTTGGCGAGCGACCAGAACGCCGGCTCGTTCGCGACGATGGCGAAAATCTTGTAAGCCAGCTTCTCGAAAAATGCCGGTTCGCTGGAAGAAGCGTTGCGGCGATTTTGCAAAAGATGGTGGTGCAAATCTATTTTCACCGGACACGCTTCCGTGCAAGCGCCGCAGAGCGTCGAGGCGTTGGACAGATGTTTCCAATCCTGCAAGCCGCGCAGATGCGGCGTGATGACCGCGCCGACCGGCCCGCTGTAAGTGGTGCCGTAAGTGTGGCCGCCGACGTTGCGGAAAATCGGGCAGACGTTCAGGCACGCGCCGCAGCGGATGCAGTGGAGCGAATCGCGTTGCTCGGCGTCGGCGAGCAGTTCGGTGCGGCGATTGTCGAGGAGGACGACGTGCCATTCTTCCGGGCCGTCACATTCGCCGGGCTGGCGCGGGCCGGAATACATCGTGTTGTAGCACGTCATCGGCTGGCCGGCGCCGGCGGTCGCGAGCATCGGCAAAAACAATGCGAGGTCGCTGAAGCGCGGCAAAACTTTTTCGATGCCCATCAGCGTGATCATCGTCTTCGGCAGCGCGGCGGTGAGGCGCGCGTTGCCCTCGTTTTCTGTGATGGAAATCATGCCGGTCTCGGCGATGGCGAAATTGCCGCCGGTGAAGCCGACATCGGCGGTGATGTATTTCTGCCGCATCACGCGGCGGGCGACCATCGTCAACTCTTCCGGCGAATCCGACGGCGCATCGCCGAGTTCTTTCTGGAACAAATCCTTGATCTCGCCGCGCGTCAGGTGCATCGAGGGAAAAACGATGTGATACGGCGGCTCGTGCCGGAGCTGGACGATAAATTCGCCCAGGTCGCTTTCGACGACGGAGAAACCTTCCTTTTCCAGCGCGTGATTCAAATGAATTTCTTCGCTGGTCATCGCCTTGGACTTGATGATGGAGCGCGCTTTTTTGTCGCGAAGAATCTGTGCGATGATCTCGCGTGCCTGTGCTCCGTTGCTCGCCCAATGGACTTTTGTCCGGCGCGCTTCGAGCTTGCTGGTCAGCGCAACGAGATGTTCGTCCAAATGATTGATGGCTTCCCATTTCGTTTCGGCGGCGGCCTGGCGGGCGGATTCCCAGCTTTGAAACGCCGCCTTGCGCTTGTCGCGGACAACTTCGTAGCTGCGGAGCGCCGTGCGGATGACCGAGCGATGCCGCAGATCCCCGGCCTTCTCGGCTGCGCGAGATTTGAATTGGGAGGCGGAGCTCATCGTGTGTTCAAAACCTCGGCGAGGCTGATGGTTTTGGTCGGCTTGCCCTGCCGCGACAGCAAACCCTGGATGTGCATCAGGCAGCTTGAATCGCTGGAGACGATGTATTCCGCGCCGGTCTCGGCGGCGGCGGCGCATTTCACTTCGCCCATCGCGGTGGAAATCATTGGAAATTTTGCGGCGAACGTCCCGCCGAAGCCGCAGCACGAAACCTCGGTCATCTCGACCAATTCCAAACCGCGGACGTTCGTCAGCAGCGCGCGCGGCTGCTGGTGGATGCCGAGTTCGCGCAGACCATGGCAGCCGTCGTGAAACGTGACCTTGTGCGGGAATTTCGCGCCGAGGTCGGTCACACCAAGTTTGCTGACAAGAAAATCAGAAAATTCCCAGGTGCGCGCGGCGACTTGTTTCGCCAGTTCGGCGTGCGGCGTGTCTTTGAAAAGTTCGGGGTAAAACTTTTTCACCATCGCGCCGCAGGAGCCGGAGCCGATGACGACGGCTTCCGCATTTTTCAATTTTTCCAGCACCGGTGCGGCGATCGTGCGCGCCTCTTCCCAGAAGCCGGAGTTGAACGGCGGCTGGCCGCAGCAGGCGATTTCTTCAGGGCAAACGACCTTGTGGCCAAGCCGCTCCAGAATTTCCACCATGCTGATGCCCGCGCGCGGATACAGCGCGTCCATGAAGCACGGGATGAACAATGTGACGGTCATGCGAAAACGGTGCGGACATTTTCCCCGACAAACCCGGCCGCGCCAACAAATTTCAGGAAGATTTTTCGAGGCTCTTCAAATCCTCGGCGAGAAATTGCGCCACGTCCTTGAATCGCGCCACGTTTTCGGGATTCATCGCCATCAGCGTCTCGTGCGCCTCCAGGCTCGTCCGCGCGATCTGCTCGTGCGACGGGTTGATGGTTTCCGGTGTGCAGGATTTCACGTCGGCCGGCAGTTGCATTGGCCCGCTGGTCAGCTTGAAGAGCTGCACCGCGCCGAGATTTTCCAGCAGCTCGCTGACGCGGAGCGTGGCGTTGTGCAGTTCTATGCCACGCTCGGCCGGCGCGCCATTCGGGTTCAGCTTCATGCCGAATCCCGCCAGCACGCCGAGAAACGTGCTGTCCATCAAAACGCACTCGCCTAGGTCAATGATGAAATGGGCGAAGCCTTTTTGCGCCAGTTCGCTCAATAAGGTCTTGAAATCCGGGCTGGAAGCGAAGTTCGCGCGCCCGACAATCTTGATGCAGGCAAAGTTTTTGCCGACCAGCACTGACAAATTTGCAGAAGCCATTTTTGTTTCTTGATAAATTATTTAAGCCGCCGCGCCCGCCGCCACAATTTGCACCAGCGCCTGCTGTAACACAAGCGCCTCGTCCAGCCCGCTGGACACCAGCCGCTGGTTGCAGCGCAGCAGCACGTCCATCGCGCGGACGAGTTCCGCCGCCGAATATTTTTTGACCTGCGGCAGCGCCTTGTAAAGCACATACGGGCTTAAGGCCAGTGGGTTGAATTTTCTCTCCACCGGCATCTGGTCGGCCGGCACGCGCTCCAGTTGCGACTTGAAATGGTTGTAATCGTTCGTTTCCTTCACCCAGCCCTCACGCAGCATTTCCTTGAGCAACAGCATCGCGCGCACCTTGCCGATGAGGCCGTAAAGCAAACCGATTTCCGATTTGTCCTTATCGAACTTCGTCTCCCATAGCTCCTCGTCCAGCCGTTTGAGCAAGCGCGGCAGATCGCGGTCGCCCAGCGCGTCGCCCAGCGCAAACGCCTTCGCCGTCTTGTTGTGTGCGCAAATTGTGGTTACGTCCGCCAGCTCGATTTTCTTCCGCTCGCCGGTGAAGACGCACAGCTTTTCAATTTCATTTTCCAGTTGTCGCGCGTTGAGTCCGGCACGGATGACGAGTTCGCCGAGCGCCGCAGCCGAAATTTCTTTTTCGCGCTTGCGCACCGCGTCGCGCGCCGCGATTTGTGCGCGGTCGGCCCAATCCTTGTCATCCTGCGACCACGCGGAGAAAACTTCCGTCGTGCCGATTTTGTCGAGCGTCTTGTAAAAAACCTTCCGCTTGTCCACCTTGCCCGCGCTGATGAGCAGCCGGACTTTCTGCCAGGAAAAATTCTTCAACTCATCCGCCAGTTCCGCCAGCGTCTCGGTCACGGCTGCGGACGACGCGGTGCGGTCTTCGCCGAGAAAATTGCAGTCGCGCAGCCAGACGACTTTGCCGCCGCCGAAAAAAGGCAGTGTTTGCAGCGCTTCGCGGAGCTTGCCGATGACATTCAGCGCGTCGCCGCCATTGCTGACGGTGGCCTCGATGGTTTCATGGTCCATGCCGCCGAGTTCCGCCGACGATTCTTGGAAGATTTGTTTGGCGCGCTGCTTGACGGCGAAATCATCGTCGCCGCAAACCAAAAAAAGCGATGAGTTATGAGTGATGGGTGATGCGCTGGCCATTTTTGGGACGTGTATTTCTATTCACTCGTCAATTGTCACTCATCACTGCTTTCGCCGCCGGACTCGTTCATTTTGTCAAGCACTTCGCTCATATCCTCGACCTGCGCGAACAAGGCGGCGGAAACGAAGATGGGTTTTTTCTGTGCCGCCGCCAGCGCGAGGCAGTCGCTGGGGCGCGCGTCGAGCTCGACAATTTTGCGGGCGACCTCGTTTTGCTGCTGTAAAATCAGGCGCGCAAAGTAGGTGGAGTTTTTTAAGTCGGTGATAACCACGCGCTCAACCGTAATGCCGAAGCCTTGAAAAACGCGGTTGATGAGGTCGTGCGTAAGCGGCCGTTCCTTCGGCGTGTCGCGCAAGAACATCCCGATGACCGCGCCCATCTGCGGTTCGACGTTGATGACAAAAACTTTCTCGTCGTTGCCGACGAACAGCGCGCACCCGCTGTTGGCGGGAAGAATTCCCCGAATCTGAACCGGCACGACTTCGTTCTTCATGCTGGGAATTTACGTCAGGTGGCGCGAAAAACAAGCCCCGTCCATCGTCACGGATTGTAGTTGAGCCATGGACCGAGCCATTTTTCGGCTTCCGCAACTGTAAAATTTTTCCGCCCGGCATAATCTTCAATCTGGTCTTTGCCGAGTTTGCCGACGGCAAAGTATTTTGATTTGGGATGCGCGAAATATAGTCCGCTCACCGAACTGCCCGGCCACATTGCAAAACTTTCCGTGAGCTTGATGCCGGTGTGTTTTTCCACGTCCAGCAAGTCCCACAAAATTTCTTTTTCCGTGTGGTCTGGTGACGCGGGATAACCTGCCGCCGGTCGGATGCCGCGATATTTTTCCTCGATCAAATCGGCGGCGGTCAACTTTTCCAATTTGCCAAAACCCCATTCGTCGCGGACGCGCTTGTGCAAAAATTCCGCGAAAGCTTCCGCCAAACGATCAGCGATGGCTTCGGCGAGAATGGCGTTGTAGTCGTCATGCTCCGCCTTGAATTTCTCAACGATTTCTTTCAGTCCATACCCGCTGGTGACGGCAAAAGCGCCAATATAATCATTCGGTGCCGGCTGTTGGCTGTTGGCTGTTGGCTGTTTTGGCGAAATAAAATCGGCCAGACAATAATTCGGCGTGCCGTCGCCTTTTTCAATTTGCTGGCGCAAGAAATGGAATTTCGTCCGCAGATGTTTGCGCGAACCGTTCGTATAAACTTCCACATCGTCGCCGACGGAGTTCGCGGGAAACAATCCATACACCGCCTGTAGTTTCAGCGATTTGTTGGCGACAAATTCTGCCAACATTTTCTGCGCGTCGGCAAACAGCTTGGTGGCTTCTTCGCCGTGTTTTTCGTGCTGCAAAATTTTCGGATAAACGCCGCGCAGTTCCCAAGTATGGAAAAACGGCGTCCAGTCAATGAACGGCACGAGTTCTTCAATCGAAACACTGAATGCACCGGCGTGTCCGTGCGACGAGCCGCAATCGCACTTGCCCGGATTGAAGTCGCCAGAGGAAAGCGTGCGCACGCCGGTGAATTCTGGTTTCGGCACATCGTCGTATTTCAATTTCGGCGCATTGGCCCGCGCGGCGGCGAGCGAAAGTAATTTCACCTGCGAGCCGGCGTGTTGCGTGCGAAGTTTTTCGTAGTCCTCGCGCAGATTATTTACGAACGCGGTCTTGCCGTCTTTGCTCAACAAACTGCTAGTCACCGGCACGGCGCGGCTCGCATCGAGGACATGAACGACCGGTTCGCTGTAATGCTGCGCCACTTTGACAGCGGTGTGCGCGCGGCTGGTCGTCGCGCCGCCGATGAGCAGCGGCACTTTGAAACCGGTGCGCTCCATTTCGCGCGCGACGTGAACCATTTCGTCCAGCGACGGCGTGATGAGTCCGCTCAAACCGATGATGTCGGCTTTTTCCAGCTTCGCGCGTTCGAGAATTTTTTCGCACGGCACCATGACGCCCATGTCAATCACCTCGTAGTTATTGCAGGCGAGCACGACGCCGACGATGTTCTTGCCGATGTCATGCACGTCGCCTTTGACGGTGGCCAAAACAATTTTGCCCTGCGCCTTCACGACTTCGCCACGCGCGACCATGGCCGCTTTTTCGGCTTCCATGAACGGCGTGAGATAGGCGACGGATTTTTTCATCACACGCGCCGATTTCACGACCTGCGGCAGAAACATTTTGCCCG
>Ga0302200_10001275_pt1 | contig 23893 bp, 35 predicted proteins | sample II_Bog_N3_1_FD_194585 | JGI IMG/M metagenome (GOLD analysis project Ga0302200, IMG submission 194585) | Peat permafrost microbial communities from Stordalen Mire near Abisko, Sweden - II_Bog_N3_1 | ecosystem: Environmental > Terrestrial > Soil > Wetlands > Peat | place: Sweden: Abisko... | reverse complement strand
TATAAACAAAAATTTATCTGAAATTGGTATTGGCAGATCAATAATACCGTTAATATCCAATGTCTCCGGAAATTGCTCAAGATTATCGTAACACCCCTTATCTACCGTTTTTTTGCTGAATTGTGTGGTCATACTTTATTTTTTGATTATGAATAATAATGCTCTTTCCCGTCTTTGATCGAATGCGAAATTTGCATACGATTTTTCCATCTTTATTTGGGCTTTGCGTAAATAATACCGTGCGCCCAACGTTTACCTGATATAAATTAGTGATTATGGACATTTGCTGAATATTGTTTATACAAATCATAAAATAAAAATCAATATAATCATATACGTTGCGGTATAAACAAAGCCACCCCACAACGGTAAAAATATGCGTCCGAAAATATTATTTTGCATTTTTTTTATGTGTTTTGCAGTTACAAACTACCTAAATAATCATTTGCCTCGTCTGCATCTGCAAACCTGTTATTTCGCAATCCCGCATCCCTGCTGTTACGCAAAGCCGTAGGCAAATCCATTACAGGCTTTGGCATTGCTTTACTTTTACCGCCGGGAGCCATGATTTCATTATCAGCAAGCAAATCGCGGAGTACTTTTATTTGCTGCAATGTTAAACCAGAAGCCCAATCCGTAATTGTGCGGTTTTTGCCAAGTCCAATAAAAACAAGATCGCCGTTATTATCGGTTATGTAAAAACGGCCAACGACATCTACCGTTACCATCCTCTTTGCTTGGGTTGGCTTTAAGAGAAAATCAAACTTAAATGATTGCATACCTTTCGTGTTTTGTTTCCACAAAGATAGTAAACAAAAGTTTACCAACCAAATTTATTTCAAAGATTTATTTTCAGCAATTGTAGGGTCTATGTTTAGTAATATAGTACCGCCTATCGTCCTGTAAGATTTCACACCCCATTCCATAAGCAATTCTGTTTTTTTATGTCGGATCAGCCGTTGTAAATACTGCACACTTGCGCCATATTTTTTGCTGTATTCTAATATTGTCATTTCCATGCCGCCAAAGGTAAATAAATAATTACTATTTGCAAAATTATTTTTTTTTATTACATTTGCGATATGAAACGCATATTATTCGCACTTATGGCCGGGATGGCTTTTACCGCACGGGGGCAAGCCCTTGATACGTCTGATAGAATAGAACTGATACCGGGAAAAGTATGGGGTCAAAGAATCCGCACATCTATTACAGTAGCTGCCATGACAGTAGTAGCTATCGCATCTGGTGTAGACAGTTCAGCGCAAGCGCCAACACCAGCGCAATTCCATACATGGGTCAACAGCCAACGGGCTACGGTGGACGCAAACATCACAACGCAGACCGCACCAAACAGTGTAGGTCCATTCGTAGTGGGGGGCGCAACCGATAGCGCAATGCACATAGCAGATAGCGGATACGATGCTATTTACAGCGCAATTACAAGCGGATGTACTTGCTTATTTCAGAATGTATTGAACAATGGTAATACTGCGTCTAATTCAGGGGGTGGAACAAACTATTTTCAGTTGCTAAATTCATCAGGTTATAGTGGTGCCATGGGTGCTGATTATTGGGATTACCGTGACGATGGCGGCCGCCTATTGATGTCTGCAAGTTCAGGTAATGGGTCTGCCCAACCAGATATTGAGTTAGCGGACATAAGTAGCTCTTACTCAGCATCAATACAAGATAACCCACTTACCGGTAACCGCAACTACTATCTGCCTGACGAAACAAATACTGCGTCAGCATTCAATAACTCATTCGTAACGCATACAACAATCAATCCCATAAATGTAGGCAATCTTTCGAGTATATATACAGAATATGAACCAGCCGCAATTCAGATGTTTAACAGTGGCTTTGTTGTCGGGAATTTTAACAGATATGGCGCGAACTGGGCCAACTCATCCGGTAACATGATTGGGGGTATATTTTGTTCTGGTTACCCGTCAACGTTCGGTGGTTTGGAACTGATAGACGGCACTTCAAACCATAATAATATACTTATAACAAACCCGCACAGCGGTTCTGATGTGACAGACACATTTCCTCAACGGTCCGGCATAGTAGAAATTATAGGCGACCTACAACCCCCTACCATAACGTTAGGGATTGCCGCCGGTACCGGTGGAACATACGTACTATTGCCGGGATCGGATGATCGGAGCGGGGTGATACAGATTACGACCGGAGCAGTGTCAACTACGGGCAGTATTTTTCATCTGGCTTACACCCAAAGTTACCCGAATAATTCGCATGTGGTTTTATTTCCGAATAACATTGCAGCTGCAAATGTTGGAATAACCGTAGGTTTTTTTGCCACAAGTACTGCGTCAGGATTTAATTACCAAGATATAACAAATCTTGGATCAACATCCGTTTACGAATGGTCTTATATTGTAGAGTATAACTAATAGTGATGGCATGATTTATAACATCATTTATGCGTTGGATATACCTTTAAAAGGTTAAAAATATGTAGCCGGGGTTTATTCCCGGCTTTCTTGCTTAAATAACTAACTTAATAAACGTGTTGACATAGTACAATTTCAACCGGTCAATCATACATTTGTTCACCTCTAGCCGTTCAATTTGCCACTTACAGGCATCGGCATTTCTTAATTCAAAGTGAAATTTTGCAGATCGCTCATGCCCGTTTATCCGGTCTTCACAGGTCTTTATCATTTCTTGTATCTTGATGCACTTCTCATGTAGTGCTATAAGTGTGCTGTTGCTTTTCATTTTGTTTTAGTTGGTTAAAACTTTAAAATATGCGGTCTTGGTTTATTCCCGGCTTTCTTTTTGTTCCTTGCATTCTCCGCTATATGTAGGTACATATAGAATGCGGTAAGTAATGTGTGCTTTCTTTCTTTGCGTGTCATATCTCCTTATCATTTTCAAAATTAATAAAAGCATCATCTATCATTTTGTTGTATCTCGACTGCCAAAAAATATCGGGTTTTGTAGCCCATAGGTTCATCGCATAGGTATTCCCAAAGTTAAAATTTGGAGATTTCAATCCCCAATTCGGTGCGGTATTTTTTAGATACGCAATATGCAACCTGAAGTACTCCATGCTAATATTTTTCACCGCACCACGGTAAACAATATCGACATGCTCAATCATGTTATTTTCAACCTCCGTGCATCGGCGATTAAATTCTTGCCCGATCCGTACCACGTAGTTATCGTGCGGCACTAAATGAGGTATCACACCCCATAGCGTACGTGCCTTTTCATCAAAACGTTTTGCTAATGGCGCAATAAGTTCGGTGATTTGCTCCACCAAATGAGGCGTTATTTCTATCGCAATGCCCAATTCGTCATAAAGTAGATCATTAACTGTTGTGAGCGCTTCGTTGGCGGCAATGGCGAGATTGACGTTATCTTGTATTGCGGCGGCGTAGTTATCGGGGATGGTTATTTGCATGATTTAAGCGTTTTCTATTTTCCAGCAATCAAGATTGACCATGTAATTTGCTTTCCCATCTTTTTGCCATGAATTACCCTTAATATTAAATGAGCATTTGATGTTTGCGCCAATTGGCACCAAATCCACCAAAGAGCATCTGTTATTCACCAACTGCATTTTAATGGGGTTGGGATAAACATTTCCATTAACTTCTTCCGATACTTCAATGACAAATTCTTGTTTTTTAAACTTGTCATTTACCGTTAATGTCCCTAATTTGGCAATCAGTTTGCCGGTTATTGCGTATGTCATTTGCTTGTTTTTTTTTACCGCCAAACCCCGCCGTGTTATGGCAGGGTGGCGTAATCGTGTCTTGATATGCTAAACGGTCTTTGTTACTCTTGCTTTCATCCAATCTGTATATCCTAATTCTTTTAGTAATGGGATTACGTAGTTTCGGAAATCGGCATCGTATTCGGGTTTGGGATTTACGCTGCCGATGTAATTGGCATTATCCATCATAAATTTAAGCATCGGTTCAAATTTAAACGCCCCAGTTATTTCATCCTCCGTCAACTCCGTTTTTATGGCATCAAATTGCACGTACAGCGCATCATTTTTGCGGGCTGGTAAATCGTTTTTTTGTGTTTCGGTTTCCGGCTCAACGGGTGGAATACTGCCCTTGATCGTACCCAAGTCGCCATTTGGCAATATTTCGGCAGTGGCTTTGGTTATTGCAACTGGCCGATTCATTTTATCCCGCATCTCAATGTAATGAGCCAATGTCGCCTTCAAAAACGGCTCATTATCTTTTTGCCTCAGCGCGTCAAGTTCCTCGGGTGTGGTGCAAGCCTGCAATTTAGCAGTGTACTCCACTAATTTTTCCGCAAACTCTTTTTCCTCGCGCGCTTTTCTCTCTTTTGCGGTTTCCTTTTTCGTCTTTTCAGGCGCAGGGGCAGCATCCATGTTTACCTGCAATCCAGCATGTTCCATTTCCATTTTGCCGGGTTCGTCAACCCTGATACCAATCGGGACCAATTTTGTTTTTTCGATACCTAGCACTTTTGCAACGTCAAGTGCTTTGCCGTCTATGAGCTCACTTGACGCATATTCTTGATAATATGCCCATGCTTTTTTAAGCTGCATCAAAAGCAATTCTATCGCTTCGTCCCGGCGGTTGAATACACACATTACAATATCCGTGTCAAGATTTAAACCGGCAGATGTATCATGGTAAGACATAAATATACATTTTTTGGTTCCATCCATATACATTTCCATCTGCGTCTGCCAAAATAATTCAGGATATTTTTTTACCCAAACACTATCCATCCAATGGTTTGTTTCGTTTTTGTAAGATATGCAGATTTCCCTGTTTTCGCGGTGGCTCCGGCCTGTGGACGGGCATTTGATTTCCGCGCTGTGAATTTCGCCATTATACATTACCGGCTTTGTATCAGGGGTGCATCCGAAAAAACCCAACTCGTGCCTTAAAAAAGTGCCGCGCTCAATAGGTTGGCCTACAACGCCGCTAAGTGCCGCTAACGCTATTGGCTCATGGTCTATGCCATATTGCAGGCTTGATGCCTTTACGTCCGGTGAAAATCCATCCGCAAGCATCCAAAAACGCTCTTCAATATAGGTTTTTGCACCTACTGATAATTCCGATTCCGGTGTTATCTTACCCAATGCAGCAGGCATAAGTTTCCACACTTCCGATCCAGTAATAAGACCAAGCCCGGTTTCTATTTTGTTGTGTATGTTGCTCATATTATTGTTACTTTTTTGGAAGGCTGATTAATATTGGATTCATTAGGTTCTTTAGATTCCGGCATACGTTCCGTCTCTTCGTCATTCATCCCTAATCCGCAAATATCCAAAGTGGCGCGGCGTTTTGCTTGGGTTTCCGCTTTTTTAATGGCATTGGCATACGTTTCGCCAAACATAAGGCCGATTTCTTTATCTTGTGCATCCCGTCGGGTAATGTTGACAATACCAATAGATTCAGTAACACGGCCGTCCGGCAGTAAAGCGCGAACCTCAACGCAATAACATCCATTTTCCACGTATCTTTTTAAAACCTCGTGGGAAACGCAGTAAAGTTTATTCAATTGCGCTGCGGTTTCGCGTCCGGCATAAAGGATTTTTTTGCCTTGAAAAGTTAAAACCGTAAATGGTTTTGTCGTCGGATTAAGCCCCAATGCATGGCAATACTGTATATAGTATTGCGTCATTTGCGCGGGGGTAAGACCCGACAAATCGCCTTTGGTAACTATGCTCTCCATAATTTCCGGCGGTAATGAATCTTGCCTTGCAAGTTGCTGGTTTTGTTCCATACTCTATTTTGTTGTTTAGTTATAAAATAAGTTTTTAATAGTCAATGCAAAAACCAATATTGCAATTGCAATCAGGATGGATTTGCTTACCGGGTCAAAATCTGTTTCTTTTTCGGAATGCATGTTATCCGGCGTTAAAAGAGGTTAAAATAATAATCGAAATTTCCTTTTATACCGCAAAATTAAACAACTTTTCCTTATTTCCAAATTTTTGTAAAAAGTTTTTTTTATTCAGAAATTTTTGTAGCTTTGTCGAAAATTATAAGAGATGGTACTAACGGATATTCCAAATGACATGCGCAAAAGAAGGCTTAAGGCGCATAACAACTATCTAACGCATAACGAAAAGATATTGCTTTCGGAAAGGCTGCGGTCGGATTACGATATAACCCTTAAATACGCCGCATTGCAGGGCTACCTCGCCGGGAGCGGTAACGACAAATGGAAGGAAATAGCCATCGTGCAATGCGCTGATGGTATTATTAACGAACGCACTAATATAGATGCTTTATGAGCGATAACAAAGAATATCTCCAACTTTTAGCCGCCAAAGAAAAAAAACATATCCCGTGCGGTTTTGTTTGCGAAAATAATTGGCCATGGCTGTATCCATTTCAATCGTTTTGTGTCAAAAAAGCACTCGAATACGGCCGTTTCGCATTATTCGAGGATTGTGGTTTAGGCAAAACCCGCCAACAACTAACGTGGGCAAATGAAGTAGTACGCCATACGGGCAACCCGGTTATAATATTTGCGCCATTAGCCGTGATTGGGCAGACTATTGCAGAGGGGGCGGCAATAGGGATAAATGTTACGGAATATAACCCGGATTACCCTGTAATTTCCGGTATATACATAACTAACTATGAACAAATAGACAACATAAAAACTGATTTATTTTCCGGCATCGTATTGGATGAATCCAGCATTATTAAATCTTTTGACGGGGTTTATAAAGAGAAACTTATAAATGGTTTTAAAAACACCGCCTATAAATTATGCTGCACCGCCACCCCATCACCTAACGACCCAACGGAATTAGGTAGCCACAGCGAATTTTTGGGCATTTTGCAGCATAATGTAATGCTGGCCATGTTCTTTGTCCATGACAGCGGCGATACGGGTGTTTGGCGGATTAAAGGCCACGGGAAAAAACGCTTTTGGGCGTGGGTATCCAGTTGGGCAATAATGTTAAGCAAACCTTCCGATATTGGATTTTCAGATGACGGTTATGCCTTGCCGCCATTAGAGTATATCGAAAAATTAATTATCACCCCAAAAAAAGAAAATGCCAAATTGTTTAACGATAACACCGTTTCTGCAACCACTCATAATGCTGAATTGAGGTTGACGAAAATACAACGGATGGACGAAGTTGTAAATATCGTGAAAGAAAGCAAAGAATCTTTTATTATTTGGGTTAAGCAAAATGAGGAAGGGGAAACATTACGCAAAATGTTTGCGGCATCCGGAATTGATGAAAAAGAATACTTTGAAGTAACCGGGTCGGACACACCCGAATTTAAAAAAGAAATCCTTTTGGGATTTTCAAAAAGTAATTTCCGCATCCTGATAACGAAAATAAAAATTGCCGGGATGGGGTTGAATTACCAAAATTGCCGGAATATGATTTTTGCAAGCCCTGATTTTTCATTCGAGGGGCTTTACCAAGCCATCCGCAGGGAATGGCGGTTTGGGCAAAAATTAACCGTAAACGCTTATATTATCAGTACCGACACAATGGAAAATATTGTTGTTTCACTCAGGGAAAAACAAAGAAAATTCACAGAAATGCAACACGAAATGCAAATAGCAATGTCGGAAATTTTTAAAACAGACCACTTGCCGGCGCGGGAAATAAGGATTGAGAAAACGGAAAATTGGACAGGTTATTTGGGTGACTGCATCCAATGCGTTGACCAACTGGCTGATAAAAGCATCGGGTTCTCTATGTTTTCGCCGCCATTCCCTGAGCTGTATGTTTACAGCTCCGAACCCGAAGATTTGGGCAACTGCAAGGATTATGACGAATTTAATAAATTCTTTTCCTTTATCCCGCCCAAGCTATTGAGGGTTATGCAACCAGGGCGAAATGTGGCAATACATTGCATGGATACGCCTATAATGAAGGGCAAAGAAGGCTTTATCGGATTGCGGGACTGGTCGGGCATGTTGGTTAAACAAATGACAGACGCAGGGTTTATTTACCATTGCCGCGTAACGATATGGAAAGACCCCGTAACCGAAATGCAGCGGACTAAAGCATTAGGTTTGCTGCATAAGCAGGTGAAAAAAGACAGCTCTATGAGCCGAGTGGGGATGCCCGATTATTTATTAGTTTTCCGGGCACCCGGCAATAATGAAAATCCCGTGGTAAACCAAGACACCAACCCGACACTGCCGAATTACATACCTGTTGCAAAATGGCAGCAAATAGCATCGCCCGTATGGATGGATGTTAACCAAACCAAAACCCTGAACGGGCGTAAAGCGCGGGAAAACGACGACGAAAAGCACATTTGCCCATTGCAATTGGAAACAATAGAACGCGCCACGATGCTTTGGACAAACCATGGCGATACGTGCCTCAGCATGTTTGGCGGCATCGGGTCAGAAAGTTACACATGGGTTAAAATGGGGCGCAAGGCTATTAGTTTTGAGCTAAAAACTTCGTACTTCAATGAGTCGATAAAAAATATCCGCGACGCTGAAATGGATTTAAAAACACCTAAACTAATATTTAGCGAACAAATACAAGAACCTGTTGACGATAACGATAATGACTTAATACTTTACTAAATGCTATATACACACAAGTGCCACAAATGCAACTACGAAGGGTCGGGTAATTTTTACTTCGCCGGCCCACACTTAAAACAAGTGTGCGGGAAGTGCGGTTTTTATATAAAATTCGCAGACAAATTAACAGGGTTGTACGCTAAATTAGCTTATTATAAATTATACCTAAATGTTTTAAAATTTGTAAAATGAAAAAACGATACCACGTGCCGACAATAACGCCAGATGATGTGGAATTATCTGATTTTGAAATAGAAGATATAATAGAATATATCAGGGAGATAAAACCCTTTATTAACCCCATGGTTTATATTATAATGAGCAGTGACCTTTCTATTGTTGACGAAGATAAAATAAATACTTTTTCGGAAAAATTCCGAAACATCCCAATCGCGGATTTTGATAACTTTTTTAATAAATACAAATGAAACCACCACGCAAAATATTCGATTGGGCTGACTACCCAACCGGGGTTATAGCCGGAGAACTAAACGGAGACACACCCGAAAAGAAACATCGGGATATTGATAACAAAAAACGTCGCAGGGCGAAAAAGGAGAAGCAAAATGGATAAACTCACAAATAGAGAAACAGAATTTCGGAACGATCTGAGACGGACTTTATATTTCCAAGAAATACTTAAGCGGCAGTTAGATTGGCTGGCGGCATCGGAGATTTGCCCTTCGTGGATGAAGGTAGATATTCAAAATCAGAAAAATGGTGTTAATAGGTTTTTCAACAATATAGTGTCTAAGTCGCCTCATACAGCAAAAATATTGCGCCAAGAAATACAATCCGACAGAGCCTATGATCTGGCTATTTTGTTTGAAAAAGTGAACCAGATTGAGAATTTGTCCGATGTCAATGACTGGATAGACGATATGACCGAAAAAGCAAAAAAAGAGTAATTTTTTAATTTTTTAAAACAATAATAATATGAACTTTAGCAGACTTGAAGTCGCCCGTGATTATGAAGTAGAAAAGTGGTTTGAAGAACTACTTAAAGAGTATAATGTATCGGCTTATCACATAAGTAGATTTAAAGAACAAGAAGTAATTCGTTTTGCGCCATTTCAATTTTATAAACGAAGGAAAATAATAAAAAATAATTTCCTGTGGAGATTGACCGCTCCGGTGTTTATAATATATTGTACCTGCATGATAATGGCGCTTCCTTTTAAGTGGCTATTTACCGGCAATCGCTACTTACCTCAGTCTTTTTTAATTAAATTTCATTACAGATGGATAGAAAAAATGAACTGGTAATAAACATCGGGATATTGATAACAAAAAACGCCGCAGGGCGAAAAAGGAGAAGCAAAATGGATAGGATAATGGATTTAATAATGAAATTATGTTTGGTAGTAGCGACTTGCTGCCTTACGGTTTTTTTGGTTTTTTGTATTATAAAAATGATGCATATTAAGTAAATGTACACACTTTCGCCAAATTTCCAACCCCGTTACTGGCAAACTGACGGATGTAACGCCACTATCCGCACTCTGTATGTAGAGAACTACTCTACAGCCGTTTTATGTCGCCCGACGGGCGCAGGGAAGACCTTCGAGGCCGCTATGATAATCCAGCGATTCTTAGCGGCAAATCCCACAAAATCAGTCCTGACCGTATTTCACAGGGATAAATTGGTAGAGGGTATGCGTAACAGCATCCGCACCGCAATTATAGATACCAACGGAAACGAACTAATTGCAACGGTCATTGACGCAAACGCCAAAAAAATACGCCCCAGCCGGGTTTATGTGGCCATGGTACGGACGGTTATGAACCGTATCAAAAAAGCAAATTCATTAAGAGATAGCCACGGACTTGCATCACTTTACGATAATATCGGTTTAGTTATCATTGACGAATGTCACAGAGGCGAGCATGTGGCTTTTGAAAACCAAATGAAAGATCGCGGTATTAAAATTATCGGCTTCACCGCTACGCCAAAAAGCGCAACTAAAAAACTGCCGCTAAAATCGCGATATCAAACTATTGTAACATACAAGCAAAATAGGATTGGCGTACCGAATTATGGGCAGATCATTACAGGTCCTCAAATTAGTGAATTGCAGGCATGGCATAAAAAAAATCAGAGAGAAGGGCTGGTGGATTGTGTTTCCGTAATCCCCGACGACGGATTAGACGCATTGGATAAAAAAACAATTGTAGGATCCGGCAAAATTGACCTCGCGCACGAAGGGCGTATATTAAAAAAACCAAAATTTATTAAAGCGGTTTTGAGGGAAGCGGAAAAATTTCGTGGCCAACAAATCGGATGCTATAATTCGAGCATTGAACACTCATTAGCCATGACTGCTGCATTTGTGGCCGACGGTTACAACGCGCGGCACCTGGATGGCGATAATTGGCCAGGGGACGAAAAAAGCGAAATGTACGACCCTGAATGGCGCACTGATGCAGATGGTAAGTGGAATGATTACGAATCGTACCGTAAATGGTTTTGGCAATGGTGGGAGCATTACCCTGGCGCGGTGGGCAATTTCGGCGGCGACCTTGCCACTACTGGTATAGATATACCATCACTGCAAGTATGCATATTAAACAGGTACGTGAATAGTTGGCCTCTTATGATGCAGATTGCGGGGCGTTTCTCACGCACGTTTCAGGGAAAAGAATATTTTATATTTCTTGATATGCACAATAGTACTGCATTGCTTGGGGATTGGGACGCAGATCGTGATTTGGCAGAAATATTTTGGAATCCCGGCAAGCCGGGTAACGGAATTGCGCCTACTAAGTTTTGCCCTCAATGCAAGGGCATAAACCACGCCGCCGCCCGGATATGCACCCAAAACAAATGCCTGCCATCTTGCCCCTTCTGTGGGGCTGCAAACGCAAATGAAGATACATCATGCGATAATATCATTGATGATACTTTATTTCTGCCTTGCAACCAGCCGCTAATGGTTCCGTGTGGATATGTTTTCCCCGTCAAGCTCGTAGAAGAGCCTGATTTTGTGGCTTTCAAACTGAAAAAGGAAAAAATAGACCAAAATATTTTGGTGAAGTTGCTGGATCTTTTTGAATCAAAAAGCATGACCCCTTTTGAAGCGCTGAAATCGGAAACGCAAAAACTGGTACAGGACTGGCACGATGTAAATTCCGGCGGTATGGATATGGAATTATTTTTGCAACTTTGGGAGATCGGGAAAGAAATTGGCAAAAAATGGAAGGCGATCCAAAATCAAAACCCCGACAAAACAAAACATATCGGGGTTTGGCGTGGCATGAATGAAAAGATAAAAGAATACATGGCGCAGCGCGCACGGAAACTTTATCCTGATTTTAAAGTTGAATTACTCACTGATAAATTACAAACGGTATGACCCAGCAAGACAAAGAAAAACTTATTAATATGTTGATAAGGATTAACCCGGAATCAACAATCAAAGATTATTTGGCAGAGATAAAAACTATTGCGATCGCGCAATGTTCTGTATGTGATTAACCACCATACACCGACGAGGCAGGTAAGCCGAAAACATTTATGAAGCATCAATTTAAAAAAGAAGAAGTAGATTTTGGATGTTATTTTGAGCCTGAAAATTGCGTTGACCGGCGCCACGAATTTCCTGAAAGCATGGAAATTCAGGAAATACTAAATCTTGAAATACCGGTGGAGCATAAGTTTTGGTTTGTATTCAAAAATTGCGATTTGACAACAAAAGAAAAACAAATATTGAATTTGAATTGCGCAAAAGTGAATTTATTCCAGTACAAATCCGAGTGCAAAAAAAATGGATGGTTTGAAAAAAAGGAAGTTGCAGAATTGATCGGCATATGTGAACAATATACCAACGGTGTAATAAGCTTGAGTGAATTCAATGAAAAAAGAAACGCCAACACCCACGCCTACGCCAACGACTACGACTACGCCTACGCCTACGCCAACACCCACGCCTACGCCATCGCCATCGCCAACGACTACGACTACGCCAACGCCTACGCCATCGCCAACGCCTACGCCTACGCCTACGCCAACACCCACGCCTACGCCAACGACTACGACTACGCCTTATTGGATATGTTGAAAAAATTCATTGAAAAGCCGGAAATTATACAGATATGATGGCGCGGGAGAAACTCCAATTATGATAAAGAAAATTAAAGTCCTAAATCTCTATGCCGGTATCGGCGCAAAATGATGATGATCTTATTTTATGGTAATTATCAGGCTTCGCGTTGCCGTTTTTGTCTAAAAAATCTATCTGATTGATCACACCCTCAAATCATCTCCCACAAAGGTTTGTAGGTTATTTGCATCTATAAAAGAGGGCAATTTCCCCCCTTCTTGATCAGCCTCATGCCTGGACCCCCTCATAGGTCGCCCAAACGCTTTAAAGACGGCTGTTTGTGTTATTATTCTGTTGCCGTTTTCAAGCTTCGCCTTGCATTTACCTAACAAATTCCCGCACCATGCGGCCCCACCGGCGTACTTGTAATAACCAATCCCCGTGTTCCGCGTCCCATTCGGGGAAAAGAATGTATATTGGTATTCTTGCTGACGTTTTTTCATACGTCGCGTGCCATGCTTTTTGTGCCGCGCTCAGATACGATTTCGCGGAAATCCTGCTTTCCTTTATTTTTTGCAACTCCAATACTACTTCCACATAATTAGTGAAATCCTTTCCGTAATCGTTGCTTTTTTTATTCTTGTTGAATTTTATAGATTTCAACATTTTTAGCTCTGCATAAAATGTATGGCAACAAAAAGGCAATGATAAATCAGGTGGCCCAGGTATCACGCCCTGTGTGGCAAGAAATAACCGCGCCGATTCGCTTAGATTCTCGTTGGGGATGTGGTGGACTAATCCGCGAAATCTGATAAACTCGTCTTCATTATTCAGGCACTTAAATGCCGCTGCCTGAAACTGCTTCTCTGTCGCAAATACGCTGCTGATTACATTCATTTGTCTATTGTATTTTTAATTTCTTTTGATAATTCTTTCAAAACTTCTGTTATTTTTTCTACTTCGCCGTCCGTGAACTTATAATGGGGCTTACCTGCAAGTTTCATTTTAAAAGTGTAGGCATTGATGCCGCACTTAGCAGCCAAGGCTACCTTATTTAATTTCCATCTCATTATTAAATTCTGTATTGCGGTGTGTTGGGGGTGTTGTTCCATTTTCGATTATTTTTTTTTTAAGGTAATGTCATAGCAATATTGCTAAGTGTGGGCAAACCCCATGTTTTAATCGAACTGGCAAACTTCACATGCCTTTACCTCATAATCTTGTTTGCCGAATGTGGTATAATATTGGTCTGCACTTCTACCCCAGTAAGCATTTAACCTATCCGATAGTTCATTTGCCGCTTTCATGTATTCAGGGTAGAAGTATTCAACCGCTAACATATCATCTATGTTCATGTTCTTACATGGTAGGCAGTTGTTATGCTTGAAAACACGCTTATCTGTGCCTATTTTCTTCAATAACTTACGCTGTATATCTTCCGTGAACCTATGCAGATTAGCGGTTACATACAAGATAAAACCTGCATTATTCCATCTTAAATCATATATAGCAGGATACCAACATAACCACTTTTTTACTATTGTAAAACATTGTTCTTCGTCAAGGTCTGCAACGGGGTAGCCCTTTGATAGAAACATATCATTTCCGCCTCTCTTTTCCTGATTAACGATACGCTTTTGCTCTGTGCGTATATACCCTATCAAATCAATTTCTATCCTGTTTTCTACGTTGTATTCAGTTACTGGTATTATCTTCAACTTTCTACTGCAAGGTGATGAAATAGGGTGTGGTATCATTTTTTCACGCTCAAAAAATTCCAATACGCTGTTATAGGTGATTTTTGATTTTACAACAGGAAAGTTATTTTTTGCCAGTTCAATTAGTGCCTCTACAAATTCAAGCGAACCGGGGCTATGTTCTGTAAAGTGAGCATAGAATATATGTAGTTCCTTTGGCTTAATTCCCGCCTCTATTAACCGACATAATGCAGCAGCGGAATTTATACCAGCAGATTGAGGGCAACCAATAATTTTGCCATTTAGGTCTATAAGGTTCATTTTACAAGTGCTTTTAAAGCGTCATTAAAATCAATATCCGTTACGCTGTCAATATCCTTGCTCATTTTCCGCAATACCCCTATCAGCTTAATGTTTTCCTCATTGCTGAAATTAGAGGCATGTGTGGGGTTCAGTTTGTTGTTGAATGTGCCTTTCGGCATACCCATTTTAAAAGCCAAGTGACCCCTGTTTAACTTCCATTTATCTATCACCCATTTTATGAATTTTATACATTGCTGCTTCATAATCTTTGTTTTTGGTAGTGGATAAACTGTATAGGTTTATATTTCTAATAATGTTCCTGGTGGCAATATTTCAATTAGACAATCGTCGGAAGTAATTTTATCAGCATTTTTGAAACTATGCTTCCAGTTTTTACCCAAAGTAATTAATTTATCATTTTCAAATTTTTGAACTATATCCCCAATATAAGCAAGAGTGTAAGACCATTTTCTAATAACTCCAATGTCTCCGTCCTTCATTTGAGCAGGAGTTAATAATTTTCTATTTCTATTTTTATTTGCAAGTTTCATTTTGTTTTGTTTTTTATGTGAATTAATATTTATTGAAATCAATATGTTTTTTCTAATCTGAATCAATTTCCCGACCAATCAACTACCCATAACTAATGGATAATCTATCTAGGTAGAGGTGACGGACAGTTTTAATTTTTTGTGGTTTTTATTAATAGTATAAAAAAGAACCGCTGCCATATATTCAATGTTTGGGCTGCACTTAAGATAGCTTGGGTCGAATTTTATTGCATGAAGAACACTTAATCACAAAGATATAAGAATTCTACACCCGGACTTTTAAGCTCTTTTAATGCTTCTAAACAGATATTAGCTGATATAAGTAGATACTTATCAGCAGCAGCATCAGCAGCATCAGCAGCAGCATAAGCATACAAATAAGAGTCATCATAATTTACAGACTGCCTACTTCCGTTTCCGTGTACTTCACATTCATCGCTATTTTGTTCTAATTCGCTCGAATGTGCCTGTAAAAATTCAATTGCCCTTTCTTTGATTTCCGATAATTCAGATCCATTATCAAACTGCGAAAAATCAAATCCTAAAACAGTAAGAACTTCTATTGTTTTTGCTTTCAAAGCAGTGTGAATTTTCACCTGTGTTTTTATCCACTCCCTTACTTCTGTTGGAAGGTCATACATGGACGTGGTAGCTACTTCGTCCTGGTCCTCAAATCCTTCATAGCCTATGATTATTTCAGTAATTCCAAATCCTGGGAACTGAATGTTAGCGGCTGCAACTAATTCGGTAAACTTCTTTGCTTGGTTCATAATTTTGGTTGTTTTAATTGTTATGATTTGATTTCAGAACAAAGATACAACCATTTTGTTTTAAACCAAATTTATTTTAAAAAATTTTCAAACTATTTTTGCGCTTTTAAAATGGTAAGTCGGAACCGTTGCCAAAATTATTATTAGACGGGGTTTGGTATCCGGTGTTTGCAGGCGGGATTATACCGCCGTAATCACTTATTTCCTCAACGACAAAACCAGGGGACCGGTTGGGGAATAAATTTACATAATAAGGAAATCCAGCCCCTTGAACCTCCGCCCGGCTCAATGATATTTTCAATGACGTTTTACTCGCCAAATATGATTTTATATCGGTCAATGTCATTTTCTTTGCCCAGCTGTCTTGCGGATTTCCTGGTTTGAAATACTTTTTAAGCAGGTTCACACCATCCCCATATTCGTGAAACTCCCGAGTATGCAAATCCAATTCGTTAATGTCTTCTCCCAATATCTGCCAAACATATCCTTCTTTATGCAACTGATAGCAAGCCATCAGCAATTCTGTTTTGTTGCATGAATTATAAATGGACTGCTGCATAGGTCCGGTAATTGAACATGGCACATAACGCCTGTTTATAGACGGATCATGTACTATATTATAAATGTTAGCATTTCCACAAAGCACGGCCAGCCGCTTGCGCTTTTCGGATGTTTCCGCATAGGCTAACCGGCCCTCGAATATCCGGCTGTCCGTCAGTGATTTGTTTTGTGAAATTTTACGCAAAAAAGATTCGTCTATGTCGTTCATGATCAACAAAAGATTGTCAATCAATAATTTTTCCGTATCCACTTTCTTTTTATTGAGGTCCGCCAAATTATCTTCAGTGACATAAGGCAAAAGATATTCAGGCAATAAATACCTGTGAAAATGCGTCTTTCCAGTTCCGGGATCGCCGCATAAAATATGAAATAGAGGCGAATAGCCGCCTTGCATTGCTTGAATGATAGAAACCATCCATTTCGTGGTAAATTTTTCAAGGTATGCCCGGTTGTCGGTATTGAGGCATTTCAAAAATGAGTGTATAAATTTTTCCGGGTTCTGTGGGATTTTGCCCTCATTGTCAGAAAAAAATCTTTGAAATGGATTGTATGTTTTCACGAAATTACTATGCAAGATCTCTTTTATAGCTATTGTTTTCGCCTTTTCAATCGTCCGCTTCACATCGACGTACATACTGTTTAAATCCTTTGTCGTCAAAACCTTTCCTTCAATTTCCAGTTTATTTGTAATGTAATTTTCCTCAATCTCATAATTCATTTTAAGAAAATTCATTATCTCATCTTCGGTACTTTCTGTTTCGTCTTTTAAAACAAATTGGTTATTGATTACCTCATTTATGACCGGCAGACTTATTTCTTTTGCAATCCCTTCTTTTTTAAACAGTTGAGTCGCGATTGCGTCCGGCGTAAGCCCTGATTTCCGCAGGTTGGACGTTGCGCGGATTATATTGGTTGTTTCCGGGGAATATATTTCAATGCCTGCTTTTTTTACGTAATAATAAAGCGACCCCATTGTAACGCCATTGCCTTTTGCTTTCAGGCAAGATGTGTATCTTTTATCAGCGGTACGCGGGGAGTACCCTTTGTTTAGATGGCATAATGAGTGCCAATAATTACGGCCCGATTCGCCAAATTTATCAGCCAGCGCAAAACCGCATCGTAATAAATTCTTATACCCATCCGCGTCATCCGGGATTATCTGTATATGTTTTTGCTGAATTTCTTGTATAATACGCTCAAAATCGCTTTGTACGTAAATTATTTTTTCTATTTTTTGTACCTTTTCTTTTTTCGGGTACTGTTTAAAAACAGGCACTTCGTATGGATCGTGCCTTTCAAATAAATGAGGGTCGAAGCTAACAAACCTCGCGCGGCTTTCATTGATGCAGCTGCTGTCGAGGTTGGGAGAAAATTCGGGATATTTTTCGTAAATATATTGCTGGATGCCCTCAAAGCTTTCGCGGTGTTTTTTGCCGTCGATCCTGAATAGAACACACACCCCAACCCCGCGTATAGTCGTCCAGCTCGCGTAAGTGTACGGATCTGCATTTATGAGCGATTTAAACAACTCAACGTCATTTCCTAAATCGTCAAAATCCAGAGCTATAAATCCGCTATGCTTCGTTAATGAACCATCTGTGCGCTCGCTTGCGAAATGGCCGGAAATTGTAACAGACGGACACATTTTTTTTGCGGCCCGCTGTTTTACTTTATCTTTTTCCAGCCTTATTTTATTTACAAAATCCTCCCACTTGCCGGTTTTTATGTCGGACAAAAAGTATTGTAAAATATATTCTTTTTTAGACTTCGTATCGTGAATATCACTATAAAAGCTAATGACGGTATCGGGCATATTTTTGACGAAAAAAAAGTTATGAAACGCGCTTTACACGCCAGTTCGTGTTGCCGAGATGCTCGAATCGGAAAATATAGGCAAGTTTGTTTGCCGCTAAATAACGGTAGTGCGCTGATTTAAAAGATGCAATATTATCGCATTCAAACGTATGCCAATCTCCAATGTATTTGAAAACGTAAGCCCTGATGATTTCAGCGCGGGATTCGTCAACGTACCCGCGTCCACCCCTTATAAGTGTCTGTTCCATATTTTATAAATGATACGCAATAATACTATTTATTTCTTGAAAACCAAATATACTGATTATATATTTTTAACCTTTACGTAATACCCAGCACTGCGGTTGGGCAATAGATTTTTTATTAACGTAAATCCAGCTAAGTGCATAGATGTAGTGGTTATTTTTCTATAAGGTTGTTTTTTATTTAGCAAATATTCCTTGACCTCGCGCAATATCATCGGTGTTCCGTCTGCTTTCGTCCCCGGTTCAAAAAAAAGAAGAATTATATCCGATGGCTGTAATTCTTCTTTTTCATAACCATAAAAACCTATTTTTAAAAAACCTTCGTCAAGGAATGTTTTAATTCCTAAATCCACGCTTCCGAATTTAGCCGTAAGTGCTTTTATTTCCCCGGCAGTTAAATTGATAACTGCCCTTTGATGCACGTATAATTTTAAAGTTGCCATTTTGTTTTTTTTACAAAAGTAGTAGTATTATTTTACATCAAAGAATATACTTTACTATAATACATGTTCCTCAAACCCTACTCACTGAAAAACCGCGCCCAGGGCTGTTATGCGAAAGTAGTTAAGATTTCGCGCCAAACAGGGCCTAATTATTTTTTGTATTTTCTCAAATAAACAGTTATAATCAGTATTTTATATTATTATTACGCTTTATAACTGTTTATTTAGCCTTTTTTGCTTTTTTTATTTTTCTTATTCCAATTTCCCCTTATTTTAACTATTTTATACTTAAAGTATTGGAAATCAATTGAGTAAGACAATAGTTAACACTGAGTAAGGTATGAGTATAGTAGTAACTGTAATATAAGAAAACAGCATTAATATATCTGAATTTTATAATAAATGCACAATATATAAAGTAGTAAGTTAATATATTTCTCCATCCGCATCCTTCATTTTATGCCCCGTAAACAGTTATAGCGATTTTTCACATAAAAAATACGGCCCCGTTTCCAGTCGGCCGTTACGAAAAGGTAGGGCAAGAAATTAATCAAATAAAAGTACGTACTCCCATGTGCTGTTTCTCCCGCACCCCTCGTTAGCCTTTAACACTCCATTTGAAGCCATCCAGAATACGCCCTCTTTTGTTTATTGGTCAGACGTGCCTTATATATTTTAGCCCTTAACTCAAACGAATATTCGCACTGCAAAATATTAGAGCCACTTGCATTTGGAAGATCAAAGCATATTTCGGTATCCATTCTTACTTTATTTGAAATACCATGATTCGAGAATCTACATTTTAGGCCATTTATTTCAAAATATAAAGATACTGAGCTACCGGAAGCGCTTAAAAAGTAAATATCCCATCCGCTAAATGTCTTTAATATTAGTTCCTTGCAGCTATTTTGTTGATCGGTCATCTTGTTTTGGTTTTGTGGTTAAGAAATTCCGGCAACTTATTCAGTTTCGATTTTTTCTATTCGTGCAGAAACTGCATCAATGCGTAACACGCCATACATGCGTATAGCTCTTTTTGCTTTCTTCAAAGATTTTTCATCTTCAAAATAGTATTCAGCACGTGTTACAAGAAATTCTTTTGCTTCCTTCATTGTATCGAAGGTCATTGACGCGGAATAGCGACCATTGCCATTTGCGTTGCATCCCATACCGAAGTGACGAAGTGATGGCGTCTGGTAAGATTTTGGAACGGTTGCATTGATTATTACTTTCATTTTGTTTTGTTTTAAGTGGTTAAGTATATTATTTCATGTTCTTTATTGCGTTTTCCCTATTCTTTTCAGCCAGCCAGTCACTTGCACCCCTGTTGCTTGCTGCTATTTTATCAGCCTCTACATTTGCATTATAGATAGCGGTCATTGTTTCGGCGCTATCTTTAACGTCAAATGATGCTTCCGCCTCTTCAATGGTAGCATACATTACAGGTCCATAAGCAACAGGATATTTAGTCGTCTTATCTGTTTCAGAAAAATAAACAGTTATGATATTTACATCCCGTGCTATCACTTCACCTATTCCGTTTACTTTGTTTGCTGTGTACATTTTGTTTTTTTTTTAAACAAGAAACCATTTCCTGATTTGTTACACAAAGATAGTAAACTTTAGTTTACCAAACAAACTATTTTTAGTTAAAATAATGTTAAAGAAAACGCTTATCGTAATTATTATTAACTTCGCAAATGAACTGTAAAAAACTGTATTATGTTATCTGACAAGCAAAAAGTGTTCATACGCGAATATTTGGTTGATTTAAACGGGTCCGCTGCCGTAATTAGAGCTGGGTACCAGTCGGCGCACCCAGACGCATTATCAAACCAACTAATGTTAAAGCCAGAAGTTGCCGGCGCGATCCAGTCTGCGATGGATGCCCGGGCTGCGCGGGTGGAACTGAAGTCGGACGAGGTAGTTTCAGAGCTGCGAGATATTGCTTTTGATGATATTAGTAATTATTTGGAATTTAACAATGTAGAATATAATGTTATTGATGCTATTACTAAAGAAGTGGTATTGTTAAATACCGTATCTGTAAAGATCAAAGACAGCGCAAGCATGAAAACAAAAAATATTAAAAAAATAAAAATATGTAAAAACGGTGAATTTGAATTTGAATTGTATAGCCGTGATTTCGCACTTGACAAGCTAATGAAGCACACTGGGGCGTACGAGAAAGACAAGCCACTTCCAAATACAAATACTATTATTATTGGATATGATACCGGCGAAGAATAATGAAATGATATAATGAAAATGAAAATGATATAATGAAAGCGATATAATGAAAATGAAATCGATATAATGAAAGCGATAATAGACAGGCGAAATTATAACCCACTTTATTGGCATTTAAAGCCACTATTGAAAGACAAATCAATAAGATATATATATATAGAGGGAGGGAGCAGCGCCAGTAAGACATATACCATCTGCCAAGTACTCACGGAGCTCCTTTTAGAATGTGCCTGGTCAACATATGTCGTCAGAAAGCAGAACGTAGATATAAAAGACACTATATATAAATCATTCAAACTTGCTGCAAAGAAATTAAAATTATTGCCATTCCTGCAAACAATTGAAGGCTGCATCAGAAAAGCCGACAAAACTGCTGAAATAAGGTTTGACGGACTGGACGGCGAGGAAAACGTCAAGGGCCTTGAGGATATAATGTTTGTGTATATGAATGAGTTTAGCCAGTTTATGGAGCTGGAAAATGATCAAATGCGCAAACGTTTGCGCGGGAAAGAAAACCAGAAATTTATATACGACTGGAACCCGATTTCCAGCGAACTTTGGATTTATAAAAATCTCATAGATATTGATATATGGACCGATCTGCCGCTGAAAGTGCAAGATTGCCCATCCATTTTTAGTGGTTTGGACCCTGAATATTCATTCAAACGAATAAACGCCGCCGGGGATTCCATTTGGATCAAAACTACTTATAGAGACAACTGGTGGATCATGGGCCGGCCGGACGGGAAAGCCGGCTTTAAAGACACACACACATTAGCGGCTTACGAATTTGATCGAATTCATAAGCCAAATTATTACCGGATATATGCAAACGGAGATCGCGGGGTAATTCGCACTGGTGGCGAATTTTGGAAACATTTTAACGAAATAAAACACGTTGCCGCATTTGGTTATGAGCCTGGTTTTCCAATACACGTTTCATTAGATAACAACGTTATACCATACGTAACGCAATCGTTGTGGCAAACGGACGGCAAAACAATCCGGCAAATTATGGAACTGCCATGCGAAAGCCCGTATAACAATGCAGTGAAGGCTGCGATTAAACTTGCGGCCTACTTGCGATCCATATCATATGCTGATATTGTTTACATATACGGAGATCCTTCGGCGCAGAGCCGTACAACAATCGATGTAAACAATTCTTCTTTTTTTGATAAGTTTATTGAAACATTGCGCAGCTGCGGGTTTCTCGTTGTTTCGCGCGTGGAGCGTAGCGCACCCAGGGTGGCCATGTCTGCAAGTTTTATAAACGACATTTACGAATTTGAATATCAGGGATTTTCAATACAAATTTCAGATAAATGCAAAACTTCAATCAATGATTATGTTTCTGTACAGGAAGACAGCCGGCCTGGTAATGTTGGGGGAATGGTTAAATTTAAAGTAACTGATAAGGTCACAAAGAAAACATACGAACCTATAGGGCATTTCTCAGATGCAAAACGATACTTTATATGCAAATTATTAAAAAACGAATTCGATAAGTATTGCGCAAAAGGAAACGGGCGGAACGCCACGGTTGGAGGCCGGTAAATAAAAATACGTCGGCGTAAAATAATTATTTATACATTTGTGAAATGAATACACCACTTGGCAATAATGCAGCAGCACCACTTGGCAATAATGCAGCAGCCACGCAACAATACAGGAATCAATTCTTGAACCACCCGGATTTCATGCCTAAATTTAGTGAGGCTATGCGCGGCGTAACATATCCGCAAAAAGAAATACATAAGGATATGCGCGGATGGCTGTTGCTGGCTTTAATGAAAAGAAGTTTCCCGTCAATTCAATGCCCACTTTCCCAATATCAGGAAATGGTAGAAATGGATCCAAAAAATATGTCATTTCCAACACTACAAAAAGCATGCAACATAATATTAAACCACGAACCAGGCGACGCAATATGCGAATGGGCGAATGTCGTTATTCCAGAAATGGAAAAAATGAGGGTTAATATAGATCAAATAATATCCCCGAAACGCGAAAAGGTGATTGACGAATTAGTCAAGCTTCAAAAAGAAATAGATGCGCAGGAACGCGCTAAAAAATCTATAATCCACTAACCCGATAAGATATGATATTGCAATTAACAGACATAGAAAACATAATTAATAAAAAAGCATATAGATCACAATTCCAAAAGATGCGTGATCAATATGCTATTATGTATATGTTTGTTACCGGTGTTGGCATAGAAGATTATGTGATGGATAAGCCAGAGTTTATGAGACCAGGGCAGATAGATACGCTTATAAACATGATGCACAGCCTTTCGGACACAATACATCGCGTTATGCAGCCCATAGGGGCAATATATACCGCAAAGGGAGGCATGGAACATTACAACCTGCCGGAAGAATTGCAGTCTGAATTTATCACATTTATTTCAAATATCACGGAAGGAATTTCGTTGTCGGAATGGATACGTCAATGCGTGCAGAACGAATATTTCATTAACCCCAACGGTTTGGTATATATTGATGTTAACGAATATGGAGAACCATATCCTCAGGTCCGTAATATTTTTGATATTGAATGCTATAAACCAAATGGCCGCGCGCTGGAATATGTGATATTCATAGCAACTGATGAAGAGCGTGCGGAATATGAAGCAAACGGATGGATACCGGCCAATACG
>Ga0302200_10001265_pt1 | contig 24006 bp, 16 predicted proteins | sample II_Bog_N3_1_FD_194585 | JGI IMG/M metagenome (GOLD analysis project Ga0302200, IMG submission 194585) | Peat permafrost microbial communities from Stordalen Mire near Abisko, Sweden - II_Bog_N3_1 | ecosystem: Environmental > Terrestrial > Soil > Wetlands > Peat | place: Sweden: Abisko... | reverse complement strand
AAGTTTGAAGGGTTTGAAGAGTTTGAAGTTTGAAAGGTTTGCGGTTTGAAAGGTTTGCGGTTACTGCCCTGTCGCCCTCCCACTTGGTCTTTATTGCAGAATGATTGTGCCTTAGAAGTGGGAGTGCGACTAAAAGGGTGTTGAGTGTTGCTGATCTGAAATTTTTCAGGTCTTGAAAGGTCGTCCTTCCCACTCATTCCTCGCTCCTTATTCCTGAATTTGTGGGAGTGCGACTAAAGGGTGAAAGACAAAAGAACCAAGAACCAAGACAAAAGACTGCAGAACCCGAAACCTTTCAAACTTTTCAAACTTCAAACTTTTTAAACTCTTTAAGTTGTATATCATTTTCGATCATAAAACCCTAAAATATAGTAAGTAAAATGGCAAAGAAAAAACAGACACAACAAGTTCAGCAATTGAGCCCGGAGAATTATATCCGTCAGAAAGCACGTAACCTGCCGGTTTTTGAATGCATGATAAATGAAGATTGGGAAGTCAGTAAAATGGCTTCCGTTTCAGTAGCACGAGTCCACACCAATGGGAATATAACTGTTGGATTTTATTTGGTTGATTTGAGCTGTTTGGGAGTAAAAGATGCACACTTTTTATTTAATGTATCAAAATCCGAATATAGAAATACGATTTCCAAGATTAGTCGGTTGAAATTGATTTCTGTTTCCTATGAATTGGCACATAATATTGTTTACGCCGGTCTTGAATTTGCAAAGGAATTGGGATTTAATCCACATAAAGATTTTTCTGTTGCAAAATATATTTTGGAAGAGGACACCGATGAGGTTGAATTGATACAAATTGAATGTGGTAAAAATGGGAAACCGCTCTATGTCAAAAGCGAATGGCAAAGCGAACAGGAATCTAACCGGATTATCGCTCAATTAGATCGCTCAGTCGGTAAAGGAAATTATAATTATATTATTCCATTTAAATCTGAAATGGATGAAGATGAGGATATAGATTTTAATAAAGATGATAATGAAGACTGAGGATGAGGAATTTAGCAAACTGACTTTTGAAGAAATACAAGAGTTGTTTAATCAATTAACGGACTCGTTGATAAGTCCGGATATGGAAGATTATATAAAATTAGCCGACCTTATTAAATTTGTTTTTAACGGTCTTATCGACAATAATTTAGTTGATGATTTATGTAATGCCTATGTTAATAATCTGAGAGTTGGTATCATGCCATTCGAAGAAATCCCATTTGAACTTTGGGGCATAGAACAAGGTGATCTGATTATTACAGATCAAATGACTGACCTTTTTCTTAAATCCTATAACCTTGTCAAAGAATTCGATAAAAAAGGAACAAAAAAGGTCAAAGAGCTTAAAAAATTAGTGGGCAATATACCTGCTGTTCGTCTACTTGAATTTATGATTCTGGAAATGAATGATAAAGAAGATAAATGTTTTGAAATGGCAATAGATAATTATGAAAAATACCCTTTTTATCCTATTTTTAAATTGCAACTTTTACTTCCTTATAATGAGTACTTACCAAAAGTGCAAACCAATTTAATGCCTGATCTTCACAGTCTGTTTTATTACCGTACGATGTTGCACGAAATTGAATTTATGAATTACATTTTAACACTAATAAGATTAATTGAGAATGAAGTGAATGCAACAAAATTAGAGGCACTTCTCAAGGCAATTTATATTTTAGAGATCCCTGAAAAATTCAAAAAGGAAGTTATAAGTAAAATAAAGGGATCAAAATTCATGTTGGTATCTTTGCATTTTTCTCCATATGAAGATGAAGAAGAAGAAGAGTAATTAGGGTCTGCTGAATAACTCCAGAGGAGTTACCTGTGCATATTCATAGGAAATCCTTACAGGATTTTTATAATTAAAACAAATTAAGTGCTTAAGTTTTAAACTAAAAATAAAAAAATCCTTGTTCCAAAGAATGAAAAATGCATAGTAATTGTATATTAATCTGAAATATAACTGTTTTTCAGCAGACCCTAATTAAGTATGATTTTAAGTAGTAGATTCACTTGTCCTGTTAATCACTCCGGATTGGAATCTGTCAGAAATTTTAAAACAGCAAACCAGATTTCAGTAATGAAATCTGTTCAATTGGTCAAAAGGCTATAAACTTTTCAAATGGAGTATGCGACATTCCGGTTTATCGGAACTTCAAATGGAGTATGCGACATTCCGATTCATCGGAACTCTTCAAACTTTTCAAACTTCAAACTTTTCAAACTCTTCAAACTTTTCAAACTTTTCAAACTTTTCAAGCTAAGAATCTTTCGTGGCAGAGGGATAAGTTTCCATCCATTATTTTTTGTACCTTTGCACTCCGAAAATGATGAACTGTTTATTCATGTAAATTTTTCAAACTTCAGACTTTTCAAACTTCAAACTAAAAAACCATGGCTCTTCAATGTGGTATTGTCGGTTTACCTAATGTAGGTAAATCTACTTTATTTAACTGTTTATCAAATGCTAAAGCTCAGGCTGCAAACTTTCCTTTTTGTACTATTGAACCAAATGTCGGTGTCATTACCGTACCGGATGAACGGCTGAATAAACTGGTAGAAATGATTCATCCAAAAAGTATTGTTCCTACTACAGTTGAAATTGTTGACATTGCAGGACTTGTAAAAGGGGCCAGTAAAGGCGAAGGATTAGGAAATAAGTTTTTAGCCAATATCCGCGAAACAGATGCCATTTTGCATGTGCTTCGTTGTTTTGATAATGACAACATCATTCATGTCGACGGGAGTATTGATCCGGTTCGTGATAAAGAGATTATCGATACGGAATTGCAGTTGAAAGACCTGGAAACTGTGGAAAGCCGTATTACAAAAATACAGAAACAGGCACAAACAGGAGGCGACAAGACTGCTAAAACAATCTATGATATTTTAGTGAAATACCGTGCTGCCTTACAACAGGGTAAATCGGCCCGTACGGTGATACTGGACCCTTTGGTTAAAAAGCTGGTAAAAGACTTGTTTTTATTGACAGATAAACCTGTAATGTATATATGCAATGTAGATGAAGCTTCTGCTAAAAGCGGGAATGCCTATGTAGATGCTGTCTGAGAATCCATAACAGATGAAAATGCAGAGATATTAGTTGTGGCAGCTGCTACTGAAGCTGATATCGCTGAACTGGATACATACGATGAACGTCAAATGTTCCTCGAAGAAATAGGATTGAATGAATCGGGTGTTTCACGTTTGATACGAACAGCTTATCATTTGTTGAACCTGCAAACTTATTTCACTGTCGGAGTTCCGGAAGTACGTGCCTGGACATTTGGAAAAGGATGGAAAGCACCTCAGTGTGCCGGTGTGATACATACCGATTTCGAAAAAGGGTTTATCCGCGCCGAAGTAATCAAATATCTCGATTATACTACCCTTGGCACGGAAGCAGCCTGTAAAGAGGCTGGTAAAATGTACGTGGAAGGGAAAGAATACGTCGTGCAGGATGGGGATATTATGCACTTCAGGTTTAATGTGTAAAAAGCTATATATATAAATGCCGGTAAATATAAAATTTACCGGCATTTATATATTACAATATTAAGATAAATCTATGTATTGAGATCATCATAAATCATTGATTTATTTCATTTTCAAATTTTCAAATTGATTCATTTTCAAATCTACTTAACACTAGTTCATTTTAACCGAACATTTCAACATCTTCCTTTGTAATGGTGGCACCACCCAATATAATCAACCTTTCTACGATATTCCGGAGTTCACGGATATTTCCGGTCCAGGGGCGTGATATAAGTGATTCAATGGCTGAATCTTCAAAAACTTTAGGGTGAATTCCCTGATCACTGCAAATAAGTTCACAAAAATGAGTGACTAGCAGTGGAATATCTTCTTTGCGCTCATCAAGTGCAGGAACATGGATTGGGATGACATTCAACCTGTGGAATAAATCTTCACGAAAATTCCCTTTTTCAATTTCTTTTTTCAGATTCTTATTGGTAGCTGCAATAACCCTCACATTGACTTTAATGACTTTGTCGCTGCCTACCCGTGTCAGTTCATTTTCCTGTAGCACACGGAGTACCTTGGTTTGGGCCGAAAGACTCATATCTCCTATTTCATCCAAAAATATAGTTCCCCCGTCTGCCTGTTCAAACTTTCCAATTCGTTGTCTTATTGCCGAAGTAAAAGCCCCTTTTTCATGTCCGAATAATTCGCTTTCAATCAGTTCGGAAGGGATGGCAGCACAGTTCACTTCAACATAGGCTGCATCCGACCTGTTGCTTTGCTCATAAAGCAATCTGGCTACAATTTCTTTTCCGGTTCCGTTATCACCTGTTATCATCACCCGTGCATCGGTTGGTGCAACCCGTTCAATCATCTTCCTGACTTTTTCTATTGCAGGAGAAGTCCCCACCATTTGAAGTTTTTTTGCAACCTTCTTCTTTAATGTTTTCGATTCGGCAACCAGATTATTCCGTTCGAGGGCATTCCTGACTGTAACAAGTAATCTGTTTAAATCAATAGGCTTTTCAATAAAATCAAAAGCTCCTTTTTTTATACATTCAACAGCAGTTTCTATGTTTCCATGTCCCGAAATCATCACAATAGGCGCTTCAATGCTATATTCATGTAAATGAACAAGCAATTCTATTCCATCCATTTCAGGCATTTTTATATCCGAAAAAATCAAATCAAACACATTATTTTGAGCCGCTTCCAGACCAAGCTTACCATTTTCAGCCGTTGAGACCTGATGTTTTTCAAATTCAAGAATATCTTTCAGCGTATTTCGAATGCTGCGCTCATCATCAATTACTAATATCTTTGCCATCTCATCTACGAATTATACGAATTAAAATCTAATTACACGAATTTCAGTTTACATAGTTGGTTCTACAGGGTTTGTTGTGAAAATATTAAAATAATAAATATCTCACCACAAAAGTTACAAAGATAAAATTAACCACATAGGCACATAGAACACAATAGAAAAACACAAAATACTTAACCACAAAAGGATACAACAGAAAAATACTAAAGAAACTTAACCACGAGATACAAAAGTACACAATAGAAAATACCAAACACATTTTAGAATTTTAAAACAATAACTTTGCTGAAAGGATTAGTTATTATTTCTTTTATTTCTATTGTAACAATAACAGATTCTATTTGCAATTTGATTATTTATAAAATCTTAAAATACCGCCAGGTATTTTCCTATTGTGTTCTTTTCTTTATTGTTTTTTTGTGTCCTATTGTGTCTATTGTGGTTATGTATTTTTTTCTTTCTTCTTATTTTCCTTTTCTACGAAATAACTTTTGTGGTTAGATTTTCTTCTTCACACTAAAACCGGTTGTATCATATATTTAACAACGTTTTTTTACTTTCTTATTTTTTTACCTGACATCAGATTGTAAAGCATTTCCCCAAAAACATCATCATCTTCACCTTCTCCTTCATCACCAAAAACATCATAATCATCAAACTCATCGAAGTCATCTTCTAATTCTGATACTTCTTCCAGATATTTTATTAAAACTGATTTAGGTTTCTTCTTCTTTTGAAAAATCAATTGTTTTGATTTAATGCCTTCTAATTCAGAAAGAATTTCTTTTTTTTGAGTTTTTAGTAAAGTATGAGCATACTTAGAAGAATAATTAAGCAATTCAAAAATAGTTGTATAAGCAGGGTTCATTTTTAGTTGACATAATTCCTCTTCTAATTCATCGACCTGCTCACTCAATACTTTGTTATATAGTTTTAATTTTCCATCCGTGAGCTTTTGTAAATCGTCCGCTGTCCGGTTCACCCATTCCATTTCCAGTTTCAACAAAGTGGCCAGATCTTTTTGATCATATGCAACAGTCACTTTCTTCATCAATTCGGTCTTCTCTGCTTTTTGATCTTCATTTATTTCCGTATCAGGATGAAGCATTTTAGCGAGTGAAATATAGATCGAACGAAGTGATTTTTTTGACAATTCATCTTCTAGCTTTTGTTTTTGCTCTTCTTCTATTTGTTTTTTTGTTTTTTTCTTATTCTGTTCTATCTCTTCCTCTTCCTGATTCTTTTTATCGAGTTGTTCCTTTAGTTTTTCGGCATACTTACGGGCTTCTTCTTCGTTTGACATATCAAAATCCATATCGCCTACATCTACCCCCATTTCATCTTCCATAAAGTCACGAAACTGCTCAAATAAATCGAGTTTTTCAACTTCCAACATTTCTTTGTAAGAAACATTACCGTATTTATTGTACAAAGCCTCTTCCTGTTCATTAGGTTCAGTGTAAGTCAACGCTATATTGAACAAGTCCATAATATGATTTTCAAAATCATCATTTTGCCTGTTAGTTAGTTTTATATTTTGAACATAACTATCAAGTATAGTGGCAAACTCAAAATATGCTTTTCCTAACGTTTTCTGAACAGGTGATATTTCTTTTGAATACGCAATTGTTAACTCAAAGGCAAGATTTTTTGTATCAACAATTTGCTTTTCAAGAGCTTCTATTTTTTTAATCAGCTTATTGAAGTTCTGCTGATTTTTACTCAACACCTGTTTCTTGCTTTTAACTATTTGAAGTTTATTGGTTTTTATAACCGAATTTAATTTTGGCTTTACATCTGACTTTATATCATCAAAATCAAAGTTTAATAACAGCTCTTTATCAGTATATTTCTTTTTCTTTTCCATAAATGAATCTCTGCTCCTGGAATTCGTGTAATTAGTTTTAATTCGAGTAATTCGTAATTATTGTAATTCGTAATTATTGTAATTCGTAATTATTGTATTTCGTTAAATATCAAAACCTATATCTTTACGGAAATATTTGCCTTCAAACTGAATCTTTTGGGCATTAGCAAATGAGATAGCCAGTGCTTCTGCTTTTGATGTTCCATATGAACTGACAGCTATGACACGTCCGCCGTTGGTAACAAGTTCTCCGTCTTTTGATGCAGTACCTGCATGAAATACAATACTTCCATCAATATTTCCAATTCCACTGATTTCTTTTCCTTTTGCATACTCTTCAGGATAACCACCGGATACCAACATAACGGTAACTGCAGTGCGGTCATCAATCTCAATAGTCTTTTCATCCAGATTGCCATTGGCAACTCCTTCGAGTAACTCCACGAAATCACTTTTAATACGTAACATCACAACTTCAGTTTCAGGATCTCCCATGCGGGCATTGTATTCAATGGTGTATGGTTCGTCATTTACTTTAATCAGACCCAGGAAAATAAACCCCTTGTATAAAATGCCTTCGCTTATCAGTCCTTCAATTGTAGGCTTAATGATTCGCTCCTCCACTTTACGCATAAATACTTCATTTGCAAAAGGAACCGGCGAAACAGCGCCCATACCTCCCGTATTCAGTCCCTTGTCGCCTTCACCAATTCGTTTATAATCCTTGGCTACAGGCAGAATTTTATAATGAACTCCATCGGTCATTACAAAAACCGAGCATTCAATCCCTGAAAGGAATTCTTCAATCACAACCGTATTACTGGCAGCTCCGAATTTTCCGTGAAGCATTGCTTTTAGTTCGACAATCGTTTCGTCCGGATCGTTTATGATCAGAACACCCTTTCCTGCAGCCAGTCCATCCGCTTTCAATACATAGGGAGGCTGAAGGCTTTTAAGGAAATCGATACCTTCAGGAAGATTTTCGTTCGTTACGCTCAGGTATCCGGCCGTTGGAATGTTATGACGGAACATGAATTGTTTCGAAAAGTCCTTACTTCCCTCCAACTGTGCCCCTGCTTTGTCAGGACCAATAACCGGTATGTGATTTATTTCAGTATCACCTGCAAAGAAATCGACTATGCCATTGACCAGTGGATCTTCAGGGCCAACGACCACCAGTTCGATGTTGTTTTCGAGTACAGCTTTTTTGATCGCCGGGAAATCATTTGTCGCAACCGGCAAATTTACCCCTAATGCAGCAGTCCCGGGATTACCGGGAGCTATAAAAAGTATTGAAAGTTTTGGACTTTGAGCTATTTTCCAGGCCATTGCATGTTCGCGTCCGCCCGATCCAAGGAGAAGAATATTCATAATAGTTTGAATGGATTTAATTGCAAAAGTAGTTTTTTTGATTGAAAGAGACAAATAAAATAAACCTGAAACATTAATCTTGTCATTTCCATTTCCATTTCAGGATTATTGATTTATAAAGTTTAATGACTATTTTTGCAATTGAAAGAAATTGATTCACGGTTCTTAGCATTTAGTGTCAAAACTCCCATTAAATTTAGAATATGAATATAGTAGAAAACAGATTAGAATTAAAAGCTTATTTTTTAGAAATAATTCAGAATGAAGTTGCAACATTCAATCAATCTGTATCATCCGAAAACGGTGATTGGGTTGTAAAAGGATTTATTGATATTGCCAAAAATATTTATACCATTTCTGTTGATACAAAAGTAATTTCCAAAATCATGGAACTACTCATTTTTCCTAATATTTGTAGATTTGCTGAAAAGTATAAATTAAAAATGATGTTAAGTAAAGAACAAAATTTTTATCCTGACATTACTTTTGTTGATGAAGAAGGTAATAAATATGCTGTTGATTTAAAAAGTACATATCGTAAAAATTCAAAATCTGTAAATGGAATGACTTTAGGTGCTTTTACAGGATATTTTAGAGATAGAAAAAGTACAAAAAATATCACATTTGCTTATGATGATTATATTGCTCATTTTGTTTTAGGTATTATATATTCTAGAGCTGATAATGCAATTGATGAAAGGGAAATATATCAGATTGATGACATTCTGAATATCACTTCAGTAGCAAAAGATTTTGAATTCTTTGTCCAGGAAAAATATAAAATAGCTGTTGATCGTCCCGGTAGTGGTAACACTAAAAACATAGGTTCAACAACAAGTATTGATGCATTAAAAAACGGAAAAGGTACTTTCGCTGAATTAGGTGAAGAAACATTTGATGATTACTGGAAGTTTTATCTTACTCAGGAAATGGCAAAAGCAGCTGAATTGAATAAATCGCCATACACAAATCTTAAACAATACAAAGAACTTAAAAACATACAATAATGCAATTTGAATTATTCTCAGCAATTGAAACAGTTCCAAAATTTCCTTCAACCCGCTATCAGGGAAGCAAATTGAAATATATTGACTGGATTTGGTATTGCATTAAAGATCTCCCTTTTGATACAGTTTTAGATGCATTTGGTGGAACAGGTTGTGTTTCATTTTTAATGAAACAAAAAGGTAAAACTGTAACATACAATGATATTTTAAAGTTTAATTCTATAATTGGTAAAGCACTTATTGAAAATGAAAATCAAAATATTGAAGATTATGAGTTAGATTTTATTATCAAAGAACATGATGATGTATCATATCCTGATTTTATTGAAAAAACTTTCCACGATACGTATTTTACTGATGAAGAAAATCATTGGTTGGATGTAGTAATTACTAATATTTCCAAAATAGAAAATTCATATAAACAATCAGTTGCTTTATTTGCTTTATTTCAATCTTGTATTATCAAAAGGCCATACAACCTGTTTCATAGAAAGAACCTGTACATTCGGACTCAGGATGTTAAGCGAAGTTTCGGGAATAAAATAACATGGGACACTCCCTTTTCAGTTCATTTTCGGAAGTTTATTATAGAAGCAAACAATGCTGTTTTCTCAAATGAGAAACAAAATATAGCTTTGAATGAAAATATTTTCAATATTCCAAATCAATATGATTTGATATATATTGACACACCATATATCTCTGAAAAAGGAGTTGGCGTTGACTATTTAGATTTTTATCATTTTCTGGAAGGTATTGTAAACTATGATAATTGGGATAACCTGATAGATTATAACAGCAAACATAAAAGATTGAAGTTAAACGGTTCGGATTGGACTACAGCACAAAAAATAGAAAATTCATTTGAGAAATTAATACACCAATTCAAAGACAGCATATTGGTTATTTCTTATCGTTCCGATGGTATTCCAACTATTGATAGAATTAAAGATATTCTAATTAAGAATGGTAAACAAGTTACAATTCATGAAAGTAGTGAAATGAAATATGTGTTAAGTAAGAAGCAATCAACTGAAATACTTATAATTGCGAAATAATTGCTATATTATTTATATTGCAGAATAGTTTATATACAGTTCTAAATTGTCAAACAGAACATTCAAAATATCTTTTCAAAAAGCTAAAGTCACAATAATTTCAGATACAATTTTATAACTAAAGGTCATTCATAGAAACAATGAATGACCTTTTAATAAATATGTAATCCAGGTATCAATATCCAATCGTAAACCTTTCCATGTGATGCTGAGGTTTTTCAACTTCGTTCAACATTGCATCGGCATAATCTTCAACTGAAATACTACTTTCGCCCTTATCATTTACAACCAGTTCATCTTTCCCCAGACGGTAAGTTCCTTTCTTTTCACCAGGGACTATATTTCCTGCCGGTGAAAAAAAAGCCCAGTCAAGTTCGGCTTCTTCCTTTTGCAAGTGATACAGCACTCCAGCCAACGATTCAATAGCCGGCATAAATGAGTCCGGTATCACTCCTGTATCCATCAGTCTCTTATCAGGAGCAACATATAAACTTCCTGCTCCACCGACTATTAGTAACCGTGGAATTTTTGCTTTTTTCACTCCATCAATAATTGATTTATAGGCTTTTGTTGTATCATTAGAAATGTTCGGATTAGTCCACCCGGGGTTGTAAGCACTGATAACCACATCAGCCCCTTTGACAAGTTCAGATACAGATTCTTCAGCTAACACATCTCCGGGTAAAATCTTTAAATTTGGATCTATTAATGTTATTTTTTCCGGGTTCCTAACAATGGCAGTAACTGCATGTCCACGTTTAAGTGATTCTTTCAAAATGGCAGAACCTATAAATCCACTTGCGCCGATAATTGCTATTCTTTTCATGTTCCGTTTTTTATGATGAATAATTGAAATTTATTCAGGAGTCAATAAGTCTTAACTAATTGTTTTATGAAACATTCAGACCGGAAATTAGTTCAGAATTAAACTGATTCCTTTTATTTACATTTAAACAGGATGGAGTATTAAGATATTGGTTGATGAAATGCAAGTCTTCATAAAATAAAAAAAGATTGTCGAATGACAACCTGTTTAAAAGACGAAAGGTAGCTTGCCTCACGGCAGTCTACCAATCTTTGTTAACCTTAAATCTAATACTATGAAAAAATCACTTCGCAAAGATACTGTAACATTATGCTCACTCCAAGCTTTTTAATGAATAATTGTACGAAAACCATGTTTTATAACATGCTTTTAGAATTAGAGTTGAAGTTTTAAGTCTTATGAAGAAATAAATGTCGTAATATTTACATTTTTACGGGAGTTTTCTACGGTATAAAATTAAATATATCCGGTTTTTGAATCTAAAAAGCTCCTGATTGAATTATTTTCAGCTAAATTTTGAATTTATTGAAGTACAAAATCAAAATATCTTTCATTTTAAGAACTCTGATTTTCTTATAAATCATTCTTCTTTTCCATTTGTAAAATTGGAACTCAGTAAGCCTTCGGCAGTGTACATCTCTTGTAATTAAAAAGCCCATAAAAGCAGAATCAAGTTCTGTTTTTATGGGCTTTTAAAATTTAGTTTGAAATTATGCTCGGTTTAATTTCCAAATATGAGGCAATAGTTCATCCATCTTTTGGTTCTTTTGGTCTTGTATTCGATTAAGGACATCGGTTAGCCACTCTTGTGGGTTGACATCATTCACTTTGCAACTTGCCATTAAAGAATAAATGACAGCTGTACGCCTAGCAGATTCATGATTACCACAGAAAAGATAATTTTTACGCCCCAAGGCTAAGTCACGTACACTATTTTCTGCCAGATTGTTGTCAATGCGATACCGGCCATCAAGGGTGTAACGAATCAGTTTTCGATATATGCCGTAAGTGTAGTGGATTGCTTTTCCAATAGGACTTTTGGGTAAAACAGTTTGTGCAGTGGCTAAAAGCCATGTCTCAAATTCTTTAAGAATAGGGTACGATTCTTTTTCCCGCAGTTCCTTGATCTGATCGGGCGTAAAGTTACCTTCAGTTGCCTTACGTTCAATGGCATATAGTTCCTGTATCTTGAGCATTGCATAACGAGCCGGCACAGGATCATTCTCTAGGGCTTGTTCAAATTTGCGTCGGGCATGTGCCCAACAACCAATGGTTGTAATACCCTTTATCTTATCCAAATCATCGTACGCACCATAGCCATCGCATTGCACGGCTCCCTGAAAACCAGGCAAAACCTCGTGCAATATGTGATAACCCCGTGAGCCCTTGTTATAGTAGAATAAAACCATACCAGGATCCAGCGTCTTAAACAACCAGAAATACCCTTTTAACGAACCACTCGGTTTGTCTGTATTTAACACTTTAATGGTGCTTTCGTCTGCAAAAATATGATCCGATTCACGAATATGCAACCAAATCCTGTCGTATAAAGGTTCCAGCAGATCGGCTGTTTTAGCGAACCAATTGTTAATAGTGGATTCTGCCAGGTCAACGCCATCTCTTTTAAGAATTTGTACCTGACGATAAAAGGGCAGGTGATTGACATATTTATTGACAATCAGCCAGGCAATCAAACTGGCTCCGGCGTTACTTTTTGGAAGTGGTAATGAAGGTAAATAGGCGATTGAAATGCCTTTTTCCTGAGGTAAAGCATATTTTGGGCGAATGATACAACGAACATAAATTCTGGCAGGTGTAATTTCCAGTACCTCCGTTTTCTCTTCACCTATTTTTTTAGATCCAGCAGGTAAATTCTCAGGTTCAATGATCTCGATTACACGTGGTAAATGGGCAGGTATAGCCAGTCTTACATTAGGCACAGAGGCTTTCTTTTCCCTCTTAGGACGTGTATAAGTGATTGTTTCTGTTTCAGGCACCACAGGTGCTTCTTCGCCCATACCGAAGTCTAAACGTAATTGATCTGGATTCTCAGGTACAAAACGCTCACTTTTGTGTCCAAAGATGGCTCTGCGTAATTGGTCTAATTGAAAACGGAGGTCAAAAATAACACTCTCTTTTGTTGAAAGTTTGCCTCGAAGTATCTCGTTCTCTTTTTGCAAGAGTTCGAGTTCAGAAGACAGTTGAGGTATGTTTTTTGTTTCAATCACAGTGTAAAGATACAAAATAAAGTTGATATTACAAAGCTTTAATTGCTTTATATATAAGCTATTTAGACTTTATTATATCTTTTTCTTTGTATTCTGTTTTGCATAGAAATACCCTGTATCATCATGACCAATTCAGCCCATTTAAGATGGCAACTTTTATCCTGGGTGTGATAGATTGGTTCTTCAAAATTTCCTTTTTCCAACCTTTTATGATAGATCACCAAGCCACCCGATTCCCATCTCAAAATTTTTATGGTGGTGCGTGTACGGTTCATGAAAATAAACACATCTCCACTCAATGGATTCCGTAACATCTGGGAGCGAACCATTCCACACAATGCATCGAAACCCTTTCGCATATCAGTCGATTCCCGAAAATAAAAATAGCTTAGCGAATCATTTAATGAAAACATGGCTCGCGGTATATGTGAATCAGACGACTCAATTCCTGTTCCCCGGGAATTGCACTCAAATGCAGCCGAACTCCATTGGGATATTCTACTTCGAACCCACTGCTAACTGGGGAACTATATTCTTCTATTTGTAGGGGTACCAGACTTTGGGTAAAAGTCTGAGATTGTTCACGCTCTTTTTTAATCCAATGGGCAAAAGTGTCCATTTTAAAGTGCTCTTGTTCACAAAAGGCTTTTCGTGAGATCCCGAGTTCTCGCCATGTGGATACAATTTGGTAAATCTGTTTTCGTGTCTTGGTTTCTGATTTCATATTTCTTTGCTTTTTTTATTGCAAAGATAAATGCTATCGTTTGTTCGTGAAAGATGCAGACTACGGAAGCCTTACGGAACTCATCCATATAAAACACAGATTCTTCAATAAAGTTTTTGAAATTTGAATCTTCACAAAATCTTTTTGAAACTAAACAAACAGAACTTTTACACTCCTATTTCTTGAATATGATTCTTATTAGACTATAGATTCTCTTATCTCCTAATGAAATTCCCTGCTGTTTGTTATCTTTTCTAAGTTTATTTTTCAGTATAACAAATCAACCAATTAACTAATCAACCAATCAACCAATCAACCAATCAACCAATTAGAGTTCCGGTAAACCGGAATGTCGATTACTCCATTTTCAAGTTTGGATGTTTATCCTGTTTTTTTGGATGATCAGGTTTTGTTATCAGGAAATATTTTTAAAATCATTGAATATTATGTATTTAAAACTGTGGTCAATCCTTTGTCTACCCTTTGAGTACTCTTTGAGTAACCATTAAGTAACCTATAAGTAACCTGTGAGTATCCTGTCATATAATAAGGTAATAAAAAGGATATAATAAGGTAATAATAAGATAATAATAAGACTCTATATAGAATCTTTTTATATCCTTTTTTATTCCTTATTATTTTCTTATTATTTATTTTTGTATTCACAAATTACGCACTGGTTACGCACTGGTTACGCACTGGTTACTCAATGGTTACTCAATGGTTAGACTTAATTTAGACATTCAGTTGAAGAAATATTATTTGTAATCCCTAAATAGAGAAAACCGAAAACTTCCTAGTCCTATTCCCGATTGTAAATTGCAATTTCTTTTTATAAAATAGTTCAAAAAAAGAAGGACATTGAAAATTACAGAATAAAAATTAAGGCTTTTAAATTTAATAAACTATCATTCAACAATAGGGCAATGTTAAGATCATTATAGCGTATTGAGATCATCATAAATCATTGATTTATTCCATTTTCAAATTAACAAATTGATTCATTTCCAAATTAATTTACCAATGGTTATTCATCTTTAAAAACTAAAATCAGGAAAATTGTAAAAGGAATTCTACAAATGACCATAGCATTAAAGGTGTATCATTTTACACCAAAGTCATTAGCGACAAAGTGATTATGCGTACTAAAGGTATATAGTAAGTACGGATTCAAAGTGGACGATGGTTTAAAGAATTGCGGAAACATCAGGTTGATTGGCAGGGATGTGTCAAATTTGTACAATCCATGCGGAATGCAATTGGTGAGACATATCGCCTGTCAAACTTCAACCTGACACCTGTATGGACTGGAATGGGATGGAAGATATTAAAACCGGACAAAGTCACTGAAATCGGGAAACGGTTTTTACGCTTCTCGCAGTATAAACAGGAAATGGAAGGGTACAATCTGAACAAAAAATATCCTTTCACTACGATCATGCAGGTATTCCCGTTAGCGGAACTAAACCGTGAAAAGCTTTCGGCAACAGTATCCTTTCCACGAATAAATTCCGCATCCGATTTGCAGAATATCCGGCATTTCCATACTTTCGCATGATTGTTTGCCTGTGGATGTTGTCGGATATAATGTATATACTCCGAATGGCATCATGCAAAAATATCAACCTGTAAATGATGAATTAAACGGGATAAAACAGTCAGTCCCTGTTGACTGGCATTCGGACAATGATATCCTGCCGTCCCATGTCCTTTCGGTTCAGATTGATGTAGACGCAATCCAATTGCTAACAGACGATGTGATGGTACTCTTGAGCATGGGCATTGAATTTGGGAATGTTGGATTAGGGGGTGTGCGATTGAACCGGTGAAACATGCCGGGTGCTGGAATATACTGCTTTGCCGTTAAAACTTTCCGTGTTCCGCGTTTCGGGTCTGAAAGGTTTCCGGTAAAAGCCAATTAGTCGCACTTCCACTTCTGATTTTGAATAATTTACAGGTTGAACGATAAGTAGGAGGGCGACATCTGGTTGGATGCACGTTCCGTGTTAAGCGTTTCGCGTTCCGTGTTAATGGTCTGAAAGGTTTACTGGTATTGAAAAGTCGCCCTCCTACTCACTCCTCATTCCTCATTCCTCATTCCTCATTCCTTAATTTTTAGTCGCCCTCCCACTTGGTTTTGATTGCAGTAACCCTGAAACTTAGATGTGGGAGTGCGACTAAGGTGTTGAGCGTTTATCCCGGAGTGAAGCCCTCACTTATTAGAATTCGATTGGGATCATATAATTAACTGATTTTGTGAAATTCACCCCGGGTTTTAGTGAGGGTTTCACTTCTAATACAACCTTTCAAATGGAGTAAGCGACATTCCGATTCATCGGAACTCTTCAAACCTTTCAAACTTCAAACCCTTCAAACTCTGAACGCGGAACGCGGAACACGGAACGCGGAACACGGAACATGGAACACGGAACGCTGAACTCTTCAAACATTTCAAACTCTTTAATTCTGAAGACTAAAAGTCACTTTCAATGAATATAAAGCCGTGATATTGAGTAAAAAATGCTGAAATTTCATATTATTAAACATGTTCGATAAAATAAACCTCATTTACATGTTAATCCTCTTTAAATTATAGTATATTTGCGATTGCAGCATGTTATTGTCATTTAATTTATTTAAGTGTATATTTATTCTTATATATAAAACAGAATGTGCAAAATCCTTACTTAGTTCCAATGATTCAGCTTCGAGGTGCTTATGAAAAATAATGACCACAATAAAGCTTCCGCCGACAACCTTCGCAGAAAGGCAGAAGAACAAATAAAAAAGGAACCCAAATCCCCGGATCAGTCACTCCCGGAAGGAGATGCATTGAAACTAGTGCATGAACTTCAGGTCCATCAAATAGAACTTGAAATGCAGAATGAAGAATTGATGGAAGCTCAAAAACAAGCAGAAGACGCAATTAATTTATACGATTCCGCACCAACAGGTTTTTTTACACTTTCAAAAGATGGTACTATCATTCGATTAAATCTGAGTGGTGCAGGCAAACTTCACAAAGATAGAGAGAGTTTAAAAGGGAGTAAGTTTGGTTTTTTTGTTAGTGACGAAACAAAAGGAATCTTCAATACCTTTCTTCAGAACATATTTAACAATAAATCCAAAGAAACCTGTGAGATTTGCCTTTATACATCCGGTTATACCCCTATTAATGTAATTCTTACAGGGATTTCAGGAAAAGAAGAAGATCAATGTTATATAACATCGGTTAATATTTCCAGGCTCAAAGAATTTGAAATAACACTTCAAAACGAACGTGAATTATATCAGGACATTGTAAATAATCAACCGGCAGGGATATACCGCATTCGTGTTTTTCAAAAAGGAAACTGGTGGAACAAAAGCTGGGGCAGTTCTGCAAACCCTCCTTATCGAATGGAGTTAGCCAATGATCGTTTTTGTGAAATATTAGGAATTACCCGTGAGATATTCGAAACCAATCCTGCAATTATTGTCGATTTGATACATCCTGAAGATAAACAGGAATTCATAATCAAAAATGAAGAAGCTAATACTAAACGTATTCCTTTTAAATGGAACGGAAGGTTAGTGATCGGGGGGGCAATCAGGTGGATTCATCTGGAGTCAATTCCACATGAAATGCCGGATGGTGAAATTATTTGGACAGGCATTCTCTATGATACTACTGATCAGGAACTAAAAGAAGAAGAATTAAAAGAAAGCGAAAACAAATACCGCGATCTGGTAGAAAATTCACCTGATGCGATCAGCATTTATTCGGAAGGAAAGGTTGTATTTGTAAATAATGAGTGTCTTCGATTACTGGCAGCCAAAAGTGCTGATGAATTGCTTGGAAAATCAGTTGTTGATTTTATCCATCCTGATTCCCGTTTACTGATTTTTGAACGAATGCAAGATGTTGCCAAAGAACATAACATTCAACCTTTGACTAAAGAAAAATTTCTTCGACTCGATGGAACAACTGTCGATGTTGAAGTTAAGTCAATGCCAATTATGTTTCAGAATAAACAGGCAGTACAATTAATTGTCAGAGATATTACTGAAAGTAGAAAAGCTGAAAATGAACTTTCAAAGAGTCAGAAAGAATTTAAAGATCTTTTTGACAATGCTCCGGTTGGGTATCATGAAATTGATATTGAAGGACGAATTGTACGAATAAATCAAACTGAATTGAATTTGTTAGGATATTCGTTAGACGAACTTATCGGTCAATTTGTTTCTAAAATCAGCGCTAATGAGTTAGCATCAGGTATCGCAGCGAGAGAAAAACTTGAAGGGAAGAATATCCCTGTTAAATCATTTGAAAGAAATTTCCGGAGAAAAGATAATTCAACATTTCCTGTTTTGGTTCAGGATAAAATTTTGTATAATGATCAAGGTACAATAACAGGTATACGCTCAACAATACAAGATATTACAGAACTTAAAAAAACGGAAAATGATTTGAATAACAGCAGGGAAGATTTTAAAAATCTTTTTGATAATGCACCTGTTGGCTATCATGAAATTGATTCCGAAGGCAGAATATTGAGGATGAACCAGACTGAGTTGACTATGCTGGGCTATGCAGAGGAAGAGCTTATTGGAAAATATATCTGGGAAATTGCCCATAATGAGGTTGAAACACATCAACAGGTTATAGATAAACTAAGCGGACATAATATCCCGACGTCTGCTTTTGAAACTATTCTTATTAATAAAACAGGGCAGACTTACTCCATTTTAATACAGGATAAACTCCAATATGATAAGTATGGGAAAATAACCGGAATACGTACTACTATTCAGGATATAACTGAAAGAAAACAGGCTGAATTAAATTTGCAACTTAGTGAAGAAAAATTCAGAAATTCTTTTGAAAATTCAACAATAGGTAAATCTTTGATCTCATTGGATGATAAACTGTCGGTAAATAAAGCTTTCTGTCAGATTGTCGGTTATTCTGAGGATGAATTGTCAAATTTAAAATGGACCGAATTCACTCATAAAGATGATATTGAATTTAATCTTAAACAACACCATTTAATTTTATCAGGTGAAAAAGAGTCTTCACAATGGGAAAAGAGGTACATACATAAAAACGGTAATATTGTATGGGTTGATATCAGTACTTTCTTAGTACGGGATAGCAAAGGAAATCCATTGGGTTTTATAACAGAAATTTACGATATTACAGAACGGAAAAAAGCTGAAGCTGAATTACTGGAAAACAGGTCTTTGTTGCATAAGTTGTTGTTTATAAGCAGTGAATTTATTAATTCAAGTTCGAAAGGGATTGATTATACTAAAATGACGGACACCATATGTGAAATTTCAGGGGCAAAATATGGTTCATTTAATTTATTGGATGAGAAAGGACATGAATATACCACTGTCGGCGTTTCAGGATTAAGTGAAATGGTATTAAAAGCTCAAACAATTTTAGGATTTAAACTGGTCAATAAAAAATGGAAACCTGATGCAATAAAAGAAGATAAAATAAAAAACAATATCATATCAAAATTTGATTCTATATCTGATTTGGCTAAAAATATGCTTCCAAAGGCAATTATATCACTAATTGAAAAGACCTTTAATATCAGGGAAGCCTGTGTAGTGAAAATTTCCAAAAAGGACAGAATAATCGGTGATTTCACGTTGAATTTTACAAAAGGCAAAACGCTACAGAACCCTGAGATCGTTGAGTTTTTTGCCGATCAGGTAGGACTTTTTATCGAACGGGAGAAAACTGATAAAGAGTTACGGATCAACGAAGAGAAATATCGTTATTTATTTGCCAATAATCCTCAACCCATGTATATTTATGATGTTGAAACCCTTGCATTCCTTGAAGTTAATCTGGCTGCAATAAAACATTATGGTTATTCAAAAGAAGAATTTCTTCAAATGACAATTAAAGATATTCGTCCATCAGAAGACATTCCGACACTTTTAACTGAAGTCAAAGATAAAAGGGATATTTATAAACCTACAGGAGAATGGAGACATATAAAGAAAAACGGAGAAATTATTTTTGTTGACATTACAACGGTTTCAGTCATTTCAAATAGCAGGAGAGTACGGCATGTTATGATTCAGGACATTACAGAGCGAAAGCATGCAGAAGATGCACTCAAAGAATCAGTTTCATTATTAAATGCAACCATCGAATCAACAGCAGATGGAATTCTTGTAGTAGACAGGGAAGGGAAAGTTTCAATATTTAATCAAAGATTTGTTGATATGTGGAAAATACCAATGTATATTCTTGACAAAAGAGATGATGTACCTCTGATTGATACTATTAAAAAACAGGTAAAAAAACAGGAAGAGCTTTTAAATAAAGTCCAGTATTTATATAATAATCCTAAGGAATCAAGCAATGATCAAATAGAACTTATCGATGGACGTGTTTTCGACCGTTATTCCCTACCACATAGGATAGGAGATAAAATTGTTGGTCGTGCATGGTCATTCCGGGACATTACATTGTCAAAAAAAGCGGAAGAAGCGCTACGTGTGAATGAATTGAAATTCAGATCGATAACCGAGCAAATTGATGATCTGATAACAATTAGTGATGAAAAAGGGATCATTAATTATGCATCCACTGCTTCCAAATCACTCTTTCAATACGAAAATGAAGAAATGATTGGGCACTCGTTCATGGAATTTATACACGAAGAATCCCTGCCTGTTGCCATTGCGGCTTTTAATTCAGGTGTGAACGAACTGAAAAAAGCTGTTGATATTGAATTAAAATTAAAACGAAAAGATGGTTCAGTATTTATCGGCGAAATAAATGGGACTCAATATATAAATGGAGATCAAAAAAGTATATTGGTTGTCGTGCATGATATTACCAATCGCAGATTGACAGAAGAAGCACTGAGGATGAGTGAAGATAAATACCGGACTATGATAGAGTACTCAAATGATTTAATCTGGTCACTCGACAGGGATGGAAACTTTACTTTTATGAACAAAGTTGCGACTAAAACGACTGGTCTGGTTTCGAAAGACTGGATAGGCAAATCATTTATTGATCTTATATTCCCTGAAGACTTACCAATGCTCATGGATGTTTTTCAAAGAACATTAGCAGGTGAGAGTTGCTTTTACGAATTGCGGTTTAAAAAAGCAGATGAATCAATACTTACAATATCTGTAAATACTTCTCCCATTTATAGCAAAGGAAATATTGAAGGAATTGTAAGTTTCGGACGTGACATAACAGCAGAAAAACTGGCTTTGCAATCACTGAGCGAAAGTGAAGAATTATACAGGAATTTAGTACTGAGGATACCTGATGGAGTGTATAAAAGTACTACAGATGGGAAATTTATAGATGTCAACCCTGCCATGGTTCAGATGCTTGGTTATGAAAGTAAAGAGGAGATACTGGAAATTGACATTAAAAAACAATTGTATTTTGACTCATCCGACCGCGAAAGTCTGGTATTGCAGGAGAAACATGAAGAGACCGCTGTTTTTCAGTTAAAGAAAAAGGATGGTTCCGGAATCTGGATTGAAGATCATGGATGGTATGTTGTAGATGACAATCAAAATATACTTTATCACGAAGGAGTCCTAAGGGATATCACAGAACGTAAACATGCTGAAGAAGAATTGGAAGAAAAAATGAATGAGTTGATTCGGTTTCAAAATTTAACTGTTGACCGTGAATTGGCTATGATAGAATTAAAAAAAGAAATAAATGAGTTGTTAATAAATTCAGGTCGGAAAGAAAAATATAGAATTGTCAAATGAACGGAAAACCGGAAACTATTCAGCCATTCTTTTTACATACTCTCGGAATTGATCTGTCAAAATTTGAAGATGCATTTTTAAAAAAATCAGTTTCAAATAGAATGGATGAAACTTTTTGTGATACTGAGGCCACATATTATTCCTATCTGGAACAAAATCAGTTTGAAAGTGAATTGTTTTTAAATTCTCTTCAGATCAGTTATACCGAGTTTTTCCGCAATTCGTTAACCTTCTCGGTGTTGGAAAAGATTATTATTCCTTCCATTATATTAAAAAAAACAAGTTCGAATAGAAATGAAATCCGGATTTGGTCGGCTGCCTGTGCAGGAGGACAAGAAACGTACAGTCTGGCCATGTTATTAAAAGAATTTTCAAATGGTCATGAAGAAAAAATAAATTTCCGTATTTTTGCTACCGATCAATCGGAAACACAAATCCAGAAAGCTGAGTTGGGTCAATATTCCGAATCTGCATTAAATTGCCTGACGATGAAAAGAGTGAATAATTGGTTTACAAAACAGGGAGATACATGGTTTATAAAACCCGAAATAAAAGAGGATATCGATTTTTCTGTTTTTAATTTATTCGATGACAATTACAGTAGTCCACCAGCCAGTATTTTTGGTGATTTCGATTTAATAATCTGTGCGAATCTGCTTTTTTACTATAAACCTGAATACCAGAAAAAGATTATAAGGAAAACAACTAATTGTTTGTCAAAATGCGGATATCTGATTACCGGAGAAACAGAAAGGGAAATTTTAATCCATTCGGGTCTTCATGAAGTATATCCACAAACAGCGATATTTCAGGTCTGATACTTTCAGATAAAATGAATTTGAGAATTTGTAAATAAAGGAGAAAATAAAAATACGTATAAAAACTAATCAAAGAGTATAAAAAATTTGAAGATCAACATTACAGGAAAATATTTATGAAAATAAAAAACATAAAAATTGAGACACAGCTTTTACTCGGTTTTGGGACCATGCTTTTGTTAGTTATTATTTTAGGAATAATCGCTCATCGTCAGTCGAATAAAATTCATGAACAGACTGAATTAATATCTAATCATCCATTAAAAATCATGAGCGCAATCGGGACTCTGAATGTTGATCTGTTAAATATTCGGATTGGATTTCGGGATTTAATGGTTGCCAGGACAGAAAATGAGAAACAAAGTGCTGTTCAACAGATGGCAATAAATAAGGCCGATGTTCAACAACAATTTGACATATTCAGAAATCTGTATCTTGGTCCGAAAACTGATATTGATGAAGCAAATCAGGCATTTATTAAATGGGATACAGCAAATGATGGAAACATAAAGTTGTTAGAAAAAGGCCTTACAGAAAAAGTGATAACAAATATATCATCTACAGGTTCCACAGGGATTTTACGAACGCAAATGATGAAAGAAATTGGGGATATTGAGCATTTTGCACAAAATAAAAGGGTAGAATTGTATCAGAATTCAACCAGAATAAACAACACTTTGAATTTTCAATTACTGTGTATAGTCGTGTTTATTATAGTATTAATGGTAGTGATTAATTACTTTTTAATCAGAAATATACGAAAACCAATTAAAGAGCTTTCCGGTGCAACAAAAAGATTCCAAAGCGGCGATTTGAATGCCCGAAGTATCATTACTTCAAAAAATGAATTTGGTGAATTGTCCGGATCATTTAATTTGATGGTGGAGAACATTCAAAACAATTTAGAATTAACCGATAAATCAAGGAATTTTGCTCAACTAATGTTACTTGAGGAAGAACCAAAAAAATTCTTTTCTTCTATTCTTCCGGCTCTTGCTGCACAAACCAATTCACAAATGGCAGCAGTGTTTTTACTAAGTGAAGACAAGAAAAGATTCGAACATTTCGAATCCTTTGGCATGTCCGAAGATGCCCATCAATCATTTGCTGTGGATAATTTCGAAGGTGAATTTGGTCCTGTTCTGGCTACCCGTAAAATTTATACAGTGAAACGAATCCCAAAAGATACCCGGTTTATTTTTAATACAGTCAGTGGTAATTTGATTCCGCGTGAAATTATTTCAATTCCTATTTTATCAGGCGATGAAATTATTGCCATTATTTCGTTGGCAAGTATACGCACTTACAGTGAACAAACAGAACAATTTATCAACAACATGCTTTATACTCTCAGCGCCAGGATTGAAGGTGTCCTTTCGTATAAAAAAATGCAATTATTTTCCAGAAGACTTGAATTTCAAAACACCGAACTGGAAGCACAAAAAACTGAAATGTCAGCTCAATCATCTGAACTGATGGAACAAAACCGTGAACTGGAAATGCAGAAAATTCAATTAAGTGAGGCCAGCCGACT
>Ga0302200_10001261_pt1 | contig 24059 bp, 18 predicted proteins | sample II_Bog_N3_1_FD_194585 | JGI IMG/M metagenome (GOLD analysis project Ga0302200, IMG submission 194585) | Peat permafrost microbial communities from Stordalen Mire near Abisko, Sweden - II_Bog_N3_1 | ecosystem: Environmental > Terrestrial > Soil > Wetlands > Peat | place: Sweden: Abisko... | reverse complement strand
AACAGATGCTGCATTAACTACAACTGCAACCGATGAGGCTCAGGCCGCTTCGTTGAGTGATGTCGTAATAAACGTTGCCGATGCAAATATTAATACTCTTGCGGCAAATGGATATTCAATCCCTCAGGATGTAAAAGGGACTTTTGACACCTCAGTGATGACAATTACCATCGACAAACCGGATTCGACAAACTTCCCTAAAATAATCACCATTGACTATGGTACAACAGGTTATATCGATTCACGCAATGATACTCTTAAAGGTAAAATTATCGTTACAATCAGTGGCAAATTATGGAAATCCGGTTCCACCAAAACAATCAGACTTGTTGATTTTTATGTAAATGACAATAATATAAAAGGAGTTAAAGTAATTACTGATAATGGTTTAAACGCAGCGAATGATCCAAGTATGACTGAAGATGTTTCAGATACCATAATTCGTGTTGATAAATCAACCATTATCAGAAATTCAACACGCACCCGGGTAAGAATTGATGATAATGGAACTCCAAAAATCTTCTGGGATGATAAATTTTCTATTACCGGTTCTACTTCCGGTATAAATGCAAAAGGAGTGGCTTATACTGTTGCAATAACTAATCCGTTAATTATTTACAACAACTACAAATTCTTTGTTCAGGGAACTATTACAATTACCACTCAATCAAGATCTGCTATTCTTGATTACGGTGATGGTACAAAAGATAACAAAGCAACACTTACCATTAACGGTGTTACTAAAAATATCAAATTAAAAAATTAATTATCAAGTATTTTTTGATTTATTTCAGAAATGGTCGTAAGGCTTATGCTTTACGACCATTTTAATAGTTGTAAAACGTTGTTATTTCGATGTGGTCTGTGCTGAAAATTCACTATATACTTTTTATGGGTTATTCAATCATTCCCATTCCACTTTATCAAATATAAGACCTAACCACAATAGTTCACAATAGAAACAATAGAATAACAATAGAATAATAACAGATTCGTTCTGCAATCTTGTTGTTTTTAAATTCTTAAAAGTGTCAGGTATTTTCTATTATGTTTTTTATTATGTTTTTTATTATGTTTTTTATTATGTTTTTGTGTTCTATTGTGCCTAATGTTGTTATTTATTTTGTATTTTTTGTGACCTTTTGTGTTGTAGTTATTTCCGAATTAAAGAGTTAACCACAATAGAAATAAAAATTAAATGTTTTCAGCAATCTTGTTGAAATTAAAATCCTAAAATACCGTTAGGTATATTGTCTTCTGTATGGTTTCATGTTTTTTGATTTGTCCTGTTAGAGTAAAATAGAATTAAAAAAGATTTGAATCAACAATTAATTTGATGATATGTATAAACCTGAAAAAAGAAAGTTATTGATACTCACTTCAACAGGCTTAGTTAGTTCTGCTGACATATGAGGATTTTTCAGGCTAAGGACTCTTGCTCTAAGGAGTTGAGTGTATTAACTATCAGGCAAAGCCAGACTGCATTCAATTATCAATGTGTTCTTTCTCCATCATTTTAACAGCATTCAGATATTTGTATTGCACATAAACACTTATCCTCTCTGAAGCAAAGTCTTTATTTTTAGTTGTCTATGTATGACTTTAAGATTATCTTTCTGATTTAAATACGTGTGAATAATGTAACATAATTCAAAAGTTGTATAACAGATCCTGTTTAATGAGTCCTTACATTTGTATTGTAATAATTTTTATATAGATTGAAATTTGAAACAAAATAAAAAACTGATGAAAACAATTAAAAGTATTTCAATTATTTTTCTTTTCATGTTGGCAATGTTGGTAAAAACGTCAACTGCCAACGCACAAATTAATGTAGGCCTTGCGATTACTGTAAGAGATGCCCCGCCACCCCTGCCGGTATATGATCAACCGGTTTGCCCTGAAGATGGCTATCTCTGGACTCCGGGTTATTGGGCATACAGCAATGATGCCGGTGATTATTATTGGGTACCGGGTCAATGGGTAAGACCTCCTCAGTATGGTTATTTATGGACCCCTTGTTACTGGGGTTATAGTGGTGGATATTATGGTTATCATAGCGGATATTGGGGACATAGCATTGGATATTACGGTGGCGTGAACTATGGATATGGATATGGCGGTTCAGGGTACTATGGCGGCCGTTGGAGCGGAAATCACTTCCAGTATAATACGGCAGCGATGAATGTCAATGTAAATATTGTTCATAACACCTATGTCGACCGTTCTCAGGTAACTGTTCAAAGTTCGGCGAATCGTTCAAGTTATAATGGACCCGGCGGTGTAAGAGCAGTGCCTACAGCAAATGAAAGAATGGCTATGAGGGAAAATCATATACAGCCTACAGCGATTCAGACATCCCACCAACAGGTAGCAAGTAAGAATCCAAGCCAACGTGCATCGGTGAATAAAGGTCATCCTTCTATGGCTGCTGTAAATCATTCGGGAAAGAACGGGTCGACACAAGGGCAACAACATGCATCCCGTCAGCATCAGGATGGTCAGCAAAACAACAAACAACAGGCCGGTCAACAAAGACAACAAACCGGTCAACAAAATAACAATCAGCAACAGGCCGGTCAACAGAAACAACAAGCTGCACAACAAGACAACAAACAGCAGCAGGCCGGTCAACAGTACAACAAACAACTACAGACTGACCAACAAAATAATAAACAGCAACAGGCCGGTCAACAAAAGAATAAACAACAGCAGGCACACAAGCAACAGGCACACAAGAATCAGGCACATAAGCCACATCCACAAAATAAAAAGAAACAGGAAGTTAACAAATAGATAAACTCTTCTTTTCAGATGATTTCTATCTGTTTAGAAAAACAATGCAATTAGAAACGGGGGTAAGAATCCGGTTTTTCATTGCATTGTTCTTTTTTTAATGAAGAAAATAATGACTAAAAAGAATCGATTGGCTTGTTTTTTAAATTTAAAATGAGGTATTTAATTGTTCCGGTTACTTATATCAATATTTTCGCTGGTTGAAACCCTCACTAAAAACCGGGTAAACAGCACAAAGTCTTTCAATAAAAGGGGAGCATGAGAATTGCAGGTAGTGAGGGCTTCACTTTTAGTTATTGCATCAACATTAATCCTGAAAGTGAAACCCTCACTTTCTACCATGCTTAGTGAAACCCTTACTAACTACCATGCTGAGTGAAACCCTCACATAACCGGATAAATAGCACAAAGTATTTCAATAAAAGGGGAGCATGAGAAATGAAGGAAGTGAGGGCTTCACTTTTAGTTATTGCATCATCATTAATCCTGAAAGTGAAACCCTCACACCCAACAGAGTGAGTAACCCAAAATTATATCAAAGTGAGGGCTTCACTACTACACTAAAAATAGCATTTGCTTTCTGATTACAATTTATGAGAGTTCCCGTCTTTACTTGTAAATCAATATCTATCCCTTTATCATGATCATAAAACCAAATTGGGCACAACGAATTTTTTCTATTGTTTGTATTTTGATTGGAGTTTTTAGTCTTCAGGCAAAAAATGCGGATACAGGTATACATGGAACAAACAAATCCGGACAAAATTGTATTAAAATTTCTGTGTGTGACTGGATGATTCTGAAGCGTCAGAAAATAGGAGAATTCGAATTCGCTCACGAAATAGGAGCCGATGGGGTAGAAATGGATATGGGTTCACTCGGACAACGTGATTCGTTTGACAACAAGTTAAGGACGAAAGATTTCCGGGAGTTATTCCTTCAAAAGGCAAAAGAATACAATATCGGGATTTCCTCCATTGCAATGTCCGGGTTTTATGGTCAATCATTTACAGATAATAAGAACTACAAAGCATTAGTAGAGGATTGCATAAATACTATGCAGATTATGGGAACGAAAATAGGTTTTCTTCCTTTAGGAGTTAAATGCGATTTGACAAAAAAACCTGAATTGCGTCCACTGCTGATTGAGAGGCTGAAAGTAACCGGTAAAATGGCTGAAAATGCCGGAGTTGTGATTGGTATCGAAACATCGTTAGATGCCAAAGGAGAGGTTCAATTGCTAAAAGAGATTGATTCAAAAGGAATAAAAATATATTACAATTTTCAAAATCCATTAGTTTCCGGACGAAATTTATATAAAGAACTTCGTATACTTGGCAAAAACAGAATTTGCCAGATTCATTGTACGAATACCGATGGCGTAACACTACCCAATGATAAAAAGTTGGATATGAATAAAGTAAAAAATATTTTACAGGAAATGGGATGGTGTGGTTGGCTAGTGGTTGAGCGTTCGCGTGACAAGAATGACGTACACAATGTAAAAAAGAATTACGGAACAAATGTAGAATATCTCAAACGCATTTTTGATTAAATATATTGTTAAGTCCCCCACGATCAGAGATCGAACATCATGATAGATAACTGTGAGGGGTTGAAAAAGGTTATTTGCTAATCCCTGATTAGCAACACTTTGAAAAGAGTTATATAGTAGGTTCAACTCAATACCTGAAATAGGAATCAGAATTTCTTAACTACGGCAAGGATTGACGGATAAGGATTTTGATAAATCGATTCAATGTATGTTTCAGAGCCACACTTCTGCTTTCAATCCCCAAATGAACATGAATCCTCATGATAAACAACGCATAACCACCGAACATTTATTTTTTTAAATAATAATTGGTTAATCCCGTAAAACGGGACGTTACTTCGTTCCGTTGGCTAATCCAGAAACGGGACGTTACTTCGTTCTGTTGGTTAAATGGCGTATTTACCTTACTTTCAAAACCTTTCCGATAAACCGGAAAGGTTTTGAATATAAGATTTGAAAGAATTAATTTAATATAATTGATTATTAGTAAGTTGCAGATCCTTTGCATTAGGTACGGTGTATAATCCTATTTGTAGACCAGGATAATCTAATAAACATTAAGTACAGAGTACCGGAATATATTATTTGAAACTATGGGGCTTTTACGGATAATAACAAAACAATAAAGTAAAAAAAACACATATTGGGTGCAAAAGCAGATAGTCATTTTAATTTTAATGTATGAAATCGTAAATAACTATTGTGTACTATTGTGCCTATCGTAGAATCCGTTTTCGGAACTGTGGTTAATGTGTATTAAATAGTAAATGATTAAATGGTAAATGGTTTAAATGGTAAATGAATAAATTGTAAATATTTTAAATAGTAAATGCTTACCTTTGCAGTACATTTTATATTCTGACAATTAGTAATCACTTTAAAAAAAGGCATGCAGTTCACGCAAATACTGTAAACTGTTGAGCCGGACAAGATAAAAAGATGCATTCGACAACCGAAAAACTACAGGAATTTGAACGTCTCCTGGATATAATGACCGAATTACGTGCAAAATGTCCATGGGATAAAGAACAGACATTCGACAGCATGCGAGTACAGACCATTGAGGAAACGTACGAACTGGTGGATGCCATCATTCAAAAGGACAACATAGCCATTCGCAAAGAACTGGGCGATTTATTATTACACGTTGTCTTTTATGCTCAAATGGGCAGTGAAACCGGTGACTTCGACATATTTGATGTTTGTAAATCGTTAAACGAAAAGCTGGTTTACCGCCACCCGCATGTATTTGGCGAAACTGTGGCCAATAATGCCAAAACGGTAGTTCAAAACTGGGAAACATTGAAATTAAAAGAAAAGGGGGGGAATACATCCGTTTTGTCGGGCGTACCTACTTCTCTTCCGGCACTGATAAAAGCCCACCGAATCCAGGATAAAGCCCGCAGTGTCGGATTCGACTGGGAAGAACGCGATCAGGTATGGGATAAAGTGCAGGAGGAATTCAACGAACTGAAAGTGGAAATTGGTGCAATGGACAAGGATAAAATGGAAGGCGAGTTCGGCGACCTGCTATTCAGCCTGATCAATGCTGCCCGTCTCTACGATATAAACCCCGAAAATGCACTTGAACGTACCAACCGGAAGTTTATCAGCCGCTTTAACTACCTCGAATCCAAAACCATTACCAAAGGTATTGACCTTAAAGCTATGAACCTGGCAGATATGGATGTGATTTGGGAGGAAGCAAAGAAGGAAGCCCCCTAAATCCCCCAAAGGGGGACTTAAAGAATAATTCTTATTCAGGTTTGACTATTAGTAGTATGCTTTTTTGAGCTAATTTTATTAGGTATGATTAATAAAACATGATAATTTAGCCTTTTTGTGAATTACGATTAATAAAAAGAGTAAATCAGGTCAATTTATAAGTTATGATATAAGCTTAAATCTAAAAAATGAATAAACTGGTAATTATTGGAAATGGATTTGATTTGGCGCATGGGCTTAAAACCAGATATTCAGATTTTGTGCTTTGGTATTTAAATAATTGCTATTCGAATAAATGTTATTTGAATCAAGTTAAATCCAATATTGATGAACAATTGATAAAGAAAAACTTAGTTACAATTTTTGAACATAATTATTATTCGGGAGATAATTATTCTGCTCCTAATGCTGGTTTCAAGAGTATTGAAGAGTTTAAAAAAATGAAATCACCACAATACACAGTAGAATATTATCACCCATTTTTTAAATACTTAATTCAAACATTAGAATTTAATTGGGTGGATATTGAATTAGAGTATTATAAATTTCTAAAAGAAATATATAAGGATGTTGAAAAATCAAATACTGGTGAGGTTAGTAATTCAATAAAAGAAGAAGTCAAGAAATTAAATCAATGTCTTGATTTGATTAAAGAGAAATTAGAAGAATATTTATCAACGATAAAAACAGAAAAGCGGGAAGTTGATTTGCCACAAGAAATAAAGGTTGTTTTTAATAATTATTTGATAAATAATCATATGAAAAATGAAGGTGAGAATATTTATTTTCTTAATTTCAATTACACAAATACAATTTTCAACTATACTAATTTATTTAAATTAAAAAAATCAGAAGTTAATTATATTCATGGCAAATTAAATGAAAAAATTAATCCAATCATTTTTGGATACGGTGATGAAACAGATAAGAATTATGAAAAGATAGAGGATTTAAATGAAAATGAATTTACAAGACATTTTAAATCATTTAGTTATTTGACAACTTCTAATTACCAGAATTTATTTGAATATCTGGGAAATGAAGAGTTTGAGGTTCATATTATGGGTCATTCTTGTGGTTTATCTGACAGAGTTTTATTTAATCATATTTTTGAACACGATAACTTCAAAAAGGTTCAACTATATTATTATCAATATGGAGAGAAAAATTATGAAAATGATTTCTTTCAAAAAACACAAGAACTATCTAGACATTTCAAACTTAATTCAAAACATAGAATGAGAACAAGGATAGTTCCATTTAATAAATCGTCGTCACTTACAAAATTTAACCCTCAAAACTAACTCTTAAGTCCCCCTTTGGGGGATTTAGGGGGCTTTAATTATGTTATATCCTTCCCATTTCGAACAAAAAATAGATTTTACCACCATTCGCCAATTGCTGAAAGTCAAGTGTGTGAGTACGTTGGGCGAGGAAAAGGTGGATGAGATCCGCTTTTCATCCGACTATTCCGAAGTCATACGCCTGATAAGCCAAACCGACGAAATGTTGCGTGTCCTGACTTCCGACGCCGATGAACTGCCTATCGGTGATTTCTATGATGTCCGTCCTGCCTTGTCACGTGTCAGGATCGAAGGGTTGTTTCTGGATGAAATGGAAGTATTCGATTTACGGCGGGCATTGGAAGCGGTACGCCGACTGGTGGCATTTCTCTCAAAACACGAGGCGGAGGTTTATCCCCATCTGCACGAATTAGTGGCAGGTGTAGAGACTTTTCCGGGTATTATTCAACGTATTGACGCCATCCTGAATAAATTCGGCAAAGTCAAGGACAATGCTTCGCCCGAACTGGCCCGTGTCCGGAAAGATACTTTTCAGGTGCAAAGCAGTATATCCCGCACCCTGAACGCTATCTTACGGCAGGCACAAACGGATGGGTATGTCGAAAAAGATGTGGCGCCCACCATGCGCGAGGGCAGGTTGGTCATCCCTGTTTCACCCGCTTTTAAACGGAAAGTGAAAGGTATTGTCCACGATGAATCGGCAACAGGGAAGACGGTCTTTATTGAACCTACCCAGGTAGTGGAAGCCAATAACCGCCTGCGTGAACTCGAAGGGGAGGAACGCCGCGAGATCATGAGGATACTGGTCGATTTCACTAATTTTGTCCGCCCTCATTCCGAAGAGATTTTTGCATCTCAGTACTTTCTGGGCCAGATCGACTTCCTGCGTGCCAAAGCGCTTTTTGCCATTGACATTAAGGCGATCAAACCCAGGGTGGATGACCAGTGCCAGCTCGAGTGGGTAAAGGCAGTGCATCCTGTATTGTACCTCTCGCTGAAAAAGCAGGGAAAAGAAATTGTGCCGCTGGATATCGTACTGAACGAAAAACAACGGATACTGGTTATCTCTGGACCGAATGCAGGCGGAAAATCAGTCTGCCTCAAGACGGTGGTATTGCTGCAGTACATGATCCAGTGCGGACTCCTCGTGCCTCTCCACGACAGCAGCCGGGCAGGTATATTCGACAGGCTGTTTATTGATATCGGCGACGAACAATCGATCGAAAACGACCTTTCCACCTACAGTTCCCATTTGCTGAACATGAAGTTTTTTATCAAAAACAGCACTCCGAAGACTCTTTTACTCATTGATGAATTTGGAACTGGTACCGAACCGTTAATAGGCGGTGCCATTGCTGAAGCCTCACTCGAACGCTTCAACAGGAACCTGGCATTTGGAGTGATTACCACCCATTATACAAATTTAAAGCATTTCGCCGAAGATGCCGAAGGAATAGTGAACGGAGCCATGCTGTACGACCGCCAGCATCTGCAACCGCTTTTCCAACTGCAAATAGGCAATCCCGGAAGTTCGTTTGCCATCGAGATTGCCCGTAAAATAGGACTGCCCGAAGATTTAATTGCCGAAGCTGCCGAAAAAGTAGGTTCGGAGCATCTCGATTACGACAAACACCTCCAGGATATCGTACGTGATAAACGGTACTGGGAAAATAAACGCCAGATTATCCGCCAGAAAGAAAAACGGTTGGAGGAAGTATTGGATAAATACGAAGCCGAACTCGCTTCCATCGATCGCCAACGGAAAGAAATTACCACCAAAGCAAAGGACGAAGCCAAAAACCTGTTATCGGATGCCAATGCAAAAATCGAAAACACCATCCGTCAGATAAAAGAAGCGGAAGCCGATAAAGAAAAAACACGCGCTGCCCGTAAAGATCTTGAAGAGTTTAAAGCGGGTATAAAAGAGGAAACATCTTCTAAACCGGGACTTTCATCCAAAAACCTGAAGAATGTGAAATCCGGCCTGCACCTTATCCTGAAATCAGAGACCCAAAACGCAGAATCCGGAACGCAGAACACGGAAAACGAAACACGGAACGCAGAACGCGGAACACAGAACGCGGAACCCGGAACACGCAACACGGAACACGGAACGCGGAACGCGGAACGCCCGACTCTAAAAGCCGGAGCTACTGTCCGTTTAAAAGGCCAGATGGCTACCGGGATAATTGTAGAGATGCAGGATAAACAGGCTCTTGTGACTTTCGGGAATATGAAATCAACCGTCAAACTGTCAAAACTCGAACCCATCAGTAATAATCAACTCAAAAAAGAAACCCGTAAATACGAATCACTTGGTAATTCCGCTACCGATGAGGTCCGTCAACGTAAACTCACCTTCTCTTCCGAAATTGATGTCCGTGGCATGAGGGGGGATGAAGCCATCCAGGCAGTGATGTACTTTATCGACGATGCGGTGATGGTGGGTGTTGCTTCCGTCCGTATATTGCATGGCACAGGTACAGGTGCTTTAAGGCAAATGATCCGCCAATACCTCGGTACTGTCAATGGCGTGCGTGCCTTCAACGATGAACATATCAACTTCGGGGGAAGTGGAATTACAGTCGTCGAGTTTGAATAAAGATTTCAATAAATTGTGTCAGAAAAAAAGGAACTGTTTTTTATGTTTTCTACAATTTGACGCCATCTTAAAATTCCAATAAATATCAATTCAACATTAATTCAAATAATTCTGCTAAATAATTTTGTTGATCATTCAACAAAAGCTTTTTTCTATTTTTTATTGTCATAGAAATTATTGTATGGCAAGAAGTATGTGTTTTTTCTTCATACTATCTACCTTAGAGACAGATTCCAAAGAGCTCAATTGGCAATGTTACAATAAAATCTGTGAAATTGAACCCACTTACAGAGAATTAAAAACCGACCATGATTTACGCCCCTAATTATCACCTGGAAGCTAAAAATTCATGGCTAATTTGCATTTCGTACCGTTAGCTTAATGTGTTGTAAATACTATTCGATATAGTTAAAAAAAAAAGAATAAACAGCGGGTGGGTTGAGATTGTCATCATAATGAATACAAAAAAAACGGTTAAAACTTTGACACAAAATGATATGGAAGAAGTCATCAATTTAAGACTTTGCTCCGAACCAAATCAAAAAGTAATATAACTATACGATGAACTAAAATCAGACATCTTTACACCATGATATAAATCAAAAAGATACAATTTCCATATCTCAAATTTGATTGTCGCTTATATAGTAAATTTGTCGTATATTATTTGTATATTATTGATATTGAGGAGTAATAACTAAAGTTTGCTGTCTTTTAAAAATAAATAACGACAACTAAATATTCGAGGATTCAGAAAGTCTGAAAATTTAAAAACACCAGACAAGAGTGAATTAGCAAAAGAAATAAAATAAGAGTAACTAAAAAATTAAATTAAAATATACCATGTTAGAATGAATTTCAATATTCTGAAAAAAAAAAGAATAAGCAGTACAGTCAAAGTAAGTTTAAAAGTTATATTTGTCATGATATTTTGATTAATGTTTAGGTTTAAAAGACAAATATCCGGATAAAACAATTTCAAAAAAAGACTGTACCGCTTACTCGGTAAATTGATTTATTCTAAATGGAATTCTTTACTAAAAATTGTTCTCCCATAAAAGATGGAAAGGTGTAGTTCACATTTATCCATTCATTGATGAGTATAAATACATTCGAAGTAAAATAAGTTTCCACAAGCAGAATAAAAACAAACTGATAAGATTCATTATAAACTGTAAAATTTGCATCTCCTACTATCAGCTCAATGCAAGTTAACAGTTCCGTTCCGTTAAGGTTACTTCAACAAGAATGAATGTAATAATTCAATTTGGTTGCGTAATAGGCGGAATAAGTGGGTCAACCTTAGGGATAGGAAGTGATCTGTCTACCCCAAAACAAAACATAGAAGTCATTAATAATCCGGTAATAATCCAGATTTTCACTCTCAAAGAACAAACTTTTTTCATAATTGAATAATTTAAATATTAATATTAAAGTTTAAAAAAAAAAGATGATCGATCGTGTGCTAAGTTAAAAAAAGAAATTCTAAAGTACTAAATTTTTTATTAAATAAATGGGGACTCAGCCAAATTAGTAAATCATGTTAATCAATGATTTAGTTCCAATTTCATACAAAAAAAGGGGTCGCAGTTTTTTCACAGAAAAAAAAGACTCTAAAAAGACAATTTTAGGGGAGGGTTCAACAGATAAAATGTAGAAAATGAAATATTTTTAAAAAACATGATGGAATATTTCCGGCTATTCGGTGAGAATTCCGATGAGAAAATCATCAATCCCTTTTATTCCTGACAAAATGATTTTTTGTGCCAGTCTTTGTTTCATTTTTTTTAAACTACCTACTTTATAATCTAATAGCAAATAGATGTCGGTTGTAGGAATATGAAGTAAATAAAGGCAACACCAACATATTTCTTTGGAAGTAAGTGCCGGATAGCGTGAACGGAGTTTGCTTACAAGGTTGTTAAGTACCGTATCCATCTCTGTGTAAAAGAAGTCAATATCATTCAGGTGCAGGATATCTTCATATATTTTACGGTCCAACTTTTCTTTTACTGCCGGGCTTGCTTTTTTACGTTCTGAGGATTGATTTGATTTTACTGTTTCAATTTTTTTCAGCAATGATTCACTATGTTTAGTTAAAACATCTATTCGTATTCTGTTTTTTTGTTGTTGATAATGAATTTCGGTTTTCTGAATTTCAAGTATATTCAGTTTCCTTAATTGAATTATAAGTATTAATCCAATCATAAGACCCAAAAACATGAACCCAACGATATACCACTGATTGTTTTTTGTTTTGATAACTTCCTTTTTCGTGCTGTAAATAGATTCAATCAGGCTTCCTTTAGATTGATTTTCAATTTTTCGAACTGAATCGCTTATAGCAACATACTTATTCATATACATTTTCATCTGCTTGATATTCCCTTTTAAAAATCCTGCATTTGTCAGTATCCGGTAACATTCACGTTGTGTTATAATATCAGGGTAATATTTAAATGCATTTTTTGCATATAAGGTTGCAGAATCAATTTGTTTTAAATCAAGAAACAGATCGGCAAAATAAGAATAACGTACAGCCTTGTTATTCCCGATGTAAGGATACTGTATGACTTGTCGGAAATAGATCATCGCCGAATCAAATTGTTTATGGTCGTAAAAGTTTATCGCTATTTCCTGCAGCAAGGAGGCTTTTTCGAGAGAGTCTGCAGAATAGCTAATCACTTTTTTGTAAAAAAGTTGTGCGTTATTATAGTCTCTGGCTGCATGATAGGTTCTTCCGATATTTAGCAACGAATAAAAAGCCTGGGACTGAAATTTAATTTTAGTAAAAGATTCGAATGAGCGTTTATACTTTTGACGTGACAAACTATAATCGCGTTGTAACAAATAAATATCACCCATATCGAGGTTGAACCTGCCTAATAAAAGATTATCGTTTGTACGTTGTGCAATATCCAATCCAATTAAATAATAGCCCATGGCTTTATCATATTGCAATTCGTATTTACACCTGCGTCCTTTGTATAGATAACAGGTCGCAAGTTGATTATCATCATGATGTTCCTTGTAATAATTTAGTGAATAGTTCAAAAGCGAATCGGATTGCAATGGTAGAAGCATCTTGTCCATTGCCCTGACAAGCAATAAACCATAGAATGCATGATAGGAAGGATTCTTATAGTTATTGGGAGAAATGTGTTGTAAGAGAAATAAAGCGGTGTCAGGGGCTGTTTCGATGAGTCGATCGGCAGTTTTCAGTTCATCGGGCACACTCGAACAACTGTATACGAAAATACAGCAAAAAAAATACAGCCAGAATCTAAGGAACCTAAATCTGAACATATTGTATAATTTTCGTAACAAATGTACAATATTATTTTAAATCTACAACTTATTGCATTCCAACTTTTAGATTCAAATTTTCCAACCTCTCTCATTCAAATTTGTAGTAAATTTGTAAAACTCTCTAATTTCAGGCTTCTTATACCTAACAATGACAAGCCAGAAAAAGAATAGAATGCTGATATACAACAACTAGAGGGATAAAAACCGGATAAGAAAAATACTTAGTTTTTTGATTTTAACACCAAACTTGTACACATTCGAATAAAAGAGACAGTACGTAAAATACGCAATATTGTGCTAAAAAAATACACAAAATTGTGAGTTAAAATACTAAAACAGAAAATCAAAAATTTTGCTATCACTCCTCACAATTTAAAGAATAAAACGATGCATCTTTCAGAATTATTAAAGTGCTAATATTAAATTGTTATAACATTTATTGTTTGTAATATAATCCGTTAAATTTGAAATTAATTGCAAAAAATTACGAAAGTCATAGTTGTCTGACCGTATAACTATCATTACATATCGTATAATATAAAAGTTAAGAGTGTTGGATCATTAATAGTGCATTTAATCATGACCAGAATAACTACCTAACACTACTAGTCCACTCAAACAAAAAACCCCTCATCCAAAGACGAAGGGTTGTATTATAAAATAGAGGTAATTCTTATTCAAACATATTTCTGAAATGGGCAAAGAAGTTACGTGAAGCGGCAGCATTTGGTTTTATGTTCTCCGATTTGCCGAGTTTTTCTATTGTCGCTTTTTCATCTTTACTGAGGTTTTCGGGGATATAAACGCCTATATTTACCAATAAATCACCGGTGCCGTATTGATTTACACTGGGAAGTCCTTTTCCACGAAGCCGTAATACCTTCCCCGGTTGAGTTCCGGGAGCAATCGTTACTTTCACTTTTCCATCCACAGTAGGTACTTCCATTGAACCGCCCAGGGTAGCCATTGGTACTGTAAGCAAAAGATTATATATCAGATCATTTTCATCGCGTATTAATTCAGGATGGGCTTCTTCTTCGACCAGCACCAATAAATCACCATTCGCTCCGCCTCTTCGTGCAGCATTTCCTTTACCGCTTACCGAGAGTTGCATCCCTTCGGCAACACCTGCCGGAATGTTGATGGTGATCACTTCATCTTCACGAACAATGCCCTCACCATTACAATGAACGCATTTTTCCTTTATAATTTTACCGTCACCACCACAGGTCGGGCATTCTACAGCCGTCTGCATCTGGCCCAGTATTGTTTGTTGTACCCTGTTTACCCTGCCTTGTCCATTACAGGTGGGACAAGTGGAAGTGGCTGAACCGTGGGCTGCTCCCGAACCGTTGCAATTGGAACAGGAAACGTATTTCTTTACTTTAATTTTCTTTTCTACTCCGGCAGCGATTTCTGCCAGGTTAAGTTTCACTTTTACACGCAAATCGGAACCCCTGCGTACTCGTTGGCCTCCCCGTTGATTTCCTCCGAAACCGCCAAATCCGCCAAAATGTCCGCCAAAGATATCACCAAAGTGGGAGAATATGTCATCCATATTCATATTTCCACCATTAAATCCACCACCGGCAGCACTTCCCACTCCTGCATGACCGAACTGATCATACCGTTGGCGTTTATCAGGGTCGCTCAATACTTCGTAGGCTTCGGCAGCTTCCTTGAAATTCTCTTCTGATTTTTTGTCACCGGGATTTTTATCAGGATGAAACTTAATTGCTTTTTTACGGTAAGCCTTTTTTATTTCATCAGCCGAAGCTGATTTTTGGACTTCCAGTATTTCGTAATAATCTCTTTTAGACATATTTTAATTTACCATTTATTCATTTACAATTTACCATTTTATAATTATTAATTTATAATTATTAATTATTTCCCCACTACTACTTTCGCAAAACGGATAACCTTATCGTTCATTGTATACCCTTTTGCCACACAATCGATAATTTTATCTTTCATGTCATCGCTTGGAGCCGGAAAAGTTGTAATTGCTTCGTGGAACTGGGTATCGAAAGTCTGATTTTCAGTTGGAATAGCTTTTACTCCGTTCTGAAGCAGGAAAGAAATAAACTTCGAATAAATCAAATCCACTCCGTCTCTCACTGCCTGCACATCTTCCGAAGTATCCATAACCTTTAAACCACGTTCAAAATCGTCGACTAACGGCAGCATATCAACCAGCACTTTTTCACCGGCAGTTTTCAACAGATCGATACGTTCTTTCAGGGTCCGTTTGCGATAATTATCGAATTCGGCCATTAGACGTAAGTTTTTATCATTCAGCTCTGTACATTTTTGAGACATCACTTCGAGTTCATCTTCTATTTTATCAGCAGCATCATCGGAAATATCGGGAGTGGGAATAATTTCTTCCACTTGAGATTCCGCCATCAACTCAGGCGTTTCTTCTGTATTTTTATCTTTCTTCATATTGTCAGTTTATTATTTTGCATATTGATTCACCTCTACAAACAGCATAGGATTGAATCCTATCTATCAATAATTTTGCCAAAACTCAGAAATTCCATTTTTGGCAGAAAAAGGGTGGCAGATTGTCAGGAATGATTGAAATATACCGGTACTATCTTGTCAGATTAAAGCATGAAATCATTTACAATTTACTTCCTACGAACCACAACACAATAGATTAAAAAACACATAACCACAATAGGCACAATAGAAAACACAATAGAATAATTTACAATTTATTCATTTACAATTTACAATTTACTACATTAAAAAAAATCTGTGTAAATCAGCATAATCAGTGGACAAATTCATTTACAATTTATTCATTTACAATTTCATACTTAAAAAAGTCTGTGTAAATCAGCTTAATCAGTGGACAAAATTATTTACAATTTCAGACTTCCTGACTTCCCTCAATTTTTGTTATCGTTATTTAGTTCTACTATGAGTGTTGATCTGTTTAAAAAATAAGCGAATAAGGGTGGGGTGTGGGGTGTTTGGTGTTTGGTGTTTGGTTTTCTACTAAGGGTTAAAAAAATAAAAATATGGTACATTCCGGTTTATCGGAAAGGTTTTGAAAATAAAGTAAATATACCATTTAAACAACCAACAGAACAAAGGGACGTCCCGTTTCGGGATTAACCAATCAACCAATCATCCAACGGAACGAAGTGACGTCCCGTTTACGGGATTAACCAGTCAACCAATAAAGAATCATCACCCCTAACGCGGAACACGGAACACGGAACGCAGAACACGGAACACGGAACACGGAACGCGGAACGCAGGACACGGAACGCAGAACGCGGAACGCATATAAAAAAATGCAGAAGTTTATTCTCAATAATACTGAGTTTAAACTTCTGCAAAATTTAATGGTTGATTGGTTTAAGATCTTTTCTTATATGAAGAGCTTCCGCCTTTATACGAAGATCCGCTTCTGCGTTCATTGCTGCTTCCTGCTGAAGAACGACTGCTACTGCGATCGCTTACATCACGGTTACGCCATGGTTTTTCACCACCTGCAGATTCGGATGAACGGCTGCTGCTTCGATCACCGCCACGGTATCCGCCGCCCGAATAGCTGGAGCTTCCACCTGAACGGGGACGATATTCCGGTTTGCGACTTCCGCCACCTTCAAATGTTTTACTTCCTTTGGCTTCCGATACTTCCACTTCCGATTGTCCTGCAAATGCAGTGACCACCTGTTCGAGCTGATCGGCAAAGACATCAAAGAATGTAAATTTATTGGTTACTTCAATTGATCCTATATTGATCGATTTGTCGCCGGTCACATCGTTTATAATGCCCAACAGGCGTTTTGGATCAATGCCTTCACGTTCGCCGACATTCATTTTCAGACGTACACGACCACCCGGTTTAGAACCGCCTCTCTCACTTCGTTCGCCACGTTCGCCACGTTCACTGCGTTCGGGGAGGTTCAGGTCTTCGGCATTCTTATAATAACTCAGGAAACGATTGAATTCCAACGAAACAAAACGTTTTAGAAGTTCCTCTTTGCTGAGGTATTCCAATTGTTTCATGATTTGAGGCATATAAGTATCAATTTGTTCTTCGCTGACTTCCACATGTTCCATGCGGTCAATCATAAAAAACAGTTGTTTTTTACATACTTCAAGTCCGTTTGGGATTTGTTGTTGTTCAAACGATTTATGGAGCATGCGCTCAATATCCTTGATTTTAAATTTTTCCTTTGAATGGATAATCGATACAGCCACCCCTTTTTTATTGGCACGACCTGTACGACCGCTACGGTGGGTATAGATTTCGACATCATCGGGTAAGTTGTAATTGATAACGTGAGTCAAATCGCTTACATCCAATCCACGGGCAGCAACATCGGTGGCTACCAACAGCTGGATATTCCGGATACGGAATTTCTGCATCACGCTATCGCGTTGGGCTTGTGAAAGGTCACCATGAAGCGCATCGGCATTATACCCGTCGTGCATCAATTTTTCAGCCACCTCCTTGGTTTCCATACGGGTACGGCAGAAAACAATCCCGTAAATATCAGGATTCAAATCCACAATACGTTTCAAAACCATATAGCGTTGACGTGCCTGCGATACATAATAGATATGTTCGACATTATCAGCGCCTGCATTCTTGGTGCCTACGGTAATCTCTTCGTAGTTTTTCATATACCGCTTTGCGATATTTGCAATTTCTTTAGGCATGGTTGCCGAGAAAAGCATGGTACGGCGGGTGGCCGGAGTACGTTCAAGGATTGTTTCAATATCTTCCTTGAAACCCATGTTCAGCATTTCGTCCGCTTCATCGAGAATCAGATAGTCAATGGCACCCAGTTCCACTTTGCCACGTTCGATCAGGTCGATTAACCGGCCCGGTGTGGCTACAATAATTTGAGGAGGAGTGTCCAACTGACGGAGTTGTGTACGGATATCTTCGCCACCATATACAGGGACAATATGCATACCGCGCATGTTTTTGGAATACCCTTTTAAATCGCTTGCAATCTGGATACACAGTTCACGTGTTGGTGAGAGCACCAGAGCCTGAACCTGTTTACGGGTTGCATCGATCATGTTCAATACCGGCAATCCATAAGCAGCAGTCTTACCGGTTCCAGTTTGCGCAAGAGCCACTAAATCAGCTGTTTGTTCCAGCATGAAAGGGATTACTTTTTCCTGTACGGGCATAGGTTGTTCATAGCCCAGTTCTTCAATGGCCGATAATATATCGTCCTTCAAATTCAATTCTTTAAATGTCATTTTGTTGTTTTTAGTACACGTTTCGAGTAGTAATCCGGCGATTATTTCATGAGAACGGGTTGTTGATAAACCAATTTCTCATGGAACCCTCATAAAACTTCTGAGCTTTAATTAGAACAAAAGTGGATTCGGGTTTCATTCGTTTTTCCAAAACGTGTACCCTCAGATAAGCAGCCTGCAAAGGTTAATGCAGTGTGTGCGGATATTTTACTCACAACGTATAGTTGTTTTTTAATTCGGGCGCAAAGGTAGCAATAATATTTCATATATCAGGGGATTTGGATAAAATAAGTAGAATTGGGTAAAACAGTTGATTTTGATATGTTTCGAAAGGCCGGGCTTCAAATTAGCAGGTCGAAAAAATAGCCTGTTAAAATTCATACAATTCTACTATCATTCTTTTTTGTGTTATTGAATTTTTTCTTTAATTTTGCAGTCATATTGAAAGAAAAACTTGTATTTGAATATCATACTATTATAATATTTTATCATTTATGAAATTAATAACTAAAAGTCCTTTACAAATTGCCCGTGCAAGCTATCAACCGAAACTGCCTATTGCACTGAATGGCAATGTGATCTTAAAAGTTGGCGCAGCAACCGAATCGGTAGCCGACCATACTGAAATCAAAAGTTTATTCCCGAAAACATACGGGATGCCGTTGCTTACGATAGAACCGGGGGCTAAAAAAGAGAATGCTGCCGTTGGGGTTGGCGTAATCCTTTCGGGTGGACAGGCACCGGGTGGTCACAATGTGATTAGTGGATTGTATGATGGATTAAAAGCATTAAATCCTGAAAATAAACTGTACGGATTTTTGGATGGTCCTATTGGATTAGTTGATCATGAATATATGGAACTTACGAAAGAAATTGTGGATGAATACCGTAATACCGGAGGGTTCGACATTATCGGTTCCGGGCGTACCAAGCTGGAAGAAGAATGGCAATTCGAAAAAGGTGCAGAAATATGCAAGACACTGGGGATTAAAGCGATTGTCATTATTGGTGGTGATGACTCCAATACGAATGCATGTGTATTGGCCGAGTATTATTCGCAAACAAAAGCTGGCATTCAGGTTATCGGTTGTCCAAAAACGATTGATGGCGATTTGAAAAACGAAATGATAGAAACTTCATTTGGTTTTGATACTGCCTGCAAAGTATATTCCGAATTAATCGGGAACATTCAGCGTGATGCCAGTTCAGCTAAAAAATACTGGCACTTTATCCGCCTGATGGGTCGTTCGGCATCGCATATCACACTCGAATGTGCATTACAAAGTCAACCAAACATCTGTATTATATCGGAAGAAGTGGAAGCCAAAAATATGACATTGTATGATGTGGTGAATAATATCGTAAAAATCGTAGTGGACCGTGCTAAACATGGCCTTAATTATGGTACCGTCCTTATTCCGGAAGGGTTAATTGAATTTATTCCTGCAATGAAAACCCTGATCGCCGAACTGAACGAATTACTTTCCGACAATGAAGATTTCATTGCATTAAATACTGACGAAGAAAAACGTGAATATGTAAAAGGAATGCTCACACCCGAAAGTACACAGGTATATCGCGGATTACCTAAAGGCATTGCCAGACAGTTAACCCTTGACCGTGACCCTCATGGAAATGTTCAGGTTTCATTGATTGAAACAGAAAAACTATTGATCGAGATGGTTGCAAAACGGTTGGCTCAGATGAAAGCAGAAGGCAAATACAAAGGTAAATTTTCGGCCATCAATCACTTCTTCGGTTACGAAGGACGTTGTGCTATCCCTTCGAATTTTGATGCGGATTATACGTATACACTTGGTTACACTGCTTCCATTTTAATTAATGAAGGCAAAACAGGATATATGGCTTCGGTCCGTAACCTTACTGCTTCTGCAAATGAATGGATGGCAGGAGGTGTACCTATCACCATGATGATGAATATGGAACGTCGTAATGGAAAAATGAAACCGGTAATTCAAAAAGCATTGGTTGAGCTGGACGGAGCTCCGTTTAAATATTACGAATCAGTCCGCGATTATTGGGCCGGTGAAAAGATGAGTTACATTTACCCGGGTCCGATTCAATATTACGGACCTACTGAAGTATGCGACCAATCAACCCATACAATACGATTGGAACAAGGGAAAATGAATAATTAAAAATGATTTTTCATTCATTTATAAGACGGACTTGCCCAATAAGGTAAGTCCGTACTTTTAAAAGAAAAAATCAGTATAATATTAAATAAACTAATCAACCAATTAACTAATCAACAAGGCAGCTAATTAACAAATAAAGAATCATCACCCCAAACGCGAAACACGGAACACGAAACACGGAACGATAAAATAAACCAATTAACTGATTAACACATGATCCTACTCCTTTCACCGGCAAAAATTCAGAACTTTACTTCTCAACAATATGTAAATGATTATACATTGCCGGTATTTTTGGATTCGGCGGAGAAACTGGCGCATAAAATAAAACAACTATCGAGAACTGAATTGGCTGAAATCCTTGATATCAGTTCTAACCTGGCACAACTTAATGCTGACAGGCATTTCAACTGGCAGGTTCCTTTTACAGCTAAAAATGCAAAACAAACTGTTTTTGTTTTCAATGGGGAAGTATTCCATGGGTTGGACGCGGGGAGTTTCACGCCGGATGAGTTTGTCTACCTGCAATCGCATTTAAGGATACTTTCGGGCTTATATGGAGTACTTCGCCCGCTCGACCTTATTCAGCCCTACCGGTTGGATGTAAGCACACGGTTGGACACCGGTACCGGGAAAAATCTGTATGCTTTTTGGGGAAGCCTTATCACACGGGCATTGAATGATGCCATAAATGATTCGGGGGGGCCGCAGGTTTTACTAAACCTGGCTTCAGGGGAATATTTCAAATGCATTAACCGCCGGGAACTTCGGGCAGAAGTGATTGACTTCGATTTTCTGGAAAACAAGAACAACTCTTATAAACCGATTGTAGTGTATATAAAAAAAGCAAGGGGGATGATGGTCCGGTATGTCATTCAAAACCGGATTGAGAATGTGGATGACCTGAAAGGTTTTAATGAAGATGGATATTGGTTCAATACAGGATTATCTACTGAAAAAAAGTTGGTATTTACGAGAGGATAATGCGTTCCGTGTTCCGTGTTCCGTGTTCCGTGTTCCGGAGTGATGATTCTTTATTTGTTAATTAGTTGAATGGTTGATTGGTTAATTAGTTGATTGGTTAATTAGTTGATTGGTTGATTGATTGGAAGGTTGGTTGATTGGAAGGTCGGTTGAAAAATTGACAGGTTAATCTATTTTTCTACCTGTTAGCTACTTCTTTACCTCTAACTCCTTACTTCTTACTCCTTACTCCTTACTCCTTACTCCTTACTCCTTACTCCTTACTCCTTACTCCTGACTTCTTACTCCTTACTCCTTACTCCTTACTCCTTACTTCTTACTCCTTACTCCTTACTCCTTACTCCTTACCTCTTACTCCTTACTCCTTACTCCTTACTCCTTACCTCTTACTCCTTACCTCTTACTCCTATTTGACCTTCCTCATTCCTAAGGCTCACCGTATGGCAGGCTACCACTCCGGCAGTTTCAGTTCGAAGACGACTATTCCCTAATGAAACGGGTATAAATCCAACTGATATGGCTTTCAGTACTTCCTCTTTACTAAAATCACCTTCCGGTCCAATCAGTATCAATACGTCAGTAGATTTGTGAATTTCGTTTTGCAACAGTTTTTTATCTTCTTCGTAGCAATGGGCAATAAATTTTTGTGAAGACTGTTGAGTTTTCATCAATTCATCAAAGGAACAAAGGGGATGAAGTATGGGAAAATAAGCTTTTACCGATTGTTTTGCTGCAGAAACAATGATCTTTTCGAGTCGTTCGGCTTTGATAATTTTGCGTTCAGAAAACCGGCATATTATGGGAGTAATGTCATCAATTCCAATTTCAGTGGCTTTTTCAATAAACCACTCCAAGCGCTCTATGTTTTTGGTTGGTGCAATGGCAATATGCAGGTGGAAATCCCGCTTACGATATTCCGGTATTATTTCCGTTATTTCAAATGTGCAATGTTTCGGGTGAGGGTTAATGATTTTAGCTTTGTAATACCCTCCTACTCCATCTACCACAGTGATCTCTGCTCCCACCTGTAGCCGCAATACTTTGACTGCATGCTGCGATTCTTCTTCAGGAAGGACATGACCGGAAACGAGATTTGGAACATAAAATAAAGCCATTCTAATTTACAATTTATTCATTTACGATTTACAATTGGCCGGTTTCAAAAGTTATTTACATTTAATCAACCATTTAACTAATCAACCATTTAACCAATCAACCAATTAACTAATTAACTAATCACCAATTAACTAATTAACTAAATAGTAAATTAATAGATTTCCCCTTTAGCTGCCAACAATGTATTCTTCATCAATGCAATGCGGGTCATCAGACCGACACCACCCGGAACAGGAGTAATAAATGAAGATTTTGGTGCTACTTCATCAAAAGCAACATCACCTTTGAGTTTAAAACCCGATTTGGTAAGAGTTGATGGAACGCGTGTTGTTCCAACGTCAATGATAACAACGCCATCCTTTACCATATCTCCTTTCAGGAACTCAGGTTTTCCTAAAGCTGCTATGATAATATCGGCCTGTAAGCAAATATCTTTCATATTTTTAGTACGGCTATGACAAACAGTAACCGTTGCATCGCCCGGATACCCTTTTTGCATCATAAGTGTAGCTATTGGTTTTCCGACGATATTACTCCGTCCAATCACGACACAATTTTTTCCTGAAGTAGGGATTTCATAGCGTTTAAACAATTCGATGATACCCAGAGGTGTAGCCGAAATATAGCAAGGCAATCCTATGGATAAACGACCTACATTGACCGGATGAAAACCGTCCACGTCTTTACGATAATCAATTGCTTCTATAACTTTTTGTTCGGAAATATGTTTTGGGATTGGTAATTGAACTATAAAACCATCAATTTTGTCATCTTTGTTAAGTTTGTCCACTTCAGCAAGCAAGGTTTCTTCAGTAACATCATCATCAAAACGGATCAACGTAGAAGTAAAGCCACAATCTTTACAATCTTTTACCTTTCCAGCCACATAGGTTTCGCTGCCACCATCGTGTCCTATAATAATTACAGCCAAATGGGGAGCTCTTTTCCCTGAAGCAACAATGAGTTTTACTTCTTCTGCGATTTCTTCTTTTATTTTTTCGGATATGGCTTTGCCATCAATGAGAGTATACATAATTTTATGTTTGAAGAGTTTGAAGTTTCACGTTCCGTGTTCCGTGTTCTTTGTTCTTTGTTCTTTGTTCTTTGTCTTTGTTCTTTGTTCTTTGTCTTTGTTCTTTGTCTTTGTTCTTTGATCTTTGTTCTTTGATCTTTGTTCTTTGTCTTTGTTCTTTGATCTTTGTTCTTTGATCTTTGTTCTTTGATCTTTGTTCTTTGTCTTTGTTCTTTGATCTTTGTTCTTTGAT
>Ga0302200_10001260_pt1 | contig 24061 bp, 19 predicted proteins | sample II_Bog_N3_1_FD_194585 | JGI IMG/M metagenome (GOLD analysis project Ga0302200, IMG submission 194585) | Peat permafrost microbial communities from Stordalen Mire near Abisko, Sweden - II_Bog_N3_1 | ecosystem: Environmental > Terrestrial > Soil > Wetlands > Peat | place: Sweden: Abisko... | reverse complement strand
AGGATACGGTCGAATAACTTTAACAGTGATTGGATGTATGTAAAAATGTATATATTTGCGCATAAATTAGTATGAAAATCCGTATAAGTTATTTAACTAAACTAACATGATGAATTTAATACAAAAGTATGGTAAGACAGCTCTGATTGCCGGTGCTTCAGAAGGCATTGGAGCTGCTTTTGCAACTCATATGGCAGCCGAAGGGATGGATCTTGTGCTGATAGCACGTCGAATAATTCCCTTGCAACAATTTGCAGATGATCTTGAAAAAGCATATCCTGTCAGGGTGACCTGCATTTCATGCGATTTGTCGGATAAAAATGCCACTCATCTGATAGAAGATGCATTGAAAGGGAAAGAGATAAATCTTGTTGTATACAATGCAGCGTTATCGTATATCGGACCGTTTATTAAAAACTCACCCGATTTTCACCTTCAAATGGCTCAGATAAATATGCTCACTCCATTGAACATGCTTCATACATTTGGTGGAAAGATGCTTGCAAAAGGGAAGGGCGCCATAGTATTAATGGCTTCATTAGCCGGTTTCCAGGGAAGTGGATACTTAACCATGTATGCAGCAACAAAAGCTTATAACAGGATATTGGCAGAAAGCCTTTGGTATGAATGGAAAAAAAGCGGGGTTGATGTGATAGCCTGTTGTGCCGGCGCTACTTCAACACCTAATTTCAAGAATTCAAATCCCGAAAAAGCAGGATTTTTCGCTCCAAAAGTACAAACTCCGGACGAAGTGGTTACCGAATGTCTCAAGGAAATAGGGAAACAACCTTCTTTTATTTCAGGGACAGGGAATAAAGTCGCATCTTTTATTATGAAGCTACTTCCACGCAAAATGACTGTTACGATTATGGGCGATAATACTAAAAAAATGTATAGGTTATAATGTAAACAGTCTGTTCATTTTTAGTTGATTATACCAGGCTAGTTGTTGAAAAATTAAATAAATTTCTCACCACAAAACAAAAGGAATTACAAAATATAGAACCATAATAGTTCTCAATTAACGCTGAAATGTCTTCGACGATGTCAGGTTGTTCTCTCATGAAACAAACCGCCCCAAGCCCCTAAAGTGGATGTAGATTACTACCATCTCATTAACTTTTATTTCCAAAATGTTTAAAAACTTTCAGATATCACTCTTTACATCCCCTTTAGGGGCTTGGGGCATTACATTCAGCATATAATTTTATTTCATCCGTCCGTAGAATAAAGAGTTCCTATGAAATAAATTAACCACACATTAGATACAAGAGGACATAAGAATAAAATGAAAAGTATTAACTACTGTGGTCAATTTGTATTAAATTGTAAATGAATAAATTGTAAATAATTACTGTGGTTAGTTCTTAATTTTGGTAAAGTAGTTAATAGATAAATGGTATTATCCGGTAAGGCACTTTTTGTTTGTATTCATCCCACAACTCCCCGTACTTGAGCACACAGCGTTTATCATCGTCAATCTGGCGGGGAAATAATAAAACCACATAATACAACGGATACAACCATGGCCATATCAGGGTTGGATAACCCGTACACAGGATAATACCTGTACCCATAAGTATTTCACCCAGATAATTCACATGCCTGCTTATTCCCCAAAAGCCATTGACCAACAACTGATTATTACCGTCGGTAATTGTTTCGGGCACTATCCCCAGAAATGCTTTCTCAGGATTCTTTTTAAAAAAATACTTCTGCATGTTGGCACCACGCGATAATCCCCAACCGACAAAGAAAATAAGCACGTATATTCCTAATAACCAATGTGGAGTATTTGGGTTGGGTAAATTTATAGTAGACCACAATGAGATGGCATAAAAATAAGGATAAAACACCAGGCAGCCCCACCCTAATTTGAAACCAACCCTCTCAGCAAACAAATCGTAGGTATACAGATGTACTTCCTCGAATGTCATGTAATCGATCACAAAGTAGGTAAGTAATATGGCTGTCAGATAGATACCCTGTGAAGCCTGGGCTCCGTAAACCATCCAGTGATGAGCTGCAAAGCTCAGTGTATTCAACTCCAGAGTTATGGCACCCACCAGATACAACCACATTTTGGCATCAATTCTACCGTTCCAGAATTGAAGATTTTCGATTCTTCCTAAATAGAAATCTGTCCAGAAGGACTTTTTTACGGATGGATAAGGAATAACAACAGCTAAACTAAAAAAAATTCCAAAGGTAAATGCGCCTGACAATTCAAACCAACGATAACGATACAACCAATCATAAGAGATTAAATCAAATCGGCCTAAAAGGTACCATACCATCACTGCAACTAAGAACACAACAATGCCATTTAGCCGGTACGTCATTTTTTCGGTTGAATCAGGTTTTGTTATATACCCTTTTACCCAATGTCCGGGCAAAAAACCATTTAAAATAAATAAAGCAAAGTAGAGCAAAGTCGGAACAAAGAATGCTACTGTTTTATCCATAATCAAATTAGTTAAATAGAACGTAAGAGCAAAGAACAAAGAACAAAGACATTAATCTGTCATATATTCTATCTTGGTTCTTGGTTCTTCATTCTTTAGAAAATGAAAGCGGAAGCAATACTCACAACTACAAGTACAGAGAAACCAATGACAACTCTCCAACGAATAGCCTGACTTCCCAATATAACAGAATAAATCATTTTTATCAGGCTATTACTTGCCGTGGCTATAATCGTAGCGTTGACAATGGTTATTACCTGCAGGTTTCCTCCCACATGCTGGAAAAGATTTAAAATGTAAGGATCAATATCGGTAACTCCTACGATAAATGAAAGGATATTTACACCTGTATTCCCGTAATTGGTAATTACGAAATTGGTTAGTATGGCAAAAAAACCAAACAACAATCCGAAGATGATAGCTGTTTTAAACTCCAGGGGATGTTGTTGTTTGTTTTCATTGATTTTTTCAGGAGTCTTTTTTTTAACTTTAAATTGCATGATCCCAATGTATACAAGGAGTACAACAACGAAAACCGAAAAGTACGGGATTAACCTCACAGCTACATCTTTATTGAATATAAATGCGAGTATCAGTATCCGGAGGTACATCATACCGGTTGCCCCAAATATACCTGAAATGATTTTCACATCATCGTTTTCTTCCTTGCTCCGGCGTGACAGGATGATGGTAGTGGCTGTGCTGCTATACATTCCACCCAGTATGGCTGACAAAATAATTCCTGAGTTGGGGAACACGAACTTCTGAAGCAGATAACTTAAATAAGATATCCCCGACACCGCCACGATGGATACCCAGATTTGAAACGGCGAGATATTAATGGTGGCCGAAATGGGTGTATGTGGAAGCGAAGGAAGGATAATTCCGGCAATGATAATGAACTTGGCCAGAAGTGTGAACTCATCCCTGTCGAACTTTTTGGAAATATTGAAAAGACTTTCCTTCATCTCCACCACGATCAGTATAGTCACTACGACCAACATAACCAGCCATAGCGGTTCCAACATCACCAGCGGGGTCAGACAATAGGTTATCATGGCGATGACAATAGAAGTAAAGCCCCATTGGTTTCTGATTTTGATCTTTTGGAAATAATATATCCCCAGCAAAGCCGACACGATCACTCCTCCCCCATAAAAAAGTACCAACGAATCTGGCATTACTGTATAAAGGATATATCCCAGGATACCAATCATGGTAATAGTACGATCGGTCCCGAACAACGATTCAGCCACCGAGTCTATGTGAAGCCTCCTTTGTTCGAGTCCTATCAGTAGTGAAAATAGCACTACCAGTAAGAAGTGAATGAGTTCTTTGGGGATTTGTGACAGTATATCCATAGTAGATGTATTATGCGCGCCAAAGTTATGCAAATCTTTTATAAAAACAATTGATCTTATGATTTCGTTCACATCCGGATTCGGTAAGAGGATAAATAAGCGATAAGGATTCCTATTTGATTCCTTATATAAACCGAACTTATTTCTACTTTTACAAAATCCGTTTTTGTTTTTCAAAAGCAGTGACCCTGTCATTCTTCCATTTAACAGAATCTGCGTCTAACCCCCCGATAGCCCCCGATAGCTATCGGGGCAGGATCTTTTACGGTTTGACGCATAACAGGGATAAGCAACAAAATTGGATGAATAAGACACTTGTGTTAAGTTAATTTGAAAATGAATCAATTTGAAAATCTGAAAATGAAATAAATCAATGATGGTTGATTAACTACATACATGTAATTATCTGAAAACTGAACTAAATGGAGATTTGGTTTTGGCTTTTTCGGGACTAAAAACAATTTATTTCCAACCGAAAGGGGAAAAAAGGTTAAGCGAAAGGATATCCTGAGCGTAACCTATGAGTAACCTATGAGTAACCTGTCTGTAGCCTGTCTGTAACCTGTCCTTGTGAAAATAATAAATAAGAAAATAATAAGAATCTAAAAAGTATATAATAAGATTCTATATAGAATCTTATTATTATCTTATTATTACCTTATTATATCCTTTTTATTAACTTATTACAGGATAGGCTACGGACAGGTTACGGACAGACTACTTAATGGCTATCCCTTCACCAGACTTTCGGTTTGTGAACGGTTGACATAAGCGTTCAAATACAAATCAATCAAAGACTTAAATAATTATGAAATATGAAATAACCAAAATCTTTTCATCCCCAAAAGAAAACGCAAAAGAGATAACCACACTTCTTACCTGTCGGAATTAAGGTTATCTCTTTTGTGTCTTGTGTTCAATTGTGGTTATGTATTTTGTGTTCTCGTATGTTTGTTCTTTGAAATATTTGATATAAAATTATTGATTTATTGTTTTACTTATTTGGCAATTATGATTTGTGTTAAGGTCATTGAACCTGTACAAAAGTTTATAATACCAATATAGTAAAAGTCGGGAAATAATCTGGTTCATGAAACCGTATTGACGAGACTGATGTTGCTATATTTTTAATGTGAAACAAATTTAATTTTATTTATTATGAAACTTTATTTAGGAGGAGATGCCAGCAAGGGTTACACCGACTGGGTAATAATCTCGGAAACAAAGAAAAAATTATTGGATAACTTCCAGTTGGATGACACTTTTGAGGGTCATAATCAACTTTACAATGCGATTAAAAGTTGCGTTGACAAGTATCCGAATGTCGAAATTTATGCTGCCCTTGAAAGCACCGGAGGCTATGAAAGCAACTGGTTAAACACTCTGAAGGGCTATCAAAAAGCATTCAACATTCAGGTTGCTAGAGTAAATCCCCTGGCAGTTTTTCATGATAGCAAGGCAAATATGACCAGGACTGTTACCGATGCTGTAAGTGCATTAAGCATTGCGGAATATCAGATAAATCATCCTGACAAAATCAGGTACGAACAGGATACCAGCTGGAAATCATTACGGCGCCATTGGAACTTTGTAGAGCTTCAAAAGAAACAACGGGTGCAAACTATTAATCAGTTGGATGCGCTTTTGTATAGTGCAAATCCAATGCTATTGACTTATAAGACGGACAAATTGTCCAATTGGTTGCTTGAGGTTATCATCCAATATCCAACTGCAAACCTATTGGCAAAGGCATCGGCTGAAGAGCTATCAAAGATACCCTATTTGTCTTTATCAAAAGCAAAAGAAATAATTGCAGGCGTGCAAAAAAGTGTTGCTTCTGCCACCGATGAAAACACCGGGGTGCTGATAACGCAAATAGCCTTGCAAATCAAGATGTTTGACCAGACGATAGAGAGTCAAATGTCATTGATTGAAAAGGAAATGATTTGCCCGGAAATTGATATTTTGAAAACTTTTAAAGGAATAGATACGACCTCTGCTATAGGCCTGGTTCTTGAGATTGGAGCCGTTGAACGATTTTATTGTGTAAAAAGTATTTGTTCCTTTTTTGGTTTAAACCCTAAATTCAAGCAAAGCGGAGACAAAATTATTGGTGTACGAATGAGCAAGCTGGGAAGCAAAAACATGCGTAAGATACTCTTTAATATCGCTATGGGAGCAATTGTTCATAATCCATTGATTTATGAAGTCTATCAACGTAAATTATCCGAAGGTATGTCAAAAATGGCTTCCATAGGGGTTTGTATGCATAAGATATTAAGAATCGTTTATGGAATGTTGAAAAACAAGAAAGCTTTTGATGCCCAGGTTGATAAACATAACGCTAGTCGTTCGACAAGTAAGCAAGATGAAAAAAATCAACTAAAGAATGCATACATTGTAAAAACGCGTCGTTTTCAGGAGTATGATCAGAATGCACCAATTTCGATAAGGCAAACAAAAAAAAGGAAGGAGCACGTTTTGTCCCAATGTGAAATAGAATCACACGGTGCGGGATCCACACACTCCTTCTGAATTTCGTTTTATTAAAATCCGAATAAATTTCACTTTTAGAGGAAGCAGGACAAATGCCCACTCCCCCTGCAAGTCTTATATGGATTTTTTTCAATAACAAAATTAGAAAAGAAAATTTCCCGATATTCAATAAGTCAAAGAACTTTATGTTTTTTTATATTAAAAAGAATACACTTTATACGAAATAACTTTTGTGGTTAAATATTATTGTTTAATGAATAGTGCAGGCTCAATTAAAGATGAAACATATTGAAAAAAATATGCAGTTTATTAATTAAAATTTAAAATAGATTGAGTATTTTTGTAGATTATTATCTTAACTCTATGGAATTAAAACAGCTCAAGTCCCGAATTGCCTTATACAAAGATTTTCTGAAAGTCAAGCCGAACAGGTCTGAAATAGAATTGTTTAAAAATAAGCTGATCAGCCTGATAGACAATATTGACATGTTTGAGTCGGAAGAATGCAAGGTCAAAAATGTCTGAACCGCTGATTCAATATGATTATTTTTATTAATATGATTAAGAATAGATATTAGTTCTTTATAAATCAAGCAAATCAGTGGCCAAAGAATCAATTCAATCAGTATATATTAATCAAAGTAATCATTTAAATCAGGAATAATCAGCGGTCAAAAAATCAGTGGATTGGTACACATAGGGTTGACTTTTTAGTGGAAAAAGTAGTATCCTTTGAAATTAAAGCGAAAGCAAATCTCAAGGATTTGGAATTGTCACAAAGTATCAAGTATCTGGAAGCTTATAATCTGGAAGTTGGCTTGCATTTTAACTTATGTGCACAAAGCCTGCAACATAAAAGACTTGCAAATAGTAAACCGCTGATTTAGGTGATATAGGTGATGATGATGATATATAATATAGTTTATTTATATCATTTGAAACTGAGGTTGATCAATTGGTTTATTGGGTGTATGGATTGACGGAGAAGGAGATTGGGATTGTAGAGGGGAAATAAAAAAGAATAGCACCCAATCCATTTCAAATGGGACAGACCTAAGGCTGTAGTCAGGCGCTATTCTGATGCAAACATATATAAAAACAGACAGTTTACAAAATAAATGGAATATTATTTCATTTATTATTGCAACTATTCCGGGTTCTAACTATAGTTCAGGTTTTCAAAGCAAAAAACGGAATTAAAATAAAAGGGGCTTATAATTTCAATAATAAACAGTTGAAATTTGCACTACTTTCAGTCCTGGTTTCACTTCGAAAAAGACATGAACTATCCAATAATGCATTTAATAGACTAAGAGGAGGAGAGTTGAGAAAGTAATTAAAATTTTTATAAAAATATGGACAGCATAATTGAAAAATCCCGTTTAATTGACAAAGATTACGACGAAGAGATGATAAAATTTTACAGGGAGAATCGAGTGTACTTTGACAATTTCAACATTATTACTGACATAGAGACAATTGAAGAAATAATTCTCATCAAACAAAAGTATTGTGAAGCTATTGAGAGAAAGGGTTATTATAAAGAATTAACAGTCGTTCTAAGCCATATTTTTATATTGCTTGATAAAATTAAAAGTAAATCTCTAAAAAATCATCAGTCCTATGAAAGGGCACTGTTTTATGAAGGTATAGTACTTGCAAGACAAAACAAGTACTCAGTATCAAATCATAGATTTAAAGAACTCAAAATTATTGATCCCAAAAACGAGTCTTATGAGAACTGGTATCAATCGAACAAAAAAAAGAATTCTGATAATATATTTAGTTTGTGGGAAAATATTATAATGATTATCACCGTTTTTACAGCTTTTTTCGGTCATAACATTTTTGGAAATATTAATATTATAATTTTAATAATTGTTTTTGTGTTATTTGTTGGAACATTCTTCTATACACTTGTTCTTAGAAAAAAGACTACAAAAAGTAATGATTAACCTATTTTCATACCACGAAAATACTAACCAACAAACAATTGAGATAACATTTGATATGGACCAAATCAGAACAGAATTATATAAAATTGACATGAATAACCCTGAGGATATTCTGAAATTTTACCAGAAACATAAGCTATATTATGAGAACTTAAATAAAGCAATTGATAAGATGACAATTGAAGAATTCATACTTGTAAAACAAAAATACTGTATAGCTTTAGAGACAAAGAATAAGTACAGCGAAGCAATCATTGTTTTGGAACAGGTTTATATTTTACTTGACAGATTGAAAAACAAATCCAGTAGATATTACAGTTCCTTATATGAAAAAACTTTGTTTTGGGAGGGAATATTTTTAGGGAGACAAGAGAAGTACACCGAATCAAATGAAGTATTCAAAAAATTAATACTTCTTGATCCAAAAAATGAAAAGTATGAAGATTGGTATTTGACAAACAAGGAATGTTTGATAAAAAATAAAATCAATGTTATGGAGTACCTATTTTCAGCTACATTTTTTATTACAATTGTATGGGGGGACAAATTATTTGATAAAAACATATTTATTGTCAAATTAATCGTATTTGCTTTATTGATTAGTATAGTAACTATCAAACAACTATACCGGAGAATGATTAAAATGCCGGAGACAAAAAAGCCTGGGAAGTAATAAACAATTTAGGAAAATAAGATCTTATTTGTCCAAGTATAGGAGACGATTCTTACACTAGTTCAAGCTGAGCGAAACGAAAACATAGGCTGGTAATGAGAGACCCGGACTGGTAATGAGATAAGTCTGATATAAAACAAGTCAATTAAAGAATACAATTTTACCTGAATTACAAAAGAATTGATTGTAACAATACAGAAAACACCGGAATATAAATTATGCTGTATCTATACCCCACACCATGAAACGCATCTATGAAATAAGCATTATCACTATTTTTCTGACAGTAGTTATTTCATGTAATAAGTTGCCAAAAGAAGTTCATACTTGTAATCTGACTATAATTTGTGACAGCACATTTAATGAGAATATTTATGAAAATGTTTATTTAATTTCGGGTAGTGATACAATATATGTAAAAGGTAAAAATTACAGACAAGGGAAAAAAGGTATTAAGATTAAACTGGATAGTATACCTTCAAAGGAATATATTTTATATTTAGAGAATATGTTTAGAGAAGTGCAGAGTCAAAAAGTAAATCTGATGAATGATACAGTGATTTCAATAAGCAATCGGCATGGATATGAAAACATTAATATCATTCCACTTGCAGATCTTGAAAATGCAGATACTATAAAATTCATTTATTCATCTAGTGGTTGTTTTTCTCATGTAGAATCATTTAATCTTATAAAGAAGGATAGCTTCTATTTATTTGAGCCGATAACGATTCAATTTGGTAATCGTTTAATGCGTACACGATACGTTTCAAAAACATTTTCTAATAAAATTGTAAGAGGATTGTTTGATTTAGAGGTGGATTCTAGAAAATATATGATATCAATAAGGAATAAAACACCCTGGCAGACAAGCAGAGTAGAATATTATATTCTTGTTAACAATAAAATATTCATGTTTGATGATGAAAATCGGTGTTGTGAGGAATATATTAAATTTGAAAAAAAATATATTGATGGAAAAAAGGATAATTAACCGGCGCAACATATTCTATTTCAAAAGAAAATGAACATAAATATCAATGTTTAGTATTTATCTTCAATAAGTATTGTGAATTCAAAGACATTGAGAAGTTTTGCTTTCACTTTTTTTTTAAAATTACTCAACACATTGAGTAAAATACGAAACAATGGTTCATCGCATTTATTCAGAGCAACTTACAGAAAGAATTGAAGAGTACGTAACCTTTTCCGAAAGGATATATGTAGTTGGTTAAATATACAAAGTGTTAGGTGGAATTTATAATTCCACCTTTTGTGTTTTTAGAATTTTCAATCCGTATTTATAGTAGTAGTCCGGATAAGTGTTTGAATCATGATCTATATGATTGCTTTTAAGCCGGAAGAGTTCCCATCAGGAGAAAAAAACGGAAACAGCCTGCTGGTTCATAACTTTTTATAGAAATTAGTTGATAGAATTTCATATTATTTAAAAAATTCAGTACATTTGCTAAATAATTGCCAGTTTCACATCCTAAAAAACGAATAATATGAAATTCATTGTTTCAAGCACAGAACTTTTGAGCCACCTGCAAGCCATAAGCCGTGTCATAAACAACAAGAACTCACTGCCCATATTAGATAATTTTTTACTTCATCTTGAAGGAAAAACTCTTACTATGACTGCTTCGGACATTGAGACAACGTTGATCACATCAATGGAAGTTGAAACAGCCGAAGGAAACGGTAAAGTAGCTGTTGCTTCCAGGCTGTTGCTCGATACTTTACGAGAGTTTTCAGAGCAACCCCTTTCGTTTAATATAAACGATTCTAACCTGGCAATGGTCATCACATCAGCAAACGGATCCTATAATTTTATTGGACAAAATGGGGATGAATATCCTCGTTTACCACAATTACAGGAAGATGCACGTACATTGTCTTTGCCGGTACCCACACTTTTAACCGGAATTTCAAAAACGTTATTTTGTACAGCAGATGATGAATTGCGACCGGTAATGAATGGTGTCTATTTTGATATTACCTCAGAGAGTCTGACCTTGGTCGCAACTGACGCCCATAAATTAGTACGTTATAAAACTACCTATACTACAGCTTCTATTCAGGGTGAAGAACTTGCGAATTTTATTTTACCAAAGAAGCCTGCGAATATGCTCAAGAATATTCTTCCTAAAGAAAATGGTGAAGTAGAAATCACCTTCGATACGAAGAATGCGCACTTTAAACTGGCTAATTATACCATGATTTGTCGTCAGGTAGAAGGCCGTTTTCCAAACTATAACGGAGTTATTCCAAAATCAAATCCATATAAAATTATCATTGACAGGGTTACTTTGCTTAATGCATTAAAACGCGTTTCCGTTTTTGCAAATCAGGCAAGTAATTTAGTCAAGTTGGATTTTTCAGAAAATCAGATTCATATTTCGGCTCAGGATATAGATTTCTCTATTTCAGCAGAAGAAGTAATCAGTTGCCAGTTTGAAGGTGATCCTATCAAAATCGGATTTAAATCTTCATTCCTGATTGAAATATTAGGGAACATTAATGTTACCGATATTATTCTGGAATTGTCCGATGCCTCAAGGGCAGGTTTGATTTTACCTTTTGAAAATGAACCAAACGAAGAAATTCTTATGTTGTTAATGCCAATGTTGCTTAACGATTAATCTTAAACAAAGTCAAAAGAGAAGGTCTAAGGTCGAAAGTCTTTAGACCTTTGACTTTTAATCTGTATAAATTTTTTCAATTAAATAGAATAATCATTTATGAATGTCATAAGTCTTCTGAATGAGGATTTTTGAACTTAGTCAATAAAAAAATGAAACTTAAACTTAAAAACCCCATTGTTTTTTTCGACCTCGAGACTACCGGTACCAATATCGTTTCTGACAGAATTGTTGAAATATCGTATCATAAAGTTTCTCCAAACGGACGTGAGGAAACAAAAACGATACGTATCAATCCGGAGATGAAAATACCGAAAAGTGCAACAGATATTCATGGAATTACAGATACAGATGTTGCCGATTGTCCTACTTTCAAAACTGTTGCAAAAGAAATTGTCAGGGATATTGAGGGTTGTGATCTGGCAGGATACAATTCTAACCGTTTTGACATTCCACTTTTAGCAGAAGAATTGCTTCGAGCAGATGTGGACATTGATTTAATGAAACGTAAATTCGTAGATGTTCAGGTTGTTTTTCATAAAATGGAACAACGTACGTTAGGTGCCGCTTACAAGTTTTATTGCGACAAAGAGCTTATTGGTGCCCATGGAGCAGAAGCGGATACACTGGCAACATATGAAGTGCTAATGGCACAATTGGATCGTTATCCGGAATTGGAAAACGATATTGATTTTCTGGCAAAATTTACTACTCAAAATAATAATGTTGACTTCGCCGGACGTCTTATATTCAACGATAAGGGGGAAGAAATAATTAATTTTGGAAAATATAAAGGCCAGAAAGTAACAGATGTATTGAAAACCGACATGGGATATTATGGCTGGATGATGAATAGTGATTTTTCGCTTCATACAAAGAAAGTATTGACAAATATCAAATTGCGTAATTTTAATAAGCAATAGATCATCAGACTAAAACAATTAAGAACGGGTGATAGCATTTGACTTTCACCCGTTTTTTTATAGAAACGATTCAGTTGTTTGAATGAATAACCGGCAGGTAAAAAATTCAACCCTTTACATACTTAAATTTCATTGAACTATGATAGATAAAGATTTTAAAGGAACGCATTTAATTTGAAGCACAATAGTATATTATCATATTAAATATTCATTTTTAAGCAATCGTAATTCTTTTGGCACGGTCATTGTTGCAATTCTATTTGCTTTAAAAGATATTCATGTCCTATGAAAATTTTAAAAATTGTTTTGTCAGTTCTATTTCTTTTGACAATGGTCTTACCCATTTACAGTCAGGAGAATTCGACCATCCCCAAAAGGACTCCCGAGCAAGAAGCATCCAAACAAACAGAAAAGCTTCAACAGGAATTGAACCTTAATCAGGAACAGGCTAATCGTATTTATGAAATAAACTTACGCTATGCCCGTGAGCGTCAGATCTCGAATAAAAGAAGCGAAGCATTGGAGAGAATGAAAAACAAAAATGCTGAAATCAATCAGATATTAACCCCTGTACAAAATGAGAAATTACAATCCAAGCGTTATGAAAGAACTTATCTTGAAACAAATACATTAAACCATAATTTTTCAAACAATTCATCCGGGTTCAAACCTTCTCCCAATTTTCGTACTTATCAAACAAATCGTGATCCAGGCTCAACGGATATGAACATTCGAAATAATTACCGGCCTGTGAATCCTAATTTTCGTCCAAGATCACAATATGATCAAAATACCAGACGAATTACAACAACATTTCCACGGGCAAATCAATACAAACGAAATTCATCTGCAGTACATACCCCTTCAGGGAGTCCTTCTAACATGAACAGAAAAACTGAATCAACTTCGCCCCAGCGTAACAATTCATCAAATACGCACATTCAAACCTCAACGTATAGATCATCCCGGTCAGTAACTCCGGTCCATCCAAACAGAAAGTAATTTATGGCTAATCCATATTTTAGTTTCAAACAATTTACTGTTTATCATGATCGCTGTGCCATGAAAGTTGGAATTGATGGAGTACTGTTAGGAGCATGGTCGGATGTTGAAGACTCAAAGTACATTCTTGATATAGGGACAGGTACAGGATTGATTGCGTTGATGCTTGCTCAACGCAGTCATTCACTTATTGATGCTATAGAGGTTGATAAAAATGCAGTAGATCAGGCCATAGAGAATATTGAAAATTCGCCCTGGTCAAACAGGATAAAAGTACAGGAAATATCACTTCAGAATTTCGCTAAGATTACCCTTCAACGGTATGATTTAATTGTTTCAAATCCACCCTATTTTGTGAATTCTTTGAAAACTCCTTCATTGAACAGAACAACTGCAAGACATACAGATACATTAACACACGAAGAATTAATTTTAAATGCAATTGCTCTGCTTAAACCGACAGGAAGAATTTGCATCATACTTCCTGTCAAGGAAGCAGTCCTGTGTAAATCATTTGCACTATCAGAAAAAATTTATTGTACCAGAGAGGTTAAAGTTATCCCTAAACCAAATGCGGATGTCAAACGGATATTGATGGAATTCAGTCTCCAATTCAAACCTGTAAAACTTACAGAACTGGTTATTGAATCGAATGAACGGCATCATTATTCAGACGAGTTCAGTGAGCTGGCTAAAGAATTTTATCTCAGGTTATAAGCCAATATATAAAGCCACCGGGAAATAGTTATCAGATACTGTTTCCCGGTGGATATTTATAAAAATGAATTGAACCCTTATAACAAAGCCTCAATTTTTGTTGCTAAAACTGTTTTTTGAGTAGCACCTACCTGTTTGTCAACCAACAAACCATCTTTGAAAAATAAAATAGTAGGAATATTACGAATGCCATAAGTTTCAGGTGTTTCCGTATTATCATCTACATTCATTTTCCCAATTTGCACTCTACCTTCGTATTCCTTTGTTAATTCTTCTACCATTGGGCCGACCATACGGCAAGGACCGCACCACTCTGCCCAAAAATCAATTACTACCGGTTTCCCACTGTTAATAATTTCTTTGATGTTTTCATCTGTGAACTCTGCTGTCATATTATTTATTTTTTAAAATGTTTTCTTTTAATTGATAGTAAAACAGTTGCCTGTTTAAATAATTTTAGTTATAAATTGAATATGCTTATTTATAAAATCTATTTATCATTTTCATCCCTGAAGTTAAGAATAACAGCATGGATAAATGAATACAGAGTAAGCTGACCATTTTCAGTTTAGGCTTATGAATCTGTTTTTTTAATTCTTTTTATAGTACCTGAAAATCAAGCATTCCTTTGCTTTGAGCATGTTTAAGTGAGTGATACACCCGTTTATTGATCTCAATCCGGTGTTGACGTGCAAAAAGCATTACTTTATTAGGTGAATTTTCATCGACAACCTGAATATACAAATTCACATTTCCTTTGTTTTTTACGACCAAATCGGTTAATTCAACGGCAAAATCATCTGACATCTGTTGAACCGGAATGGTTAAAGTCAATGTACTGATTAGTTTATCCTTTATATCAGAAAAGACTTCAATCTTTTGTATTTTAAGTTCCAGTTCCTTTGGAATATTCGGGTTGACCGGTTCAGCTTTTTTATATTTGTAATCTGAACCCCTTTCCTGAACTATTGCATTTACAAACAGATACAAATCTTTGATCATGTATTTGCCAAACTCAATATAATTCTTACCAAACAACGGGAATTCAAATGCTCCTACATAATCTTCAAGAGTAAAAATGCCATACGGATTCCCTGCTTTAGAGGTACCATGCCTGAAGTTTGTGACCATTCCGCCGATCTTCAGGGATTTACCCTGCAAAGGAATTAAATCTTTTAAATCGACGGTTGTTGTATTGCAAATATGGTTTATTTCAAACTCAAATTCATCCAATGGATGCGCTGAAAGGTACATTCCAATCAAATCACGTTCTTTGTTCAACCGTTCAAGAGGTGACCATTCCTGAGCATACGGTATTTCCGGCTTTGTGATTTCAACGGTATCCAATCCTCCGAACAAAGAGTTACGAATCATAGCTATATCGGTCTGGTATTTATTCCCATAACGCAAAATTGACTCGAGCACCTGTTCACCTTTACTATTTTCAACAAAAAGCTGTTCACGGCGTATATCAGGAAAACTATCAAATGCACCCGAGAGAGCGAGACTTTCTACAGCACGTTTATTACAGGCATTCAGATTAACACGTTCAATTAAATCGAACATACTCTTATATTTTCCGTTTGCTTTACGCTCATTCACAATGGCTTCCACAGCACCCTCGCCGACGCCTTTTACACCACCCAGACCAAAACGTATATTTCCATCCCCGTTTACCGTAAAAGTCAAATCACTTTCATTTACATCCGGACCCATAACCTGCATTCCGAGGTTTTTACACTCGTCCATGAATTTGCCAACTTCAGTAATATCATCCTTATTACGGGTTAAGTTGGCCGCCATGAATTCAGCCGGAAAATTTGCTTTCAGGTAAGCTGTCTGGTAAGCTATCCACGAATAACATGTAGCATGCGATTTGTTGAATGCATATTTTGCAAATTCCGACCAGTCGCTCCAGATTTGTTCCAGTTTTTCAACCGGTCCGTATCCGTTATTCTTACAACCCTCCATGAATTTTACTTTCAGGTGCTCCATCTTTTCGACAAGCTTTTTCCCCATTGCTTTACGCAATTCATCGGATTGTCCCCTGGTAAATCCGGCTAAATCACGGCTCAAAAGCATGACCTGTTCCTGATAGACAGTGATTCCGTAAGTGTCATGTAAACGCTTTTCCATGATTGGAAAAGGGTATTCAATTGTTTCACGCCCGTGTTTGCGGTTTATAAACTGGGGGATATATTGCATTGGACCCGGACGGTACAAGGCATTCATAGCAATCAGATCTTCAAACTGAGTAGGTTTCAGGTTTATAAGGTGTTTCTGCATTCCTGCCGATTCAAACTGAAATGTACCGACTGTCATCCCTTTGCTAAACAGTTCGTATGTTTTTGCATCATCAATAGGAATTTTTTCAAGATCCAGGTCTATCCCTTTTGACTTTTTAATATTAGATAAAGCTTCTTTTATGATGGACAGGGTTTTCAGTCCCAGAAAATCCATCTTAATCAATCCGATTTCTTCAATTACCGATCCTTCGTATTGAGTTACCAGCATTTCCTCGTTGGTTTCCTTGTCAATGGCAGTGCTTAGTGGTACCAGGTAAGTCAGATCAGCTGCACCAATAATCACCCCACAGGCATGAACGCCTGTCTGTCGAACGGTACCTTCCAACATTTCGGCATAACGAAGTGTACTCGAAAGGTTTTGATCGGAAGAGTTACGGGCAGCCTGTAATTCCGGTACGTATTTTAAGCAGTTTGCAATTGTGATCTTGGGTGACTTCCCGTCAGCACCTTCGGGGAATTTATCGGGTATAAGTTTGGTCAGTCTGTCAGCTTCAGCGAGGGGCAGCTTTTGAACACGTGCTACGTCCTTAATGGATGATTTTGTAGCCATTGTACCGTAAGTGATAATATGTGCTACCCTTTCGCGTCCGTATTTCTCGGTTACCCATCGCAACACCTGACCGCGGCCATCATCATCAAAGTCTATATCAATATCGGGCATGGAGATACGGTCCGGATTGAGGAACCGTTCGAACAGCAAATCATATTTCAACGGATCAATATCAGTGATCCGAAGGCAATACGCCACAACAGAACCTGCAGCTGAACCACGTCCCGGACCGACAGCGACTTTCATTTCACGGGCTGCATTGATAAAATCCTGCACAATAAGAAAGTATCCCGGGAAACCCATCGTTTTCATTACGTGTAATTCAAACTCGATACGTTCCATAATTTCCGTATCAATATTATCTCCGTACCGCAGTTTTGCTCCTTCCAGAGTCAATTCTCCAAGATAATCAGCTTCAAGTTTCACACGAACCGCCTTTTCATATCCTCCTAACCTATCGAATCCATCTCCAAATTCTTCCCGTAACATTTCTACAGTAAATTTGCTTCGATACTGATCTTCAGTGGCGAAACTCTCTGGAATTGGGAATATTGGCATCATGGCATTGGAGTCAATGTCATAAAACTCAACCTTATTCGCTATTTCAATTGTATTTTCGAGTGCTTCAGGGATATCGGCAAAAATCAATCCCATTTGGTCCGGGGTTTTTAGCCATTCCTGTTTTGTGTACCGCATACGGTTCGGATCATCTAAATCTTTTCCGGTACTCAGACAGATTAACCGTTCGTGCGCTTCGCCGTGTTCCTCTTCCACAAAGTGGACATCGTTGCTGGCAATAAGTTTTGTTTTGGTTTTACGCGCCAGTTTAATCAGCTCAACATTTTGAATTTGTTGTTTTTCATAGGTTGAATAGTCAGCGTTTGGTTTATCCGTTTTGTGACGTTGAAGTTCAATGTAATAATCATCACCAAAAACGCCTTTATACCACATAATGGCATTCTCGGCTGCTTCCAGATCACCTTTTTCAATTTGTTTATGGATTTCACCACCCAGGCATGCCGATGAGACAATGAGCCCTTCACTGTATTTTTCGAGTAATTCATGATCAATACGGGGGCGGTAGTACATCCCATCAATCCACGATGTTGAAACGAGCTTGCACAAATTCCTGTAACCTGTTTTGTTTTTGGCAAGTATGATCAAATGATACCCGCTACGATCTTCAGATCCATCTTTTGAAAGGAGTCCGCGATGTGCAACATAAGCTTCGCATCCAAAAATCGGTTTGAATATTTTTTGTTTGTTTTCTTCAATTTGTTTCAATAAACCGGTCTTTTCGTCATCCGGAATACCTTCTTTTTTAAGTTGATTGGTGAGTGTTGAAATTTTATCTTTTATCTTCCCGTTTTTCTTTTTTGTATAATTAAAAAATTCCTTGATTCCATACATGCATCCATGATCGGTAAGTGCAAGAGCATGCATACCATTCTTTGAAGCTTTGTCCACCAGCCCGGAAATGGTTGACATACCGTCAAGAACCGAATAATGGGAGTGAACGTGAAGATGAACAAAAGAATCCATGTTAAATGTTTGTTTACAGGTTGATTACACATCCCTAAGAAGGAGTATATTTTGGTTGCTAAAGATACAGCAAATTTTGAAAGGAGGAGAGAAAAAATCCATGAAGTTATACACAATTTTCAATTAACAGGAATAGAAATCCGGATGAAACTGAGGAAAAGTAGTTTTCATATAAAACTGATTTGTCAATCAAAGAAAGCCGGCAATCTCGTTTTTTATTCATTCTTAATTTCTGTCGTGGAATATCAGGATAGTGGGGAAAGCTGTTTTTTATGCTTTCAACTATCAGTGGGTTGAAATTACGTAGTTACGATCTGAATCATTATTTTCCTTACAACATGTCACAAAGCTATAAAGATCCATCGGGTAAATTTAGAAGAATCAATGAAGTGACCCTAAGGCAACCCTAAGGTGTCATCGGACCATCATCGGACCATCACTCAGGAAGGACTATGGTCTGATACGATCGTGATAAAAGAATGAACAAACAAATATGGTGCAAAAAGTATCAAAATGTAAGAAAGACTACTTTTTAAAAGCTGAATGAAAAAGAATGATTAGCCACAAAACTCCTAAAGTTTCAAAGAAATAATTTTGATCCTTCAGTTTAATAATCCTTAAGGAATTGAATAGGATTAAAATGTATAAAATGCATGGAATATGAATATAGGAAGTCTGCAACCAGAAAGTACTGAATACCTGGTCAAATATTCTTATCAATCTCAATCAAATACTCTATCACAAATTCTTAAGGTTTTATTTAATGTTATTCAACCCCTGTCGGGGTTAGGTTCATGTACTTTTCATTATTCCATACATTTCATATTTGGCTATTCACATTTAAATCCTTCGGATTTAGAAGATTGCGTTATCTTAGGACACATTGCAGATAATCATAAATAAACATTTACAATTTGCCATTTCAATCACTTTTGTTTTATATTGTTTTTAGTTCAGTTAGTGGAATAATTGTTTCACTTATCTTTCAAAACAAGCAATTATTCATATTTCCATTTCATGCAGACGCACTTCATAACAGGAACTATTCCACCTGATAATAATTTAGAAACAGTACGATAGCTATAATTTTTAATAAAAAAAGACACTGAAAAAAAGCAACAAATCATGTGCCATTTCCAGTGTCATATATTTAACTATCGAAATTTTAGTTCAAAGTTTCATACTAAATTTAAAGAATAAACTATAAGAATCAAATCAGTCAAGTAGTTGGGACAATATAATTTCTTGTTTTATTTTTCTCAAAATACGACCTCTCCCCCTGCCCTCTTCCCAAGGAGAGGGTGATAGAGCTGAGGGTTGATGATGTTTTATTTAAAAATTATGGGATTTTTTTTATTTTCTATTATTTAAGTATTTTATTCCATTTTATAAATCACCGCATTGATATTCATACCTGCGCCGACCGATGCAAAAATCAGAACATCGTCCTTTTTGAGTTTATGGTCGTCTAATTTATCTTTGAGTAAAAGATCAAACAGAGTTGGCAAAGTGGCCACCGATGTATTTCCCAAGGTTGAAATAGTCATTGGCATAACATTTTCAGGCACAACAGTGATATTGTACAAAGCATACAGTCTTTTTAGAATGGCATCATCCATTTTGCCGTTAGCCTGATGAATCAACACTTTATTAACATCGTTAATGCTCAATCCTGCTTTATCAAGGCATGCTTTAATGGATTGTGGAACAGTATCCAATGCATATTGATAGAGTTTGCGGCCATTCATTTTCAGGAAAAGATCATTTTTATTCTTAAAATCGGGATTATTTGATTTGCCCATGTGCAGCAGACCAGCGTGAGAATAAGTGTCCGACCTTGTTTTATGAGCCAGTATTCCAACAGGGGTATCGCTTTCTTTTGCTTCCATTACTACCGCTCCTGCACCATCTGCATATAACATGCAATCTCTGTCGTGAGGATCACTGATTCTTGATAATACCTCTGCACCAATGACCAGAATCTTTTTAGCATCACCCGATTTGATATAATAATCAGCCTGAATAACTCCCTGTAGCCAACCCGGGCATCCAAAAGTCAAATCATAAGCTACTGTATCCGGATTTTTAATTTCAAGTTTATGTTTTACTTTTGATGCTAAACTGGGTACATGATCGGACGCCCTGTTGTCAAACCTGGTATCTCCAAAGTTATTAGCAACAATAATATAATCAAGTTCTTCTTTCTCAATACCTGCTGATTTAATAGCTTCTACAGCGGCGAAATAGGCCATATCGGATGTTGTCAGATCATCTGTAATATAACGTCTTTCAGCAATGGTTGTAATCTCGTGAAACTTTTCAGTTATTTCATGATTCGGTTTAGTTATTCTTTCGCCATTCGCTTCATAAAATTCATTTTTAAGAAAATCTTCATTTTTAATCTGAATTGTTGGAATATAATTCCCTGCTCCTGTAATAATACTATAAATGCTTTTATTCATACTTTCAACTTTATTGTTCGGGTTACTATTTAATATTCTATTTTATCAGTAAGTTTATTTAGTTTAATGTTCAATTGATTCAGGATTGTCCACAAAATCGTAAATCCGGGATACGGTTGATTCAATATCACCGGTTACACTCAAAGCAGCCTGTGAATAAAATGGTTCCCGGATTGTCAATCCTTCCCGGATAAACAGGAGTAGTTCTTTTCCTTTTTTTCCTTTTAATAAAGGTCGTTTATTGGCATAAGACTCTTCAAGACGTTCAGCTAAAGCCTCCGGTGATAATTTCAGATAAATTGAAATACCGTGGTCGTTTATGAATTTCATATTATCAAAAAAACAAGGTGTACCACCACCGGTTGAAATAATTACCTGATCAAAATCAGCAATTTCGTGCAGACATTGTTGTTCAAGAAGCCTGAATTTCTGTTCTCCAAGATCTACAAAAATCTGGTGTACAGACTTAAACAATTTTTCTTCAATATACCTGTCAATATCAATAAAACTATACCCCAATTTGGTTGCCAATAATTGACCCACAGTAGTTTTTCCGGACCCCATGTAACCAATCAGAAAAATTCTATTCATAGTTAACAACATATACTTTGTAATATCAAACACTTACGCATTTGAAAAGTCGATTGCAAAAATAGTGATAAATTCTCAATGGTTAACTAATTTCAACAATAAAATCGTTTATATTGAATTCAAATTGCCATTTTGTAATCAAAAGCATTGATTATTACACTATCTTTGCATTAAATTCATTAGAAATTAACCGTGGAAAAAGAAAGTGCTGTATTATTGCTTTTTACAGGGGGAACCATCAGTATGTCTGAAGATCCGGCCACAGGAGCTTTGCGTCCAATTGATTTTGACCGTCTTCAGGAATATTTGCCTGAGTTGAAACAAACAGGTATTCGCATAAAAAGTATTCCATTCCTCCCGCTTATTGACTCTTCGGATGTGCATCCACCGGTTTGGGAACGACTGGCGATTCTTATCAAAGAAAATTATAACGACTATGATGGATTTGTAGTGCTTCATGGAACGGATACAATGGCATATTCAGCTTCTGCTTTGAGTTTCATGCTTGAGAACCTGTCAAAACCTGTAATTTTTACCGGAGCACAGTTGCCCATTGGGATGATGCGCTCGGATGCAAAGGAGAATCTGTTGACTTCGATTGAAATAGCAACTGCAAAAGAAAACGGTCAGGCAATCGTTCCTGAAGTATGTATTTTTTTTGAAGATACTCTTTTCCGTGGGAACAGGACAACCAAAAAGAACGCCGAACATTTCAGTGCTTTCAATTCATACAATTATCCTCCGCTAGCCAAAGCGGGAGTTCATATCAAGTATTTCCGTTCGTATATACATTATCCATCAGCAGGGACGAATCTCCGGGTAAGAACAAATATGGATCAAAACATTGCCATTCTGAAACTTTTCCCGGGGATTACCGAACAAACAGTGAATGCGATTCTCAATATTCCGGAGTTAAAGGCAGTTGTTCTCGAAAGTTTTGGAGCAGGGAATGCACCCCGGAGAATTTGGTTTTACAATGCATTAAAAGATGCAACCGACCGTGGAATATTGATTGTCAATAAAACGCAGTGCAGCACCGGTTCTGTCGAAATGGGCCGGTATGAGACCAGCCTGAACCTTGTAAATGCAGGCGTCATGAGTGGTTTTGACAGTACTACAGAAGCTATTGTAACTAAACTCATGTACCTGCTTGGAGAATATAGCTCATCGGATGATGTTAAACATCGGCTCAGTATAAGTATGTGCGGGGAGATGACGATCAGTTGAAGAGTTTGAAAGGTTTGAAGTTTGAAGAGTTTGAAAGGTTTGAAAGGTTTGAAGAGTTCCGTGTTAGAAAAGTTCCGATAACGGAATGTCGCATACTCCTTTTGAAAGGTTTGAAGAGTTTGAAGTTTGAAGAATTTTAAGAATTCCGGTTCCTCTATATTTTGTCTTTTGTCTAATGTCTTGGCTCCTGACTCCTGGTTCCTGGTTCTTTAAAAGCTGGCAGAGGTCACATCAATGTACTTTTTCCATTTTAATGCATCCCCGTTAAACGTACTTAAATCGACGAACCCTTTAATGCCTGCTATTTTACCATTATGAGCATGTTGCCAGAATAACCATTCCCGATTATCTGGAAGTATCCTATACTTATTAAAAGAACAAATCCAAATAGGATTATCAATAAAATGTCCTTTAATAAATCTGTTATAAGAATTTACATTGGTATAAATAATCATTTTACACCCAAGTGCATTTCCAACAGTTGACAAAAAATCATCAATTTCCTTCCTGATTTCAGTTTCCGATTTCGTAATCGGCATGTTTCCCCACTCCTCAACATCCAATACAGGCGTTAATTTCCCTGTAAAATTCCTGGTATGGTAAAGGAAGTTAATGGCCTGTGTTTTTCCGGGCTTATTAAAACGGAAGAAATGATATTCACCTACCTTCAGATTTGACTTATGAGCAGCATTAATATTGGTAACATAATTTGGATCAAGATAGTCTTCCCCTTCAGTGGCTTTAATATAAACAAAATTGACTTTTTGAATCCTTATTTTATTCCAATCAATGATACCTGAATGTCTGGACACATCTATACCGGTAATGGGATATTTACTTTTATCAATGATTATTCCTTTAGGAACGAAATACATTCGAAAAATAAATATTATCACTACAATAAGAAAGATGGAAAAACCCAATGCTAACAAATACACTTTTTTCATGGGTTCATACTGAGTTACAAAAAGTAAAAACAGTTAAGGTACAAAAGGATTAAAAAAAATGGTAACTAAAACAACTGTTTTAGGACCTTTCAAATCTATTTTAATTAAACTATTGATTTCATGGCGCAACAATACTTTAAATCTTCTTAGAAAGTATTTTTCCCCTTTAAATATGCTAACAATAATTACGCACTAAAGG
>Ga0302200_10001254_pt1 | contig 24138 bp, 13 predicted proteins | sample II_Bog_N3_1_FD_194585 | JGI IMG/M metagenome (GOLD analysis project Ga0302200, IMG submission 194585) | Peat permafrost microbial communities from Stordalen Mire near Abisko, Sweden - II_Bog_N3_1 | ecosystem: Environmental > Terrestrial > Soil > Wetlands > Peat | place: Sweden: Abisko... | reverse complement strand
GCCGGTGAGTTTACTACGAGGGTCACACCCGTTCCCATCCCGAACACGGAAGTTAAGCCTCGTTGGGCCGATGGTACTGCACGCGTAAGTGTGTGGGAGATTAGGTGATCGCCGGCATAATTCAGAAGCCCCATCCAACCGGATGGGGCTTTTTGCTGTCTGGTTCGCCGGTTGGGCGAACTCACCCGGGGCACACTTCTCCTGGAAGCGTCAACCGTGGGCCGTCTGGACTGGGGTGTATTGAGGAGGCATTGTTTCTGAGTGGATCGGGTTGGCAATCTCAGTTGGAGGGGACCCTTGGAGAGCTTGAGCAGTGGGGGTGCACGGAGGCGGACGCGGCGGTATCGGTCTTCTGAGAAGCAGTGCAAGATTGTGGAGGAGACGTTGACCTCGGGTGTATCCGTGGCGACGGTGGCACGAGCGCATGAGTTGAACGCGAACCAACTATTTCGCTGGCGCAAGCTGTATCAGCCGGGTCTGCTGGGCAACGATGTGGGTCGGCCGCGGATGTTGCCGGTGACGCTATCGGGGGCGGCGCGGCGACATGGTGAAGCTGCTGTGGGCCGATCACGCTGCCGGACCTGGACACGTTGGAGCCTGCGGCGTTGAAGGCGCTGATCTTGTCGCAGCAGTAGGAACTGCTCTCGCACCGCAGCGAGATCGAGCATCATCAGCTACTGATCGCCAGGCTGCGGAGGATGCAGTTCGGGCGCAGGTCGGAGAAGGTCGAGCGCCAGATTGCCGCCCCGTCCCATCGACCGCGGACTCGCCGGCCCCGGGCTGCTGGCCCATGTCCTGACGGCCAAGTTTTGCGATCACTTGCCTCTTTTTAGTCCGATATCGATGCCGGCGAGGGCGTCGACCTCGACCGTTCGACGCTGGCCAAGTGGGTCGGCGAGACCAGCAGCCTGGTCGCTCCGCTGGTCGAAGAGCTGCGCCGCTATGTTCTGTCCGCCGAGAAGCTGCACGCCGACGACACGCCGGTTCCGGTGCTCGCTCCGGCAACGGCAAGACCAAGACCGGCAGGCTCTGGACCTATGTCCGCGACGATCGGCCAGCCGGATCCGCGGACGCTCCCGCCGCATGGTTCGCCTACTCGCCCGATCGCAAGGGGGAGCATCCGCAACGGCACCTGAAGGACTTCAAGGGCATCCTTCAGGCCGACGCGTACGCCGGGTTCAACAAGCTCTACGAGGACGGCTCGATCTGCGAAGCGCCGTGCATGGCCCACATCCGGCGCAAGTTCTACGACCTGATGGAGGCGCAGCGTTCGCCTATCGCCACGGAAGCCGTCGAGCGCATCGCACCGCTCTATGCGATCGAGAAGGAGATACGCGGACGCTCTCCCGCCGAGCGACAGAAGGTCCGCAACGTCCGCGCCCGGCCCTTGCTCGACGCGATGAAGGTCTGGCTTGAAGCCTCGCTGCCGAAGCTCTCGCGCAAGTCCGACAACGCCGCGGCCATCCACTACGCGTTCGCCCGCTGGGACACGCTCATGCGCTACCTGGACGATGGCCGCATCGAGATCGACAACTCCGCCGCCGAACGTGCCCTCCGCGCGGTCGCCGTCGGCCGCCGCAACTATCTCTTCGCCGGTTCCGATGCCGGAGGAGAACGCGCCGCCGTCTTCTACTCGCTCGTCGGCACCGCCAAGCTCAACGGCCTCGACCCCGAAGCCTACCTGCGCGAGGTGCTCCAGCGGATCAACGACCACCGTGTCAATCGCATCGAGGAGTTGCTGCCTTGGCACATCGCAAAGAACCCTCCAATCGCAACCGCGGCGTAAGCAAGAGCGCCGTCGCAAACGACCCGATCGCAGAGATGCTGCCCAACCTCGCCGAGTTCCTCGACGATGGCTCGATCACCATCGGGATACTCGAACCAGTCGGCTGCGTCGCCACCGCCGCCGATGAAAGTACCTGTCTTGCCATGCTCAAACGCCGCAAGAACGAAACCCTGACCCAGCTGATGACCCGACTCGACTACGCCATCGGACTCGCACTCACCGAAGATATCTTCACCGACGAAATCAACGGACGACCCTCACGATAAACCGTCCACATCAAGTGTCAACTGGATGGCAAGAGCTGAAATCTGGTATTGAGTTGTCGTTTCTCGAGAACCTTCCAGCGCTTCTCGCCCCTTCATAAGTATCTCATCTAGAGCAACCTACCTGTTGCTGTATGCGGAGTGGGGAGGTTCTGTGGAGTACCGTTTTCCTTGGCAGAAAACGGACATCAATGCAACGCCTCCCTGTACACCTACAGGGAATTTGCTCTAAGCAACGGTGTTCCTTTGTGAGCGCGAACGCCCGGAGCTTGAGGCGGCGTTTCGATGCGATCCGACCGCTGTTTCAGAAGTCGCCTCTGAGAGCTGTTGCCACATCCGTCTCGCCGAGAGCGCTGGATCATTGACGATGGAGCCAGGCGGCGGCATGCAACCGCACAGCGCCCATCCGCTAAAGCGTCGAACATCACCATGAGATCGGCCTCTGAAGGCCCGACCGCAACTCCGAGTCCGCCCGCTGCCTCTACCATCGAAGGGTGCGATCCGTGGACTACCGGTGCTCCACAGAGTTGAGCCTCAACCAGTGGCATGCCGAAGCCTTCGTAGATCGATGGCATCAGAAAGACTTCGCAACTCGCATACAACGCGGGCAGATCCTCACTCGGTACAAAGCCCAAACGTCGAATCAATCCGCTTTGCTCGGCGTTTGAAACCGTCGACCGGATGCTGCTGTCGCGCCAGCCGTCCCCACCAACGAGCGCCAAAAGCGGCAAGTCTGCACCACTGTTTCTTCGGTTTATATAGGCGGTGATCAATGCGGCCAGGTTTTTCCTTGGCTCCAATGTTCCTACCGTCAGCAGGAAGCGCTCGGGCAATTTATATTTTGCAATGACATGAGCGCTTTCGAGCCCTGTGACGGATCGAAAGCGCGAAGAGATCAAAGGATGGATGACCGCATCTACTTTGCGACCGTACGTAGATTCGACGTCGGAGGCAGTAGCGCCCGAGACTGTGACGATGCGGTCCGCCACTCGAACTGCTCGTGGCTGGAGTAAGCGCCTGCTCCATCGAACCAATCGCGCCTGCGTGTGGGGCACGAACACCTCTGCCAGGTCATGCACCGTGACTACTGTTGCAATTCCACGGAGTCTGTAGGGGGGAAGGTATCCGTTGGTCCCCCAAAACGCTTGTATGTTGCTCTTCGTTAGCGTTCGTCCCAGCTCAAACGTATGCCAAAGCGGTCCACGCCATTTTGTTGGCGCGGCGTTGACGGTTACGTTGGGCATCCGGTTAAAAACAACCGTTGTGTTTCCGAAAAGTGTGAATTCAACCTTCGGATTTTGCTCGCACATTGCAAGGAGTAGTGTCGACACATAATTGCCCACTCCCGTCCGGCCCGGTCCGAGTGGAGAAGCGTCTACGCCAACGTGCAACAATGGCTCGCTCATGCGTTTGATCTTATATTATTTTGCTTACCATCCCGGCCTAACCCAATGAATGTGTGAGCTACTGTCTTGTCCCTGAAGTTGGAAGCACAAATCGGACCTGAATTGAGTGTGGGGCGGTAGCGAAATACGGGGATTCTATCCGCGGGCAAAATGCATCTATGCTGGGTCGAACTCGAGTTCCGGCGGGCGGTGTCCGCTGGTCGTCGATCCGGCGTTGGGCGCGAGGCCGATGGCATCGACGACCGGTCCCAGCGCGAGGGCTGCCATCAGGAAGAAGGCCAGGTGGAAGTCCTGCAGCTGGGGCACGGCTGCGGAATGGCCGCGGGCGTGGGCGATGAGCCGCAACGTGATCGCGCCTACAGCGATTCCCATCCCGAGGCTGAGCTGCATCACTGCACTCAGGAACCCGTTGGCACGGCTCATCTTCTCCGATGGAATCTCGGTATAGGCGAGCGTGGTCATGCAGGTGAACTGCATGGATCGGAATGCGCCGTGGAAGAAGAGCAGCGCGACGATCACGATGGGAGGGGTTGAGGGAGTGAACATGCCGCACAGCACAATCGATATGGCGGTAATCGTTCCGTTGACGATGAGGATGCGCCGGAAGCCGAAGCGGCGGAGCACCTGGATGACCACGGCTTTCATGCTGAAGTCGCCGGCAAAGAGCGCGAGCAGATATAGGCCGGAGCGGAAGGCGCTGAGGCCGAAGACGATCTGGAACATGAGCGGCAACAGGAATGGCAGCACAGAAACAGCGATGCGGAAGGCGCTGGCCCCATAGATCGACAGCGCGTAGGTTTTGAGCCGCAGCGATTCCAGGTCAATGAAGGATGTGGCTGGTTTGCGGCGAGCTGCAAGCAGAGCCAGTCCCCCGCTGAGCAGGCTCGTGGCGAGGATCAGCGCAGGGAGCTTTCTGTGCCCGCCCTCGGCGCCCAGCTTCTCCATTGCGTACACGGTCCCACTTGATGCTACGCCCGCCAGCAGAAAGGTAAGCCAGTCGAAGGGGTGGGTCTCGCCGGTGCGAACATTCTCAATCCATAGCAGCGTCAAAGCAAGGGCGGCTATACCGACGGGCAGATTGAGGAAGAATATCCAGTGCCAGCTCGCGTAGGTGGTGATGAACCCGCCGAGCGGCGGGCCAAGGACGAGCGCCGTCAGCCCGGGCCATGTAATGTAGGCGATTGCCTGGGTCAGCTTATCCTTCGGCGTGTTGCGCAAGACAATCAGCCGCCCGACGGGGACCATCATTGCTCCGCCAAAGCCCTGCAGGATTCGCATCAGCGTGAATTGCGTGAGCGTGTGGCAGAGTCCGCACAACAGCGAGGCCAGGGTAAAGATCCCGATGGCTGTGGCAAAGATGGTCCGCGAGCCGAATCGGTCGGCCACCCAGCCGCTGATTGGAATGAACACGGCAAGGGTGAGCAGGTAGGCGGTCATGCCGATGTTCAGATTGACTGCGCCAACGTGGAAGCTGCGCGCCATCTGCGGCAGCGCCGTGGCGATGATGGTGCCGTCCAGGTTCTCCATGAAGAACGCGGCCGCAATCAGTGTGGTGACATAGATTGGCGGCCGCTTCATCTTAATAGTTTACGAAACTATTTCTGTCACATTTGCGGTGCCCGGTGGTGGCCCAGGGGATATAACTGTTAATCGACTTGTTTCTCTAGTTTTGGAGGGCACGATGAAGAAGCTGTTGAGTCTGTTGGTGCTGGCCGTGTGTGCGACCGCGGCGATGGCGCAGGGTGCTCCGCCGCAGGGCGGCGTGGATCAGCCGTACACGATGGAGTATTACTACAAGACGCAGTGGGGCCATCAGCAGGAGTTTCTGCAACTCTTTCTGAAGAATCACTACCCATTGCTGCGCAGGATTCAGGACACCGGGCGAATCCTTGCGCTCAAGATTGAGACGCCCGCCAATCACATGACCGAAGAATCCCGTTGGGACTATCGCGTGACCGTCACCTACAAGAACTCAACTGTCGCGACCACTGAAAATCCCGAGGAAGAGACGATCATCCACCAACTCTATCCCGATCAGGAGAGGTACACGCGAGAGGAGCAGCATCGGTTCGAGATTTTGCTGTCTCACTGGGATCTTCCGGTGACGGACATTACGCCGGGCACTCGGAAGTAAGAACAACGGCGTCCTGCACTTGACCTGTGTCTCTCCTGTGCAGGTCGCGAAGTTGCCCGGCGATCTCAGGCCACACGGAACATAAGACATAAGGATAGGATTCATCATGTTGAGCAGGTCTGTCGTCTTCACCCTTCTGCTGGTTTCGTGCATCGCGGGACCCCTCTCGGCGCAGTCGGCTACGAACCAAGGTGCGGCCTCCCCGTTTGAAGGCGATGCCTTCACCATGTCGGCGCCGGCCATGCTGGCTGCCTCCGCGACCATACTTCCGGACAAGCTCTCCGACGTCACCATCCTGTACGAAGAGGCTGACTACCGGATGACGGACACCGGCGCGCTGACCTACACGCATCGCCTGGTGTACAGGATCGAGACGCACAAGGGCGTGGAGGGCTGGGCAGAGACCTCGATCGACTGGGACCCCTGGTACCAGAATCCTTCGCAGCTCCATGCTCGCGTGCTGCAGAACGATGGCACCTTTGCCGAACTGGATCAGAAGACGGTGACCGACGCCGCCGTGAACTCGGACGAGGAGGATACATACACCTCTGCTCGTCAGCGGAAGGCTCCGCTTCCGGGGCTGGCGGTTGGCTCCATTGTGGAGGAGGTTGTGTCGGTTGAAGGCAAGAAGCCCTACTTCGCCGGAGGATGTGTCTATCGCTACTACTTCACAGACAATGCGCCGGTCGAGCGGCAGAAGATCGTCGTCGACCTGCCATTGTCGATGCCATTTCAGGACCGCATCTCGAATCTGCCCCAGCTTTCCGTCACGCGTTCGGAGGCCGACGGCCGGCGGCACATTGTGTATGCGCAGGGGCATCAGGGCGCAACCGTCTGGGGCGATATCGATCTTGCCAGCACCACCACACCATTGCCGGTGGTCGAGTTCGCCACTGGCTCCTCCTGGGCCAGTGTTGCCCACGACTATGCGGAACTCTCGGACCCGCAGATTCTTACCGACCAGGTGCAGTCTCTACTGCCTGCCACGCCTGCCGCCACGCGCATTGGGCGCATACAGCAACTGGTCCAGCGTCTGCACAGAGAGGTGCGCTATACCGGCATTGAGTTCAACGAGGCGCAGCTGGTTCCCGAGCCGCCATCGGAGGTGCTGAAGCGGCACTATGGCGACTGCAAGGACAAGGCGACCCTGCTGGTCGCGATGTTGCGGGCCGCGGGAATCCCGGCGAATCTTGCGCTGCTCTCCGCGGGCACGGGAATCGATGTCAACCCGGAACTGCCGGGCATGAATCGCTTCAATCACGCCATTGTCTATGTTCCCGCGGCGGACAGCGATCCGGCGCTTTGGATCGACGCGACCGCAGAGTTCAACGCGGTCGGGACGCTGCCCTATGAGGACGCAGACCGCCTCGCGCTGATTGTTGCCCCGGGTACTACCAAGCTGACCTCGACTCCCGCGCCCAAGCCGGAAGACTCTGTGCTCATCGAGACGCGTACCTTCCACCTTGCCGATCTTGGCCCCTCGCAGGTGGTCGAGACCTCGGAGACGCAAGGCAATGTTGATGCGTATTATCGTTCGCGGTATGGCAGCGCAACCACGAAGGCCCTGAGCGATGACCTGGAGAACTACGCGCAGAATGCGTATCTAGCAAAGGCGCTGACGAAGATTGACCACAGCGACGGCGCCGACATGATGCAGCCGTTCCATCTGACGCTCACCGTTGACGGCGCACGCCGCGGCATTACCGCGCTGGACGATGGTGCAGTGGCCATCTTCCCCACTAACACGCTGAACGACCTGCCCAAGTGGATCAAGACAGCGGTGACGCCGCTGCCGGATACGGCGACTCCGGAACAAAAGCAGGAGCGTGCGCGCCAGGAGGCGCAGCGCAGCCCGACGTACCACATGGAGCCCTTCATCTCCGAGCAGCGGTACCGCATCGAGTTGCCGCCGGGCTTCATCCTGCGCACCCTGCCGCAGGACCGCACCACGCAGTTGGGTCCGGGCAGCCTGACCGAACACTACGCGCAGGCGTCTCCCAGCCTGGTCACCGCCAGCCTGCGCTTCACCGCGGGCAAGTCTGTTCTGACTGCGCAGGAGGCTCTGGACATGCGGCAGGCCGTCACGGAGGCCTATCAGCGCGAGGTCATCGAGGTGGTCGTCGAGCCGGCGGGGGCCAAGCTGCTGGCAGATGGCAAGATCAAGGAGGCGCTTGCGGCCGATCAAGCAGTCATCTCGCAGAACTCCGCTTCCGCGCTGGCGCATGTTCGGCTGGCCCGCGCGCTGCTCTCTGTCGGCGTGGGCGACATGGCGCGCACGGAAGTGGCGCGCGCCGTTGCGCTGGATCCAACCTCGGCCGCCGCGCTTACGACTCAGGGATGGGTGCTGGAACACGATGTGCTGGGCAAGCGGTTTGGCTCCGGCTTTGATCGCGAGGGGGCGATCGCGGCCTTCCGCAAGGCCCAGCCGCTCAACTCCGAGGACTTCGATCCTCGCTTCGACCTTGCCATCCTGTATGAGTTTGACGCAAACGGGGTTCGCTACTCTCCCAACTCGAACCTGCCTGAAGCCATTGCGCTGTATCGCTCGTTGATCGACACGGAGAAGAAGAAAAACTCCGCGCAGGTGCCGCAATACCGCGTCAATCTTGGCTACTCGCTGCTCTTCGATCACCAGTACAAGCAGGTGGACGAGTTGCTACAGGATATTCCGGCTGGCATCAACCACTCGACTCTGGCCATTGCGTCCGCGGTAGCACAGAAGGATCCGGCTGCCGGCGTCGCTATTGCCGATCATCTGAACGTTAGCGCGGAAGACCGCAACAAGGGACTGCTCTCGGCCGGCAGCTATCTGGCGCAACTCGGCCTCTATCCGCAGGCATCGGCGATTCTCGCCTCCGGCATCGAAGGGCAGAAGGATGCTCCGGCGACCGCGCGCCAGATTGAGATCTATCGCAATCTGCAGCGCGTCCCGCTGAAGTCACCTCCGGTTACTTCGCCCGAGTCCATCGTCTTCAGCGCGATGAACACGATGATGAGCGGTGCGATCGATCGCAAAGCCATGGCTGCGGAGGTCACGCCGCATGCCTATCCATCGCAGGCTGCCTTCGACCGCGACATTGACAAGGGGGTCCAGGATGCGGGCTTCCTGCCTGCGCTTGCGGAGAATACCGGCATGTCGGAGATCGTGCTGCGCGACATGATCCTGGGTGGTATGTCGGTGAAAGCGACGGGCTCCGATGAGACGGGGTATCGCGTCCTGTGCCAGTTCCTGGGCGACTCCAACAACTTCTTCGTCGTCAAGGAGGACGGCACCTACCGAATGGTTGCCGATGGATCCGAGAGCAACGATCCCGAGGTTGGGCAATATGTCCTGTACGCACTCGACCACCAAAAGCCTGCGCTGGCGAAATTTCTGCTCGACTGGAAGCGCGAGTTCGAGCATCGCGGCGGCGGAGACGATCCCTTCGTGGGCGCGCTGCTGCCGCGCTTCTGGACCGTGGGCAGTACCCGCGAAGGCGCGGATTCTCCTGAATCCATGCGCATTGCAGCGATTGCGCTGCTGGCGGGTTCGATGAACCTGAAGCCGGAACTGGATCGCATCGTTCCCATCCGCGACAAGGCCACCGGATCGCGTCAGGTCGATCTCGATCTGCTGCTGGCAAGCGGGTACGTGGGCTCGGAGCAACCCGCTTCCGCGCTTCCCTACATTGCCGACTTGCTGCAGGAAGAGCCGGACTCGACCACGGCACTCTCGCTCGCTGGCCAGGCCTATGCAATGAATGGCGACGCCAAGGCTTGGAAGGATATGCTTGCTCCTCGACTTGCGCGCAAGTCCAACGACCCGGACCTGCTGCGCCAGCAGATGCGGATGCTGACCGCGCAGCATGATTACGCCGGCGCTCGCGCTGTAGGCAAGACCGTCTTCGACTCGGGTCATGCCACGGGCAGCGACTACAACAGCTATGCGTGGCTTGGACTCTTCGACAACCATCTGGGCGCGGATGTGACCGATGCGGCGCAGCAGGCCAACACGATCTCCAAGAGTGGCAGCTTTGCGGACCTGCACACTACGGCCTGCATCTACGCGGCGCAGGGTAAAGTGACGGAGGCGCAGCAGGTGCTGACCCAGGCTATGACGGCCGGCAATATGTCGCAGCCCAACTCCGAGGTCTGGTACGCGCTGGGATTGCTCTATGAAGATTACGGGCTGAAGGATGCCGCACTCGCTGCCTATCATCGCGTGCAGGCGCATCCGTTCGATGACCACACATTCATCGATGCGGAGTCGACCTATCTGCTGGCGCAGAAGGGCATCGAGCGAGTTGGCGCCCCCCGCGCATCCGTGAACTAGCTGCGCGGCAAGACAATCTTCTGTGGAAAGAATGCAAGCCAACGGGGGAGCGTTCGCTCAGGAGGCGGCCTGTATGTCATTGATATGTCGCGGTTTGTTTCGTTTTTCTTAAAAATTACCGAATTGCAATACGAATTGGTTATACTCGAACAACTCCAGAGAAAACATTCCGGCAGGTTCATCCGCTCGGCTATGCCTCTTGCACAACTGATACGACTTGGCCGAGCCTTGCCATTGAAGCCTGCGGGAACGTACCGAAAATGAGCGTGACCTGGAATGGGCCGCCCTGTAATGGACTCTGCAAAAACGACTTGCCATTGTACAACTGAAGTGTCATCCCCCTTGGCTAATTGATCGTATATGGTCGCCGTTAAGTGTCACCGGGCCTTTGTCAAAAACTCTCCTACTAGACAACTGCTTTGGACGCTTTGCAGATTTTCCAGCATGGAGCGCATCATGTCTCAGTTTTCCGCAACACCTGCTCTCTTCCAGCTCCAGGTCAAGAACGGGCAAATAGTCAGTTCCTCAAAGCTTTCTGCATCGGTGCTGACCTTGGTCATGGTCTGCCTGTTTGCGGCGTTGAATCTTCGCGCCCAGACAGTGATTGCCATTCCCGCGGCATCGGGTGGCGGGATCCAGTCTGCGCTGCCGACGGGAACGAATGGGCACGTCTTTGGCGTCAATCTTGACGATGGTTCGCTCTACCTGAACGGGCAGATGTCGGCAAATCTGCTGGCTGCCGCGGCAGGCTCATTCCAGCCGCAGATGTGGAACATGGCGTCTACATGCATGTCAGGAACTACATCGACGTGGGTGGACACCAACCAGTGGTCTCCGCAGCCCGCCAACTTCTGGCAGGGAGCGACATATCAGGTGGTGTATGGAGCGGATACCGGCGAGACAGGAACAATCACATCCAGCGATCCAGCGAGTGGGTCCAACGGGATTACACTTCATGGAACATGGGGAACAGGCTGCTCGAACGGCGATCTGATGATCGTGCGTTGCACGTCGGCGCTCAGCACTTGCGCTGGCGGGTACACGCCGGCAGCGGCGACCGCGGGAGGATACTTCGGCGTGAGCAGCACGGCCAATGCGTCGTTCGAGACGACCGACCTCTCGCCGTCGTCTACCGCTCCGCAGGCCCTCAAGATGGTCGCGCCGAACCAACTCAATATCCAAGCTGATCAACCGGCGCTTGGGAATGTTTGGATCAATCTCAACGGGACCTATACGTTGAGCTTTCGGGCTAAGGGAACGGCCGGAACTCCCACCATCGCGTATCAGGTATTCCGAATTGGCGGCACATATTTCACCACCGGGACAGTGACTCCCACAGTTAATGCAACTGCCGGAGCCGGGTGGACGAACTACACTGCGACGTTCACAGCATCTGAGACGGGCTCTCAAGTGACCCAAGGGGTCAATGTGACGTTGACAGTGGCCGGCGGGACGGTCATTGTGCAGGACCTGGCTCTCACTGAGGCGGGAACGGGCGGAAACACGACGGCATTCCGCAATGCCTACTATCAAAGGCTCCAGGCACTCAACCCGGGAATCCTGCGGTTTATGACCGGGACCGTCTGGGGCTGCACGGTCGAAAACGTCATGCTTCCCTACGAGTCGCGGGCGATGTGCGGAGCGAGCACCTGGGGTCAGTATGGCGGAGTGGTCGATTATGGCTTGCCGGAGTTTCTGAACCTGGCGAAGGCTGTGGGTGCCGATCCATGGTGGACGTTCTCCGGGTATGCCACGCCGGCGGACATGGCGAACCTTGCAGCCTACTTGTCGGGAACGTGCGGCAACGGGAATGCGTACACGACGATTCGCTGCAACGAAGGACAGACGATACCCTGGACCTCTGTGTTCAACCATATCTACCTGGAGATGGGCAACGAGATCTGGAATGGACCCAACGGGGAAAACCTGTATGCCAATCAGGGACTGGTCTATGGAGGATTGGTTGGCACCAACACGGCGGCCCTCCGTGCTTCAAGCTTCTACAACCCGAAGATGAAGATGGTAGCTTCCGGTTTCGTGTTGGAGTCGGATGGTAACGGCGGCTGGAACCAGAATGTGTTGACCGCGGCTTCAGGGGTCAGCAACGGATCTCCGGATTACATCGACGGAGCCCCGTACATCTTCAACATTCTTACCGACACCAGTTCCAATGCCAAGATCTTCGGCCCCATGTATGCGGAAGCGTCCAACTACAACTCTATTTCGACAGGCGCGGGCGGCACGGGCTATACATACTTCCTACAGCATTACTCGAACGCAAACTACGGCGTGCAAGGGGCGGTCTATGAGACGAACCTTGGCACCCAATGCGGGCTGGCTGGAATCACGCAATCGACCATCAACGGAGTCGTTGCCGGGGTGGGCGCTGGCCTGGATGCAACGCTGAATATGCTGCTCGGAGTGCGCGATGCAGGTGTGCTGGTACAGAACGCCTTTGCGTTGCCGGAAGACGCCAACGCCTTTTATACAGCGACCAGCACAACGGCAGGCAGTTGCGGCACCTCGAGTTCGCTGAAGTCTCCTCTCTGGGGTATCAATCGCGCCATGCCAGGGCCGACGAACGCAAGCGTGGTGGACAGGCCATCCGGCATTGCGCTGAATATGGTCAACGCCGCCATGCTGCCGAATCTGCTTGCCGTCACGCAGACGGGAACCCCGACCTACAGCTCACCGGCGGCGCAACCCAACCCCGGCTGGACGACTCTGACCAATAACATCGTAGCCAATCCCGCTGTTCCGTATGTGCAGTCTTTTGGATTTGGGGATGGGGCTGGGAACTACTCGCTCATCGTCTACAACTTGAACCTGACGAGCACCGAGGCGATTACTTTCACTGGTGCGGCAGCGCCTACCGGCAGCGTGACCAAGACGCTGTTCACCAGCGCGAACATCACGGACAACAATGAGAGCGCAACAATCAGCAGCGGGACACCGCCTCTGGTTCAACCCACGCCGACGACCGTGAGCAATCCGGGCGGTGACGTGCTCCCCCCATTCTCGATGACCACGTACACCTGGTCTACCTCGGGTGGATCAGGCGCACCCACGCTCTCCATCGCCAGCATTTCCAATCAAACCTACGGCGTCGCTCCCTTCACCGTGTCGTCGACCTCCAACTCTTCCGGAGCCATTACATATTCGGTGGTCAGCGGGCCGGCCACCGTCTCGGGTAGTACAGTCACGATTACTGGCGTCGGAACGGTCACGCTGCAGGCGAGCCAAGCCGCATCGGGAGGCTACACTGCCGGGACCGCCACCACGAGCTTCACAGTCAGCGCGGCCACCCCGACGCTCGCCTTCGCGGCCATCCCGACTGAAACCTATGGCGTTGCCCCGTTCGCGGTCTCGGCGACTTCGAACTCCACCGGTGCAATCACCTACTCGGTGGTCAGCGGACCGGCTACGATCTCCGGCAGCAGCGTTACCATCACTGGAATCGGGACCATTACTCTGCAAGCCAGCCAGGCAGCTTCCGGAAACTACACGACAGCGACGGCGACTGCCAGCTTTACCGTCAACGGAGAAACGCCGACTCTTACTATCGCCTCCATTCCGAATCAGACCTATGGAGCGCCCCCTTTCGCAGTCTCTGCTACCTCGAACTCCCCCGGCGCGATATCATACTCCGGTATCACTGGACCCGCCACGATATCGGGTAACACAGTCACGATTACAGGCATCGGCACGGTGACGGTGGTGGCTACGCAAGCGGCTTCCGGCAACTACCTGCCCGGCGTCGCAAGTGCCAGCTTTACTGTGGGTGCGGCCACGCCTAATCTGACCTTTAGCGCCATTCCAACCCAGAGCTCCGGGGCTGCACCATTTACGGTCTCGGCGACTTCCGCTTCCCAGGGAGCTATTACCTATTCGGTGGTCAGCGGGCCAGCCAGCATAGCGGGCAGCACGGTTACGATCACCGGTACTGGCACAGTCACGCTCCTGGCGAGCCAGGCAGCGGCAGGCAACTACACCGCCGCCACGGCTACGACCACCTTCAACGTAACGGGGAATGCCCCAACCCTCAACCTCGTTGGTCTCCAGAACCGGCCCTATAGCCCTGCTCTGTTTCAAATTGCCGCGACCTCGAATTCTCCTGGCGCCATTACGTACTCGATTCTCAGCGGGCCGGCTAGCATCGCGGGCAGCGTCGTCAGCCTGACCGGACTAGGAACGGTTACGGTGCAGGCCAGCCAGGCGGCGTCTGGCTCTTACAGCTCCGCCCAGACATCAGGAAGCTTCATTGTGAGCGCAGGCACGCCGGGCCTTCGGTTCGTCGCGATCCCGACCCAAATGTTCGGTATCCCGCCGTTCACGGTTGCGGCGACCTCGAATTCGACCGGCGCCATTACGTATTCGATTCTCGGCGGCCCGGCAACAATCTCCGGAAACACCGTGACTCTGACCGGCGCCGGCAATGTGATCTTGATGGCCAGCCAAGTGGCATCCGCAGACTATACCGCTGCTACCGCCACGACGTACGTCAGCGTCGGGCTCGGTACTCCTACTCTCAGCTTCGTTTCCATCCCAACCCAGACGTTTGGCGCTGCCCCGTTCCCGGTCACGGCGATCTCAGATTCAACCGGCGCGATTACCTACTCGGTGGTCAGCGGTCCGGCCAGCATCTCCGGCAGTACGGTAACTCTCACTGGCACTGGAACCGTTGTCTTGCAGGCGAGCATGGCAGCGTCCCGTTGCTACGCTGCCGCAACTACCACCACCAGCTTCACGGTGACGGGAGCAGGAGCTACCAGTCTTGTCTTTGGCGCCATCGCCAGCCAGACCTACGGCGCCACGCCGTTCCCGGTCTCGGCTACGTCCAACTCGCCAGGAGCGATCACTTACTCGGTAGTCAGCGGTCCGGCCAGTATTGCAGGCAACACGGTCACTCTGACGGGCGCTGGAGTTGTAACGCTGCAAGCCAGCCAGGTTGCCTCGGGCTCATATAACGCCGCAACGGTCACGACCAGCTTCAATGTGAGCCCAGCGACTCCGGCCCTTAGCTTTGCTGCTATCGCCAGCCAGACGTACGGGGCTGCCCCCTTTACTGTAGCGGCGTCCTCCGCATCCCCTGGCGCCATCACCTACTCCGTGGTCAGTGGTCCGGCCAGCATCTCGGGCGCAACGGTCACGTTGACCAGTGCCGGGACCGTGACACTGCTCGCCAGCCAGGCTGCGACGAGCAACTATACGGTCGCGACTGCAACGATCAGTTTCAATGTCAGCGCGGTCACCCCCGCCCTGAGCTTTAGCGCCATCCCAACCCAGACGTATGGGGCTACCCCCTTCGCGGTTGCTGCGTCCTCCGTGTCTCCTGGGGCCATCACGTACTCCGTGGTCAGTGGCCCGGCCAGTATCGCTGGCAGCACCGTCACGTTGACCGGAGCTGGAACCGTTATCCTGTTGGCTAGTCAGGCAGCGACCGGCGGCTATACTCTTGCTACGGCAACCACCAGTTTCACTGTGAATGCGGCTACGCCGACTCTCACCATCGGCTCGATTGCGAATCAGATCTACGGAGCGCCCTCCTTCTATCTGTCGGCAACCACGAACTCGCCTGCATTCGTGTGGTTCACCGTTGTCAGCGGCCCAGCCACCCTGGTCGGTAACTACCTCACCCTGACAGGGACAGGCATGGTCACCGTGCAGGCCAACCAGGCGGCCACAGGAGGATATACGGCCGCCACCTCCGCCACCAGCTTCAACGTGACCGGAACGACGCCATCCCTCAGCTTCGTTGCGCTTCCGGGGCGTCCCTATAGCCCTCTGCCGTTCCTGGTTGCTGCTACCTCAAACTCACCTGGGACCATCACCTATTCGGTGGTCAGCGGACCGGCTACGGTCGCCGGTAGCGCGGTCACTTTGACCGGAACAGGACCAGTCGTTCTGCTGGCGAGTCAGGCGGCCGCCGGCGGTTACACCAGCGCCACGGCGACGGGCAGCTTCACTGTGTTCCCAGCGAACCCGGGCCTTTCCTTCATTGCCATTCCCGCTCAAATCTTCGGGGTGGCACCGTTTACGGTCTCGGCAACTTCGAACTCTACAGGCACGATCACGTACTCGGTGGCCAGCGGTCCGGCAACAATGAGCGGAAGCACGATCACTTTGACCGGCGCCGGAACGGTCATCCTGGTGGCGAGCCAGGTGGCCGCGGGAAACTACACATCGGGCATGGCATCCACGAGCTTTGCTGTCAGTCTGCCGGTGGTTGAAAGCATTGCCAAGCCGGCTCACACTTCGGTTGCCCCAGCCGAGACAACCGAATCGACCGCGCCTGCAGTGCAGACCAGCACTAGGGCCGACGTCGCAAATACTTCCTCTGGAGCGAGTAACCCGGCCGCCGTTACGGGTGCCTCTCAAGCCGCTGAGACAAGCTCGCCGGCTGTGGTGGCGACCCCTTCAGCAGCCTACTCGGAAACCCTGATGACGCCGACCCTTCGCCTTACGAAGGTCCCCTCCCAGGTGTATGGGGCCGGCTCCTATCCACTCTCCGCCACATCCGACTCTGCCGGAGCCGTTACCTACTCCATCGTGAGCGGACCGGCTATCCTGCTGGGCAATAGTGTCCGGCCAACCGGTGTTGGGACTGTAACCGTGAAAGCAAGTCAGGCCGCCTATGGGGCATACCTTGCGACGACAACCACGACGAGCTTCGAGGTCATAGGAAGCAGCCTGGCGGCTGCTCAAGGCCGGTGAGCTTCCTCTCGTGCACACTGTGACCTGTTCTTGCCGCCCGCGCGAGTGGGGATGCATCCGCTGTTTGGAGCGGTTGGACACTCGACACACGGTGAGGGTGGCAGTCCCTCTATCCTAGCTTCGCTTTGCCTGGAGGATCTTCGAGATCCTCGTGTCCCGGTGTGGGCGGATGGGCGAGCCGGTGGCCAACTCGGATCATGGGTCTCTCTACCAGGTAGTAGCTTGCAATGGCGCAGGCAAACGCGGCCACATAATTCATAGGGAACCGCTGAACGATTGAGAATGGCCACGCTCCGGGTGTGTGACCATTCGGGAAAAAGAGCTGCTGCCACAGGTACAGGCTAAAGGATATCCGCCCAACGAAACGGAGTGGACTCCACTCCAGGATGCGACATGAGATAGACCGCGGATGTAGTGTTGTAGCGATTACAACCAAGGGAAATCCAATCGAGATCACGAACCCCGCGGCCCCGTTGACAAGACGGCTCGGGACGCTTTGAAACAAAACAAACACCCCAACAAATGCCAGCGCCGCCAACCAGGGATGAAGCCACCGGACTGCGAATCCCCGGATCTCCGGCCGGGTCAGAAGCACCGCGAAGGTTGCCGGTATCAAGAGTGCGTCCAGACGCATGTCCGTCCGCAATGTAAAGCCCTGGGTCTGGAGGAAAGGGTAGTGGAACACAATTGTGATCCATACCATCACTGCACAGGACAGCAGGGCCAGAACGAAAGCTCGCTTGTTCCTGAACAGCACGAGCAATCCAGGCAAGAGGATGTAAAAATGCTCTTCGACAGACAAGGACCAGAAATGGATTGTATACCAGGTCCTGGGCACGTCGCCTGCGACGTGAACCCACAGGTTTCTAACCATCAGAAACGACGTAACCACTCCACCAATATCGATTGGAAGTTGGCGCAGCAGGGACAAGCCCAAATAAGTAAATAAGAAAAGCCACGCCGGCGGAAAGATACGAAAGAGCCTGCGGATGTAAAACCCTCTTAGCGAAATCTTCCCGCTTACCCGCTCCTCCTCGAGGAGCCTGGAACAGATCAAAATTCCGCTGATCGCAAAGAAGAGGTCGACACCAAGGCTGCCGTATTGGTGAATCCAGGACGTGCTCAGGATTCCAAATCTGTGAACGCGATCGTGGTAGCAAATGACGGACAGAATCGCAACGGCCCGCAGCCCGTCCAGAGAGGGGAGATATCCGGATTTACTATTCCTGACGCCTTTCATCATGAATGCGAACCCGTACTCACATCTCTAAATTGTCGAGAAATCCCACCATTGCCCCGCGAGTGTTGCGCACGACACGCGGGGTAGTCCAAGTTGTCGCCAGAGAGTGAATCCAGATTATATCAGCCGGGATTCTGACCCCATTCCATGCAGCAGATGCCTGGCTTTCCATGCGCCGGGGCTCAGTTTGCCGCGGTGGGGCGATGCATTATTCTCTTCAAATTTTCGATCACGTATAGAGAAACATAGGAGTTCCTTGCTCTTCGCGAAGGGGTTGGCGTTCTGGCTGTACGGGTTCAATTCTCGCGGGACGGATTGCTTGCGCCCAGCCTAGCACCAGGAACCACAGTTCGTTCGCTTGACTGAACAATGCAACAGTTGCTATGCACACAGTTATACCGAGGATGATTCCCATGAGAGTAAATACGAGGTGTCTGTTCGGGGTGGAGCCCGCCACTATAGCCGAATACACCAAGGATAACGTGCTATCGACGATGACTAGAATCAAGGCCGCCAGCCCCACATATCCCTGGATAAGCCAAACGAGGAGATATTCATTGTCGATAGAGTCCTGGCCACCAACTCTTGGAAACAGGTTTCCCCAACCCCAGGCGCCACCTTGTTTGGCGATGGGTACGTAGTTGTCAAACATTTGCGATCTGTACTGTGCGGTTTGGCGTTCACCGTCGGATTGTGCCCCCGGCCCATTCGCATATTCCTTGCTGAAGTGGTAGAGCGGAACTGCAACCAGCAGGCCTATGCCCAAAACCAGGACTGCTCGCTGAAGTGGATTCCCGGCGCGGCCAATCGATGCGATGCTGAGAGCAATGATTGCTCCAATCCATGGACCTCTCGACTGACTCATCCATAGCGTAATGGCGAGGATAAAAACAAGAAGCTTGGGATGCCTCAGGAGGCGATTCAGATACCCAGTTGCCTCTGGCTGCGGAGATCTCCAACGTTGCAGCCAGAGGGCCAGAAGCAAGCCAATCGTCAAGACCATGCCGGCGGACTCGGCCATTCCGTAGGGGCCTTCAACGCGACCGAATCCCCAGCGGACCTGCTCTGCGATGCCGCCCCATTGACTTGGAAAAAAGTGATTCCAAAAACGGTTGTAGAGATTGACTCGAAGGAAGAACTGCGGAATCGACAGCAGCGACGCGATCACCATCATGACAGTCACTCGCTCGGTCGTTCGTAAGCGCATCCCCGGGGACTCAACAAGCAGCTTGCCTGCCATGTAGGGAACCCAGCTCTCTAAGATCGATGTGATCAAAGTCAGAAAGGCGCCGGCCGTGCCCCACGGTAATCTCTCGGAGTAGGCAGTTGTGCAGATGAATAGGAAGACCCAACAATCCATCCGCGAAAATTTCCATCTCCCAATATCCATCAGCAACATGCCTACGCCAAGGGCGAGGAGAGCCACATCCTGGAAGCTGACAGGCGGTAGGTGCGGAAGTCGCAGGGTGTAACCGCCCGGCAAGAAAACCATGACAGGAATCAATACCGTGAGGAATGCATGGCGTGTCCCTCCGCGTAGGATCGCGAATGCGCACAAGATTCCCGGAATAAGGATGACGTAGGACATACCCACCTTAAATCTAACTCAAATCCAGACGCGCACCCGCGGATCTTGAAAGCCTGAAAGGAGCGGCGCCCGCTCACTGCAAGCCGATTTTCTCCGATGCGGAGGTAGGCCCACACGCAGGGTGTACGCACGCTACAGATCGGAGAGAGGAGGAATGGATATCATAGAGAGAGCAACCGCACAATCTACCGCTTCATCGTTCCCTTGAGGATCTCTCGCATGCAGACGAGCTTTGACCATCGCGATAACAACTTCGACTTCATCCGGTTGTTTCTGGCAGTTCTGGTGATCTTCTCGCACAGCTATCCGCTGGGCACGGGGTCGGAAGTTGCGGAGCCCTTCAATGTCCTGACCAGGCATCAGGTGACGGGGGGGCACATCGCGGTCGACCTCTTTTTTGTGATCAGCGGATTCCTGATAACGGCAAGCTTCGAGCGCTCTACCAGCATTGGCAGCTATCTGAAAAAGAGATTTCTTCGGATCTATCCCGGGTTTATCGTTGCAATGTCCTTGGCGGTTTTGGTCGTGCTGCCCGCCAGCGGAGGGCATATGGACGCGACCTCCCACATTGGCCGGATGGCTGATTTCATGGGGCAGACTCTTCGCCTTCAGGAATTTCGTTACACCGGCGCATTCTCGAACGTTCCCAAGCCGGGTCCAATCAATGGGTCCGTCTGGTCGATCCAATACGAGTTCTGGTGCTATATCGGGGTTATTCTGCTCGGCGTCCTGGGAGCATTGCGATCCAATCGAACGCTGATAGGAATATTCTTGTGTTCCATCCTGGCGAGCTATCTGTTTGCTGTTTTTCGTTGGACACCGGGGGGGAAATGGCTTGGGACGATCTTTGGTTACCCACCCTTTTGGGCGCGCTTGCTGCCAATGTATATCGTCGGGGTAGTTGCGTATAAGTTGCGCGCCCATCTCCTGATCAGGACTTCGTGGATCATGGCGGCCTGCGGGCTACTGGTTGCGGCTGCGATCATGCCTTATGGATGGACGCTGCTTTTTCCTGTCGCGGGAGCTTATCTTGTGCTCGTCGCTGCGTATCACCCTGCCATCCGCCTGCATGGCTGGAGCCGCTTCGGCGACTTTTCCTATGGGACATATCTCTATGCTTTTCCGGTGCAACAGATGCTGATGCACTGGCTCGGGCACACAGTACCACCCTGGAAGCTCTTTCTGATGGCTGCTCCGATCACACTACTCTGCGCGGTCATCAGTTGGCATGCGGTAGAGCGCTGGTTCGTGCGCGCCGCACGCCGGCAGAGTGCCAGTGAATCTCGGACTCGTCCGGAAGCAGGCCGCGAGCGGCTTCGAGCATAAGGTATCTCGCAGAAGCGCCCGAACGAGCTGGCCGGACGTTGCCTTGCGAAGAGGAAGAGAGCCCGGATGAGGCGGCGTGGCTCAAGTGGCAGTGCATTGAATCGGCGAAGGAAGTGCTTCAGCTATAATCAAGTCTCCGCGCTACTTTTGACTCATCGAAATCATGTACTGGAATGTGCTTGGGAGACAGGTGCAGAGGCCCATTTCGATTGATTGCGATGCGTCTGGATTATGGTTCTATGGATAGTTTTCTAAGGAAATGACTCGCGGCCTGTCCGAAGTCACGGATGGATGGCCTGCGGTGAGGGGAGGGGCTGCTGAATGGAGATTCTGGATTACTTCGATCGCCTGGCGATCATTCATCTGCCAGAACGAGAAGACCGCATGCGTGCACTGCGTGCGGAGTTGTCTCGCATTGGGATCGATGTCCACTCTCCAAAGGTGAGCATACCCAAGCCGCCCATGCCGGAGACCGCGAACGGATTCCCGTCGCGTGGAGTGTATGGAAACCTGTTGAGTCATCTCGAAATCCTCGAAAGTGCCTACCGCGACGGACTGGACACGGTTTGGGTGCTTGAAGACGATGCCATCTTCAGTAAAAGATTTCGAGACGGGCAACTCTCTCTTATCCAATGCCTTCAAAACAACGAATGGGATCAATTCTTCATCGGGCACTCGGTTCCAAGAGGTCTGCCCGATTCTCCAACCGGCCTTCTGCGCTTCTCCGGATCTTTTCTTTGGGCGCATTGCTATGCTGTCCATCGGCGTATTATGCCGCGACTGATCGACTATCTACGAAAAACAATTGACCGCGAGGTCGGGCATCCCGATGGAGGAAAGATGTATATCGATGCCGCCTTCTGTCTGTTTCGAAGATTCAATCCCGACGTGATTTGCGTCGTCAGTTCGCCGTGCCTTTCCGTTCAGAAAGGTTCGCCCAGTAGTCTGAACCAATACCATTGGTACGACAAGAGTGCTGCCATGGCGCCGTTCGTCACCTTGGCAAGATCAATTCGTGACGAGAGCTGGCGTCGAGGCTGGTTGCGTATCGGGATCGACAGTGATTGGTCCGATGATCGCGACCACCCCATATCGGAGGCGCGTGCATGGCCTGGCGCGGTTCGAATCGCTGAACCGTCCACGGCACAATAGAGCACGTGTTGGTTTTGGCATTCTGTGAATAAATTGCGCGCTCTGCGATATCTATTTGTTGAGATAAGACAGATGTGAGGGTCTCGAAGGACTGGCAGTTGAGTACCGTCGTTGGCTGGGAATATCGCTATAATAGTCCTAGCCTCAAGCGCTACAACTTGGACCTCCTCTCAGGAGCATGACCCCGTCGTGGCAGATCCGTCTCCCCGTCTTTTGGCCCAATCCGGTGTGGGCATATGTCATGCCGACTTGGCGGTCTTTCAGCAGCCTTGGTGGCTCGAGATCGCAAGGGGAAGCGCGAAATACCGCGAACTGGAAGTCCGCCGCGATGGCATCGTCGTCGGCAGTCTCGCCTTCATCGTAGTGACCAATCGGTTCGGCAATAAACTAGGATTTCCGCCAATCTGGTCGCACCTCGGCGGACCGGTTGTCAGCCACGACCTCGATACTCAAGACAGGGCTACCGTCATCCGTGAGCTGATTTCGCAGCTCCCCGCCAACATCTCCCTCAGATTTGTCTGCACCTCCGATTCTCCAGACGCAGATGTGGTCCGGCTGGAATTTAAGAGAGTGGGTTTCAGCCACGATACGGAGGTCACATATCTGCAGTATCCGGGAGACCAGGGAATCCTGGAAAGGCTGTCGGGCGAGTCCAGGAGGCAGATTGCTTCGGCGCCGAAGAGGGTTGAGATCGTCGATGTAGACGCGGACGAGTTCATCGAATTTTATGACACAAATCTGCGGGCCTCCGGCAAGCAGAGCTATGCTCCACTGCGGAGCGCACGCGATCTGATTGTGAAGGGCCGCGCAAGAGAAGCTCCTCAAGTACGTGTGATTGCCGCAAGGCAAGCGAAAGGTGGCCCGCTGGATGCCGCCATTGCATATGCCTGGGATAAGAAGCGCTACTATCTGTGGATGGTGACGCATCGCCGTACTTCTGGCGCTGGCCAGAGCAAGCCCCACCCGCATGCAGGCAAATATCTCATTCTGGATGGTACCGAAGATGCCCGCAGGCGGGGCCTCATCTTCGATGCAGATGGCGCCACAACAGAAGGGAGCCAAACTCTATACAGGGACCGGCTCAAGTTCCCGCGTGCGGAACACCGCGATGTGTTTTTTCGGGACACAGGAATGTACGCACTCTATAAGGGGCTCCGCTTGAAACTCCGAGCGCAAAGCACAAAATACGAACGAGGCAAGTAGTGGAACCCAAGGGAATGTCTACCGATGCGCCGCAGGTGTCGCCTTCCAACTCCCCTGAAGCCAAGGACGCAAAGGGGAGCGAAGTTGCCGGCCCGATCTCCGTCGCCTACCTCACCAGCCAATACCCCACGCTCTCCATGTCCTTTTTCCTGCGAGAGGTGCTTGAGCTTCGCGCGTTGGGGCTTCGCCTGGACGTAGTCTCCGTGAACCTCCCCGATCGCCCGGAAGAGCGGCTGACGACAGAAGAGGCTGCTGAGGCCAGGAACGCATACCACCTGAAGAAGCATGGGTTGAAAGGCGTCCTCGCCGCCAACATCAAGACACTGGCGACGAACTTTGCTGGATATTGGCGAGGTTTCCGGATGGCGCTTCGTTTGGGCGGTCTGGACCTGAAGCGACTGTTCTTTCACCTCATGTACTTTATGGAAGCATTGATGGTCGGCGTATGGATGAAGCAAAAACGCCATCATCACCTCCACGTTCATCTGGGATCGCAAGCCGCAACCGTCGGCATGTATGTGCGGTGCATCTTTGGCGTCGGGTTCTCCATCACGGTCCATGGCCCCGATGAGTTTTACGATGCCACAGCCCAGTGCCTGGCGGAAAAGATCGCCGCGGCGGACTTCATCTGTTGCATCAGTTTCTTTTGCCGCAGTCAGCTGATGAAGTTTTCGCCCTACGAGCACTGGCACAAACTGATGGTGTCGCGGCTCGGTGTCAATACTGCGGACTTTTCTCCAAAGCCTGTGCGGGAGGCGCCGTCCACCTTCGTCATCTTGTGCGTTGGGCGCCTGGTTCCAGCCAAGGGCCAGCACCAGTTGATCGACGCGGTGGACCGTCTCGCCCGGCAGGGTCGAGCGGTGCACTTGCATCTGGTCGGCGCCGGACCGGACCACGACTCCCTGCGGCATCGGGCCTCGCAATGCCAGGACCCGAAGACGATTGTGTTTGAAGGCCCAGTCAATCACGATCGCATCCGCGCGTTGTACGACGCGGCCGACCTCTTCTGCATCC
>Ga0302200_10001249_pt1 | contig 24167 bp, 21 predicted proteins | sample II_Bog_N3_1_FD_194585 | JGI IMG/M metagenome (GOLD analysis project Ga0302200, IMG submission 194585) | Peat permafrost microbial communities from Stordalen Mire near Abisko, Sweden - II_Bog_N3_1 | ecosystem: Environmental > Terrestrial > Soil > Wetlands > Peat | place: Sweden: Abisko... | reverse complement strand
CTGATGCGCGGATATGTCGTGCTTGCCGGTGGAGGAATGCACCTGGACCGAGCCGCTGATGGCGCTGAGGTGCACGTCGCCGTGCGATGCCGTGATGTTGATGCCTGCGCCCAGGCCCGCCGCGGTAAGGTCTCCTCTGCCGGCGTTGACCATAACCCGCGCGGATTTGGGAACCGTGATGGTGAGGTTGATGCGGCCGCTGTTGTTTCCGTCGGACTTGACCAGCACGGCATTGCCGCTGACCGTAACGTGTGCGGCCTCCGTGTCGAAGATCTTCTTTGCATCGCCTTCGGAGCCGGCGTAGGCCACTTCGTGAGCCTGCACCTGGACCGATGATGCATCCGCCGAAGTAATGCTGACGTCGCCGCGGGGATTCTGAATCTCAATGGATGCGTTGGATGGAATCTGCGTGTTCAGAACCTGCTGGTCGTTGTCGCGCTCGGGCTGTCCGAAGGTATTGAAGAAGTCGTCGCCCTGATCGCCGAACTGGGCGCGAAACGGGCCCCACCAGTTATTCCAGCCGGCCGCACTGCATCCAATGATGGCCAGCAGGAAGAGGATACCGACAAAGCTGCCGCCGCGGCGTACCGGGACCTCGCGGCGCATGTCCAGCGCCCACTCGCCAAGCAGCGCAAGGCCCGCGCCAATAAGCAGAAGCGGCCACCAGTGTGCATACCAGGCCCAGAACTCGCCTGAGGCAATGTGGCCGGTGACAACCAGCAACGCGACAACGCCAAAGCCTACCAGAAGAATGGGGCCAACGATTGACGGAACGTGCGGAACGTAGACTCCGCCACGGTATCCGGCCTTCCATGCCTGCTGCTGGGCCTTCCACGCTTCGCGCTGCGCACGCCAGGCCGCCTTTTGCTGCTCGCGATACACGCGCCACTGGGTCTTGGGGTCATAAGGAGTATACGGAGGCGGAGCGCCGCCGCCGGGTGGCATGTTGGGAGGTACGCTGCTCATGATTGCCCTCCTTCGGGATCATTCCCGAATGGATGCGAATGTGTGGTTTCGATGGCGGTGGACGCCTGTTGCGGCGGATATTGGGGCGCGACACCGCCAGTAGTCGGATAGTCCGAATTCGGGTAGGGCGAGCCCGTATAAGGCGGCGGAGGATAACCACCCTCGGCGGCCAATGCTGCGCGCTCAGCCAGCATCAGAACGCCCCACAGGATCAGATAGAGCGGCCAGCTCTTGTCCCAGCCCAGGATGTGTGCCTGGGCCAGCAGTGCGATCACGCCCACAAGCAAAAGAAAGGCGGGACCGCGAAGACGGCGAATCAAGATGTAACGGCTCATTTGGGACCTCCTTGCGAAGCGAGACGACGAACGATCAGCCAGACTCCCAACCCGATCAATACCAGCGGCCATGAGAACTCAAGCAGGCGGCCATTGAATATGTCGAACTGATTGAGCAAAAGCAATACTCCCAGGGCAACCAGGACCACGGCGCCGATGGGCTCCTTGCGACGCCAATAGAGCGGCGCCACAGGCGGCATGGGTGGAATTGGCGGAATCGGTGGCATGGGCGGAATACCATAGTCCGTTCCCGGTGGCGTGTACGCAGCCTGCTGATACGGAGCCTGGTAAGGAGCCTGGTACGGTTGGTACTGCCCTGCCTGTGGCGGTTGATAGGCCCCTGCTGCCGGATCTGCCGGAGCTTGTCCAGCCGCGGGACCCGAAGTTGGACTGAACGGAAACGGGCCGGGGCCGGGCTGTGCACCGGGTTGACCAGGTTGCCGCGGCCGGCTGCCAAGATTGAGCCAGTTGCCCACTTCATTCAGTCCCAGCGGATCGGGCAGCGGCTGGCCATCGCGAATTGCCAAGGCCGTGTGATATGCCTCGAACGACTGGTAAAGGCACCACGCTCCAATGAAGATGCCAAAGATGCCGTGGTACTCCGTGATACTCACCAGCACCGCGAAGATGACGACATGGATAAGACCTTTGAAGAACTGGCCGTTGTACATGGCGCCCACGCCGGGAATGAGTCCCAGCACGGCAGCCGCCGACGGATTTGGTCCACTTGCAGGGGCTGTAAAGGGTTGTTGAAAGGTCTGCCACGCCGTCCAGCAAGGCTCGCAGAGAATCTGGCCGCCAGCGGCCTTGCGGACGCAGCTGACGCAGAGCGCCTTGCCGCAACTCTGGCAATAGGCGGTTGCGCTTACACCACTGTGATTTACGCAGTCCATTTTGTGCTCCTTTCCCGTGCTGCTATAGCGGAGCCGGCGGAGTGCGCGGGCCGGGCGTGAGAAGTCAGGGAGTTAAACCTAAGGGAAGTCTCCAAAAAATCGTAAGAGTCGTTGCGTGCCGGGTTAACCGACTGTTGCGGGGGATCCATGCGGGAGCCGCCGTCTTTGTGACCAGGCGTCTGTTTCGACTCCCCGGGCGCGGCCGGCGAATTGCCCTTGGGCGCCTGATCGTCGTCCTGGCCCGGTGCGGAACGGCGCAACTGGCGCATTCTCGATTCAACCTCGTAAACAAAGCGGAGGTGATCGTAATAACGAACGATGGGCGTGGAGGCCATGGTTAGCCGCCGCTCCATGAACGAGCGCACAGCGGTGGGCCGAAGGTCAGACAAATGCACGCTGCTTAAACGGAAGCCGGTCAGGTAGAGCGTTAGTGTGAGAGAAAAGAATGCCATCGCCGCGGTCATCAGCAGGCGGGGTTCGGCAAAGCGGCGAACATGGCCCACAAAGCCGGGACGCTGCCAGGCCGGGGGCATGGGCAACACACTCGCGCCGCCGGAAATAAGGCCATACCCTTCCACCTGGCCCGGACCCGTCTGCGCCAGAATCTTGTCCAGCAGGCCGAGGGGAACCTCCGGCTCGGGCGCGAGGAACTCCAGCCACTCGCGCCCACGCCGGGCTTCATCGAACAGTGCCGTGCAGGCCGGGCAGACAGCCATGTGCGCGGCAAAGATTTGCTCGTCCTCAGGCCGCAACAGCCCGTCCAGAGCATCGGCCAAAAGTGTTTCCCACTGGCCGCATGCGGGCGAACTCGGAATGAAACTGCGATCTGCCATTACATCACCTCCCGTTTATTACGCTCCAGCAGGCGCGCCAGTTCCGCGCGGCCTCTGCTGATTCGGGACTTAACCGTTCCTTCGGGAATGCCAAGCACGCAGGCAATCTCCTTGTAGTCCAAATCCTGCAGGTCTCTTAGAATGACGGCCTCTCGCAGCTCCACGGAGACACGCGCGAGCGCATTTTGCACCATTTTTGCCAATTCTTTCTGGGCAGCCGACTCGTGTGGAGACGGGCCGCTTGCGGTGAGCCGGTCGATCGGCCTCAGCTCTTCGGCAGACTCCCAGCCGTCGTCCAGCGACGAAGTGGCCCGCTGGTTGCGGGTCCGGCGGAAGTTGTCAACCAGCAAGTTGCGGGTCATGGTCGTGATCCACACCTGCAGGCTGCCGCGACCCGTATCGAAGCTGGAGAGGTTGGAATAGACCTTCAGGAATACGTCCTGGGTCAGGTCTTCGGCGTCCGTCGGGTTGCCGGTAAACCGGTAGCAGAGCCCATAGACGCGCCGATGATGAGTGCGGACCAGTTCGGCCCATGCGCCGGAATCCCCATCCATGCATTGACGGACGATTTGGGACCAGTCGATCTCCAGCGGACCCTCCCCCACGCGCGCCAGGCGGGTGACCGGCGCAGCCGTCCTTCCGCCCTGCACGTGGCTTGCGGCTGGAGGCCTTTGAGCGCCTAACCCCGGACCTTCCAGAGTACGCCTCGTTGGCCTGGTTGGCGATGCCAGCCCAATCTCGCCCCACGTTAATGTACCCACGCATTGCATAGTTTGCTAATACGCGGAATTTGCCAGGATAGTTCCCGAGGGGCCGTGAAAAGTGAAGCCAGGCGGCCGCATCGGCAGCCGAGGCGCCGAATGCGGTCCGGAAGCCTTCTCTTCGGCATCCGCGCACGCCGAAGTTCGTAAGACCCAAGGAGCTTCTTCCCTGTTCCTGGGATGATTAGGCTACTGGACAAGCGGGCGCAGCAAACAGACCTCGAAATCGAGATGCTTTGCTCCCGGAAACGCGTTTTCGCAAAACGCGACCGACCGGCCCCGAACATCGGATGGGAAGAAATATTTCGGGTTTGCGTACTCTTTTTCGGTCAGCAGAAGCCATTCGTCCTGCGGAACATCCGGTCGATCGACTGGGGAGTAATTCGCGTTCCAGGGTGCCGGGGTAAAGTCGAGATTCGCCTCCGCGGCCAGCATGTAGATCGAGGGGTCTCCGGAGACTTTTGCGTTTGCCGGCAGACTCTGCCTGAGCCTGCCGAGAATATAGTTGTGCGTGAGCTGCTTGCGATACAGAACTTCTTCCCTGATTCGCAGTGCGTTCCATGCCGCGCTGGGCACCCAAGCTACGAACAGGATTGCCGCGACGGCTATGGAAAGCACGAGAGGCCGCTTTTGCCGCGGGAGCTGCTCCGCCTCAACTGCCAGCAGGGCGATGGGCCAGATGGAAAAGTAGAGAATGTAGTAGGGATATACAGCTTGATTGATAAGGCAGACCGCTCCCGCCAGGCTGAATAGAGCCAGGCTCAGCTTGAAGAAGGACTCGCTTTCGATCCGATCCCCGCGCAGCTTCCGCAGTTGAATCAAAGCGATGGGCATTGCGGCAAAGACCGTAAAGCCGGCTAGCACAAGGAAGAACCATTTGCTCCAGCGGATCGTAAAGAGCAGATCGGATAATTGGGCCTTCTGGGCTGGTTCGCTCACAACGCGCAGCCACCATCGGAATTGCTGCAGCCCTTCGATGGGATGAAACTGCACGAAAGCAAGCACCGCGAGAGCCACCACTGCAAAGCCGCATCCGAACCCCGAAAGACTTCGTGGAAGGCATCCTCTTTTGTAAGCGAGAATGCACAATGTGCCAGCGCTCAGCACAAAGAAGTAAGCAGTGACGGGATGAAAACCTACAGCCGCGAAGGTGCAGAAAGCAACGCAAAATGCGTTGCGCATGTTCGGTTCCGCATAGAAACGGTTCAGCATCGTGAAGCCGAGGACCACGAGCAACAATGCGATTCCGTCCATCCTGGCATGCTGAAGTTCCTGCGGGGCGCGGTCTCCGAGCCAGGTCAGAGTGAAGACGAGAGGCGCAACCTTCCATCCTGCGCGCATCAAAAGGTAGGCCATCAGCGAAGCGGCCAGGTATCCGGCAAGAAGATTCGGCACCCGCGATACTTGCTGGCTTACGCCGAAGAGCCAAAAGACGAGTACCTGCAGGTGCGGGAAAAACGGCCCATGATAGGACCAAAGTGTCCGCCAAAAAGGAGCTTGAGAACTGACGATGTAGAAGAAGCCGTGCCCTTTCAGATAGCTGATGGCGGGGAAGTTGAAAAAGGACTCGTCGATACACGGATTGGGATAGAGGCCGGCAAAGCAGACAAAGAATGCGAGGCTGCCAAGCAGGAGCACAAGAGAGGCTGCAAGAGCGGTTCTTCCAGCGCGGTTCCGATCGCCGATTGCAGGAGAATGCTCGGCAGTCCCCGTTTGCGCGGATCTCACTGTGGCTTTACCTCTCAAGGTCGGCAATTCGCATTCAGGGGAGCACGGCATGGCAAAGCCCAAGTCGTCTTCTGAAGTCTGTTTGCACTGGCCGTATCTTTATTGACGGCGAATGCATCTGAGTGTTGCGGGCAAAATGGACTTGGGCCCTGGAGAAATGCATGAAAAGCAGCTTTCAATCGCGTGTAGCCATGGTTTCCTCGTTCCTTGCAATTGTCCTGCTCGCCGGTTGCCATGCGGCTGCTCGAACCCCCATTCCCGCCGCCGCCTCCGACGATGCGCTGGCGAACGCGCCGGGCAAGCAGACGGCTGTGTTTGCGGGGGGCTGCTTCTGGGGTACGCAATCGGTGTTTGAGCGCGTCAAGGGTGTGCTTGACACCACAGCCGGCTATGCCGGAGGCGCGGCCGATACCGCGACCTACGATCAGGTAACCACAGAGACCACCGGGCACGCAGAATCGGTGCGTGTGGTTTACGATCCGTCCAAGATTACTTACGGGCAGTTGCTGCGGATCTTCTTTTCCGTGGCGCACGATTCCACGCAGCTTAACCGGCAGGGGCCGGATGAAGGAACCTCGTACCGCTCGGCGATTTTTTATAGCAATGACCAGCAGCGCAGGATCAGCCAGGCCTATATCGCGCAGCTCGATGCGGCGCATGTATTTGGGAAGCCGATTGTGACCGAGGTGACGCCGCTGAAGGGGTTCTACGATGCCGAGCATTACCACCAGCACTACGCCGACCATAACCCGGAGAACCCGTACATCCTTGTGTGCGATCGGCCCAAAATCGAAGCGCTGAAGGTGCAGTTTCCTGAGCTGTTTGAGGACTATAAGGGGAAGTGAGGCTGCTGCCAGCGTAGGGAATCGTTCGGTTTCCGATAACTTCCGGTTTGGCGGTGATTCTTCCAGAGTACGAGCAGAGCCAAACTGGGAAGGCGAATGTCGCGCGGCCCGTTCCCGCAATCGTCTTATTTTGGGTGCCACACCAGACACGGATTACCGGGGAGAACAAAGCGCAACGGCTTAGGGTGTGGGTTGGCAGATTTCAAAGACAACGCCAGCTCTGGCGTGTAGGCGTTCCCGATACTCTGTCCTTCATCGCAGTTCACTTGCGCGTTAGCGAGATACTCGAAACCGACCGGTATCGAAACGGTTCCGTCGGAGCCGGGATTGAGAGTTTCGCGTCCAATAGCACCGTACTTGGGGTAGAGAGTGTTTCTGAAGAAGAGGTAAGCTTCTGGCTCGGCTCGGCCATTCGACCAGTACACAGCAACGGGAACCTTAACCAATGCCAGCCTTTGAAGACGGATAGGACTCAAGGTCAGGTGTCGCGCTGGAACGATTTCAAGCGTCTCGGCTTGCTTCAGATCGTCGGCGTCGGGGTAGTAACGGGTTAGGAATGGGTCCTCGGTGCTCGGCGGGGCGTTCCACTGGACCGATAGGATATACCGGCCCGGCTGCTCAGGGCTCAACTCATATTCACCATTCTCATTGGTGAAGTCGGAGGCATTCTCCTCGTCTGGAACGGCACCGCCATGAAGGACTGGAACAAGGTCAACCTTAATTGCAAAGATGGGCGTCCCACTGTTGTCTAGGACTCGTCCTCGGATAATAATGCGGTGAAGGTCATATTCGGCCTGCCTTTGCCGTTCCACCAACTTGGTGTGCCATACCGCCGAGCCTGCGCCCAGACAATAAAGCCCTAGGCCGAGGCAGACCAGACGAACCGTGCGGGGACTAGCCAGCTTCCTGTCGCTTTGTCCGATTCGTCCGCGTGCAATCCGCAGCACCGCCAGTCCAAGACCAAATATCAAAACCAAAAGCCACAAACGCGACGGAAGCAATCTGAGGTTTTTGATCGACGCGAGATAAGGATTCTCATGTAGGTATGAGTATTGCTGGTAGAACCGAATGTCATCCAACTGCGACCATCCGAATAATGCGAGAAGCAAGGCGATTGACGCGACCAAGAGACTCAGCCAGGCTCGACGATGCCTGTACTGGCCGAGTCCGAGCAGCCCAAAGTCCAAGCGAGTTCCGACGAACCACCACCACAGGAAAACGAGCGGTAGCTCCACCACGTACCCGAAATAAATGGGCCTCGTGGGCCAGGAATTCGCCAGAGGCCGGGAAAGAACCACTGGCGGAGCGTTGAGCAATTCGATGGCGAAGTCCGGTGCCTGGCACCGCCAGAAAGGACGAACAGCGTCTTCAAATCTGCATTGCCATTGCGCATAGAGTCCCCAGGCCATGAAGATGCTCGAGATCAGACTAAGCGCAAATGGCAGCCACACCCGGAATTGGATTTTGTGCACTCTACATTAGACACCGGTGAAGTGAATCCGGAATAGCGGACTCTAGCGGCGGAATCCAGTTCGCCCATATCGACTCAAGTCTCAAGAGTCCTCACTGCGGTCGGATTGTCGGCAATCCGGGAATTGGGAGACACCAACCGCTCACGCCAGCTTCACAAACCGCATCGAAGCCGAGTTCATGCAGTAGCGCAGGCCGGTGGGCTTGGGTCCATCGTCGAAGACGTGGCCGAGATGCGCATCGCACAGGCGGCAGGAGACCGCGGTGCGAACCATCATCAGGCTTCCATCCACCGTTTCCACCACGTTCTCCTGCGCGATGGGCTGCCAGAAACTGGGCCAACCCGTGCCGGAATCGAACTTGGTTTCGGAGCTGAACAGCGCCAGGTCGCAGCAGATGCAGCGGAACATTCCGCGGTCGTGGAGATCCCACGAGTCGCCGGTGAAGGCGCGCTCAGTGTCCGCGTGGCGCGTAACCCAATAGGAGGTCTTGGAAAGCTGGCGACGCCATTCGTCGTCGCTCTTGATGAGGCGCGGAAGGGTTACTGTGCCGGTGCGCTTGCCGTCGGCTGAAAACTGGACCACGGTCACCGTCTTTGGCCCTTCGCCGGCTTCCAATGGCCGAGCGGCGGCGATGGTGGAGCGGCGCAATCCCCAGAAGGCGGCAGCGCTGACAGCGGTTGAGGCGGAGATGATGAACGCGCGCCGGCCAAAGCGGCTGACCAGGCCGGTTTCCGACTGGCCTTTTGGTTGATCTCTCATTGGAATTTTGTTCATGTTCAGTTCCCCGAAATGAGACGTAGTGAAGCAGGGGAAGGTTACGGATGGGGACACTCCGAACAAGTTAATGAAACGAACGGGGCATTCCCTCAGTGGCTAAAGCCATGCTCATTTTTTTTGCGGCATCTGCGGCACGGCTGAAGCCGTGCCCTTTCAAAGCTCCGGCTTAATTCAAAGCTCAGACTTAATTCAGAGATTTTCTAGAAGTTGAAGCGGCCAGTCAACTCCAGGCTGCGCGGGCCGGCTCCTTCCGCGGTTTGCAACGCGGTGATGGCGCCGAAGCCGGACGAATCGACCTGCATGTTGGGCGGCTCATAGTTGCGGTGGTTGAAGACATTGGCCGCCTCAATGCCGAATTCGAGTTTCGACTTCTCGCGGAGAGCAATGTTTTTCAGCAGGGAGAGCGAGTAATTGGCCGTTCCAGGCCCGATGACACCGCCAACGGGAGCATTGCCGAACCTGCCAATCCCGATGCCGCTGGGAGTTTGCAGATTGAGATACGGGAATGCAGCAGGGTTAAGCCACTGCGAAGTGGTCCGCTGCTGCGCATAAACAGGGACGGTGTTCAACTGGTCGGGGCGAGCCTGGCCTACCGTGGTGAGGATATTGGTGTTCGCCGGGTCGACAGTCTGCTCGTAAGGGGTGAGAAACGGCCCGGTTTGCAGGACCGTGACGCCGGCCAGTTGCCAGTTGCCCACAATACCGTTCGCGACGGGATCGTTCGCGAGCCAGCGCTGGCCGCGGCCGAAGGGAAGTTCGTAAAGGTATGTGACCAGGAAGCGGTGACGGCGGTCATAGATGACATTTCCGTAGTCGAGGCCGGGATTGAAACGGTCCGTAGCGAAGTTGCCGCCGGCAATTGCGAAGGCGTTTGGCGTCGCGCCGCCGGAGTTCGACAGGTCGCGCGTGTAAGTATAGCTGGCATCGAAGGTTAGCGACTTGCCGCTGTGGCGCGATACCTCCACCGTGCCGGAGTTGTAGTTGCTCCAGGCGGCGTTGGTTACGCCATCGATCACGCTCCAGCAAGGATATGGGCGATGGTCCGAGACCAGCGTGCCGCCGTCGGAGATGCAGGCGGCTGTGGCCGGCGGCGCGGGAGATGGGTTGTTGTAGCCGACGGTGTTGGCGGGCACCTGGTTCAGGTCTTCCATGGTTTCAAGGTTGCTGCCGTGGCTTCCGGCATAAGAAAGCCTCATGCCGATGTTTGCGCCCAGGTCCTGCTCGACGGTCAGGTTCCACTGCTGCACGGAGGGGTCGTTGTAGTGGATGGGAAAGGCGTAGTAGAAGCCGGCGGATCCGGTAAAGCTGCCGGCGGTACTGTCGAACGGATCGGAGAACGAGAGTACCGGAGTTACTCCGTCGGCCTGAGTGGTCTGGCTGTAGATGCCGATGTAGCTGGCGTGGACGGCCCAACCGGAGACAAGCGAAAAGCCGAGCGGGGCCTCGATGAATCGTCCCCAGCCGCCGCGGAGAACGGTCTTGTCGTTGCCATAAGGCCGCCATGCGAAGCCCAGGCGTGGACCCCAGTCGTGGGTGTCGGAGTAGCGCAGGGCTTGCGGAATTCCGGCCTGCTGCGCGGTGAGGATGGGGGTGGGAGCTATAGCGCCGACAAACTGAGAAGACTCGAACGATTCAGCCTGCGCATTGGGGACCACGACAGCGCCGTTGACCTGCTGGCCGCCTATGGATGCCGAGTAATCGGGCAGGAAGAAGGCGGTGTTGTAGTGAGTCTCTTTGAGGGGCGGGTGCAGTTCGTAGCGCAGGCCGAGGTTTAAGGTGAGGTTGGGCGTAATGTGCCAGTCGTCCTGGGCAAAGTAGCCGGAGGAGTAGCCGAGGCCGTACATGGTGGGGTTGTTGACGGTGCCGATTTCGGTGTAATCGGGATAACCGAGAAGGAACGATGTGAACGGGTCGCCGATGTTGGCGCCCACGGTGGAGGAACCGTCGAAGACATACCAGCCGGAGCGATAGTTGCCGAAGACGTTGTCGTCGTGATCGGTGAGGCGCTTGAAGTCCGCGCCGAACTTGAGGATGTGCTTCCCCTTGCTCCACGAGACGTTATCGAGAGCCTCGATAATCTGCCCGCGCTGCACGCCGGGGTTGCCCGCGCCAGTGGCCATGAAGCCGTTGATGAGCAGTTGCGGCGCTTCAGACCACTGGGTATCTGGCTCGGTGATGGCGGTGATTCCGGTATCGGCGAGCAAGGCCGTGGTGGAGTAACTCTGCTCCTCCGAGGTGTGCTGGGCGTTATAGCCGCCGCGAAACTCGTTGAGCAGGTTGGGCTTGAAGACGTAGTTATAAGCGAATGTCAGGCCCTCGTCGATTTCCGGCGTATTGTACGAGCCCTGCAGCGGACTGCCCGCAGTTCCGCAATAGGAGAAGGTGCAATAAGAGGCGGGAGCGGTGGTGACCTGGCGGTTCTTGTAGGAGAAGCGGGCAAACATCGACTGCTTTTCCGAGAGCACATTGTCGAGACGCACATCGCCCTGATTGGCCGAGATGGGCGAGGGAAAGTTGGTCTGGAAGTTATTGGCGTAGGAGCCGGGTGCGCCGTAGTTGGGCATGGGCATGAGGTAGGTGAGCAGATTGGCGGAAATGGGACTGACAGGCACATTGGAGGGATCGATGGGAGTTACTCCATCGGGCTGATAGATGGCTGCGATTCCCTGCTCGGCAAGATAGCTGGTGAGATTGCCGTTGCGCATGTCGGTGGATGGAACGCTGACCAGGATGGGCGTTTGGCGCGGGAGGCGCAGGCCCTCGAAGCTCGCGAAGAAAAATGCGTCCTTCCCATCCAATCTGTTGTTCTGGCCCCAGTGATCGAGGTGCTGCTTGTTGATTGGGCCGCCGAGCGTGCCGCCGAAGTCGTTCATGATGATCTTCGGCTTGGAGTAGGCAAACGGATTGTTGGAGTTGAAGACGGTGTTTTCGTGGTTCTCGAAAAGGCCGCCGTGGAAGCGGTTTCCACCGGCTTTGGAGACAGTGGTAATGTCGGCCACGCCGCTGAATTCAGCGTTGTTGTTGGACTCGCTGACGCGAATTTCTTCAATGGAGTTGAAGGAGGGAAACATCTCGTTGACGGGCCCGGAGTACTCGACGCCTACCGATGAGATTCCGTCGACGCTGACGCTCAGCAGTGCCGCGGTGGCACCCATAACGGCTAGGTTGCCGCTGTCGTCGGTCTGGACGCCGGCCTCGGTGGTGAGCGTGGAGATGGGGCTGGTGGAACCGGTTGAGCGGGAATAGATGGCTACCGGCAGGTCTACCAGTTCGTCGCCGGTTTTGGTGACGGCAAGGTTGGACATATCGGTGGTGACCACGGGTGTGGGGTCGTCGAGGACGACGACGGTTTCTGCCTCCGCGCCAGGCTTCAAGACAGCATCCATGCGGCGCGTCTCACGGGCGGTGAGCACGATCTCAGGCAGCGATTCCTTTTGAAATTGCGCGGCGGTAATGGTGAGGGCGTACCGGCCCACGTCGATGTTCTTGAATGCGTAATCTCCACTTGCATCGGAGACCAGTGTGCGGGCTGCGTTGGTTCCGGTATTGACCAGCGTAACCTGAGCGCCTGGAACAAGGGCGCCGCTGGTATCGCGCACCGTGCCCAGAATGGAGCCGAAAGTGGATTGCGCAAGGAGCGGGCAGGCTGCCAGCAGAAGGAGACAACAGGCGAGGAGTGTCCGAGGCGCAACCAGGCAGCGGATACCGGCGGGGAAAAAGAAAGGACGCATGCGGTTCCCTTTCAAGAAAGATTTACGAAGGTGACGATTTTTCTTCGCCTATAAATTGTTTTCCTTTCAAATGTAGCGCCAATGGCAAGGCGAGCGACCGTCTTTTTCAGGATTTTTTCTTGCCGGATTGGCGAGCCTGAAAATGGCGGCCGCTAGCGATGCTGGTCGGGGTCAACGCTGTGTGCGGCGAAGATCGCCCCGCCGCTCCGAGAAAAGGTCGACCGCAAGTCGCCGGCGCATTTGCAAAACGAGGCCGGGAGTGTTTCAATCGGATTATTGAAACAGGGGTGCTCCACGAAGTGGGGCTGAGATAATACCCTAGAACCCGATCCGGATAATGCCGGCGTGGGAAGTTTCCGAAGCAAAGCGGCCTTCCTTTCTTGAATCGTGGCGCGAGTTCTCTTGTTTCATTGGGTTGAAACCAAGGGGAACCTATGCTCGATGCCGAAGATGCTCTTATTGCCCGAACTCCATTCCATTCGTTTCTGTTCGCATGCCGACGAGTATTCCTCAGGCTGGCGGACGCCCCGTTGTCTATTCTCCAATTGAAAAGCGGACGCGTGGTGGCCTGGCTTTTCGTGCTTGGTTGTCTTGCTGTATCTCCTCTGGCGCGTTGCCAGTCCGCGGCTCAATCGGGCGTCGGCCCGCAGCCAACAACAACTAGCCCACCGCCCGCTGCCGAAGCGCCGAAACCCGCAACGGCACAGCAGCAGGTTCCGCGCGTGACGACGACGGTGGTGGTACACGGCAGCGTCAAGGACGATTATCTTCCCGGCGGCGTGACGGTGGGAACGCTGGACGGCGCGGCTCTGAAGGAGACACCGCTTTCCGCTACCGTGGTGACTCGCGAGTTGTTACTGGACCAGGACGCGCGGCTGCTTTCAGACGTGGTGAAGAACGACGCCTCGATTGGAGAAGATTACGCTCCGGTGGGCTACTACGGCGACTACGAGATTCGCGGGTTCCCGATAGACCTGGCGACAGGCCTTGAGATCAACGGCATGACCATTGCAGGCGAACAGGATGTGCCGCTGGAAAACAAGGAACGCGTTGAGTTGCTGAAGGGCATTGCCGGAGTGGAGAGCGGGGTTGCTTCGGCAGGAGGCTTGATCGACTATGTGACCAAGCGGCCGGCGGCGATCAAGGCCGTGGATCTGGCCACCGATCATCGCGGAACCACTTACGGCGCTGCGGACATGGGCTGGCTGTTTGGCAGCCGAGGCCAAGTGGGCACGCGGATGGATGCCGCCGGCGAAAAGATAATGAGCTACGTGAACGACGCGAATGGCTGGCGCACAATGGCTTCAGGCGCGGCGGACTGGAAGCTAAGTCCGAAAGCAATTTTGACGGGCGACTTTGAGTATCAGCACAAGGTCGAGCGCTCGGTCTGCGGCTATCAGTTGCTTGGTGGAACGACAGTGCCCGACCTTAGCGATGTTCATCCATCGACGATGCTGGGCGAGCAGCCCTGGGCATTGCCCAATACCTTCGATACCATCAATACCGGAACTCGGCTGGACTACGATTTGACGAAGTCATGGCGAGCATTTGCAGCGGCGAGCTATAGCCACTCGCTGATCGACGACAATGTGATTTATGCGTATGGGTGCTATTACGAAGCGGAGTGCAACAACGGTTCGGTACCGTATCCGTGGTTCTTTGCTCCCGATGGGACATATGACATATACGATTATCGCGACCCCGGCGAACTGCGCATTGATGCACAGGTTGAGGCGATGGTTACGGGGCAAATCAAGACCGGGACAATCAGCCAGGGCTTGACAGCCGGGGGCGAGCTTTTCTCGCGCAGTGTGCAACAGCCTGGAGCACCATCGGCGAATGCTCCCGCCACCGTGCAGGACGGTGCGGTCTACACGTATGTCGGTTCGGAGAACATCTACCAGCCCGACGCTCCGTTCACAATGGAAGATCCGTTGCAATCGGTAGGGCCGCGCGCCCTGTATGAGGACAATCATCAGTCAGCAGCCGTGATGCAGGACAGGATTCATCTGCCTGGGCGCATTCAACTGCTTGCCGGCGGGCGGTTCGATTCAGTGCGCGATCATAACTACTCCGGAACCATTGCATCGGGAGCGGTGAACTTCACCGACAGAACCGTTTGGCTGCCTCAATACGCGATCACTTATAGCCCTGTGGAAGATTTGACCCTCTATGGCAACTACGGAGTACTCCTTTCATTGGGACCGCAAGCTCCATTCTGGGCCGGCAGTTACTACCTATCTCCATTTTTCACTCGCCAAGCTGAGATTGGAGCCAAGTACTCGCCGGGTGAGCACATTCTGCTTACCACGGCTTTGTTTCACATGCGCGCGCCGTTTTTCTACCCAAAGGCAATTGACGACGAAGGCGACCAGAGCTTTGTTTCCGAAGGCCGAGAAATGCACGACGGCATTGAAGCAAACGCGGAAGGTAAAGCCGCGAAGTGGCTACGGCTGACAGCCTCGGCGGCGGCTATTCGAGCGATATCAGACGACACGGGTACGCCGGCGTTCGACAACAAGCAGGTGCTGAATGTACCGCACCTGCGTACGGCAACCTTTGCGGACATTGCGTTGCCGCATGCAAGCGGATTGCATCTTATGCCGGGGTGGAGTTATACAGGGCGCAAGGAAGCTACTCGCGACGATCTGGTAAGTGTGCAGAGTTACAACCTTTTCAATATGGGCGCACGATACCAGCCCGGCGGCGAGGGAAGTCATGTAACTGTGCGGGTGTATGCGGATAACATCACCGATAAGCGCTATTGGAAGGATACCGGGGCCAGTTATGGCGACACATTTATCCACCTTGGCGCGCCAACAACGGTTCGGCTGTCGGCTCACTACACGTTTTGAATTCGGCGATTGAACAAAGAGAAGATTCCGCGATGAACGCAAATGCGAACGCGCATGGCCTCGATGGCAAGATGGTGGAACCCGACTGGCCGCCGCTGACTCTGCCCGAGGTGCGCGCCCTGTTGAGTCGATATCCTGGTTTCAGTGAGCCAGTCGAGATTCTCTCAGCGAGCCCACGCCCGTTCTCCGCGGCAAGTGTTGTAAGAACACCGGGCGGACGGGTGTTCATCAAGCGCCATCCTCTTGCTGTGCGAGATAGTGAGGGATTGCTTGAGGAGCATCGCTTCATGGCGCACCTGCTTGCGCGCGAAGCGCCTGTGCCGCGTGTGCATGCGGCATCTTCAGGCGAAACCGCAATTGAAGCCGGCGAGTGGACGTACGAAGTTCACGATGCGCCAGAGGGAGTCGATCTTTATGGCGACGCTCTCTCCTGGATGCCCTTCCGCACCTTAGCTCACGCCCGGTCGGCGGGGCAGGCTTTGGCGCGTTTGCATCTCGCCTCGGAGGGTTATTCCGCGACGCGCCGAAAGGCCAGGCCGCTGGTTGCAAGCTTCACAATTTTTGCCGGGGGAAACCCCGCTTATGAGATGGGAAGTTATCTGGCCGCGCGTCCGGAGCTGAGTGGAAGTTCTGTTGTGCGCAACTGTTGCGATGAGGCGCTGGAACTGCTTGGTCCATACCATGCGGAGTTGCAACCGCTGCTGCCCGCGCTGCATCCTTTGTGGACGCACAACGATTTGCACGCTTCGAATTTGTTGTGGAGCGACGACCGCGGCGATGCGCGTGCAACAGCGGTCATTGACTTTGGCCTGGCCGACCGCACGAATGCGGTTCACGACATTGCGCACGCGATCGAGCGCAACATTGTGGAGTGGCTTGCGCTAGGACAGGAATCAGGGATCAGGGAACTGGGATCAGGGGACTTGATGTGCAGCTTGGGTGACGTGCCGGTACATCTGGATCACTTGATCGCAATGCTTGACGGCTATGAGTCGGTACGGAGGTTGACAGTTGAAGAGAGGGTGGCTTTGGCGCCGATGACGGCGCTTTGCCACGCGGAGTTTGCGCTGAGTGAGACGGACTATTTCTTAAGCGTGCTGCACTCGCAGCAGAAGGCGGCGATGGCCTGCGACGGCTGGCTGGTGGGGCATGCGCGCTGGTTTCGTGGCGCCGGCGGGGGTCTGCTCGATGCGTTGCGAGCATGGGCGGCGGAACGCGAACAGAAGCCGCGCGGAGATTGGCGACCATGAGTTGGATAGCGATCGCAGATTATTTTGCTGAAAACTGGCTTGAGGTCGTGGGCGCGGTCACGGCAGTTGTCGGCATTTGGCTCACGACACGCCGAAGTCTTCTTTGCTGGCCCATTATACTTGTCTCCGATATAGCCTGCCTGATCGTCGTTTATCGTACCGGCTTGAAGTCGGATGCGTGGCTTCAGGTATTCTTCACCGCCTTTACGCTCTACGGCTGGTGGCACTGGGCTCAAGGCGTGCGAGAGGAGGGAGAAGTGCGTGTGGTTCGTCTGCCCCTGCCCAGCTTGATGGCCGGATTGACAGCGGGGGCCGTCGGTGGTATTGCCCTGGGATTCTGGATGAAACACCTTCACGCCGCGCTACCATGGCTGGACGCACAACTTGCCAGTTACAGCCTTGTGGGCAGTTGGTGGCAGGCGCGCAAGCACATCGCTAATTGGTGGCTTTGGATCATAGTGGACCTTGTCTACATCGGCGAATATCTCCACCAGGGCCTCAGAGCGCTGGCCCTGCTTTCCGCCGTTCTTGTGGCGCTGGCGATGCTCGGGTTGCGCGATTGGCGGCGGGCGGCCGAGTTCGTGCGGGGCTAGGAGAGTACGCTCATTCTTGGCCAGGCGGCTGCTGCCGTGGTGTTTTAGAAGGTTTGACTGTCGCTTTCGTAGCGCCAGTCGAAATGCCGCCGTCCACAAGAAGCGTCTGCCCGGTTACATAACGGCTTGCTTCAGACGCCAGAAAAACGATTGCTCCGTCCAGATCGCGCGGCTCGCCGGGACGCTTCACCGGGATACGGTCAATGAGATACTCGACCCACTCGGGATCTTCGTAAAGAACCTTGTTCTGGTTTGTGCGGAACCATCCTGGTGCAAGGCAATTTACAGTTACTCCGAACTTACCCCAATCGTCGGCAAGGCTCATGGTCATCTGCCGTATGCCGCCCCGGCTTGCGCCATAGGGCGCAAGCCCAGCGAAGCCAAACACGCTTGTGACGGAGCCAATATTCACGATGCGCCCATAGCCTCTTGCAATCATGCGCGTGGCAATTGCCTGAGCTACAAAGAAACTGCCGCGAAGATTCGTATCGAGTATCTGGTTCCAATCCTGCCATGTTACATCGAGAGCAGGTTTCCTGATGTTGCATCCAGCGTTGTTGACCAGAATGTGTATCTGTCCAAAGGCAGCCTCCGCTTCCGCGGCCATGCGCTCAATACTCTCCTGGTTCCGCACATCGAGCTCAAGTGAAATCGCTTGCCGGCCCAACGCCTTGATCTCATCCTCAAACGGGGCTAACGATGCGCGATCGCGGCTGGTGAGCACCAAGTCCGCGCCGGCCTTTGCCAGCGCCCTGGCAAAGTACTGGCCCAGGCCCCTGCTGGTACCCGTAACAATGGCAACCTGCCCGGTAAGATCGAAAAGCGAGTCGTTCACATCGCCCTCGGAGTAAGAACAACTTTCATCAAATTCGGTTCGTGCGCATGCAGCCGCTCAAACCACCGCGGGCCATCTTCGAGTGGAGCGACGGCGGTAATCAGCGGTTTTACCTGTATTTCTCCTCTGGCCACAAGATCGATTGCGTGTGGAAATTCGCCCGCCGAGGCGCAGGACCCCTGTAACCGTAACTGCCGGGTAACTACTTTTTGCAACGGAAGCGTCACCTCCGGCCGAATATTCCCTACCAGGGTCACCGTTCCTCCCTTGCGCGTACAGTCGATTGCGGCAGCGACTGTTTCATTCATTCCTACGGCCTCAAATGCCGTATCGACGCCGCGGCCGTTTGTAAGTCTCAGCACTTCGCCGACAAGCTCATTGCCGGGACAATGCAATAGCTCCTTTGCGCCAACCTGCTTCGCCAGGTTCAATCGCGTTGCATCAATATCCGCGACGATCACCCGCGCACACTCTGCGGCTCTTGCAGCCTGTAAGATGAGCAGCCCGATCATTCCTGCCCCGATGACCAATGCAGTTTCGCCCTGCGCGGTTTGCGATACCCGCACGGCGTGCAGCGCGACCGAAACGGCTTCCGACACCGCGGCTTCCGTGAACGAAATCGTATCGGGCAAACGATAGACGATGTGCCTGGGCACAACAACATACTCGGCAAATGCGCCCGCCCGGCTATAGTCCGCGCAGGAGACGCCAATTATCTGACGATGGTCGCACAGGTTCATCTCACCCCTGGCGCAAAACTCGCAACTGCCGCAGTAGACCGTCGAATCGAAAGTTACACGGTCTCCCTCGGTCAGTCCTTGCACCTCGGAACCAAATGCCGCCACTGTTCCAGCCGCTTCGTGACCCATCACGATGGGTGGAATGCGACGGCCAGACGAACCATCGTAGCCATGCACGTCACTCCCGCAGATGCCGCAAGCTTCCACTCGCACCTGGACTTCGTTCGGTCCACATGCAGGCATAGGCTGGTCTACGATTTCGAGATGGTTATATTCGGTAAGTAGCAGGGATTTCATGGCACTGAACCCTCGGTCAGCATATCTCAGGCTTCACTGCGTTCGCCGATCCGTTTTGCTTACACGCCGATCAGGAAGATTTGCCCGCCGGTCGCCCTTGTTAACACGCCGTTCCGCCGGGTAGGTCATGGGTGGAGGCACAATGATAGGCGTCGTGGCGGGATGGAATGCGTTGCTGGTCGCAACGGAATTTGCCGTGGAGGGCCCAATTCCGCTGGTGAGCAACTTGTTCAGGGTCGGGATATTCACACGCTGAGACTCCACGAAGTCCAACCCATCCGCAGTGAGGGTGAAATCCGAATTGTCAGCGCGGGCGATGTAGCCCTTTTTTTGCAGATACCAGGTGGTGAATTCCAGGTAATCGCGGGGAAAACCCATCCGCTCTTCAACTTCTGTAAGCTTAACTTCCGGGGACCATGGGTAAGCGCGACGCCGAAAATAGAGCAGCGCAAGCAGCGCCAGGCGCCGGTTCAACTCACCCTCAACACTGTCCATAAAGTCAACGGAATTGGATAGCGGGACAGGCTGTGGCACTTCGCCATCTCGCACCGCGTCGTATTCCGCCCGGGACACGGGGTTGGACAATACGTCATAGGCCTTCTTGAGCAGATGGAACTTTTCAGGATCGCCTGACTCCGGGTTGTCTGGATGAAGTCGGGCAGCGAGAAAGCGAAAAACGCGATGGATGGTGTCGGGCTCGGCATGGGGGCTGATTTGAAGAAAGTCATAGTAATCTAAGTTCTTCATCGAGATCGGAATCTCCTTTTTCCTTAGAGGGCGACCAAATTAAATTTCGGGTCTAGCTCATACTTTTGATTCTAATTGGCGTCCCCGACGGGATTTGAACCCGTGTTATCGCCGTGAAAGTGGCCGAACGCCTGGTAACTTATTGAAACTAGGTGGCATGGATAGCGCAGTAAGGCACTTTCAGGAACCGTCGGAGCCGCTTATCGGACGCCTATTGGAACAACGCAGTGAGGTGCTCTGGAGCCAATTCAATGGAACCAGAACTTCGGACAATTCTCGAATCTCTCCCTGAAAAAACATACCGCTCGAAACTCGAACCCCACCGTGAGCTGATCCGCGAGCTACGACGCAAGGGGCGGACGTACCGCGAGGTTGCGCACCTCTTTGAGGAGCGCTTTGGCTTGTACGTTGCCCCGAGCACTCTGCATTCCTTTGTGAAGGTCCGCGCCAAGCATCGCAAGCGCACACAATTCGAACTGCCGCCAATCCAGCTTGCTACGGCAGAGTCGCCGGTGCTTGACCGCGTTAGCGCCTTCAAAGCAAAGCCAGTGGTGCGGACTGCGAAGCCATCTCGTTTCGTCTTCCGTGAGAACGAACCTTTGACCTTGACAAGCATCGGAGGTGAACAATGACGGCTAGTTCAAAGCGCGTTGTCTTTACCATAGGCGGCAAAGGCGGGGTCGGCAAAACCGGCGTCATGGTTGCCCTAGCCGAGTGGTTCGCCACGAATGAAATTCCGGTCACCCTGCTCGATCTCGATACGGAGAATAAGGCGCGCGGTTCGCTGAAGCATTTTTTCAACGGAACGGTGACCAAGGTCAACATTCACACTCCGGCAGGTCTCGACGGCTTCGTCGATCACCTTGACGGCGGTACACCGATCATCCTCGCCGACATGGGTGCGGGTGCCGGGCAGGTTGCCGCCGATTGGTTCGAGTCGATGTACGAGGACGTAGCCGCGATGGGTGTCCGCTTCACAGCGGTCGGCGTGGTCACACCGGACCCGGCCAGCGTCGAAAGCGTCCTGGCCTGGGCCAGCCGGTTACAGGATCGCGTCGAATACGTCGTCGTTGAAAACGCAACCAGCGCCCTCGCGGATTTCACATACTGGAGGTCAACCGAACAGGCGAGTCGTTTCCGCGAAGCCTTTTCGCCGGAAATCTTGCAGATGGAGTTCCGGCTTGCTGAACTTGAAAACCCAGTCCGGCAACACGGAATACAACTGGGACAGGTAGCGGACCGCAAGGCCGATATTGACGAACTCAAACGGGCGTCGCTCGTTATGCGCGCGCAGAGCTATCGGCGGCGGCTCTTCTCAGAATTTGACCGGGCAAGAGAGGCATTCCTCCCATGAGTGCAAATCAGGCGACTTCCAAACTTGCCGTTGTTCCTGCGGGAGAGCCGACGCTGTTCGACTCTCTCGCACGTCTTGTCCCTGAGGAATTGCAAAAGGAATACTATCGCGTCCTGGCTCATGCTCGAACCCTCAGCCCTGACGACGAGATGCTGCGCATCCTCGAAGCGATGGGCATCCTGGCACTGCTCACCCGTCACACGCCAAAGGACATTGCAGACGAGCGGGAACGGTTTCAAGAGATGCTTGCTCTGCATCAGCAAACCTCCGTGAAAACACAGCAAGAGACTGCTCGTTATGTGCATGAATTGGAGTCAAGGCTTAAATCACTTCCCACTGAAGTCGAAGCGGGCCTCAACCCAGAGCAGATATCAAAGATACTGGGGGAAAGTCTACGTCAACATTTTCTCAAGTCCGGCATTTCAGCCACGGTTACGTGTCTTCAAGCAACCAATACCGCCATGACGAGTGCACAGCGGGAACTTTCCAACGCTCTCCACAAGCTTTCCGATTCTCACTTCGGCGTCGTTGCTCAGATCGAATCCGCAAACACCAGACTGACCCATTCTCTGGAAAGCCGCGCCAAAACTGTGGATGCTCTCTTGCGCGAACTGAAAGCCGATGTTCTCCGCATCTGGATTCCAATGGCTTGCAGCGCGGCACTCCTTATCGGTCTGTTTGCCGGTATAGGGATTAAGGGTTGCCGGGATGCATCTCTCGCTGCGGTTGAAACACCTGCGCCGACAATAGCGCAGCCCGCTACCTCCCCTCCGGATGGAAAGAGCGTGTCGGACGCCAATTCAGGTAGACGGCACCATGACCGGCGGGAGGCAAAACCCGGCGCTCAACCTGAGCGATAGAGGCGGGTTGTATCGCTCAATGCTGCTGTATCTAACCAGAAATAAAGGGTTTCACAATCGTTCGCGGGTCCATTCGATCCAGACAATTGCGGGGCAAGAGGGTTGACAAGGGGTGGAAATGGTGATAAGGTTATTGATGACATACCCGCCAAGCCTCTCTCTGGAAACAGGTGAAGCTCAAATCGGCGGGTTTTTCATTTTCCGATGAAATACAGCAAGCCTCATCTTCCTTACGAAGATCAAGTCGATTTGTTGATTCGTCGCGGCCTCGACTGCCCAGACAGAGGCCGGTCACTGCTGTGCCTGAAGCAAATCGGATACTACCGGTTGAGCGCATACTTCATCCCCTTCAAAGATGCGGCCACCGGCAATTTTCGTCCGGGAACAACCTTCGATCAAATTATTGACCTCTACAAATTCGACGTCGATCTGCGGCGGCTTGTGCTCGAAGCCCTGGACGCGATTGAGATCAGCGTCCGCGCCGTCATTACGTACGAAATAGGGAAAGACCTGGGCGTGTTCGGCCATGCTGACCCGGCGAATTTCGCCACGGCTTTCAATCATGCCGACTTCATGAAGATTCTCCGGCGCGAAGAGGGAAGATCGACCGAGGTTTTCATCGGGCACTATCGGACCAAGTACACCTCTGAAACAGAGCTGCCCGTCTGGATGGCGACGGAGCTTATCAGCTTCGGCGCGCTGTCGAAGATGTATGAACACTTGAGGACCAGCCTGCGGAAGAAAATCGCCCGCGAATTCAATCAGCCGCAACCCGTCTTTGTGAGCTGGCTTCATGCCCTAACGGCGATCCGCAACGTTTGTGCGCATCACAGCCGCTTGTGGAATCGAGAGCTTGCCGTCAAGCCGGAATTGCCTGTGGCGTGGAAAGCAAGCGGAATTGGGAACGACCGCTTTTACGTGATAGCGCTAATCATTCAAACCCTACTTGCCGACATTTCACCTGATTCCCAATGGGGAGAGCGACTCAAGGCGCTTTTCAACGCCCATCCGACAGTCAATCTTCGTGCGATGCAATTCCCGGCCAACTGGCAAACTCGCTCACCCTGGATCTAGCCGCTCTGGACAACCACTGTGAACTCAGATCTAGCGCCGTCTCTGTTGTCTTCCGCTATCACCACGCGTCTTGCCCCGGCGTTTCTTAGGAACACCCTTGATGCGGGGAGGATTGGCGCGGCGCATGTGCTCCGATACTGAAAACTCCATCTTCCCGCCTTCAGTGGTGGTGGTCGTCATCGGTAAAAAGCTCCTGCCGCAAACGCTGCAAAAAACCGCCTTGCCATTCTCATCTGGCCCGTCAACTCTCTGTCCGCTGCCGGGGCAACCCACCATTCTTGGATTCGTCATGGATAAAGGATGTCCGTTCACTTGACATCCAGTGTTATGGGTATTGCAGAACAAAGGCTTCCCGATTGGTCCCAACCTGGGTAGACTGCTTTCATGAGTGCCTTAGATTTGGCTGTAACTTGCAAAAACCCGAATATCTTTGCACACCGCAACCCATTTCACGGTCACCGGATTAGAATCGATGGCTTTGACAAGCCAACGCCCACTATCTGCGACGAGTGCGGCTGGCGGGATGTTTATGACCTCGCCGAAATTCTGCGCGTATCGGGAGCATGACCAGACTCTCGTTACGGCAGGCGGACGCGATCCCGGCGATCAATTCAAACCCCGCTGGGGGTGCGTCTTTTCCAAACTACTACCTGGACGGCTCCGGCCATTCGCGAGGGACCGGGGCGACCTGCCGACGGTACTGCAGGTTCAAGAATAGAATTGGCGATTTCATACCATTTTGCAGACCCAGATAGTTTTGACGCGCAATCCGTATTGATCGCTCGGTATAAACTGGCTAGGAAAGGAAACAGCAAATGCAGTTGACACTCAACAAGGTGATCCCTCCGGTTTCCCCCGACAAGTGGAGATTTCAGTTGGTTGTCGTTCAGAGTCTTCCCAAAAGCGTTTATCTCGACCGAGAACGATTCATGGAGTTCATTGACCGTATTCCAATTCCGAACCATCTGCAAGGCGTGATGTTTGAGCGTCTCGATAGAGATCAAGAATTCAATTTCTCCTCTGCGATACCCGTTCCAGAAGATCTCGCCCGAGAATTTGGACTTGCCGACGAGTAAGAATTCCGCAACTTGCCGCCGCATTTTTGCCTCCTTTCCACGATGAACGGCACAGCTTCCCAAGACAGAGGGTGATGTTTTGGGTTCGATGAGCGGGCCACCTGCCACCCTTCCCAAAGACGAGACCTGAACCCAGATTTTATGG
>Ga0302200_10001237_pt1 | contig 24252 bp, 26 predicted proteins | sample II_Bog_N3_1_FD_194585 | JGI IMG/M metagenome (GOLD analysis project Ga0302200, IMG submission 194585) | Peat permafrost microbial communities from Stordalen Mire near Abisko, Sweden - II_Bog_N3_1 | ecosystem: Environmental > Terrestrial > Soil > Wetlands > Peat | place: Sweden: Abisko... | reverse complement strand
GAAAAGATAAAAGCCTTCATCCTGGCCGACATGATCGGCGACAAGGACCTCGACATTCAGCGCGAATCGCAATCCACCGATTGGCTGGTCGCTCTGGTCCGGCAAGCCGTGAAGAAGTTCCGATACGATCGCTACTTTTTCAAAAAGGACGAGGCGGTGAGCGACGATCATCTGCCCTTCCTCCGGCGCGGCGTGCCGTCCATCGACATCATCGACATCGACTACGGCCCCAACGACAGCTACCACCACACCATCAAAGACACCATGGACAAGATCAGCTCCCAAAGCTTGACGATTGACGGCGATGTGTTCATGGAGACGATCAGGCTGATCGACCAGCGATAAGCTGACTCTCTATCAAGGAGGGCTTTTCCCCAATGACCGCCAATCCGGCAGACCTTACTACCCTTTTCCTTGAATCTTCCCGCCACTCACTCCTGGAACAATACTGGCCCCGGCTGCGGGAGTGCGTCGAGCCGCTCACCGATGCGCAAGTCTGGTGGCGGCCAAACGAAGCTTGCAACAGCATTGGCAATCTGTTGCTGCATCTGAACGGAAATGTGCACCAGTGGCTGGTAGCGTCGTTCAACCGGCTGGAGGACAACCGCAACCGGCCTGTGGAATTCGCCGAGCGGGAGCTGATTCCGGCTTCCGTGCTTCTTGATCGTCTGGGCGCAACCCTGCAAGAGGCGTCGGAAGTTCTCTCCCGGCTTACCCACGATGATCTGATCGCGCAGTACGAAATCCAGGGTTACAAAGGCACCGGCCTGGTCGCTATCTACCACGTAGTGGAGCACTTCGGAATGCACTACGGACAGATTCTTTATATCGTCAAGACGCTCAGCGGCGCGGATTTGGGCTTTTACAGCGAACTGAACAAGACCGGTCGGCGTCCCTGAAGGTTGGCTATTGATGATTGCGGGCGTTTCCTGGGTTTGGTGGCTGGGGTTTCATGCGGTGGTGGCGGCGCTGCTGGTGGCGGATTCGCTTTTAGCTGGCCGTCAACACGAACCGCAGCGCACTCAAACCGTCGCGTGGCTCTGGACGGCTTTACTGGTCGCCGCCGCATCCGGCTTTGCTGCGTGGGTTGCAATCGCCAAGGGCCGACAGCCAGCGCTCGAATTTGTGGCTGGCTACGCCATCGAAGCCTCGCTCAGTGTGGACAATCTCTTTGTCTTCCTGATCATCTTTCAAAGCTTCCGCATTACGCCGCAACGCCAGCACACCGCGCTGCTCTGGGGCATGGCCGGAGCGGTGGTGCTGCGCGCGCTCTTCATCGCCGCGGGCATCACGCTGCTGCGGCGCTTTAGCTGGATTACCTGGGTCTTCGGCCTGATTCTGCTATATGCTGCGTGGCGGCTCTTGCGCGGTGATGCCGCAGGCGGCGGTTCGGCTCGCGTGGCCATTCCTGAAGCGCCAACGGCTATTCGGAATTTGATTCGCAAACTGCAACCGGCCCAGCGCTCGCGGCCAGGAATTTGCTCTCTGCTTCCGGTGATTCTGGCTGTCGAGGTCACGGATGTGATCTTTGCTGTGGATTCGATTCCCGCCGTGCTGGCTGTCAGCCACAATCCCTTCGTGGTTTACACATCGAATATCGCAGCCATCCTGGGCCTCCGTTCACTTTACGTTGCGCTGGCCTCGCTGCTGGATCGCTTCCGCTATCTGCACTACGGCCTGAGCGCGCTGCTGGCGTTTGTCGCGTTGAAGATGCTCACTGCCCGCTGGATCGATGTGCCGATCACGCTGTCACTCTCGGTGATGGGTGCGATTCTGGCGGTGTGCGCAGTGGCGTCTTGGATGGCAGGGAACAGGAAATAGAGCCGGAAGAAACTCTAAAAGTCATATGGCGACGAGCAGACTCTCGGCAAATGGCCATTCACCGTCCACCCATTGCGCGACGCATTCGAAACCTGCTCGCCTGCCCATCTCCGCGGGTTCGGTCTTCGCGTATTTATGACAACTTTCAGTCCAGATTGTCTCGTCGCACCGGAACGTGAAACTGGTCTCGTCAATGGTGATAGTCTGGTTTGCAATGGAGCGGAGATGCATCTCGATGCGGTGCTCGCTGGCGTTGTAGAGAGCAACGTGCTCAAACTGCGATAAGTCGAAATCTCCGCCCAGTTCGCGATTAATCCGCGCCAGCAGGTTGCGATTGAAAGCCTCGGTAACGCCGAGTGAGTCATCGTAGGCGGGAATAAGTTGGGCCAACGGTTTTTCGAGGTCTGTACCGAGCAACAAAGAATCGCCAGGCTCAATCGCTTGACGAATATTCCGCAGGAACTCCTCGGCCGGCCGGCGATCGAAGTTGCCGATCGAACTGCCCAGAAACAGCACCACAACGGCATCGCCGGGTTTGCGGCGAGCCACTGCCTTGCCCAAGCCATCGAGGTACTCAGTCTCGAACCCTAGAATGCTGACGTGCGCCAAATCATCGAGTTCACGCTCGCAACTCACCAGAGCTGAAGACGAGATTTCAATGGGGCAGTAAGTCATCGACTTATGGAGAGCAAGCGCCTCCAGTATCTGGCGCGTCTTTCGGCCGCTGCCGCTGCCGAGTTCAACGACCATGCCATGCGCCCTGAGATGCTCAGCTATGTCGCCTGAGTGCTCGCGTAGAATCCGCTCCTCCGCCCTCGTCAACCCATACTCGGGAAGCCGGGTTATCGCTTCAAACAAGGCGGAGCCGACGTCGTCGTAAAGATACTTTGACGGCAACTCCTTTTGCCCGAGTTGCCCCAGCCCATTCCGCACGTCTTCGGCAAATGAGTTTACGGCCTGTGTTGCTCCACCACGAATTAACATTCCGGCTCCATTCAGCGTTCCACACAGCGAAAAGAGGCGTAAACAAACGGATAATGCGGCTGAAACCAGTTGCGGTACGAACGCCGCAACATCGACGCCGCGGTCCGCGGCGAAGCGCCTTTGACGACGAAATGTCTTCCGTCAAAGAAGTCAGCCGAGTAACCGCGGTAAAAGGGAAACGGCTCAAAGCCCGGGTAGGGCGCAAAGAGAGAAGAGGTCCATTCCCAAGCGTTGCCGAGAGGTTCTTCCAACCCGAAGGCGCTTCGCCCATCGGGATAGCTCCCCACCGCGACCGGGTCCCAGCGCGCGAAGTCAAAGTTCCCGCGGCTGGCATCGGGAGGCGCATCACCCCACGGATACTTGCGCTCCGTGCCTTGCTGCGTTCCGTAAGCGGCGCGATGAAATTCAGCTTCAGTGGGAAGGGACATGCCGCGAAAACGCGCATAGGCCGCGGCTTCCGCGTAGCTGACGTAGACCGGCCAATCGAGCGGCAGGGGTAGCTCTTCAAACATGGCCCGATAGAACCACTGATCCTGACGCTTGAACCACTGATGCGGATGGGCTATCTTCTGTTCCTTGATCCAGATCCAATCGGCTGCACTCCAGAACTGCTCGCCGTCGTATCCGCCCTCGCGCACAAATTGGAGAAACTCTCCGTTCGTGACCTTGTGCGCGCTGATCGCGAAGGCCGGCACTTCGACGGAATGCTCCTCAAACTCGTTGTCCCAGCCAAACGCATCTCCGCCGCGCGGAATTCCCAGCGTGGCAGTTCCTGGCGGAATGTCGATCATTCGGGCAATGATCGGCGGACCAGATCGATGAGAATCCACGGCGCGATAGCCGTGCGGCACAATCTTACGATCCGGACTAAGTTGGTGCAGCATGTAAGCCAGGGTTTCCGCGTGCATCAGTCGATGTTCAATTGCTACGTTCAAGATGACATCCTGAGGGTATTGCCAATGGCTCGCCGAAGCCTGCGAATGGCTCTTGAGAATGTCATCGATTTTTTCTCGGACGCGGAGGTTATAAGCGCTGATTTCCGCGAGCCGAGGCCAGTCGGAAGGTCGGTCCTGCGGCAGGCCGCCATCCACCGGATCGATGCCAAAAGCGAAGAGGCGATCGAGTTCCTTGTGAGCAGCGCCGAGGCCGAGTGCGTGACCTGCGATCAAATTCCAGTCGAATGCCTCGAGGTGGCCGATGTAAAAAACAATTCGGTGTCTTTCGGGAATGGGCCTGTCGTAGAGCGCGTCCGTACGCACAATTCGAAACAAGTCGTCAGTTACCGCACGCGCTTCAGCCAGGCGCAGCAAGAGCCGGTCCACAATGTCGGGTTGACTTACCGTCGCATTCATTTCGCGCATCCTTCTTTTCGATTCCAGCCTGCTCCAGCCTTTACGAAAACGGCTCAATCATGATCTCGTCAACGTAACACCATCCCCAATCCTCGCCCGGTTCGAGAGATCGCATGATGGAGTGCTTTGTTTTTTTGAAGTGCTTGGTGGCGTGCTTGTTCTTTGAGGAATCGCAGCAGCCGACGTGGCCGCAAATTTCGCAGAGGCGCAGATGGACCCACGTATCGCCCATCTGCAAGCACTCCTCGCACCCATCGGTCTTAGGGGGTGGGTTTTGTATCTGGTCCAAGTGTGAACAAGTTTCCTGCATCGTCCTCCTTTTGTGGCGTGTCGATGGCTGTGGTTCTCGGCTGAGTTAAAGGCAAATACACCTGGAAACGCGTGTCGCCCGGGCGCGAAGAAACGCGAATCTCGCCATGATGATTCTTGATGATGCGGCCAACCGTATCCAGGCCCAGACCTGTTCCTTCGCCGACTCCTTTGGTGGTGAAAAATGGGTCGAAGATGTGGGGCAGAACTTCGGGTGGGATTCCGGGGCCGTTGTCGCCAATCTCGACGAGCACGCGGTCGAGTTCCCGCGCAGTACGCACCCGCAACTCGCCCTTCCCATGCATGGCCTCGATCGCGTTCGCCATCAGGTTTGTCCAAATCTGATTGAGCTCACCGCCGAAGGCACAGATTCGCGGCAAGCTTTCGTCATACTCGCGAATCACCGTGATTCCGGACTTGAATTTGTGGCTCAGGATCGTGAGCGTATTTTCAAGCCCTTGATGAAGATCGACTTCCTTCATCGCAGCCTGATCCATATACGAGTACTCTTTGATTGCTTGAACGAGATACGAAATGCGCTTTGTGCTGATTTCAATCTCGTCGATCAGCTTGGCGATGGTGAGCAGCGACGCGATGCGGATGAGGGCATCGGACAATACCACGTCGCCAACCTGGCCCGCGAGGCATTCCAGCTTCGGGACCTCCACGCCAGCGTCGGCGATTGCCGGCGCAATCTTCCATGCATCCGCCACGTGACGCGCTTCAAGCCATGTGGTGATACGCTCTTCGTGATCGCTCTGAGCCAGGGGGTCCGCGGAAGTGCTGGGGGTGAGCTGGGCCTCCCGTTCGAAGCGGGTAATCATCTCTCTTTGCTCAGTGGAAAGGGCGTGGCGCGCCAGCCGGATGCTTGCCTCGCGCACAGTCTCAAGCGCCTCGCGAAGGCTTCCCGTTGCGCGTTGCGCGGCGGCGGCGGGGTTGTTCAGCTCATGCGCCAAACCCGCGGAGAGCTTGCCGAGCGCCACCAGTTTGTCGCGCTGCGTCTCGATCCGCGTTGTCTCGCGAATGCGGTCGGCCATGATGGAAACCAATCGCTGGCCAAGCAGCGGCATGCGCTGGAGCATCTCAGTAAACAGGCTTCTGTGGAGGAAAGCGACACGCGTGCGGAGCACGGCCCGGCTCGTGCCGCTGAAATGCGTCAGCCGCGAGTACGGAAGCAAGCCGGTAACCTGACCGGCAAACCCTCTGAAAATGACTGCATCCGCACCGTTTTCACGTTGTAACCGAATTTCTCCTTCGAGAATTACGGTGAGATAGTCGAGCGGTTCACCTTCTCGGCCCAGAATCTCTCCCGGCTCAAAATGCATTACCGGAAGATGCTCCGCCAGCCAGTCAAGTTGCTCGCAAGGCAAGTCCGCGAAGACCGCAATCTTGCGCAGGTCATCGATTGAAACTCTCGCTTCCGCACTCGCCAGGTTCTGCGCCAAGTTACACCTCACTGAGATATTGATGAGTGAACTGCACGGCAATCGAGCCTTCTCCCACGCCTGATGCAACTCGCTTCACTGAACCGTGGCGGACATCGCCGGCCGCAAAGACGCCTGGGACGCTGGATTCCACCCAATACGGATTGCGCTCTAACTGCCATCCCACAGGCCTCTTTCCGTCGCGTATCAAGTCGGCTCCAGTAAGAATGAATCCGCGCTCATCCCGCTCCACCACGCCGGAGAGCCAATCCGTGTTGGGTTCAGCGCCGATGAAAATCGACAGCAGGTTTGTAGGTACGGTCGAGGTATCGCCGGTCTCCGCGCAATGAATGGAAACTGTTTCCAGGTGCGTATCTCCGTGTACTTCCACGACCTGACAGTGGGTATCTACCTTGATGTTCGGAGTCTTCTTGATCTGGTCGATCAGATACTGCGACATCGTCGCGGAAAGCGATGGGCCACGCACCAGCATGACCACTTGCCGAGCGAATTTTGAAAAGTACATTGCGGCCTGACCGGCGGAATTTGCGCCCCCGACAATGTAAACGTCCTCACCTTTGCACTCTTGCGCCTCGGTCATAGCCGAGCCATAATAAACGCCGCACCCTTGCAGCCGGTCAGCGCCAGGCACGTCCAGCTTCCGGTAGGAAACTCCCGTGGCAACCAGCAGCGCCTTGCAGCCAATATCGGATCCCGTCGCAAGTTTGACGATCTTCGAGGGGCCTTCCACACTGAGACCGGTCACCTGCTGAGGACTCAAAATCTCCACGCCGAAGCGCCGTGCCTGAGCCACGGCACGCCGTGCCAAGTCGCCGCCGCTTAATCCGGAAGGAAAGCCGAGATAGTTCTCGATGCGCGAACTCATCCCCGCCTGACCGCCCGGCGCTTCCATCTCAATCAGCACCGTGCTGAGGCCCTCCGACGCGCCATACACGGCCGCCGCCAGGCCCGCAGGTCCGCCGCCGGCGATCACCAGATCGTAAAACGCAACTTCCGGTCGAATGCGAAGCCCAAGCCTCTCGGCCAATTCACCCACGCTCGGGTCTGACAACGATGTCCCGTCAGCAAAGAGCACTTTGGGCAGGCTGGCGGCTTCTGCTCCGGCCGCTTCTACCAGGCGGCGCACCTCGGGAACTTGCGCCGCTGTCTCCACATCGATCCATTGGTAAGGCGTCTGGTTGCGTGTAAGAAAATCTCGAATCGCATAAGAATGAGGAGACCAGCGCGTCCCAAGAACGCGAACCCCGTCGAACGGAGGCCTATACGAACCCATCCAATCATCCAAAAGATCATCCAGCACCGGGTAGAGGTGTTCCTCTGGTGGGTCCCATGGCTTCAGCAGGTAGTAATGGATGCTAGCGTCGTTAATGGCGCGAATCGCCGCATCAGTGTCGGCGTAGGCAGTTAGCAGTATACGTTTGGCGTTGGGGAAAATCTCCATCGCCTGTTTTAGAAATTCCACGCCAGTCATCAGAGGCATACGCTGATCGACCAGAAGCAAAGCCACTGAATCACCACGACGCTTGAGTCCGCGCAGCGCCTCCAACGCCGTTGCGCCGGAGTCCGCGCGCAGTACGCGATAGTGCTCCGCATAGCGGCGTCGCAGGTCACGCTCCACAGCGCGCAATACTTCGGGGTCGTCATCAACTGTCAGCAGTACAGGTTTCGCCATTTATTTTCCCTTACGCGGGGATACAAAGACATGAGAAGGGATACCGTCACTTACTCCCTCGACTTTGACAAACCGTTAGATGAACCTCACCCTCGGTCGGTTTCAGTCATATTGCTCGGACCTATCCCTGGCTGGCGCAGACGGCGCCGGCAATTGCCGGACGCAATGGAAATGCAAGAACAGGTTGATAACAAGTGGACAGCAGGCTACTTTTTGTATTGCCATTGCGGCTAGGATACAGTGATTAAACAAAGTGTAAGAATACTATCTCTTGCACCAAGAGGAGGAAGACAGATGCGGGCTTTTACTTTTGCTGCTGGCGTTGTTTGCCTGTTTGCCGTACTGCTCGACGCCTTCCAGACAATCATTCTGCCACGCCGGGCGTCCGGCCGTTTTCGGCTTACTCGCATCTTCTATGTAATTACCTGGACGCCCTGGGCGTTCTTTGGCAAACGGCTTCGCAATCCAAGCAGACGCGAATCTTTCTTCAGTTACTACGGGCCTATGTCTCTGATTTTTCTTCTAGCCGTGTGGGCGGGATCGATGGTCGTGGGCTTTGCACTTATCTTTTACGGCTTGGGCAGTCCATTCAACGACGCGGCGCCAGGCCCGAGCTTTCGATCTGACCTATACGTAAGCGGAACCACCATCTTTACACTGGGCCTGGGGGACGTGACGCCGCGCAGTGCCTGGGCGCGCGAGTTGGTTATCCTGGAAGCCGGAACCGGGCTGGGTTTTCTGGCTGTCGTGATGGGATATTTTCCGGTTCTGTATAGTGCGTTTTCGCGTCGCGAGGTGAGCATTTCTTTGCTTGACGCTCGGGCTGGGTCTCCGCCTACCGCTACCGAACTGATGCGCCGCCATTCTTATGAGGGCGGTGAGAGCGCTCTCGCGCTATTGTTGCTCGAGTGGGAGCGCTGGTCGGCAGAGTTACTTGAAAGCCACATCTCTTACCCGCTGCTCTGTTACTTCCGCTCGCAGCATAATAGCCAGAGTTGGATCAGCGCGTTGACGGCCGTGCTGGATACTTCAGCGCTGCTGATTGCCGATGTGCAGGGAAGCGAGGCGCGTCAGGCTCAGTTGACTTTTGCCATGGCACGCCACGCGATGGTTGACTTAACGCAGATTTTCTCACTGTCCCCGGTAAACGATGCTCCAGACCGGCTCCCACTCGATCGATATGAACAGCTTTACGACCTGCTCTGCAAGAGCGGCGTAAACGTCTGCCGCGACGGTCACTCGTACGAGAGGCTTCGCGATTTACGTGCGCTTTATGAAGGCTACGCCGAAGCGCTGGCCGATCACCTTCGTATGCCGCTGCCGCCATGGATCGCGGACCATCCGCACAAGGACAATTGGCTGACTGTTGCGAAACTCCGCGCCGAAACCGAGACGGCAAACTCGCATTCAAATCATGGAATGCAGGTCGAGGGCGAGCCACAGACCATTACCGCGATGAAAGACGATCATCACGATTTTTGAAAGAGAGTTTGATTCTCCCAAAAAGGCAGGAGGATGGGCACGGAAGATTAAACATGAATATGCGGTCAAAGACCGAGAGCAAGGACCTAATCTCGCGTTGTTAAATCGGGGATATCCCTTGACCGCATCGTATCTCGTGCTGAAGCGCGGCCGATGTCAGCTGCGCGTCGCCTCGAACAAGAACCAGCTACGGCGCTCTGATTGGTCAATCCACACTTCGAGAAGACTCGCCGTGGCTACATCGCCCTCATCGTCACAGAGTGTATGGACTGCACGCATGCTCAGCGTCAAGGCCTTTTCGTCCTCGTGAAGTTCGCTCAACATATCGGCAGGAGTAACGAAGTCCGCGTCGTTGTCGGGAATTCGCTGCAACCGTGCGATATGCCCGATGGAGCGAATCGTAGTGCCGCCGATTTTCCGAACGCGCTCCGCGATATCGTCCGTCATGGCAAAAAGCTGATCTCCGTGGCCGTCGAGCAACAAGTGGTAATCGCGAAAATGAGGTCCGCTCATATGCCAGTGAAAGTTCTTCGTTTTGAGATAAAGGCTGAAGACATCCGCGAGGAGAGCGTTGAGTGCTCCGGTTATGTCCTTGACTGCTTTTGGTTCGATGTCTGAAGACGTTGTGAGAGGAGCTTTCTGCCGAGCAATGCGTTGATCAGTGGTTGACATGAGGATTCTCCTAATCAGTGGTTGAGTTGGTTACCTTGCAAGAACAGGCAACATCGGACCCGATCAGAATCCGGGTCTGGTGGAGTTGAAAGAGCGCGTCAGCCGTTGCCATATACCGGCATGGCCGCTCCGTGAATTGTTTTCGCCGCGTCGCTGGACAAGAACAGAACAACTTGCGCAATGTCTTCTGGTTTCGGCCATTTTTGAAAGTCAGCGTTTGGCATTGCCTGGCGGTTTGCGGCGGTATCGATGATGCTGGGAAGAATCGAGTTCACCCGAATTCCGGTGCCCGTGCAATCTGCTGCGAGCGAATCCATGAGCGCAACAGCGCCGGCCTTTGAGGCAGCATACGCAGCGGCGCCGACCGCGTGATCGATCGCTGCCTTCGCCGCAATGTTGACGATGGACCCGCGCCCGGCTTTCAACATCGAGGGCAGCACCGCGCGCGCCAGAACATAGCCTGAACGCAGATTAAGCGCCAACATGTTGTCAAGGATCGCCGGCTTCATATCCCACAACTTCACGCCCCCGGCACAACCGCCTATGGTATTCACGAGTATGTCCAGCACGCCATGCTTCGCCAGGATTCCACTGATGAATTCGGCGGTAGCAGATTCATCCGTGACGTCAACTTGCCGTCCTTCCAGGGAAGCCAGATTCAGGGCGGCGGAGTTCTTCAACGCAAGGAATTCCTCCTCTTTGCGATATGTGACGAAGACTTTTGCACCTTCTCCGAGGAAGGCCAGACTAATTGCTCTCCCAAGACCACCCGTACCACCTGCCACCACGACCACGCGTCCTGAAAAATCGATATTCACCCTACCTCCGCCTTCGAAGCTGAATTCGAGAAGTCCGGTCCGCCTGGCAACTCTCCAAAACAAAGACCATCTTCTGGCGCGCCGCCGCGACCGTGAAGGAGAATCGTCAATGCAGGAGCATCGTCAAACGGTGTGCCAACCTCCTGATACAAAAATCCAGATCTCGCTGCGGGTCCGATGCGCTTGCTTTAACCTAGCGCAGACCACCCATGGGGGATTGCACCGCCCCATTCCTCTTCGGTGTAGAGATTAAATTTTGTGGGACAACGATTCAAGAATCTGGGCGGCAACTTTCTTGCGCGCTCTCATATCCAAAAAGTGTGCTGTCCATCGGGGCGGCACTGGCCCAGGAAGCGCGCCTGCCCGATTCGCCCGATAGCGAGATCCTTGCGTATAACAGCAATGCTATCAGTAAGTTCGCGTCGGATTCGCGCGCGAAGACGGTAAGGATTGACGCGTGATCATCGGAAGGCAGGGTCCAGCTTGCAAGCTTGAAGACGATGCTAAAGTACTGAGAATCTTGGGCGAGTTCCGAACGCAAGGCGGTATTTAAGAACCTTTATTCCCGTGTCTGTCAGTGCCATTGGGCTTCCACATTCTATTGGACGGCTTGAGAAGTCCGGTCACTTTCCAATGCAAAAAGTTGAAAAAATGAGATTCAAAATGTCGTCGGGGGTGGTCTGCCCGGTTAGCGAATCCAGCGCCCACAGCCCGCGGTAAAGGTCCAGCAGAATCATCTCGTGAGGAATGGAGTTTGCGTTGGCCTGCGCCGCATCAGCCAGAGCCGCCAGCGCAGCGGCGATGGCCTGCTGGTGGCGCAGGCTGGTCAACATTCCCGGCTCGGCGGCGGCCCCGCCCGTGGCGAGCGCAAGAATGCGCTGGCGCAACTCGGCAATTCCAGCGCCCGTGAGCGCCGAGGTCGCGAGCGTCGGCAGCCCGGCGCAATCGGGCAGAGCGCGACCGGCTTCAGTCAAGTCGCTCTTATTCACGGCAACCAGAGCGGGCCGTCCCTCGACAGCGGCCAGCAGACTGCGCTCCTCATCGTTCAGCGCCTCGGTTGCGTCCAGCACCACCACAACCAGCGCGGCGTCTGCCAGCGCCTCGCGGCTGCGGCGAATGCCCAACTGCTCGGCCTCGTCCAGACTTCCGTGCAGCCCCTCGCGCAGCCCGGCTGTATCCACCAACTCCAGCGGAATGCCTTCCAGAGAAATCCGCTCGGTGACCGTGTCGCGCGTAGTCCCTGGCGTCGCGGTCACGATTGCGCGGTCGCGCTCCGCGAGGCAATTGAAGAGCGAGCTCTTGCCCACGTTGGGCCGTCCCACAATGGCCAGCGTCAGCCCGTCGTGAACAATGCGCCCGCGCGCGAATGACGCTTCCAGCGCGCTCAGCGGCGGCGTCAGTTCGCCGATGCGCCGCGCAATCTCGGCTCCAGGCGTAACATCCACGTCGTCCTCGGCAAAATCAATGCCTGCTTCGAGCAGGGCGATCAACTCCACCAGCCCCTGCTTCACCGGCCCCACGCGCCGGCTGAGCGCGCCGCCCATCTGGCTGGCGGCCTGGCGCGCCTGTGTAAGCGTCTGCGCCTCAATCAGGTCGCGCACCGCCTCGGCCTGGGTCAAATCGAGTTTGCCTGAGAGAAAAGCGCGCTCAGTAAATTCGCCCGGCGAGGCGAGGCGCGCGCCCAGCTTCAGAGCGCGGCCCAGCAGCAGCTCCAGCACCACTGGCGAGCCGTGCGCCGCAATTTCAACCAGATCTTCGGAAGTATAAGAATGCGGCGCGCCAAAAAATGTGACCACTGCCTCGTCAATGCAGCCTTCATCGACGCCAGAATCCACTGCGTCGAGATCGTCCGCTTCATCGAGCACATCCGCCAGCCGGGCCCGCGCGTGCTCCAGCGGTTGCCGCAGCCGCACCAACTGAATCGCGATTGACGCAGCTTCGGGCCCGCTCAGCCGCACAATCCCGATGCCTCCGCGCCCCGGCGGCGTCGAGACGGCAACGATGGTGTCGGTCGTCAATTCTGGATTTTTGCTCTCGCTGGCCATCATTCGTTAGTGTAGAGGCTCGACACGCGACCGGCCTCATCAACAACTCCATTGCGCTGAACCTATTTCAGCAGGTTCAGCGCCATCGCGGTCATCGCCGTCACTCCGGATTTGATGGCCGGCTCGTAAACAGGCGCAAACAGCGCTGAGTGAAGGCTGGGCAGCGGCACGCCGGATTTGAGGCTCTCTTTGAGCTTGTCCGCATCAGCCGCGCCCAGCCAATACATCACCGCCGGAATCTTCCCATCCAGCGAAAACAGGCCCACATCCTCGCTTCCCATCACGGCGTGAGCCTCCAGAACATGATCCTTGCCCAGCGCCTCCGTGGCGGCAGTGCGCAGCCGCTCGGCCAGTGCCGGATCGCAGAAAGTGGCGGGCGTACTCTCCGTAATCTCCACAGACGGCATCCGGTCCGCAGGAATCCCGTAGGCCTCCGCCAGCCCATTCGCAGTGCGCCGCAAATCAGCCAGAATCTGGTCGCGGACCGCGGGCGAGTAGGTGCGCAGCGTGAGACCCAACGTTACCTCGTCAGGAATGATGTTGTTCTTCGTCCCGCCGCGAATAGTGCCCACCGTCAGCACGGCCGGCTGTTGCGGATCGATTTGCCGGCTGACGATGGTCTGCGCCACGAGCACAAACTCGGCGGCCAGCACGATGGGGTCTTTGCCGGACTGCGGCGCGGAACCGTGCCCGCCGATGCCACGGATGGCCACGTTGATCGAGGTAGCGCTGGCCAGCAACGGTCCACCTTTGATGGCAATCGATCCGGCGGCCACGTCGTTTGTGTCATGCTCGGAGAGCACAAAGTCTGGCCGGCCGAAGCGCTCGTACATGTGGTCAGCCAGCATCGCCTGGGCGCCTCCCACAGTCTCCTCTGCTGGCTGCCCAATCAGCATCAATGTACCGTGCCACTCGCTCTTGCGCTCCGCCAATTCCCTCGCCGCGCCCAGCAGAACCGTCATATGCAGATCGTGGCCGCAGGCGTGCATTACGCTCACCTGCTGGCCCTGCGCATTGATGGTCTTCACATGGCTGGCGTAATCCAGGCCGGTCTTTTCTTCCACCGGCAACGCGTCCAGTTCCGTGCGCATCAACAGCCGCGGCCCCGCGCCATTCTCCATCACAGCCACCACGCCCAATGCCTGTGTTCCATCTTCGTACTTGCCCACATGCTCGGTCACGGTATAGCCAAGCTTGCGCAACTCGCCAGCCACAAAGGCCGCGGTCTGTTCCTCGTGGCCTGAAAGCTCCGGATTGCGGTGCAGATGTTTGTAAGTCTCGGTGAGCGAGGGCAATTGCCGCTCAGCAGTAGCGGCAAGATCAGCTTGAGCAGCAGAGCTTTGCGCAGCTATGGGCATTGCGGCGGCAGCCAAAACAAGAGTACGCACGAACATGAAAAACCTCCACGCGGAAGCGGAACATCGCCTCCATGCGCCAGCCTACCACACGCAGGAATGGTAAACTCCGGCAAAAGGGAGAAAGCAATGGGAGCAACGAAGATCGAGTTTCGTCTGCGCGTGACAATTATCACGGTCATCATTACGCTGGGCTTCTGGGCGCCGTGGATTGAAGGCTGGGGCATTGGCCGGCGAATTTCATTGTGGGAGTGGCTGGCGCTCGAGTTGAGCCGCCTGGGCATCGTCCACTTCGCAGTTGCCGTGCCCCTTGTGATTGCTGTGGCCGCGCTCATCGCCGCCAAGGGCGCACTGCTGCGCATCTGGGGCACTGCGTATCTCGGCTCGGCCACGGTAAACCACGGCGAGATGAAGGCTGGCGCAGTGCTGGCCGATGGGCCGTTTCGCTACGTGCGCAATCCGCTCTATCTCGGCTCCTGGTGCATGTTTGCGGCAATGGCCTTCCTGATGCCACCCACCGGCGCGCTCTTTGTCGCGGTCCTCATCACGGTCTTTCAGATGCGCCTGATCTACGGCGAAGAAGCCTTCCTCACCGGCCAGCTTGGCGAGCCTTACATCGACTACCTGCACGCGGTTCCGCGGCTGATTCCGCATCTTCGCGCCATGCTCTCGCGCACCGGCCCCGCGCCCAGCGACCGCAAGCCGCAATGGCTTCATGCTTTCGTCGGCGAGATCAACCCCATCGGCGTCTTCATCATCCTGGCTTTCTTTTCGTGGAGCTACAACAACTGGCTAATGATCAAGGCCATCATCGTCAGCTTTGGCCTCTCGCTGGTTGTGCGCGCGCTCGTACCCAGGAATTCAGCCCCATAAATAGACAACGGGGAAGAGCCAATCAAGGTTCTTCCCCGTTTGCCGTCTGCAGTTTGGGGGACGGCTTCTTTCCCGCCCTTTGCGGTGAACTACTTCTTGACAGGCGCGATCACGTCCTTGGCAGCCTTCGCCACGCGGAACTTGACCACGGTCTTGGCCTTGATCTTGATGGCCGCACCGGTTTGCGGGTTGCGGCCGATGCGGGCCTTGCGCTCCGCCTTCACCAGGCGTCCGATGCCGGGGATTACGAAAACGCCGTTCTTCTTGGTTTCCTTGATGGCGGTCTCCGCCAGAATGTCCAGGAAGGCTGCGACTTGCTTGTTGGTCAGTTCCAGTTTCTCGGCCAGATGCCGAGTCAGGGCGGTTTTGGTCAGTCCAGTAGCCATTGTGTGCTCTCCTTTTGGGGCGGCCCTTGGGCGCGCCGTTGTTGCCTGGGCTTCCTACGCTTTTCGCGTACCGCATGGAGGGAGTGCGACCGAGGCAACGTTTGCACGAAACCCCTGTATTCATGCGGGTCGGAGAACCCTGTCGTTCGTTACCATGCGACTTTTGCAGGGGTAAAGTCAAGGCAAAAAGCCCTGATTTCCACAATTTTCTTCGGTATTTATGGGGTTTTTGCCTATTTTTGCCCGAATTTGCCGATTTTAATGGGGCTGAGACCACAAAAAACTTCGGGTGCCCCACCCTAGCCGCGTACTTGTTTTTGCGGCTAGGGTGGGATTCCGCAGAGGACTGGACACCCTGAGACCCCAAAGCTCAAACCATCATCTCAGCCCGAACAGCACCTTTCTCTTCGGCTTCAAACTCGCCGCAATCGGCGCGTTCAGCGCTTCCACCATCGGTGTAGCCAGCTTGAAGTAACGCGCCACCATACCTGCAAAATCTTTCTCCAGCGCCGCCCTGGCCGGCAGCGTCGTGCTCAACCCCCACTGCTTGCATTTGATCAAATCCAACGCCGGATGCTCGCACGGAAACCCCTTCGGGCTTCGACTCAACGAGTCCCCTTCGAACTCGGCAAAAGTTTTTCGAATGGCTGCCGTCCGCAGGAGTTTGCGAAATTCCTTGTGATTGTCGAGCAGCCAATGGCGAATGGCAGCCAGTTGATCCTTCTCCGGCATATACGCCCCTGCGGCAATCACCACTTCTTTCGCGCTGATGTGGAAGTAGTACCCGGCCCCAGAGGTCTTTTCCATCCCCTGATGCGACCACCACGCCGCCACGTGAGTCTTGTACGGCAGCTTGTTATTGCTGAAGCGCGTGTCGCGATAAATCCGGAAGAGGCACTTCTCCGCAGGCCGCACAAAGTCGGGCGCAAACGTGGCCATCGCATCCGTCACCTTGCGAATAATAGCCAGCATCGGCTCTTTCAGCTCCGCCTCGAAGATCGCCTTGCGCGGCGTGAACCACTCGCGGTCGTTGTGTCGCGCAAGATTACGCAGAAAAGCAAGCCCCTCGGGGCGAAGGTGAGCGGAGGGTGCGGCATTGCTGAGTTTGGAAACCATCACAAGAGGAGTGTAACGCGTTGGTCGCTATGACTGCTCGACAACCAACTCGACTGGACAGCCGTTGGTCTGCAAGTGCCGGATCAGGTCAGCGAAATGATGGACAAACGATGCAGCTTCATTGCCCATTCTTTCTCCATTTTGGATCGTGATTCGGTACGGCACTTCTGTTTTGTTAATGGCTCCCGTTCCAATGCTGTCGTTGAGCGCGTTGAAGTTTCGCCCGTGCCACGAAGGCGCGCCGACAGCGGTGAAGAAGGCCTGATAAACGTCGTCACTCGTTTGCCATCCGCTAGCATCAAGACGGATATCGGTTAGGCCCTCAACCCTATTCAACGGCTTTGCGAAGCCGAGACCTCTGTATGTCGCGCCCGAGACAGGCAGATAACCGAGCCCCTCCATACCTTCGCTTAATGAATTCGTTGGTTCGACTCCATACAACCGCAATGCGGACAGGCGGTAATGGTGCTCTTCAACGGTGGGCACTATGTTTAAGATTTCGGCGACAGGATCACCTGGGGAAAAACCGGTAAAAGTAGTGAATGCCGGATCCGGAGCCCAGATAGCCGAGTTACCCTCGCTGAGTTGACGGAGCGAGGCCTTTCGGTCCGGTGTATCCAACGCCCAAACCGGCATCTGGCCTAACAGCACTTGCAAATCATTCAGGTTCGTTTCTGCATCTGCTACGATTGCCACTTGCCAAGCCATCTCGTCTCCTACCGAATCACCTTCAGCGCCCCTCGGAACAGCCCGTCGAAATCACCAGCCAGCGCGGCCTCTTTGGCCACGGCCTGCTCAATCGCCTTCTCCGCTGCGGGCCGCTGATAGCCCAGATTCACCAGCGCGGACAGCACATCGTCCACCGCCGCTCCCTTCACCGCCGACTGCGCGGGCGCGACGGCAAAGTCGTCGAGTTTATCTTTCAGCTCGACCACCAGCCGCTCGGCCAGCTTCTTGCCCACGCCGGGCAGCCGCGTCAACTGAGCGTGGTCCTGCCCGCGAATGGCCTGAACCGTGTGCTCGATGGACAGCCCGCTCAACATCTTGATCGCCAGCTTGGGTCCCACGCCGCTTACCGTAATCAGCCGTTCGAAAAGCCGCTTTTCTTCGCGGTCAAGAAAGCCGAACAGTGCAATCTGATCCTCGCTGACCTGTGTGTGAATATGCAGCGCGGCCTCGGCGCCCACGCTGGGCAACGCCGTAAACGTAGGCACCGAGATGGTGACGTCATAGCCAACCCCGGCCGCCTCGACAATGGCCTGGCCGGGCTGTTTGTAAATCAGCTTTCCGCGCAAGTGAGCGATCATGGTGACTTATTGTAGTATCCCCAGCCGCTTCGCCACACACTCGATGGTTTCCAGCGCCTGATCCAACTGCGCCCTGGTGTGTTCACTGGTGAGCATGGCGCGGATTCTCGCCTTGCCTTCGGGCACGGTCGGGAAGGCAATGCCGGTGGCCATCACGCCCTCGTCGAAGAGCGCAGGCGAAACTCCATCGTCGCGCGCCCGTCGCCGCCTCAGGCTGTGACCGGGTTCCGGCTTTCCTCCCGGATTTCAGCCGCCCGGCCGGCTGAACTGCCTCATTTACATCATTTCAGCACCATTCTCCCCGCTCATCCGTCCAAACAGCAAGCCCGGAATGGCCTCAGTCGGCCCCGCCCGGATACAATAGGACTTAGGCTGCGCAGACGGGCGGCATACGACTTTTCTTCAGATTTGGAAGGTGCACGTGAGAGGCATAAACCGCCGCGGTCTGCGGCTTGATTTGGTTGCAGGATTGATTGTCGCGCTGGCCATGCCCGCGCTGTCAGTGGTTGCCGCGAACGCCCAGGCAGCCACGACGACTACACTCACCGCCGGAACCCTAAGCACATGCTCGCAGCCTCTTACCATCGCTGTCACCTCTGGTGGTACCGCGGTCTCTGGCGGCACAGTTGCCATCAAAGACACATTCAATGGCAACCCCGTTACAGTCGCGACTGTGGCTCTTAGCTCTTCTGGAGCGGCCAGCCCGACGGTTGACCTGTCGGCTGGCACTCATAGCCTTACCGCAGTTTTTGCCGGCTCTGCTTCCTACCAGACTTCCACATCGACACCAGCAATCGCCGTCACCGTAGCCGCGGAGTGCGAATTCTCGGTCGCCGTCTCCAATCTCACGCCCTCCTCGACCACCGCCAATACGATCACCCTCACGCCCGGCCAGTCAGGATCGGCCACCGTGACCGTGACCCCGTCGGTGGAGTTCACCTCCACGCTGACGGCGCCGATGTATGTCGCAATCTCCTGCTCGGGGCTTCCCGACGGAGCCACCTGCGTTCCCACCCCTGAAAATCTCTCGATTTCCGCTACCACCCCCGAAAGCTGCCTCAACGGTGTCTGCCCGCCCACCAGTTCGTTGTTGATTGAGACATACGCGGCTTCTTCTGCCTCGGCCACGCCCCCGCAGGGCAAGGGGTCCGCTCCCATCGCATGGGCAATTCTGCTGCCTGGCTCCCTGTGCCTGGGCGGTCTGGCCTTTGGCGCGCGCCGCCGCCGCTGGCTTAGCCGGTTTATGCTCCTGGCCCTGCTCGGGTTCGTCACTGCGCTCGGCACCACCGGCTGCAACCCGCGCTACAATTACCTCAATCACGGCCCGCAGCCCAACCCCGCGACTCCGGCCGGAACTTACACCGTCACCGTCACCGCGCAGACCAACAACGGCGTCACCACCACTACGCACGCCACCTCGTTTGTGCTCGTCGTGAATTAACCGGCCGTGTGCGCCCCAATAAGAACAAAAAATGCCCTGCGGCTTCAATCCTGCCGCAGGGCATTTTTATTTCTCCCGTTCCGCTCCACTCCTGGTTGAAAACACCCTGATGGCCTCGTCCGGCCTTCCCCAAGCGCGCGGCCGCCGTCCGAAAAGCCTCAGGCTTACCGGACCACTTGGAGCGTCCGCTTCCAGCGCGTGTCAGAGAAGAAATGCAGGGCAACGTGACCCATCCATGCAAGGTTGTCGCCGAGGCCGGTCTTCTCCTGATGGCCATCCGGCGTATCGAAAGACCAGTAGTTGAAGAGCGGACGGCCCAGAATATTCTCGCGCGGCACAAATCCCCAGAAGCGCGAGTCCAGGCTGTTGTGGCGGTTGTCGCCCATCATGAAGTATTTTCCGGGCGGCACCACCAGCTCGCCGTTCTCGATGTGGCTGGCAATCTCAACGGCCCAGGATTCGGTTGCGCCGTGCGGCGATTGCGGCGTGGGCAACAGGGCGGGAAACTCGTCCTGATACTCCGGATCGAAAGCGGGCGTCTCCTGCGCCTCTTTCGCAATCGCCTGCGCGACGCCATTCACATAGACCACGCCGTTGTGCAGGTGAATGCGGTCGCCGGGTACGGCGATCAGCCGTTTGACGAGAATCGTATACTCCGGCTGCCCGTTGGGATAATCCGCCACCGGCTTGCGGAAGACGACGATATCGCCGCGCCGCGGTTCGCGATGATAGGCCAGCGGCATCCAACCAGATTCCGGCGCAAAGGTTGAGCGATCGACGGTGAGATGATCGCCAACCAGCAGCGTCTTCTTCATGGAGCCGGAGGGGATCTGATAATTCTGCGCAAGCAGCGTCGTGGCGAAGAGCCAAACTACGATCAGTACGCACCACGAGGCGGCGGTTTCATAAGGAGTTTCCTCGTCGCGCGCCTTTGCGGTCGGCCGACCGGCTTCGGCTGGACCTGTGGTTGCTGCTTGGCTGGAGCGCTTGATCCGGATTTTCATGGGATGACCTCGTATGATCTGTTCCCTATTCCCTGCCCTTATCAACTAACTGCGGGCAAGCCTGCCAGGGCCATCGCGATCTCCTCTTCCGGATACTCGTAGTTCTCCAGCTTCCCGGCTTGGTAGGCGATATAAGACTGCATATCGAAGTGCCCATGCCCGCTGAGGCTGAAGAGGATCGTCCGCTGCGCACCTTCCTGCTTTGCGCGCAGGGCTTCGGAGATCGCCACAGCGACGGCGTGGTTGGCTTCCGGCGCGGGAATGATTCCTTCGGCGCGGGCAAACTGAATTCCAGCGGCAAAGGCATCCAACTGTTGCACAGTGGTGGCTTCGGCCAATCCCAGGTCCATCACATGCGACACCAGAGGCGCCATGCCGTGGTAACGCAACCCGCCCGCATGAATCCCCGGCGGAATGAAGGTGCTTCCCAGCGTGTGCATTTTCACCAGCGGCGTCAGGTGCCCGGTATCTCCGAAATCGTAAGCGAATCTGCCCTTGGTCAGGCTGGGGCAGGCTGCCGGTTCCGCTGCCACCACGCGCGCGTTGCTTTGCCCCTTGATCTTGCGGCCCAAATACGGCATCGCCAGCCCGGCGAAGTTCGATCCACCGCCCGTGCAACCGATAATTACGTCAGGCTCATCATCCGCCAGAGCCATCTGCTCTATTGCTTCCAGCCCCATCACCGTCTGATGCAGCAGCACGTGATTCAACACACTGCCCAGCGCATACTTGGTGTCCGGGTCCTTCGCGGCGATTTCCGCAGCCTCTGAAATAGCAATTCCCAGCGATCCATTGGAATGCGGATGCTCGGCCAGAATCGCCCTGCCCGACTCCGTCTCCGTGCTCGGGCTGGCGGTTACCGAGGCCCCGAAGGCCTCCATCAATGCGCGGCGATATGGCTTCTGGTCGTAGCTCACCCGCACCATAAAGATATTGCAATCCAGGTCGAAGAACGAGCAGGCCATGGCCAAAGCAGAGCCCCATTGCCCGGCTCCCGTCTCCGTTGAAAGGTGCTTGGTGCCTTCCATCTTGTTGTAATATGCCTGCGCCACGGCAGTATTGAGCTTGTGCGATCCCGCTGGGCTCCCGCCTTCGTACTTGTAATAAATGTGCGCGGGCGTATCCAGCGCCTTCTCCAGCCGGCGCGCCCTGAACAAAGGCGAAGGACGCCACTGCGCGTACAGTTGCCGCACTTCGCCGGGAATCTCAATCTCCGGCTCCGTGCTCACTTCCTGCAGAATCAGGCTCATCGGAAACAGCGGCGCCAGGTCGTCCGGTCCAATGGGTTTCAGTGTTCCGGGGTGCAGCGGCAGCGCCATCGGCGTGGGCAGATCGGCTGCAATGTTATACCACGCGTGGGGGATGCGGCTCTGCGGAAGATTGTACTGGATGGTTTCCATAACAAATTCTATCAGCAGATTCGCGGGAGCTTCCCAGCCCATGGCATGGGAAGCTTCGCAATGCGGCGCGGAGCAATTACTTGGGAGAAAGCCGCTCTGAGGGCTGCGCCCGCATCGCAATGAATTGCCCCGTCCACGAACCGCCATTGAGCGTAATCCCGCCCACCACCTTGCCGTCCTCGGAGATGGCCAGCCGGTACTGATCTGTGCCCTTTATCTCAGCCGGATCTTCCAATACGTAGCCATTCAGCTCCAGCAACTCCTCGCCCTTCAAACTGCCCTTCACCAGCTCCGTGGCCGTCTTTCCCACCTGGGCGGCAAGCTCCGGCGATGGATTCTCGCCCGCCTTGCGCAGCGTCCACACAATCTTGCCCCACACCACGCCGTCGCCCACCACCGCGCAGGTCTTGCAGCCTTTTCCCGTCTGCAGCGTCATCGACGCCGAAAAAACCATCCCATCAGGGTTTGTCCAAATGCCGCGCCACTCCCCCGCCACGTTGACCGTTTGCGCAGCGCACGCCAGCCCGCCCAGCAAAATCAGGCCCGCCAGAACAATCGGCTTTCTCATCGCTCTACCTCTCAGCCAAACGGAACGCCGCTTTGGCTGTCGCCATGAATTGTATACGCGAACAAACAAAACGCGCGGAAAACTTCCCCGCTCCTGTACACTGAACGCGTTATGAGTTGCCTTTTTTGCAAGATCATTGATGGGAGCATACCCTCCACCGCGGTCTACGAAGACGAGTTATGCTACGCCTTTGCCGACCTTCATCCGCAAGCGCCCGTGCATCTGCTGGTGGTGCCGCGCGAACACATCGCCTCCCTGGACGATACCGATCAGAGCGACGGCCTTCTGCTCGGCCACCTGCTCTGGGCCGCCGGAGAGATAGCGCGCGACAAAGGCCTCGCCAAGGGATACCGCCTGGTGGTCAACACCGGCGAGGACGGCGGCCAAACCGTCGAGCATCTCCACGTCCACCTTCTCGGCGGACGCCCGCTCACCTGGCCTCCGGGGTAAAGGCAGGGAATAGGGAATAGGGCGCAGAAAGACGGGGTTCAGCGGAGCCGCAGAACCTGCATCGACTCGCCTTCCGCGTATACGAAAAGAGGGCGCTTCCATAACGGAAGCGCCCTATCTTTCTGCAAGTTCTAAGGAACCTCTGGTTAAGTCGAGGTTTTGAAAGGGCACGGATTTATCCGTGCCACAAAGGCTGCAAAACTAACGCGGGCTTTAGCCCCTGAGGGATGTTTTTCTGACAGAATGGAGTCAATCAGAGCTTCCCTAGGCGCTTAAACCGGCTGTTGCGCGTAATCTTCTTCCTCTTCCAGTCCGTAGCGGCGCAGAAGGTTGGGCAGGGTCTGCGAAAATGCCGAACGCGGCATTACCGCATCGCAACCGGCCTCAATCGCCTTGGCCTTCAACTCGCTCTGCAAGTGATTCAGGAAGCCGACAATCGATGTCGCCTTCTTGAGCTTGCTCTTGAGCTTGGGAATCAGCGTCATTGGCTTGGCGTTTAGGTTGTTAAGGTCGAAGACCACCAGTTTGGGCAACTCGCCTTCCGGCAATTCGGTCAGCTTTAACGCTGCCTCTTTGTCGCCGCCCTTCACAAACTCCACCTTCACACCCAGCTTGCGGGCCGTTTCCATAATCTTTGCCTGGAAAAACAGATCCTCAATGAAGCAGTAAATGCGCGTGGGCGCGTCAGCGCGGATTGCCGCCGCGGGCTGGGGCTCGTAAGCGTCCTGGTAAGCGCCGCCGGCGTGGCCGTTGCTGCTGATCTCGATGGTCGAAGGAGGGCCATCGGCTACATTGCCGTTTACCAGGCGATAGCTGTGGTCCATCGGGCCCACAAACTCCCTGGGCCCCTTCTGCTGTCTCATCTTCCGCTTGGCCTGCGGAGGGCCTGAAATGCTGTTACCGGGCTGCGCTTGCGCCGCCGGAGCCTTCTGGGGAAACTTCTTTTTTCGCCCCTGACTCTGGTGCCCGCCCCGATGTCCGGCTTGCTGGCCGGCCTGCTTCGCTGAAGCCGGCTTCGGCGCCCGCGCGTGCGGTTGTGGCGGCGCCTGTGGTGGCGGCTGTAACTCTTGCTGCGGCGACTGAGGCTGCGGCGCCTGGGCTACGCCTGTCTGGCTGCTCTTGTTTTTGCGGCGGCGGCGGCGACGCCGATGCCCCTGCTGTTGCCCCTGTCCAATGACCGGGACCGGCCCCAATTCAGTTTGGGGCTCTGTCAATTCTGTTGTCATGCGTAAGCTTCCTGTTGCATTGCTAAGTAGTTCGTTGCCATCCGCTGCATTGCGCTTCCTGATTCAGTCTTGTTCCATCTCACTCAGACTTGTTTAGACTTTTTCCTGCCGGGTGCTCAGCTTCTCTCACCCACTGTCACTCAATCCCGCATGGGGAATACCATGGCAACCAGCGGAACGCATCGCGAATATCGCGCCAACTGCACTGAAGCCAAAATTGGATCCAAACTCTGTGCGCAATCCTGGGTGTGCTCTATCGCTGAAGCACTATTACAGATTCCGGCCGATTTCCGCAATCCCCAAAATGCCGTCGCTCCTGCTCGCGGTGCCCATTCGGCTTCGCGGCCCGGATTGACCGGTATATGACCTCTGTGAAAATGCTCTCCGGCCGCCACGCACACATGAGCCTCAAAAACAGCTCTATCCGGTTGTCAGGATCGTGACGATGCGGCCAGCGCCTTTCTCAGGTGACGCCCTTCTCAAGAAAACTTACCGCTCACAGATTCTCTCAAAATGATCTGCCCGG
>Ga0302200_10001232_pt1 | contig 24273 bp, 31 predicted proteins | sample II_Bog_N3_1_FD_194585 | JGI IMG/M metagenome (GOLD analysis project Ga0302200, IMG submission 194585) | Peat permafrost microbial communities from Stordalen Mire near Abisko, Sweden - II_Bog_N3_1 | ecosystem: Environmental > Terrestrial > Soil > Wetlands > Peat | place: Sweden: Abisko... | reverse complement strand
CGCATGGCGCCCCAGCTTTCCTCGGTGTCTTCATCGGGCGGATAACGATCGACGTCAGCATAGGTTGGCGTTTCCACGAAGCGCGGGTATTCGATCCCGTCGATGACGTCGACGCCATCCTCAACGGTATCCATGCCGATCTGGATGCGTTCGGTGAATTCGATCGCACGCTTCTTGAACCAAGCCTTTCGCAGACAGCCAAACACCTCGCTGGCTCCGAGGGTTTTGCTGCGATCGTGCTCCCACGACTTGGTCGTCCCGGCGACGTATGCCGAGAACATCGCCTCGAAGTCGAGCCTCATGCGAGGCGCTCTTCCCGGGATTCCAGACGCCAGCCCTTGGTGGCGTGCAGGATGCACATACGACCGTTGGAGTCCTTCGCTCGGGCGATGTGCCGGCGATTGCGTGAACCGCGTTCACCTGTGACTTGACCAGCGTCACCGCCGTTGCGGGTCTTGCGCAGCCGATTGCCTCGGAGGCCTTCGTGAGCGGTTGCGAAGTTGGCGAACACCGGGATGCGGCGGACATAAGGCACGCGTCCGGCTGCTGCGTCCGCGACCATCGCCTGCGCTTCGGACGAGAAGTCAAGGTCCGCTACGCTCTTCACGTAGGAATACAGATTGGACGCAGCAGACAAGGCACGATTTCGGAACGAGGTGAGCATGGTTACTCCTTGGGAAGCAGGTTGTTGTCGAACAAGGCCTGACGGTATCCGTCAGCGTAAATCTCCAGCATCATCTGTCCGGAGATATTGTTTGCGGCGTGCATGATCTTCTGCTCAGCCGCGAGCTTTCGTTCGCCGATCATTGCGATGGCGTCCGCGTGAACTTGTGGTGGTAGGTCCATCATGGGAATGACTCCAATGGCGTGTCGCCTGCAAGGTAGAGGGGATGGCGTGGGTGTCCGGCCTTGGTCTTACCGAGGCATCGGAGAGCAACGCCGCGTGACTTCGCCATGTGGACGAAGCGCGCGTCGCCGCCGCGAACACCGCCAAGGACTCCCCAGGCACATAGGATGAACGAGGACTTCGATCCGAAGGTATCAAGCAGTAGGTCGTTCAGTGCATCATCATTGTCAGGTCCGAACGGATCGACAGCGGTGCGCAGCGCCTCCGGGTCAGTCGCTCTGAGCCCGTATAGATTAGCGACTGCGACGCCGTCCATGCCTTCTCTGGCAGCAAACTTGATGCAGCGACGAATTGTCGGGTCGTTTAGCTGCGCGTCCGCCGTGCTCGGGTTGAGCATGACGATCGGCAGAAGGTCTCCGTCAGCCCAGGCACGCTTCAGGCGATACCGGTAGAGCTTGTCGGCAGAGAGGACCGCTGAAGAGATCACGCTATCTGCACCCCGAACGCACCGATGCGAACCATATAATTGTGAATGCGTCGGCAGGCGTGTGTGTCCGCTGTCGCATTGTGTGCGCCGTCAACGCCGACCCCGAAGAACGCAGTATGGGCCTCGGTCAGCTTGGGCCACTTGTAGCCGCGTGGTCCTGGAATCTTGCACAGTGGTGTTGCGGCCTTCATCGTGCATCGCTGGGGGATTTGCTCCCATGGCAGCGGCGGCGTGTCAGTCTCGAAGAAAGCGCGCTGCATGATCTTTGTATCGAAATCGATATTGTGGGCGACAGCGATGTCCGCACGCTCCATCAGGTCACGGAAAATAAAGCACGCGTTAGACAACCTTACCCCCACGGACAAGGCTAGAGCGGTGTCGATCCGGTGGATCGCCGCAGCCTCGGCTGGGATGTCGTATCCTTCAGGCCGAACAATGAGGTTGACCTCAGAGACGATTTCGCCAGACTCGTCCTGGAGCAATGCACATAGCTGAACCAAGTGTGGCTGGCTGTTGTGGATTGCCGGGGCGTTGTAGTTCAGCTTGCCTGTGGTCTCAGTGTCGAAATACAGAAACTTCATGGTCACCTCTTCCCGCTCTTGTATAGCAAAACTTACGCACGTCAACCTAAATTGCGTCACCAGTCGAAGAATCGAACCGACCAACGCCCGATCGTGCGTAGTTGGTCACAGCTTCTAGCTCCTGCACCGTTGCGTCTGATTTGATCTTGTTCGCTCGCCAACTGACGAACCTGATGTTCCCCTTGACATATCCAAGGGAGTTGTCAAACCGATCTACAGATGGCGAACAATCCAATCGATCTGTGTCTGATATACTGATGGGGATTCCGAGGACCGGACAAAAATTCGGTATCACTATGTCGGTAAGGTCAAGATCGAAAGCCAGTCCCTTCCTTCCTGCGCGAGTTTTCAGTCTGGTCAGAATTCGAGCAGCGGGCTGGTTTCGATACCTCAATCTGTCTTTAATTCTATACTCTCTTCCTTTGTCCCCGGAGGACCAGCGCTTGTAGTTCTCGTCCTTGCACGTAGCGCATTGATGATTCAGCACGGTTCGCTTTCCTATGTGACCGTTACGGCATGGTCTCGCAGAGTCGTAGTAGGTGAGGCCTTGTTCCTTCGCCTCCCTCAAGTCAGTCATTTCGTCTAGTATCTGCATCAGTGGGTAGCTCCCCACGTCATACCATGCTTGGACTCCGCGTCGATCGGACACGAGTAGCCGAACGAGATGCCGGCGTCCCGAGCAGCCCTGATGCAACACTCTTCAACTAGGGCAGCATTTCTACCACGGGATGCGATCTGAAGCTCGTCGTGGATGTAGAGTTGGAAAACGAAATCACCGTCCCAACCGTGAACCAGTCCAGCTTCGATTAAATACTCCTCGGTTAAACACGCCCAGCGTTTACTTATCAAAGCCGCGTCACTCTGAAGCAGAGTGTTGAGAGCAGAGTGGGGCGACCGGACATAAAGCTTCCGACCGTCAAGCCCTGGGAGGAATCCACGTTTGGCGTGCTTTTTGATTTCGCGAACCAGACTGGCATAGGCCGGCAGATTGCGCATGAAACGCTCGCGTAGCTCTTCGCCAATCGCCTTCTGCTCTTCTTCAGATGCCAAAGGAGATACGATGGACCCAAGCTTGATATCGCCGGCACCATACAGAAGAGCATAAATAAACGTCTTCGCATTGTCTCTGGTGGGTAGTCCAGCTAGTTCCTGATTGTAAGTATGAATGTCGCCAGACAGAATTAGTTCTAGGTATTTACCGCCATCATACCGTGCTAGTTTTTCCCCGAAAGCCCGTAACTCGATTCCGGACAGGTCAGTTCCCGTTAAAGTCCATCCATCAGGGACACCAAAAAGGCTACGGCATTCGTATCCGTGATCCCCAGCACGACCCTTCAATATCTCAGTCTTTCCTGTCTCCTTGTTCTTCCGGAGTTTGACCTTCGGAACCTGGGCGAGGTTGGGGCTGACGTGCGACGCCCGACCGGACACAGTCCCGCCAACATTGACGTAGGCATGGATCAACCCGTCCCGACCAACCTTCTTCAACCACGCACCAGGACCGGTCTTCAGTTGCCCAAGGCGCTTCTTGTAATAGAAAATCTCGGCTATCTCGAACGCCATAGGGATCGCAGCACCAATGCGCCGAAGCACATCGTCGGAAACCTCTGGACGTCCTGTTTCCGTGAAATCCACCGGATGCCAATTATATACCGTAGAAAACCGATCGATGACCTGATCGCGGGAACCAGGATTGAACTCCTTACAGACCACGGGACAGAAAGGTGCCCCCTCGGTTCGATCAGCCCGAGACGGGTCTTTGTATTTGAGTGACTTCTTCGGGACGAAGACATCACCCCAAACTGCTCGACTGGCGTCTTCGCCAAACTCAGGTCTCGGCGCTTTATACTTCTTGGCTTTGTTAAGCCCATCTGGATCGTCCCAAAGCGCGCGAACGATGTGTTTCTTACCCGGAGCCCACCACATTCCGTAATGAGAAATCGCCTCTTGCTCTAGCTTGTGGGCCTCTGTCTCCAACTCGATCGCGAGCGCTTCCGCTGCTGCAACGTCAAAATGAATACCATTGCGTTCCTGCTGACCCATCAGATCGTGGATTGTGTGCTCCAGGATCGTAGCTTCTTCAGCCCACTGCGTGTTGAGAATCTTCTGCCACAGCATCGTTGTGACATCGACGTCCTGGACGCAGTAGTCGTCCATCTCTTGGTTCCAGGTGCCCCACACGAACTGTGTCAAGAGCCGAGGATCAGTGATCCCTAGCTCCTTGGCACGCTCCTCCATCACGTCGGCGTAGTCACCCTTCAGCAGACCGAGCCGATATCCCCACGCCTTCAACGTGTGAGCGCCAATCATCTTGCCTGGGATTTTACCCTGCTCGAACAACCGGAAGTCTTTGTCCTTCTGGTCGGTGAAGCACATGCGGGACATAACCAGCGCATCACGGACCTTGCCTCGGATGTTTACGCCATCGTAGACCTTATCCAGCGCCGGCAGATCGAAATAGAGGATGTTGATCCCGACGACCATCTCTGCTGCTTCCAGCATATCAAGGCCTTCGTCGATCGTGTCCTCGACCTCGTTCCGTCGGAAACGATATGTCTTCCTCCGTTCGAAGTCGCGGATCACCAAGCAGTGGACGCGCGTTAGGGTATCGAGAAGTCCGTTTGTCTCAACGTCCCAGATCGCTGTCTTGATCCGAGGGTGCTTGCTCTCGATCGACAGCGTCGACGTGTCTAGGATACCGTCGAATGGCATGCTTAGGCTTTGATCCAGGCCAGATCGTGGTGAACATTGGAGTCGAACAATGCGAATTCGATCTCAGGATTTGGCTTGGCGAGGTTGAAGCCCGCGTGCTTCAACGCGTCGACGTCCAGCCCCACGACGAACTCAAACGCGTATGCTCCAGCAGACTTCGACCGCCGCGTCAGCATGACAACAGTCTGCTCATCAGACACCACCTTCAGAGCGTTACGCGAGCGGTGCAAAACACGCCCGGTGGCAATTCCTGTCAGTAGTTCGCTCTGCTCGCCATCGTTCGCAGTCAGCAGGACAGGGATGTGTGCTTCGAAGTAGCGCCCCTCGCGTAGGACCATATTTTCTATATCAACGTCCGAAGCCAGCAGATGCCAGGGCACCGTTTCTATCTTGGTGCGAACCACGTCAAGCCCGGCGATCTGAATAAGCTGCTTCAGGTGCTGCGCCTGTTGATACGCTTGCCCGTCCGTCCCGGAGAACTTCGACGACGTCATGACGTCCATCATGACGTTACCGCCTGTCTTGTCTTGGAGATCGATGACAATCGCCTTGACGCCCACCTCATCACAGATCGCACGGAACCGGGGAATGTCGGTGGTCCGGACGGTGAGGTGAATTTCGTATAGGTAGGAGGCGGACATCAGGTGAGCACCACCGAGGCGCCTGCCGCCTCAAACGCGGATTTCAGCGCCAGAGCATCCTCGGACGATAGCCCGTCCTTGACGATCCACGGCGTGCCTTTGTCCCTGACAGCATCAACGGCGTCCTTCGCGTCCTTCAAAGTCAGCCCGGCGAAGGTGCGAAGCTCCTTGATGGCATTGATGTGCTTATCCTCCCCAACGTGAGTCAACGTCGCCGTGTAGGTCGCCGGCACAAGCGGCTTGTCTTCCTCCGCCGGCTCCCGATCCACATCCGCCTGAACTTCCGCGACCGACGCGATGAAGATCGCCGCAGCCTCGATAATCTCAGGCTGTGTGAACCCTTGGGTAACGTTGAGCCCCATGTAGGCGAGGTCTCGATTGTTCACGGTGTCGATGACGTGGATTTCAACGTGATACATGTGCCAGTTTCCCTTACGTCGTTTGACAGTCGTTTGGCGCCGGAGCCTCTCGGTTGTCGGGTCTCGGTTGAGGACCGGCAGGAACTTGTCGATGTAGGCTCGCTCCAAGGCGTCCAGTTCCTGGCGCCCGGCGGGGATGAAGGAGAAGCTGTCGAATTCCTTCGACAGCATATGCTCTGCGACGCGCCCCGGGATGTTGCAGGACTTGCCGACGTAAACGATCTTCCGGTTGGCGATCAGGAAGTAGATGCCCACCTTCTGAATGAGGACGGAGGCTTTGACGATCTGTCTGTGTTCGGATCGTGTGTTGGCGTCGGGCTGCATGATGGTCCTTCGGGCTGGTTTGGATGACATACGTCAGAACGGCTTACGCTGCAAGGCGAATTAGTCCGCGTGCCACTTGCCGTCCATCATCGTCACAATCGTCCGCTTCCCTGATGGATAAGTCAGGATGTGGCTATGGGACCACGACGAGAGCCCTTTGTTATAACCCATGTCCAAGCTTCCCGAGACACCGGCTGTGTAGATGCCGTCGATTATGGACGCCGAATGAGTGTGCCCCGTGTTGGCGCGCTGCCCCATCCGCGTGAACTGCTTCGGGCTTCCGCGTGATCCGTTGGCGCCGAGGTGCCCGTGCATCCCGCATTCGATCAGCCCGTCGCAGATCGTGAAGGACTCGTCCTCACGGAGGAACGCAATCCGATCGAAATCGCTCTCACGGTTTCGGGTAACTGCCCACTCCAGGACGGAGAAGTCTTCTCCGGCCTTGATCGCCTTCAGAACCTCGAACTGGGCTTCCAGGAAGAAGATGGCGTTGACGGGATCGTCCCGCCAGTCACTCTCTGCGAGCCAGCGCTTCACCGCCAGATCGTGGTTGCTCTCGACGACGACCGACAAGCAACTCTCACCCTCAGTCAGCAACAGGAAGTCCGACAAACCGTCGAAGGCATCTTCAACCCGTTCGGTGCCGGCGACGTGCATCTTGAACCGGAAGTGAGGGTCCTTGATGCTATGATGATTGCGCACCGAGAAGTCGGTCGCATCGTGAAACAGTTGAACCTTCGGGTCCAACTCAGCAAGCATGCTCACCTCGCGCGCCTCCTCGTCCGAAACAACGACACCGTCGCTTTCGATACTGAGTCCCCAGGCAGCCTTAGCAACGACGGAGTCTAACTTTTCGAGGTGGATATCCCCCCAATTGATTGCCTCCAGGCGGTGTCCTTCGGTGACGCGTCCGTCAGCCACGAACCGCGTCAGATCGTAGAACGATCCATTCTTGTCCGCCAGCAGGTGCCGGCAGAAATGATGTCCATCGCTGTCGATCTCAACCAGCACCGCGCCGATGATGTGGTGGAACTGAGCCTTGATGCCAGCCCGTTTCTGAACATAGTTCGGCAGCGTCACCGCGCCGGTCGTCATGATTTGTTTTGCCGGCGTGTGCTTCATCGTCGGGACGGACGAAAGCTGAACCTTGGCGTGGGGAAAGATTCCCCACTTGCTCCCGGTGTAAACCTCGAAGCCAGTCAGCGGCGTCACAGCCGTGGGAAGCGTGTTCATCTCGGCGCACCACAACAGATTGTCGCCGATCTGAACTTGGTTGTGCTCCAGGTAGGGCTCGACCCGCGTGTGGTAGCCGGTCCACCGGGGATCGTCCTTCCTGTTCTCCTGGAACAGCCGCTTGTTGTAGGTGAAGCCGGCGATGCTGATCGCAGCCCCGAGGTAGGCGGCGTAGGCTTCCAGGTTCGTCAGGAAGCCTTCGTGGACGTTCGTGCCGTCCTGTGCCGAGGTGAGGATGAAGCGGCGTGTGCCGCTCTCCGGGACGGAAACGACTACGGGTTTTGACGGCTTGCGGTCGATGAACTTTGGTCCAACGTCTTCCTTCAGCCATTCCTGGATTGTCGTGCGGGCGATCTTCGTGGCGCTCGCAACCGCGCGCTGACTGCCGTGCTTCTTCAACAGCTTCGAGTAGGCCTTCAGGAACTCGGTCTTTGTCATTCTTACTTACCCTTCAGGTGATAGGAAAGAATAGGGTCCGACGTTACTCGTGCCCAATCCCAGATGAACCAACTATAGTTATGACGCGGCGCTCCCGTGCTATCCTCAATCCAACGAGGACGAGTCGTCAGCACCAGCTTGCGAGCGAACGGATGAAGACGGAACAGATCAGACCGGCCCTTGGCACAGTCATATTCATTCCGCAACAACATGGCGACGACGCCTCTGTGCTTCGTCGTGACCTTCAGCGCATGCCGGATGAACGCCTCGGCCAAATCCCCATACGGCGGGTTGGTTACGATTGAACCTTTCCAGTGGACGTCCTGCTTCAGGAAGTCGACACCAGCCCGAGCATCGACCGCGCCATAATTGTGGAGATCGGTCGACGTCACCTTGTCGAAGCTGCGGGCCAGCACACCTGACATGGCTCCATCGCCACAGGCCGGCTCCCACACGTGGGTATCGATCGTTACGCCGTGCAGACGCAGGAACGGAACGACCGCCTCGGTCAGCCAGCCCGGCGTCGGGTAGAAGTCAGCTTCCACCCGATCGTAGCCAAGGTTTCCCATGGCGACGTCATTCGAACTGATGAAATTCACGATCCAGACTCCTCCGTCCGCAACTCATAGAACCGCTGAAGGAACATCTTCTCGGCGACGATCGGGGTCCAGAAAGTGAAGGACGGATCAACCGAATAGATTGAGGCGTCCGGTCGACCCGTCCAAGCGAAGATGGTATCCGGATTGGTAACCATGACGGTCGCTTCGAGAGCCATCAGGCGCATATCGATCGACTTCAACTCAGGCGTCTCGAACGCGCCTACGGCGAGACCGAACGAGACGGCGAGCTTGTTGCCGAGGGCGTGCTCCAAGGCAATGTAGTCAGGGAACAGGACCTTCAACGGACGCACGAGATCATCAATGTAGGCCTCGGTCCCATCGTGGAGGAGGAGTGCCTTCTTCAGGTCGTTGTCAGCCGTCATATAGCTGGCATAAACGCTATGCTGGGCGACCGAATAGAACGCCTTGCACATGCCATTGTATCGGCACTTCAGAGACAGGCTGTGAGCGATGTCCTCAATGCGGAAATCATCCGGAGCCGGGTCCAGGATGTTGAACAGGTTGCCGCTGTAGGTGGTGATCCGTCCCGCTAGTGTCATTGTCACTCCAACTTTACAAGGTAAGGGAAACTGACGTGCTAGGTTAAATAAAGCAAGAGATTCTTTTCGGGAATCGCAGATATATCGAGTGCGTCATGAACTATCGCTTCTTTTTCGAGAAGAACCTCCACCAGACGGGCATCGGTCGATCCTTCGACAGCCAAGTGCTGCGAAAGGACGGCGTTCTTCTGCCCTCGTCGCCATGCCCTGGCTTCCGCCTGTTCGATCAGGTAGGGCGACCATTCAAGCTCAGCGCACACAACGGTGCTCGCGGCTGTCATCGTGTAGCCAGTTCCTCCGGCAATGAAGTTGCACACCATGAGTAGGCACGAAGGATCGTTTTGAAATCTATCGACTTCGGCTTGCCGTTTTGTGGGTGACACTTTCCCGGTGATGAAGCCACAGCCGGGGAAAGCATCACGAAGAGCTTCCGCCATCTCCGTGTGAACAACGAACACGATGATCTTCTCGCCAGCATCAATCCACGTCTTTAGATGTTCCACCACCATCGGAATCTTGGCGGCGGACAGTTCCTTGCGTGCGGTCGACAACTCCTGAAACGCAACCTGTTCAGGAGGGCTTAGGACCTTGAACCGTTCGATGTAATCCAGATCGCGGAACTGTCCGAACCGACGCTCCAGCGCAGCGGCGAGCCCCGGCCAGTCGATCTCATCCGGACGGTCGTCCTTGCCTTGGAGCATGCGTTCGAAATCCGCCAGGGCGTTGCGCACCGTCCGCATGGCGGAGATTTCGCGATCGACCAGCTTGGCGAGCCCCTCGGCGGGTAGTTCGATCAATTGGCGACGCATGGGGGGAAGGTCTTTCATGACCAGCGCTTTGTCGCGTCGGATCATGAACTTCAGCCGGCACTTGACCTGGAGTTCCTCCAGATTTGACGCGCCCGTAACGTCTAGTCTAGTGCCCATCTTGAAAGCGCCGCAGTAGCGATGAACGAACGTGAACCAGTTCTTGCCGATCCCGTCCGGATCGAATGTCTTTGCCACAGGCCAAAGGTTGAGCGGCTTGCCGGTGATCGGCGTGCCTGTCAGGAACAGGCGACGATCGGCTGGGATCGGGTTCACGGCTGGGTTCCAAAACTTGACGATACGTCCGTCTACGGTCTTCTTCTTTCGCTGCTTTCCTCCGCCGATGATCTGTCGCGTCCGCTCGGTGTCCTCGTTCATGAGGTAGTGGGACTCGTCAACGATCAACAGGTCCCACAGCATCGCCCTAATCTTGGTGCCGAAGTCTGCAAGCTGATCGTAGTTGATGATCACAACTTGAGCGTCAGGCCAGACCTTCTCGGTCCAGGTCCGATACATGCCTTTGCCGGTGAGAGGGTTCTTCTGGGTCTTCCCGGTTTCAGGATCGATCAAGCGTTCTCGCTTGGTGACCGAGCCAGCGATGCCAACGGTGAGACCCTTCACGCACCACTTGTTCCACTCGCGAAGCCAGTTGATTTTCAAGTGAACCGGGCAAACAACCAGCACGTTTCGTATCTCGGGACGAAGATTCGAGAGCCCAACCCCCATGATCGTCTTGCCCAGACCGGGCGGGTCGGCGTTGAGGGTGTCAGTGCGCAGGCTCGCATAGTAGATGCCGGCACGCTGATGTGGGTCGTATGCGAGCCCAGGAGGGCAGGGGATGTCTATGGGGTAGTCCGCAGCGTAGGAGAGCCCTAGCGCCCCTAGTCGCTTGTTCTCAGCGTCCTGGATCGCGCCATACGCCGCGTCGGTCGCAAACGGCTGGAAGGCCTTTGCCTTGTCCAGCGATGCGGTCGTCCAGGCGCGGCGATCTTTGGACCAGTCCCAGCCGGCGTCTGAGAAGGCATGGCGCTCCTCGAACTTGCACTGGGCGATGTAGAGGCCTGAGTGATAGTCTACCTGCATCAGACTTCGTCGAGTTCGTTCAGTTGGTCCGTCAGATACGCGGCGACAGCCGGCGCCATCTCCGGGAGCTTCGACAGTCCGGTCCCGAGGCCATCGGTTGGGATGATGACGACGCCGCCCTTCTCCAGGTGCTCGCGAACCGGCTCCAGGTCGGCGTTGATCATTCCCTCGATCTGATCATAGTCATCGTCGGAGAAGAAGGCTGTCTGGCGCATATGAGGCGCCCACTTAGTTCGGATGCCTACCGCGTTGTCTTCGTCGCGCATCTCAGCAGCCTGACCGCCAAAACCTTCACGGCGATCGTTGTCGCCAAACAGATATAGGACTTCAGGGTTCGCCTGTAGATCGGCGCGGTAAATCATCTTCTGGCGAATGATCGGCATAGGCACTCCTCAGATAGCGTGGACGCGTTCGTGCAGAAGCTTCTCGATTACATCCTTCGCGGCGATCAGCGCCTCGGTCGGGGCATCCTCGAACAGGCTTCGAATGTAGGATGGATCGTTCACACGTTGTCCGCCGCCAGCGCCCGTTACAGTCGAACCCTCCGAACGCGGGTTAACGGTGGGACGCATGAGCCAGTGGTCGAACATCGTTTTTACCATGCGAAAAACTCCAAAGCCGAAAGGATTTCTCCCTTCGGCTCTTCAGGTGTTGTCGAAATCAGGCTTGGGCGATGATCGCCTTGTTCCATTCCTGCAAGGTCGTGCGAGGAATGCCGGTCAGGCGGGACGCACCGCGCTGCCCATTGTCGGTCAACAGCTTGCTGACCTCGGAGGCGAGGAAAGAGCGACCACCATGGTTGAACATGAGTGCCGGCTTGCCGTGGGCCTGCTCGCCGACGACTTCCCCGTCGTCGTCATCATCGTCGGTGCCGGGTATCTCTTCGCCATCGACCCCGTCTTCGTCTTCGTCTTCGTCGATGCCCTCATCGAGACCTTCAGGGTCCTCCACGAGAAGTGCCGTCTGCGACACGTAGGGCTGGACCACAGGCGAATCCTGGAAGAACGTGCCGGCGTTGGCTGTTTCGACCTCGCCGATGACCTTGTAGGTCCAGGTGCGCCCCTTCTGGTTGTTGTAGTTCTTCGGGATCGCGACGACGTCCGCTGGATCGACCAGGACGATCATGATGTGCTCGCCGCGACCGTTGGAGCCGAAATGGGCCAGATAGCCGAACGAGCAGAAGTGCAGACCGACAGAACATTCACGGTTCCGATCCGCATCCACCTGTTCGCGTGGCATCGTCGGCTGCTGCCCGACCGAGTTGTCGATGGAGCCAGAATGCATGTCGCGGTAGTCTTCCCGCACCTTCTTGAACGCCAGGATCATTCCTTCCGGCGTAATCGGTTGGTTGCCGGACTCCAGCCAGAGGAACAATTCGTCCCGGGTTGACTGGAGCGGGTTGAGCATCAGGCGCCCGAGGAAATTCGCCAAGGAAGTCAGATCGTGTCCACCCTTCAGCAGATCGATGAGCCTCTCAGCAACAACATTCTTGACCGCTTCACCGCGCCACCGGACGTTTCCATCCGCAATCTGGACGTCGCCGTGGGTCACGCGGGCGATGAACGTGGAGATGTCCGCCAGTTCGGCGATCAGGTCGACGTCATGAACCGGTTGGCGTAGAGCGTCTGCCAGAGCCGCGTAGTTGGTTGCACGGGATGTGACGACCTTGGGTCGGTTTCCGACAACGACTGTGATCGCGCTCGGCGTGATGGAGTATGCGACATTTGCCACGGGTGGTTTATCTCCTTGGTTGGGTTAAGTCGGAATCATCAAAAGTAAGCTACCCCGGCACCATGACAGAACAACTTACGCTCGTCAACGCAAAAAGTTACGTCAGGGCGTCGTAGGCGCGTTTTTCTCCATCGGCTCGGTCTTTCAGGGTGATGTATTCAACCCATTGGGCGGCTTCGTCCGCTTCCATGTAGCTGTTGCAGTGGGTGACCAGCGGGTAGGCAGCGAAGAACCGTTCCTTGGCTTGCGTGAGAACACTCGTGTCGTAGGCTTTTCCCCGATCCGGAATAAGCTCGTCGATCTCAGCCTGCTCGAAGATGCGTGGGATGATATTCACCAACCTTCGATCCGACTCACCGAGAGTTTGCGCCGTCATGTAATCGGCGATGAGCGTCACGGTTTGTCCAAACACGCTGTCTGGATTGTCGATAGGACCGACTGAAGTTAGCGCTGCGATCTCGCCAGCCCAGCAACTGTGTCTGGAATTGAACATATCCAGGACAGAGGCCTTGTCGGCTTTTTTACCGTCGAAATTGAGCGCAACCTTACGCTGGGCGTAGTCAAAGAACGCCGTCCAATCCTCCGGGACCTTGGTGGCATAGTCTTTCCGAGAAGCTGGGATAACGACCAACACGGCGTCCTTCTCGATGAATTCAATCGCCTTCAGCGTCTGGAAGGCTGTGTTGGTATATTCGTTCGAGGTGGAAATTCCCGGCTGAGAGACGTCCCCATTGTAGGACCGAACGTAGTAGATTGAACCGTAGCGATCATAGAGATCGTCTTCGAGAACCTCCTCGAAATCTCCACGAGCCGACATGATGTTAATCTTTGCCTTCTTCCGCTGATAGTCCGGCTTGACGAACTCAATCGTGTTCAGGTCGACGAAATTCATCGGAATGTCAGGACGACCGAGAGCGACGCGTAGGAAAGTTTCAGCCCGTGTGCCTGGGCGAAAGTCGTCCAGATAATAGACATGACCGGGCAGTCGGTCAGCGGCGAGCAGGCGAGCTTTCAGATGCTTCGGACTGACAGGGGACGGATTGTAAACGAATGTGAGAACTTCGTCAGGCGCGAACACGAACGATCCAGCACCCATCAGTTCGATCGTTCCACCGCTCCGACGCCGATTGTATGGGTGGTTGATGATCGTCAGATTCACTCCGTGATACTTCCGGAGCACGTCCGTTCGTTTGTGGTCAACTTTCAGCTTGTCCGGAACCCGCCGCCCGCGCCACCGGAGACGATCACCTATCCGATCCCGTAGCCGGTAGTTGCTGATGCTTCCCAAAACCTTCTCACGAGCGCGGATCGCGCCGTAGAATGTTGGCTGTCCGGCGACGTCGTGGGTGAATGTGTCCATCACAGTCGTGAAGACAGCTTCGCATCGATCAAGGATGTTCTTGGCGGTGGTCGCATCGTAGGATAGAGATTCGCGGGACGGCGTGATATCGACCGAACCAATCGGCATATCTAGAATCAACACCTCATCGGACAGCGCATCGAGAGCCTCGGACGGACGAACAGCCCGCAGCGCTTCCCGGTCGATCGGGTAGAAGATGCAGCCTTGGCGGACCATCGGACCCTGCATGCCGTTGATGTGGTCGCGCGACACGATCTTCCAGTCGGTGCCCTCATAGAGAACGTTGAACTGGACCTGAGCCAAGTCGGCGTTGTTCTCCGGCATCACGTCGAAGCCCAGCAGCGTGCGCCGCGCCGCCTGCTTGAACGCATCGTGATCCTTATGCTGCACTGCAAAAGAAATCTCGACGCCCTGCTCTTCGTCGGTCGGTTCGGTCACCAGGAGCGCGATCTTGGGGGTTCCCGCATCCATGAACGCATTATACAGGCGCTTCTCACCGTCCAGGATCGCCATGATGGCGAAGCTGTCGGTGTAAGCGAATGGCGTCTTGGACCCGAGTCCAAACTTGCCAACCGCTATGTTGTCGTCGCCCTTGGTGGAGGCTCCCACGGTCGTGTAAAGGTGCATGACCTGATCGTGGGTCAGGGAGACGCCATAGTCGCGGACGGCGAAGGTTTCGTCCCAGCGGGTGGGAAGCTGGAGTTTGAACGGACGATCGAGGATGCCGGCCTGGGCGTGGCTGTCACGGGCGTTCGCGCAAAGTTCCCGCACGATGGCACGAGGCTTGTCGGAGTAGAGCCCATTGATCAGGATGCGAAACATCTTCGCATCAGCTTGGATCGTGTAGGAAGCGACTTCCTGCAAGCTACCGGTCTCAGCCGAGACGGCATCAACCACAACAACGTCCTTCATGGAAACTCCTCAACAAATGTTCCGATGCACCCTTTGTAAGCTAAACTGACGCCTGGAGTCAACCGCTAAAATGCGCCACGCATATTATTGACGGCGCAAGCTCGAAAGTGATACTGTCGTGAGGAAGGCGAGGTGACCATGTGCATATGCGAGAATATCCCGAGGGAGAGGACCGGATACGTCCTGTCACCTCTCCCTCTAGTCAAAGTGGCTCATTCCTTTCATATGGACTGTCCCGAGCACGGGATTGTGGATGGTGGCATCCGTGAGATGCGCAAGGTGTTCAAGCGTGCATGGCTGAATCCCATGCAGTGCATGGGTATTCTGGCGATCACGACCGCTGAGTTGATCGAACGTCACCCCGGCGGACAGGTTGCGCTGGTAGAGTGGGTGGAGTGGGAATTGTTCCCAGAACCCTTGGAGCAGAAGGAGCCTGAGCTTGTTTAGTATCGAGCAACTCGACCAAATTCGCGATCTCCTGATTGCGGAAGCTAACAGTGAGATCGAAACTACCTCTGAGTTCAAGGAAGGCTTCGCGGAGGGTGTCGAGGCTTACCGGTCATCGCTCCTCGTGCTCAAAGCCAAGCTCGGTGAATTATAAAGGTGCTCAACGCATCTTTTACGCTTGACTCTCGGAGTCATTATCGCTTACAAAGGGTCATCGAAACAGACGTAGGACCCGCAACCGATGGCAACCAAGCACGCCAAGACCCTCGATGACGCGACCTTCGCGAAGGTGCTAACCAAGGTGGCGGCTGGACAGCATGGTCTTCGTGATCAGGTGATGGTCCTACTCAGCTACAAAGCAGGACTACGCGCCCAAGAGATCGCCGGTCTGGATTGGACTGATGTGTGCGATTCTGAGGGCGTCGTGCGGAGTGATTTCTTCCTCGTCCCCAGCGACATCGCGAAGGGCAGTAAGGAACGCACCATCCCGATGCATCCTCATCTTCACATCGTCCTGACGATGCTGCGGGCTCAGCGCCCGAAAGATACTGGCATCACCTACGGCACGATCGGGAGATTTAAGCGCCTGTCGTCTGTGTCCGTCCGAGTCTGGTTCCACCGGCTATACGAGACGATGAAGCTTGATGGCTGCTCATCGCATAGTGGTCGTCGAACATTCATCACACGTCTGGCGAGGAGTGCGAACCTTCACGGCTGCTCCCTGGTCGACGTCCGTCTGTTGGCTGGACACGCCAGCATCCAAACGACGGAGAACTACATCGAGCCATCTCCGAACAGCATCCGACTTGTGGCTGCGCTCTGATGAGCGCCTTCGGATACTTCCCGATCGAGCCGATCAAGCGGACGCCTTTCTGGCTCCGGCTGCGTGGTCGCTCTGCCCATCGCCAATGGGCGTGGACCTGGAGCGGCTGGGGTTCGTCGGATGGCTACTGGCTATACCTGCCATAACAAAGAAAGGATCAGCATGGACACGCAATTCTATATGGGCCTGGGCATCGGTCTTCTCGGAGGCGCCTTCGTCATCACTACGGTCTGGTATGTCGAAGTCATGTTTGGCAAATCGAAGGCAGCGCAACGCGCGAGGGAAGCCTTCGATGTGTCCCAGCGTCCAAGCAAGAGCGCGGGTGGCCTCTTCGCCGGCTTCTACCGAAGCTAGACATGCTATCCCGTCGCGTCCGTCTTCCGCACCTCCCTCCTGAAGTTAGCCAGGAGGGGATTGTCGCCGCGTTGCAGGCTGAGCAGCGTTCGATCCTTTGGACCTTGGAGAAAAAGCCTGGTTCTCTGCTCAACGAGAAGCGTTGGGATCGTCTCGACGAGATCAGCATCGCCCTGTCGAAGCACGCTTTGTGCCCGGCAGGGTAAGTTAAACTGACGAGGAGAAAGCAATGTCAATCTTGACGTATATCGGACTGATCTGCGCGCTTATTATCATAGCGCGGGACGTCATCGACACCATCGTTCGGGTTAAGACAAGTGAGGTGCCTGTGAAGTATGCCCTCTTGTGGCTCGTCCCTCCGTTCTTCGCAACGGCGGCAATCGTTCGCGTTCTCACGTAAGGGGAGAAGCATGGCTGAATACATCACCCTCCTCGGTGCCGAACAGGTTCAGAGCGCTGCTCGGACCATCGACAGTGCAGCCGACACGATGCAGCGAGCCGCGTCAAACATGGATGAATCGCTGACCCGGCATGCGCGATCGTTCGAGGAGAACGTCCAGATGTTCGCGGCTTCGGTCGGAGCACTGGGGGAGATCGAGGCGATGAAGGCCGACAACGAGCACAGCAAGGTCATCGGAAGTAGTTTGGGTTTCGGCGAGCAAGAGTTCCTGTCGGTTCTGACACGGTATGGGATCGCGCGATGATTCAACCCAGCATCGTCCGCTTTCAGAAGCAGAAGTTCCACCATCGACCTGAAGAGGGAGAATATGGAGACTGCCTGCGCACCGCGTTCGCCTGCTTGCTCGGGATGGATCGGGACGATGTCCCCCATTTCGGCGAAGGTGGGCCTCCCGTCCACGTCAGGTCAAACGCCGAACGGGACTGGCTACAGTCGCAAGGTCTGTGCGAGATTACCATTCCATATCAGGGGGACCTAGAACCGATCCTGAGCAGTTTTGCTTGCTTAAACACAGGCGAATTCTACATGCTGACTGGAACCAGCAGGACCGGATGCCGCCACGTGGTCATCTGCCGGAACGAAAAGATCGTGTGGGATACGTCGCTCACCGATTCCGGCATCGTCGCCCCATGCAGTGACGGATTCTATTACGTGTCTGTCCTCGCCAAGCGGTTTGTGAAGGAGGCGATACGATGACCAACCGCTGCATCATCAAGCGCACCATCCTGGACAAGGGAGACCTCGGCGCCACGATCGAGGAACTGGCAGAGCGTCACGGGATGACCCCGCAACAGGTTGCTGCCCCGCTGAGCATCCTGCACCTGTCCGGTCAGATCAAGCTGAACGGTTTCGCCCGAGGCAATGGGTTGGCTGGACCATGCCCGATCTACGTGGTGGAAAGAATAACAGCGTAACGCATCTTTTCTCGTTGACAGGGAGTGTCATTATCACTTACACTCCCTTCATCGAAACCAACCAGGAGTTTTCAATGTCGATGGCGCCAAATCCCGAAGTCATCATGTATCTTCAAGAGACGAACGAGTATGGCTCCGACTACATTATTCTCTCCTTTTCTACCGTCGACCGTTCGGTGGAGGATAAGTTCCTGCATGAATACGAGATCACGCCGGAGCAGAATGCGCTGAGTGAGATCACCTTGCGCGCGTTCGTCTATGCATCGACCGGGTCGCCGAACCGCCTTATCGGTTTCGACAACGTTCAGTGCGCGAAGCACCTTCCAACCGTGCGCGAGATCGAGAAGCTGATCTCTCCGATGAAACGCCTGGACAAGGCGATGTCCAAAGCACGCAACGACGCCGAGGACTACTCGTTCACCACATCGGTAATCGCCTTGGCGAAGGCAGCGAAGGTCCGGCGGATCAAATATCGCCCGCTCGGAAAAAAGGGTTCTGATCTGGAGGTCATCCAGGTCAACGGCTGTCGTCCACGCCTCGCCGAGATCGAGGCGGCTATGTGCAACAAGTTTACAAGGATGTTCGCATGATCTTCTACAAGATTTGGTGTCAGCAGTCAAAGTCGGGACTGCACGAATGGCAGATGGATGGTTGGTATCTCTTCGGGTTCATTCCGCTGTTCAAGCGGGATTTGGGAGTAAGGGGTCGTTTCGGACGGCGAAGTTGCTATTAGCCAACGCGCCAGCCTAGTCCGCTGGCTAGTCGGATCGCTACCGATGATCGAAGGCGGGTCGGACCCTGTCAAAAGAGCGCCTGACCACGGAGGGGTCGCCTTAGCCGGGCGTAGGGGGATGGTCGGAGACTTCGGTGCTTGTTTTGCGCCGTGTGTTGATGAAGGACCATCCCCCAGGCCTAAGTTTCACCCGGCTCAGCCGGCTCGCTCCCCGGAGGCAGGGGTGGAGATTTTCATGATGGCGGAGCCGCTGCCGGCATGTCCTTGAGGAAGGGAGGCACAATCAACCAGACGATCCGAGTGACGCAGGGCAGAACGACCCTCACGTATTTGATCGATCGTTGGGACTAAGTTCAATCAGGTAGGAGCAGGCCCCAGCGTAGGAACGGGGCGTGGCGTCTCGCGGCGATAAGCGCAAAGTGACGAAAAGCCCCATCAAGGCGAAATAGTTACGAGCCGAGGCATAGAGACGTTGCAAACGGAGTGGCGGGAGGGGTGATGCCTGATGTGTCCACACCGGCCTGAGATATGCAGCCACGATAAAGGTGGCGTCCCCAGCAGGGACAGCGGAAAGGGTAAGCGGTTATACAAGCTCCTCTCCGCCGCACTGATCCGGCGGGTTCGAGTCCCCCGACCGGAGCCTTTTCAAAATGGAGGTAGACAATGACGCCCGAGCAAAAGATCAAACTCCTGATCATCCTGAAAGTCTGTGAGTGGAGGAAGACCACTCCACCGGAGTTGACTTCGGAGAACATCGACAATGTTTACGAAGAGCAAGACATGGGATGTGATGATATGCAAGACGCCCGAAATGAACTACGCGAAGGCGAAGTCGAAACCGGACTGAAGAGCAAGCACTACTCTCGTCACTACGAATCCAAGGAAGTCGCAGCCAAGCTGCCGGACGGTTCCTGGGTTGGTTGGACCTATTGGTCTGGTGGCGGTAAGCATGGTGAGCCGGAGTCCATCGGCTGGATGGATGACGCTTATGACCTCTCATGCATCGAGGAAGAAAAGGTTGTGACGGTCCAGACCTTCTCAAAGGTCGACCCTGTTTCACCTTGACTCCCAGCGTCACTATGCCTTACCTTGGCTCTTCGACGTCCGCCTATTCAGCCGTCTCACCACGCTCGATCACATGATGGAACTGACCTGTGTGATGGCTCCATTCGTCATGGCGCGCAAACGGGTGTGGGAGGCTGGAGGGGTTGAGCCACGGCGCAGTTTTGTTGACACGTCCCACAAGTCCCTTTTCTAAGGCCAACCTTACGCGTTGACTTCGTTCGCCTATCGAGGTAAGCCAAACTTACCAGAGCGTGGTTTCACTTTCGAGGGGGTTGCATGACTGACAATGGAGTCTCGGATATCTGATGCCAGTCCTATCCCAAATTGAAGATTTCTGCCTCGCCATATTCGGGAACGAGGCGACTGACGGGTTGGTTTCTGTCTGCCGTGCGGATGAAAAGATTATCCAGACGCGGGACCCCGAGGAGATCGCTGAGTTCATCGGTGATGGTGAATCCTGGGTCAGCCTACAGACGAGGGATGAGTCCGGCGCTCCGTGGGAGCAGTCCGCTGTCGGGTTCGCTGTGGACTCCTTGGATGCGCTTCCGCTGGCTCCGTCGGTGGTCCTGAGCAACGCCACAGGCGACTTGTATGCGGTCTGGTTGGTTGGCACCGTCGATCTTCGGACACGGCCTGTGGGACTGACTGAGGCGGTTCCGCTGCCTGGGTCCGGCGGATGGACAATCCAATCCCAAAGTGACGTCGCGTATGAGATCGAGCAGATCGAGGTGGCGTTCACTGACCCTGAAATCAGCGAGCACAATGACGCCATCATCTACGGCACGCTGGACCCTGACATGCTCAAGCGTGAGATCATCCTGGGCGGCAGCAAAGAGGGTGCGGCGACCGGTCGCGGGCGCTGGAGCAATTGGAAGACCACGGTCGGCGGGTTGATCGATCGCCTGTCAAAGCATGAGCCCGGCGAGAAAGATGGATCGTGCTTCCTTCAAGGTTCAACCATCGGCGGCGATCGGCATGCGAATTCGATCCCCCATCTGGACATCCTGGTGCTTGATCTGGACACGGGTGAGGACATCGACGCGCTACGCCAGCGTATCCAGGCCTTGGGGCTCTTCGCGATCATCTACACGACCCACTCGAACATGAAGCCGGTGTCCGACGTCAAGAAGGATGCAGTCGTCACCTGGATGGGTGGTGGGAACGCACCGCCGACCGCTGGTGATGTCGCTGGCTACCTGATCGATGTCAAGCGCTACCGCCCTGAGATATTGGACGGTGCGAAACTCCAGCAGACTGAACACACGAAGGACGGCATCAAGGTGTTCCTGGAGCACCAACCGATGCCCAAGTTCCGCGTTGTGCTCCTACTCAAGGACCGGTTCGTCATCGCCGATCGGGCGAACACGCAACAGGCGGCGATCGTCGAATGGAAAGAGCGTTACGCGGGCGCCAGTAAGCTGTTGGGGACGTGGTTCGATCGGACGTGCGTCGATCCCTCCCGCTTGTTCTACCACCCCAGGCACGCACGGGGCGCCTCGGACTGGCGCATCGATGTGGTTGCTGGGAAACCATTGGACCTGGACACGGTCGACCGGGTCACCAAGGACGAAGTTCGCCGGGCTGGGCTGTCACCGTTCGAACAGGCGGCGGAAGAGATGCAGACCGGCGTCTACAAGACGACCAACATGAAGAGGTTCTTCGGCAAGTATGGCGACCGGTTCGACGTCGAGACCTTCCTACTGGAGCGGGACGGAGATGGTGACCGTGGATCACGGTCGTCTGGGATGGGCCGGTCGCATCGCTGCCCCAACGACGACAATCACACAAATGCCGGCGATGAGAACGACGTCGGGTTCTTCTGCGTCAATGCGTCCGACAGTGAGACCGGACAGGCGGTTGCAAGCTGCCGGCATGATTCGTGCGCTGGGTTTGATCGGCTGAACCTGATTGATCTGGCATGTCAGACTGCTGGCATCGATGACGCCATGAAGCTGAAGGAGTGGGTTCCTGATGTCGAGGGTGACGAAGAAGAGGAAGAATCTGCATCAGGTGATGACGATGACACGCCGAAACTAGAAAACAAGCCATACGCCAGCCTTTCCGAGGCGAAGAAGATCATCGGTGCCATGGAGATCGACGATCCCTTGGCTGGGCATGTGGCTGTCAACGTAGGTATGTCTGGGTTCTCAGCAGCCGAGCAAGACAGTCTGAAAAAGCTCCTGGTGCGCAAGACAGGCGTTGGCGCCAAGGCGCTTGCTGACGAAATGAAGATCGGTCGGTCGAAAAAAGCCGGAGCGGAAGACGTCTCATTCGACGACGACGTCGCCACTGAGTTGGCTAGGCTGAACAATAAATACGCTGCCGTCATGATGGGTGGTAAGTTCCGGATCATGAAGGAGCCCGAAAAGCAGGGCACAGCGCCGGAAATGCTGGACAAGGATTCATTCACCGCATGGTTGCAGGATCGAGAGGTCGTGATCATGGGCGCCGATGGAAACACAAAAAAGTCTCCGATTGCGCTGGAGTGGTGCCGTTGGAAAGAACGGCGCAAGTATGACCGTGTCGTTTTTCAGCCAGGAATAGAAAACGTGGGTAATGCCTACAATATTTGGAAGGGGATTTCCTACAAGGGACGCGTTGGAGACTGGAGTCTTCTTAGGAAGCACGTGCTTGACAACATCTGTCTCGGTAATAAGGAAAACTTCGAGTGGTTGATGACTTGGCTCGCTCAGATTTTCCAGCATCCAGGGAAGAAGCTTGGCAGTGCTGTCGTGATCAAGGGTAGGAAGGGCACAGGTAAGTCCGTCCTGTTCGATTGGATCAGGGAGGCGATCGGCGCGGCGTCGCTGAAGGTGTCCCGTCGTGATGAGATCGTTGGTGGGTTCAATAAGCATCAGCAGGGTTTGATCCTCCTGGTTTGTGAAGAAGCCTTCTGGGCTGGAGACAGCCAAGCCGGTGGCGTGCTGAAGGACATGATCACATCGGACGAAATGCTGCTGACGCCGAAGGGTGTGGATAGCATTCGGTTCGACAACTTCATGCGTCTCGCCATGATCAGCAATGAGCGTTGGATCGTGCCGGCTGGATTGGAGGATGAACGTCGGTTCTTTGTCCTTCATTGTGGTGACGATCGCCGTGGCGATATCGAGTTCTTCGCCGAGGTTGAGAAGCAGATGCTTAGTGGCGGGATCGAGGCGATGGTTTACGAACTGATGCACTGGAAGCCGATCGGTGGTGATTGGAATGTCCTCCGCAAGCCTCCCGTTACGCCCTGGCTGTCTGAGCAGGCGCAGGAAACTATGTCGACAGGGGACCGCTTCTTCTACCAGATCATCGACAATGGGTTCTTCATCCATCCGAAAGAGAAAGGCGAGGAGTCCGGACCAGTCGCTCTCAATGAGGACAAACCGAGCTACCTCGTCAAGAATGATCTGCTCAAAGCCTACACGAAATTCATCGGACAGTCGAGTTCTGGTCGGCACAAGATCGGTGACGCCACTCTGTTCAGTCGTCTTGCCGAGGATTGGCTGCTGGCTGATCCGACCGAATACCGGACGGACAAATACGAGCACGAAGGTTTTGGCGTTGATGAGCGTCGGCGTTGCATCCTGGTGCCGGCGCTGTCGAAGATCAGGAAGCACGCTGAGAAGGCGAAGAAGCTGCCGTTCATTGACGTGATCGACGGAGAGAAGCCCGAGGAAGAGGTCGAGGAGTCTGTTGCCTCCTGACGTAAGTCATGCTATCATGCTCGCTTCGAAACTGACTTCAAGAGGGGATTTGACTTTGCGAAATTACACGCATTGGCTGGTTACGAAAGGCAGAGACAAGGATTCCGTTGGGCGCCACGGGTTGGTTCCGATCGTCCTTGTTCACAAGGCTGACGTCTCTCTGCGCCGATTGCGGGAAATCACGCAGGCGGCTGTCGAGGCGCGGGCGACCACGTTCCTGGCTGATGATGCATCGGAAGTGGCTCGGCTCGGCGCGCTGGCTGGTGCATATGCACGGGCGACGTATAACAACCTGTGGGTGTCTGAGGTCGGGCTCACATCTGGTGACGATGCGTTGCTTCAGTTCAATCCGTTATATGAGCATGCGACGACCTGGGCTTTGGCTCTTGCAGGTGAGCGCCTTCCGCCGTGGCAGGGTCCCGCTGATGGTGTGATCCCTCGGGAAATGCCGATTACAATCCGGCTTCTACGCCAACCTCCGCAGGAGTTCAAAATAATCGACGCCTAGCGTCGTTATTGCTTGCTTTGCCTGCAACTATAACTTACGAAACAAACAACGAAAAGGAACATGCATGCCAGACGCGAATCTCAACTTCGACCCGCTGCTCTACGTCGCGATCCCACTCGAAGAATACAAGGCAATCCAGGCGACGCTCGCCGAAGACGTCCTGGCTCTCCGTGAGGCTGCTGACGCCATCGAAGGGGTGGAGGGCGTCTTCCAACTCTATGGTCCGTTCGATCCTGAGCAGAGCATCATCACGATGGCGCACGACGCTCTTAGTCAGGCGTTCGAGGACGGACGCCGCTCCGGCGAACACCGTATCCTTCGGCACGTGTTCGCTCAGCCGAAGGTATCTGTGGTCGTGAACCAGGACGTTCCGGACGGCTTCGATCTCTGGATCGCTCGGCGCCGTAAACGGACGTTCTTCGCTGGGGTCGTCACTGCCATCGCGGTCGCCTTCGCTCTGCTCATCCCCATGGTGCATCCCTATTTCATGAACTGAGGCGTAAGCCTTAGTGACTACAAGAAAGTGAGGCTAACATGAACGCGATTA